>ERZ1023621.13-NODE-13-length-48347-cov-23.704402_pt1 | contig 48347 bp, 39 predicted proteins | sample MGYA00380330_ERZ1023621 | MGnify/ENA primary metagenome ERZ1023621 (study PRJEB33179, sample SAMN07448975) | human gut metagenome | biome: Human-gut; feature: Human associated habitat; material: Faeces | host: Homo sapiens | place: India: Bhopal | collected...
TCCGTTACCAGACTTACGTTCGTAAGAGCCAGGAGGACTGGAGCGAGCAGATCTAGTATTATCAAAAAAAACTTTAAGTTCTAAACATACGGGCCTTGGTTGCATTTTTGCAACCAAGGCTTTTTTAATAATATTATGCACAATCGAAGCAATATAACCACCCTATCCTAAAAAATGAAATAAATAGTTGCTTGTTTCATAAAAATAATGTATCTTTGCAAGAAAAATAGAAACGACAATGGAAAATAATAAAATAAATGTAGAAGAAATCATCAAGAATGATCTTTATCAATATCTTACTAGTAAAGACCTTGTAGACCAGCATCTGCCAGAAGCTCCTGACTTGGAACAACTCTGGGCAAAGGTTGGAGAAAGCTATCTTCCGGATGCACTGCGGGAGTTTAACAAATATCCTACCGTCAGCTTGGGCTGGATCATGTTCGTAGGAATGGCTCTGGCGAAGTATTGGGATGAAGATTGGGAACTCTACGGCAAGGTAGAAGACCACTACAAATATCTCAGAGACCGTATCGACTTCGACCACATGGACGACTATATCTGCGAGAAAGTTCTCCTCCTTGATGAAGCAAAGCATAAGGAACTGTCAGCCACAGTAGCCGAATGCGCTGCCCGCACCTTCCACCTGCTGATTCATCAGAATCTACAGCCAGGAACCGAGGAAGCTTTCAGAGGCTTTATTGCGGCTCTTCACCAAATGTATCTCATGGGTATTGCCATGGAGCTGAAGAACCTGGGTTATCACATGACCCAACTGGCATAATCCTAATCAAAGGAGAATCATAAACACTGATAATAAATTGAGAATGAAGAAATATATCATCCTGGCACTTTTGCTAGCTTTTTCTGCAAATACAATATACGCCCAATCATCGTCTATGACTGATGATCAGGTGATGAAATATGTTGTAAAGGAACATGAGCGCGGAACATCCAATGCCCAAATCGTAACCAAGCTGATGCAGCAAGGCGTTGACATTTCGCAAATCCGACGCGTTCGCAATAAGTATGAACGACAGATGAAACAAGGCGGTATTGCCGGAGCCTCTGAAGAGATTGCCGGCAAGGACGCAACACGCCTTCGTACGAACAACGGAAAAAGGAGAGAAGATTACAATAACGTCAACAAAAAGGCAGAAAACTACAGCAATTATCGCATAAAGGCAAAAGAGGATGAAAATTTCAAGCGTTCTTACGATGAAAATGATGCGGAATTCATGGATTTTCAGAATGAGATGGATTTCATCATCCCTGATTCTACCCTGATGCTCAAGCGTCTTCTTGCTGAAAAGGAAAAGAACCGCAAGAAGGTTTTCGGTCGTGACATCTTCAACAACAAGGAATTGAGTTTCGAACCGAATATGAACATCGCTACCCCACAGAACTATCGTCTGGGACCAGGTGATGCAGTCATCATTGACATCTATGGAGCTTCACAGAAAACCATTCAGAGCACCGTTTCTCCTGATGGAGAAGTAACTATCGAGGGTTATGGACCAGTAAACGTAAGTGGTCTTACCGTAGCCCAGGCTAATGCCCGACTCCGCAACACTCTGGGAAGCCGCTACCGTTCAAGCCGGGTGAAACTGACAGTTGGGCAAACCAAGACCATCATGGTTAACGTGATGGGCGAGGTAAAGGCACCGGGAACCTACACCCTCTCAGCCTTTGCCACCGTGTTCCATGCACTCTATATGGCAGGAGGAACAAACGACCTGGGAACCTTGCGCAACATCAAGGTTTATCGTAACAACCGCCTTGTAACGGTTGTAGACATCTATGATTACATCCTCAACGGCAAGCTTACGGGCAATGTAAGACTGGCAGATAATGACGTCATCGTCGTTGGTCCATACGATTGTCTCGTAACCATTACGGGTAAGGTAAAGCGCCCGATGATTTATGAGATGAAGAAGAATGAGAGCGTCAACTCCCTTCTTAAATATTCAGGAGGCTTTGCTGGAGATGCTTACAGAAAATCTGTCCGCGTGAACCGCAAGACCGGAAGGGAAAAATCCGTATATAACGTAGAAGAGTTTGATTTTGCCAACTTCCGCATTGATGATGGCGACTCAGTAAGCGTAGATTCTATTCTGCCTCGTTACGCCAACACCGTAGAGGTAAAGGGTGCCGTGTTCCGCCCTGGAATGTACAACCTTGGAGAACAGGTAAACAGCGTCCGTTCACTGATAGAGCATGCAGAAGGACTCACCGAAGATGCATTCACCAACAGAGCCGTAATGCATCGCATGAAGGCAGACCGCAACCTGGAAGTAATCAGCGTGGATTTAGCCGGAATCATGGCAGGCAACACACCGGACATTCCATTGAAGGAAAACGATGTGCTCTTCATCCCTACCCGACAGGACAAGACCACAGAGCGCACCCTGACCATACGTGGCGAAGTGCAGTATCCTGGTGTCTACAAATATGCAGAGAATGAAACAGTTGAAGACTTCGTACTCCAGGCTGGAGGCTTGACTGACAAGGCTTCAACGGTTAACGTGATGGTAAGCAGACGAGTAAGCGATGCTAAGGCAACAGCACCCGACAGCATCATTGCGCAGACCTATATCCTGTCTTTGAAGGATGGTTTTGTCATTGACGGAACTCCGGGCTTCAAGCTGATGCCTTTTGACGAGGTAAGCATTCGCAAGAGTCCTGCCTATGCAGAACAGCAGAACGTAAAGATTGAGGGGGAGGTGATGTTTGGTGGCACTTATACTTTGAGCCGTCGCAATGTGCGCCTCAGTGATCTCTTCCAAAGAGCTGGTGGCGCAACCGAGCAAGCCTATATCAAGGGTGCCCGCCTGATGCGTAAGGCAAACGAAGCCGAAAAAGCTCGTATGGAAGCCGTCCTGAAAATGCAACGTGAACAGCAGCAGAAAAATCTTCTGCAACTGGCTGCCAGCAGCAACAATGCTAGCGCCATCACGCAGACAGCAAAGGAAGCCAAGGACGTGGATCTTCTGAAGTTCAATGTGCCGGAAGAATATCCTGTTGGTATTGATTTGGAAGAAGCGTTGAACAAGCCTGGCTCAGATGCAGACATCATCCTCAGGGAAGGTGACCGTCTGGTTGTGCCTCAATATAACGGTACGGTCAAGATCAACGGTGCTGTGATGTACGCCAATACGGTTGCCTACGAGAAGGGCAAGAGCGTATCCAAGTACATTGCCGAAGCTGGTGGCTATGCATCAGACGCCTACAAGAGCAAATCCTACATCATCTATATGAACGGCAAGGTAGCCAAGGTGGGACATGGCACCAAGGTTCAGCCAGGCTGCGAGATAGTAGTACCTGCCAAAATGAAGCGCAAGATGAGCGTAGCAGAAACCATGAGTCTGGGTACAAGCATGAGTAGCATCGCTGCTATGATTGCAACGATAGCCAATCTGAGCAAGTAAATAAATGTAAGTACGTATGTGTACAGCTGACAAATAACATAGAATAATATGAATACAGACAAACAGATCGAGGATAAGATTGACTTAATTTCCATCATAAAAGTATTGTGGAAATCTAAAAAGTTATTTATTGAAGTTTGCAGTATAGCTTTGATAATTGGAGTTATAGTGTCGTTTAGTATACCCAAAACATACAAGGCAGAAGTTGTTTTGGCTCCAGAATTATCATCAGGCATGAATTTGTCTGGAAGTTTAAGCGATATCGCATCAATGGTAGGTATAAATGTGGGTAATTCTAATGGCGCAATAGATGCTATATATCCTGAATTATATCCTGAGATAGTTCAATCCGTACCATTTGTTACAGAGCTATTTTCTGTAAAAATTTCTACACAAAACAGTGGTTTAAAAGACATTGACCTCTACACATATTTAAAAAGCTATCAGAAAAATACGTGGTGGTCTAAAATGATTGGCGTAGCAACCTCTCTGTTTAAGAAACAAGATGCCAATGCTAAAAATGAGGAAAAAGTAGATAATTTTAAGCTCAATAAAGAGCAGGATGATATATTGCAAAACATCTCACAAACAATAAAATGTAATGTAGATAAAAAGACCAGTCTCATTACTATATCTGCGGTTACACAAGACCCGCTAGTATCGGCAACATTAGCAGACACGGTCAGAGCTAAAATACAGCAATATATTACAGACTATAGAACAAAAAAAGCAAAAAATGATTTGCTCTATATGCAGAAGCTTTGCACAGATGCAAAAGCACAATATACAAAGGCACAACAATTGTATAGTTCATATTCTGATGCTAACGAGGATGTTATATTGACATCGTTCAAGACTAAACAGGAAGAAATGGAAAATGAAATGCAACTACGTTATAACATTTACAATCAATGTGCACAACAACTTCAAATGGCTAAAGCCAAAGTGCAAGAACGTACCCCAGCCTTCACTGTAATAAAACCTGCTACAGTTCCACTTAAGAAAGATGGACCAAAGAGAATGACTATTATAATAGCATACATCTTTGCAGCTTTTGTGTTTACTAGCATATATGTCCTTTATAGGGATGCATCTAAAAAATCATAGTCATATATAGTATATGTATTTTGCCATTATAGGAATTATATCATTATTTGTATTTCTCGAAATGTTCAACAAGGACATTATCGAGAAATACAAGTATGTATTTGCCTTTACTTGCTTTGCACTCTTAGTTTTCCAAGACGGCTTTAGATGGGAAACTGGAACCGATTGGGATCCATACCACAATTTCTTTGAAGAACTCACCATATCAGAGCAGCCAGAAGATTCGGAATTTGACATAGGTTATGTCTATTTTACGTATTTTATAAGAACATTGACAGACAATTATACGGTTTTTCTCACGATATACGCCATTCTTTTTTACGGATCATTCTTCTATTTAATATTTAAAGCATCCAAGTACCCATTCACATCGCTTCTGGTATTCTACATGTGTACAGTATACTATTTGGGAATGAATCGCCAATTTATGGCTATGATGTTGTATGCTATAGGTCTTGTTAAGATGATAGAAAACAAAAAAGGCATATACATATTCATGATTATTCTTGGAGCTTTCTTCCATAAAACAATTTTGATGGGATTAATTGCATTATTCCTTAACAAGAAACTCAATACGATATGGGTTATAGGAATACTAGCCATCACGATGCTTATTGCAGCTTCGGGCATTATAAACAGACTACCTATCGGACTATTCGCCCTTTTAGGTGACCAAGCTGGCGATAAAATGGAATATTATTCGATAAATGGAGATGCAACCAGTATGGCATCCATGCTTTTAGCTACCATTCGAAGGCTAATATGGATTGTTCCACTCATGGTCTTTGAAAAAAGAGTAGAAGATAAGCCTCAAGGTTACCACCTCTTCTTCAACTTATATTTGATTGGAACCGTGTTTTACATTCTCTGTAACGGCACAATTCTACAAATCATTGTAAGTAGAGCTCTCATATATTTCAATATCATGGAGATGTTTTTGGTCCCAGTAGTTTTCACTTTGCTTCGACCTAATTATGGAAAATTGATTGCGACTTTTTTACTTGTTGCATATACAATCTTCTTTACATTTAAAGGCTTTGCAGGGTATGGTGAAGGAACCGATTACTTCCTTCCATATAAAGGTATTTTTATAAACACAGACTATAATCGACAATATACAAGATAATAATATGCCATCTTTAAGAAAGAATTTTATATACAATGCCATACTTACCATGAGTGGATACATATTTCCACTCATGGTATACCCTTATGTATCCCGAATACTTGGTGTTAGCAATATAGGAGCATGCAACTTTGTTGATAGTATCGTAGAATATTTTACGATTATATCTATGATGGGAATGAATACTATAGGCATTAGAGAAATAGCAAAGTGCAAGGGCGACAGAAAAAAGCTAGACAGGACCTTCTCGCAATTGTTCTCCCTAAATACTATATCAACATTGATCGCCGTCGTATCTTTAATTTTAGCAACATTATTAATATCCAAGTTTTCTGATTACAAGGGATTACTATATATTGGAATAGGCAAATTATTTTTTAATTATTTACTCATAAATTGGTTTTTCCAAGGATTGGAAAATTTCAAGTATATTGCAATCAGAACTATACTTATAAAAGTTCTGTTTGTTATATCAGTTTTTATATTTGTAGGTACCAAAGACGATACAAAGATATATTATTTTCTAATATTTTTAACCTTTGCAGGAAATGCTTTGGTTAATCTTTGGTATGCCAAAAAGATAGTTACATTCCGCTTTACATTCCATATTTCGAAGTCAATTATTTTGTCTTTTATTATGTTAGGAGTATATTGGTTAATGAACTCTATGTATTCGACATTTAATGTAGCATATCTAGGCTTTATTGCCAATGATACAGAAGTCGGATACTATACGACAGCCAATAAATTGTTACTAGTAATCATGACTTTCTTTACCACGGTCACTTCTGTATTAGTACCCAGAATAAGTAATGTACTTTCTTCCAACACAACAAATGGCATGATGCAAGCTAAAGAACTTATTAACAAGGCGATAAATGCATTGTTATTATTTGTTATTCCACTTATAATACTTGTGGCGTATTTTAGCAAAAGCATAATTTCAATTATGGCGGGAACTGGTTATGAGGGAGCAATCTTACCTCTTCAAATTATGGCACCATTATTTTTCTTAATCGGATATGACCAAATCATAGTTCTTCAGACACTATTACCTTTAAACAAGGATAAGATTATATTGAGGAACTCATCTTTAGCTGCAGCTGTTGGTATAACAGCCAATATCTTATTAGTTCCTAAATTCGGATCTATTGGATCTGCAATGGTCTTAATATTAGCGGAAATGGTAGTTCTCACAACTTCTCAGTATAGCGTAAAAAATTATTTAGGATTAAGTTTCCCTTATGTTAATTTAGTAAAGAATGCCATAATTATGAGTCCTCTATCTCTTATTTGTTATGGCATCAAAAGTATCATTTATTCTGAAATATTCGCGTTTGCTTTATGCTGTATATTGTGCATCGCATACGTTCTTATAGCAGGTGTTTATATATTAAAAAATAAGGATTGGGCATCTACTGTAAGTAAAATATTTTAATAGACAAAAAATAACAACAAAATGATAATGTTATGGATATATCAATCATTATAGTAAATTTCAATACTGCCAAAATGACAGGAGAGTGCATTGAAAGCATTTACAAGCATATCCATGGAATAGATTTTGAGATTATACTCGTAGATAACAATTCTACAGATAACTCTGTTGCATATCTTAAAAAAAAATTTCCAGATATGGAACTCATCTCATTAAAAGAAAACATTGGGTTTGGCAGAGCAAATAATTGTGGGGCAAAAAAAGCAAAAGGTAAATATCTTTTCTTGTTAAATTCCGATACATTGCTCTTTGACAATGCTTTGTTTTCATTTTTTAATTTTTGCGAAAAGCATAACAAAACACTAAGTATAGGTGTTGTTGGAGGAATGCTATTAAATACAGAAGGAGAACAATTTGAGTCATTTGATAGATTTCCAAGATACACAAGTGAACTGGCAAAATTACTTGCAATACACACATCAAGCGATAATTACGTTAAGACACTTTTTGAGCAAAATCAAGAGTGTGCCTACTTTCCTGTTGACTATGTTTGTGGTGCTGATATGTTTATTGAAAGAAAACTATTTGACGAAATCGGAGGATTTGACAAGACTTTCTTTATGTACTTCGAAGAATCGGATATGCAAAAAAGATTACATGACATGGGGAAAACAAATTATATTTTGAAATATATAAAAATTTTGCATTATGGTGGTGGCAGCGAAAAGAAAACACTGTCTTTAAAAAAACGAACAATTGTAAGTACCAGTTGTTTGACATACATGAAAAAGCATCATAATGCTATATCATATAAGATATTTAAATTGCTTTTTCTCGTTATAGAGACTGGTAAATTCTTTATAAAAGGTAATTTTTCTGAGTGCAAAGAGTATGTATCAAAAATTAGATTAATTTAAGTAGACATAAAAATGAAGATTACGTATTTTTATAGAAATCATAAAGCTGGTTATAGTATAAAAAAAGTATCCGATTTGTTTGTAAACCAGATAGAAGACAAAGAAGTCTTCGAAATGCCATCTCAGTATGCATCACCAAAAAGCATATTGAAAAATATGTGGTATACATTTAAGCACCGCAATAAGACTGGCATCAATCATATCACAGGAGATGTTCACTATTGCATCATCCCTTTAATGTTTTGTAAAACAGTATTAACAGTTCATGACGCATGCGTTTATGACAATTCAAGGGGACTCAAAAAACTTATCATGAAGTTATTTTGGTTTAAACTCCCTTTGTTATTAGCCAATAGAATTGTGTGCATATCAGAAGAAACGAAGAATGCTATCACCCGCTTTACGAACCGAAAAGACATACAAGTTGTATACAACGCTATGGACCCTGGAATTGAATATGTCCCAAAAGAGTTTAATACGACATGCCCTAACATTCTTTTGATAGGCACTAGTTGGAACAAAAATATTGAGCGCACTATAGCTGCATTAAAAGATGTTAGTTGCAAAGTGACAATAATCGGAAAATTAACGAATCAGCAAAAGAAGATTATTCTTAATTGCGATATTGAAATAACTAATAAGACAGACTTAACAGATGCTGAAATCATAAATGAATACATTAATGCTGATATTATTAGCTTTTGCTCTGAATATGAGGGATTTGGCATGCCTATAATAGAAGCAAACGCAACTGGAAGAGTTGTTGTCACCTCAAATCTTCCACCAATGACAGAAGTTGGTGGACAGGCAGCATTTTACGTTAATCCATTTGATGTAGACGACATCAAACAGACTATAATAAAAGTGATAGACGACGAAGAATCTAGAAATGAGCACATAGCTCTAGGCCTAGAAAACACAAAAAGATTTTCACTTTGTAATATTGTTGCTCAATATAAGAAGATTTATAAGTCATTAATTTAAAAGTATAACAGATAATTTAATTGTTGAAATAATGAAAGTAATTATAGATAATCTTGTATTTGCTTGGCAAAAGTCTGGAGGCATTTCCGTGGTTTGGTATGAGCTCATAAAACGTATGCTAAAATGTAGTTCCTTAACTGATAAAATTAGTTTTATTAACACAATAGGAACCAACAACAATATTTTCTATAATCGTCTATGCATACCAGCTAAGCTCATTTTACAAACGAAAAATAGAGCGGGATTTAATATGAAACGCTATTTGCCTATACAAGTGAAATATAATGCTCCATTTATTTTTCACTCTACATATTATAGAGTATGTATGAACCGTAAAGCCATCAATATCATTACAGTTCACGACTTTACCTATGAGCGTTATGCGAAAGGATTGAAAAAAGCCATCCATGGGTTAACTAAAAAGTATGCAATAAAAAAGGCAGACTATGTAATATGCATTTCAGAAAATACAAAAATGGATTTAATTAAATATAATCCTAGTATAGACAAGGACAAGATTCTTGTTATCTATAATGGTGCCTCTGATGATTTCTTTGTTATTAATAATGAATTAGCTAGATATACTAAAGAGAGAGAACAATTTTTAGTGTTCGTTGGCAATAGAGTACATTACAAGAATTTCGAGTTAGCTTGCAAAGTTGCAGCAGAAGCAAAGATTAAGCTAAAGATTGTGGGAAGCAAACTCACTAATGAAGAACAAATAAATACGCAGCAAATTCTAGGTGACAATTATGAAGAGTTGGGATATATCACCAATGATGAGTTAAACAAACTCTATAATGCAGCTTTTGCCTTAATTTATCCTTCTTCATACGAAGGATTTGGCTTGCCGATTGTAGAAGCACAAAAATCAGGCTGCCCTGTTCTAGCATTAAAAAATTCTTCAATAGAAGAAATCATCGGAGATAAGGAACAGTTAATAGATAGTCCATCTATCAATCATTTCATTAGACAAATTAATAAATTGAAAGATGATACATATCGCCAGCAAATAATAAAAAAAGGAATTAAAAATGCTGAGACATACTCGTGGGAGAAAACTTTTCAGGAATACCTTGACTTGTATAACGAGATTGAAAGAAAATTCGAGTTTAGAGCCTAAGCTCTAAACTCGAAGATCTTATATAAATATTTCAAACAGATGAGCAAGGAATTTGTGTAAAGGCCATTGTCACGACAAGCCATTACATCCTCCTTGATAAGCGTAAGGCGACTTCTTGCATTGCTGTTACTTGCACCACCTGTACGCATGGTAACAAAATCCTTAGCTATGTATTTAGCCACTATCTTATGCTTTTTGAAGAGACGAACCATCATCTCATAATCTGAACCAATCTTGTAATCTAAACGGTAAAGTCCAGCCTTGTCGTATACTTCTTTCTTGCAATAAAAAGATGGATGAGCTGGCATAAAGCCAAAACGTAGCCAAAATGGCGAGAATAATTTTGAAGAATAATATCTCACACATTTATCTAAATTCCCTTCACGGACAAAATGAATATCACCATAAACTGCATCTACAGAATGATTCATGAAATTATCAGCTACTGTCTGCAATACATTTTCATCCGTATAGAAATCATCAGAATTCAAAATTCCCACAACATCACCGGTTGCCATTCTGATTCCTTTATTCATCGCATCATAAATTCCCTTGTCTTTTTCTGAAATCCACTTCAATCTACCCTTGAAAGCGACTTGATAATCCTTCACAATATCAATAGAATTGTCAGTAGAACCTCCATCGACAACAATATATTCAAAATCTGGATATGTTTGACGAAGTACAGATTCTACAGTATGCCTGATTGTCTTACCGCTATTATAAGAGGCTGTAATTATACTAATTTTCATTTCATCTCATTAATTATTATTTGAATAGATTCATCTCACTAAGCAAAAGTGCAAGACTATCTTTCTGCAAATTTACATCTTTTGTATGAAACTGCCAAACTTTTATGATTATTTTATGCCTGCAGATAAAAATATTGGTTGTTGATGCAATAAATAACTACATTAAAGGTTATTAATAAAAAAGAGAAAAATTAAAATACTAAATAATGACACAAATATTGTTACCCATTATAGGGTCTTTCCTGCTCAGCGCTTGCTGCGGATTTCTGTTTATCCCTGCATTATTGCGTTTCTGCAAGCAAAAGAATCTATACGATTTGCCCAGCCTTAGAAAGGTGCACCATACAATGATTCCGCGACTTGGAGGTATTGCATTCATACCCAGCATGATCATTGCAGCAGTCATCGTCATGTATACTATGACTTCCAACACAATGAATGGCAAAATCCAAATCAGCCTATGGAGCATGGGCTTTCTTCTCAGCTTACTCCTGGTTTATGCTGCAGGAATAGTGGATGATATCATAGGGCTGAATGCCAATATCAAGTTTTTCATCCAGATTGTTGCAGCTTCCATATTACCGCTGTGTGGACTCTGCATCAATAATCTGTATGGTCTTCTGGGAATTTACGAAGTGCCTGCATGTATAGGAATACCGCTAACCGTATTTGTCATCGTCTTTATTGACAATGCAATAAACCTGATTGATGGCATTGACGGCTTGGCAGCCAGCTTGTCAATGATAGCATTATGCGGCTTTGTATATTGCTTCATGCAGTATAGTCTTACAGCTTACGAAGTAATGATTTCAGGATTAATAGGTGTATTGGTTACTTACCTCTACTTCAATGTTTGGGGAAATTCTGCAAAGGGCACGAAAATATTCATGGGTGATTCAGGCAGTCTTACCCTGGGTTTTATCCTGGCTTTCCTGTTCGTAAAATCAATAGCCGTAAGCCCTAACGTAATGCCTATTTCCATGGGAAGAGTTTTCCTGGCTTACAGTCTACTGATAGTACCAACATTTGATGTCGTGAGAGTAGTATTACATCGTATACGCAAGAAGAAACCGATTTTCAGTCCTGATAAAAGCCATATACATCATAAACTGATACAACTGGGAATGAGCCAGCATCTTGCGCTGATAAGTATTATCCTACTAGCCCTGCTTTATATCATCATCAATCTGTTGATGTATAACTGGGGCTGTAATTTGACCATTACAATGGTTGCAGATATAGTAATCTATATCCTACTCCATTTGCTCATTAATAAAGGTATCAGGAACAAAGCTATCATTTCATGAAAGAAAAAGAAAAGACATACATAGATAAGAGTAGTTTTATCGAACGGTTTGTAAAGCGTTCGATAGACTTCTTCTTGTCTGGAGGATGTTTAATAATCTTCTCTCCTCTTTTCGCTATTATTGCCTTAGCTATCAGACGGGAGGATGGACTACCTGTCATTTATAGCCAGGAACGAATCGGGCGGTACGGAAAGCCCTTTCATATATATAAATTCCGCTCAATGAAAATAGATGCAGAAAAAGACGGGCCCAACCTATTGGAAACTAGCGGAGACCCCAGACTAACAAAGGTGGGAAGATTCTTGAGAACACATCATTTGGACGAACTACCTCAGCTCTGGAATGTCCTGAAGGGAGATATGGATTTTATCGGTCCGCGTCCGGAACGTAAGTATTACATAGACCAAATCATTGAGCAAGATCCTAGATATAAATACTTGTATCAGATAAGACCGGGAGTAACTTCCTATGCAACCCTATACAATGGATATACTGATACAATGGAAAAGATGTTGAGGCGATTAGAGCTAGACCTTTACTATCTGGAGCATCGCTCATGGTGGTTTGATACTAAAATTCTGGTTAAGACCTTTATCAACATCATTTTCGGCAAAAAGTTCTAGTTTCCTTTTGAAACTAGAACTTTTTAAAATTCAATCTTAAATCTTTTGTAAGAAGAATCATTTTATTACCACTCAATTTCTCCTTATAATATGACTCTACCAAGTGGTTAATTCCACATTGTCGAAGAGTTTCGTTGATTTCTGTGATGGGAATATCCCCACCATTCTCTACATCTTGATGCCCATGATTCTTATAGGGAGAAGAAAGTATAAGACTATCGGAAGTCTGACGGAAACGGAAATTAAAACTTCCTCCCTTGTAATTATTCACTGTCAGCAACTTATGCTGTACACCCCAGAACACCCGCTGATTGCTATAGTCACATCTGCCCCCTGTGGCCAGTGTATCAACACTCTCCAAATGCCAGAATCCATCAAGATCGCCATTATCACTGCTATCTACTTCGCAAGAATTCAACAATGCACTACCCAGCATCAACATCAGCAAAAAACAAACATATTTCATATTCTTAATCATATCTTTATGCATCTTTGGTTAAACTAATCATTTTAACAACCCCTTCTTGGATATGGTTAATTGGAATCCCGCATTGTGTCCCAACATTAGATTACTTCCAAAATCCATTCCATAACCAGCCTTGACACCCCAGCCATGATTAAAATCATACTGCGATTCCAACAAGAAACTCACATTGTGATGCTCCTTCGTAAAAGGCTCCTGATAAGTACCCCAACCTTTCTGATACGTAGCCAAAGCTCGGTATCCCAATCGTTTTGCCGGGTGGCCGTCAAATCCTAAATGGTAAGCTATGAAACGATTATTCTTTACATAAATTCTACCATCCGTATTATATATAGGTGAACGGAAAAGAGGATTGCCGATTACTTGACCCCAATGTTGCCAGCCATTGTAAATACCGTGGTTATAATAATTATCCGTACCTGCTATATGGTCAGGAATATTCATTGTATGGTCGTGATAGATTGGTCCACTCTGATATTTCGTATAAAGGTATTCAAACACTACATTTTGCAACCAATGTGTATTCTTTAAATTCAACTCTATTCCCCACAACATATCCTTTAAATCATAACGGAAGAAACGGAACTTCTCTTTTTTCGTCCAGTTAGATTGTTCACCATAACCATCATAATCCAGAAGGAACATTTGGCTATGATCTTCAAAGAAATGATCCAAATAGGCATGAAGCGCCCATTTCTTGGCATTATAGTTAACGCGCATAACCCAAGAACCCAACTGATTGCCTGCTATGTTTGGGTATTTCTCTCCATCAGTAGCATCGGAACCACCTGGAATAAACGCATGCCAAAATCCATTCAAACCCTTTTCTGTCGGTATCTGCACCTTTACACCATTATCCAGACGATAGAGATTTCCTCCAAACTCAGCGCCCATTTCCAAACCAAGTTCTACGCTCCAAGGACTGTTCTTCCTCTGATTTTCTATCTTAAGATAACCCGCCTTGCTATGATAAAGGACATGATCGGCATATTTGGATTGACAAGAAGTAAATTCGTGCTGCCAATGATCATCGGTCATTATTCCATAAGAGACATGACCTTTGAACTGCAACCAACCTTTCAGGAAAGGAAGCGTGATATATTCTGGTAAAGCGAATCGGACTTGAGGTATTGGACGGGCATTAATACCTAATGCCTGACTGCCGCTTGATAAAGTCTGATTCTTTAATTCCATAGGAAATTCCTTAGATCCTATAGTCATTGTTCCATGAAGCCAGCGAACCTCGGCAAAAGCTTGCTGGACAATAAAATGACTTGTATAATTAACCGGAACAGCAATATCCAAGCCATAACCTACAGCCCAGCGACAGGCTGAATCTGATTCCATAGGACGAACCAGACTTCCACGTAAATAGCCATTGCATTCTTCCAGAGAGCTGAGTCCATGCTTATTTGCATTAAGCCATAATGGAGTTTTACCTTTAGAGAAAGTTCCCTGCATTTCAGCTTTCCACTCAATATTGCTAGAAAGATTCATCTTACTTACACCCTCACCTTTCTGTTCTACATTCTGCGCATACACTACAGGAGAAAAGAAGGATAAAACTGCAAGAAATGGTTTAATATTCTTCATTTTGATTACTTTTTTATATGATAAAAATTCCACTCACTTCTATTATATCTATTTGATAAACGATTTCTTTTGCCTTTTATCATATCTATTCATTAAACAGTAAAAATTATCGTAAAAGACTATAGAAGTTGTTGAAAAAGACCGTAAGTTTCACCGATATAGATAATATCTGAAACCGCACAACAGCTGTTGTGCGCTTGCATAGCAGCTGATATGCACACGCATAACAAGTGATGTGCAAGCGTATAACTCCTGCTATGCAGTGACCGAAATCATTTTGGGCTGCCTAAAAAATCGCCTCACCGATAATTCGGCAAGGCGATTATAAGTTTATATCATCCTATGTGATTACTTGCTCTCTTCCTCAGCCTTCTTGGTCTCAGGTGCATTAGGACCATAGTAACCATAGTAAGCCTGGTAGCGAGTGTAACCCCAGTTAGCCTGTGCCTTCTCAGGATCGAGTTCCTTAGCCTTATCAAGAATCTTGATAGCCTCCTGATAAACCACCTTACGACCCTGAACAGCCTGGATTTCACCAGCCTTGCTGTTATAGCAAGCACCAAGATATGTCATAACAACAACGTTGTCTGGCTTTGCCTCGAGAGCCTGCTTGAGGCACTTGATAGCGTTGTTAGCATCATTCTTCTGGATATACATCATACCCTTGTTGGCAAGAGCTACGAAGTTCTTAGGATCCTTAGCGATAGCTGCATCCAAAAGCTCAGTCTGCTCTTTCTCCATCTTCAAGGCAGAATACATAGAGTTCAAGCCATCGAGCATTACATCATTAGATGGATCCTTAGCATAGAGATCCTTCAGCTTGTTAACGTAGTTCAAAGAGTCTTCCTTAGTCTTCAAACCATCCTTCATTACATAGAGCTTGAGGTTAAGAGCATCCTTAGCCTCCTTCTCGCTTGTCATGGCAATGTCGCAATACTTCTCGCAACGAGCAGCATCCTTAGCCTGATAAGCATAACGAGCTGCGAAGAGAGCAACCTGACCAATATACTCCTTCTCACCTTCCTTCTGCTTAGCATCAATAGATGCGAAGAGAGGCTCAGCATCAGTATCCAAGAATGCACCCCAATACTTCAAAACTTCATCAGCCTTATTGTTCTGAGCTGCAGCCTGACCTGCATTTACAAGCTGCTGGCGAGCAGCCCAAACACGTGATGCATTGCCCTTGAACTTAGGAGCAACCTTACCCTTAGCATTAGGAAGCTGATCGTACTTATAGCACTCAATAGCATTCATCAATGCATTGTAAGCACCCTCATTCATAGCATTCTCATCCACTGGATCATTTTTCTTCATGATTTGGTTGGTCTGCTGAATAGACTGCTGATCGTTGAAATCCTTCATACCAAGGTCTACCAACTTGTTGTAAGCCTTAGCCTTCTCGGCATCATTAGCAAACTGACCCAAGTTCTGCTTTACCAAAGCCTCAGCCTCAGCATAAGTCTTTGCCTTCATGACAGCCTTGAGTGCATCACTGTCACCTGCGAATGCTGATGTGGCACCTAGTACCAACATAGCAGCTACGATTAACTTTTTCATTTTGTTTAAAGTTTAAAAAGTTGAAATTTATATTTTTTTACGCTTCGTCAATATAATATGAACGAGTGTTCAGGGGATTACTCCTGAACATTCTCGTCATCTTGATTCTCCAACTCAGCTTCTGCCTCAGCTGCTTCTTCAGCAGTCTTGGCACCAACTGTATCGTTTTCTATTTCCTCGCTCTTCTTTGCCCAAGCTGAACGGCTCTCCTCTTCTACAGAAGCTTCGAGTTCTGAACTCATCACCTTACATACGCTGGCAATGACATCATTCTTCTTAGCCAAATTGATGAGGCGGACACCCTGTGTAGCACGACCCATGATACGGCAATCGGCAACAGCAAGACGAATCACGATTCCACTCTGATTGATAATCATGAGGTCGTTATCATCGGTTACGTTCTTGATAGCTACCAGACGACCGGTCTTTTCTGTAATGTTAAGAGTCTTCACACCCTTACCGCCACGGTTGGTTACACGGTAATCTACTACGTCAGAACGCTTACCATAACCCTGCTCGCTGACAACCATCACGGTTTCCTTCTCAGGATCATTGACTACAATCATACCAATCAAAGCATCATCACCCTCATCGAGACGCATACCGCGAACACCGGTAGAAGTACGTCCCATGGTACGGATCTGATTCTCATCAAAACGAACGGCACGACCGTTTCTGTTGGCAAGAATCAACTCGTTATGACCATTTGTCAAACGAACATCTACCACCTCATCACCCTCTACGATGTTGATAGCAATCACACCGTTAGTACGTGGACGTGAATATGCCTCGAGACATGTCTTCTTCACTGTACCGTTCTTGGTAGCAAAGACAACATAGTGATTATTGATAAATTCGGCATCATTCAAGCCTCTCAGGCGGAGGAATGCATTTACCTGATCATCATTCTCGATATTGAGGAGGTTCTGGATAGCACGACCCTTTGAATTGCGGTCGCCCTCTGGAATCTCATAGCACTTGAGCCAGTAGCAACGTCCCTTCTTGGTAAAGAACAGCATGGTCTGGTGCATAGTTGCAGGATAGATATACTCAGTGAAGTCCTTATCACGAGTACGTGCACCCTTAGAACCTACACCTCCACGAGCCTGTTCACGGAACTCTGACAATGGAGTACGCTTGATATAACCAAGGTGACTCACGGTAATAACCACAGGATCATTTGGATAGAAATCCTCTGGATTGAACTCATGATCATCTGGCTTAATCATGGTACGGCGAGCGTCACCATACTTATCCTTCACCTCATTGAGTTCATCCTTCATTACCTTCTTGCAAAGCTCAGGGTCATTCAAGATCTGATTCAAGTAGTCGATGGTCTTCATCAACTCATTGAACTCGTTATGCAACTGCTCCAGACGCAAGCCTGTCAACTGGCTGAGTCGCATGTCTACGATTGCCTTACTCTGCAGTTCATCCAGTTCAAAACGCTTCTCCAAGTTGCGCTGAGCATCAGATGGAGTCTTGCTGGCACGAATGATATGTACTACCTCATCAATATTATCACAAGCGATAATCAGACCTTCAAGAATGTGAGCACGCTCCTGTGCCTTCTTCAACTCGAACTGAGTACGACGGATTGTTACATCATGACGATGATCAACGAAGTACTTCACACATTCCTTCAAACTCAAAAGGCGTGGACGACCATTGACCAAAGCAATGCAATTCACTGAGAATGAGCTCTGAAGAGCTGTCAACTTGAAGAGTTTGTTCAAGAGAACATTGGCATTGGAATCACGCTTTACATCGACAACGATACGCATACCCTGACGACCGGACTCATCGTTCACGTTAGCAATTCCATCAACCTTACCTTCCTTGGCAAGATCGGCAATTGCCATTACGAGCTGCTCCTTGTTAACTCCGTAAGGAATCTCAGTGATTACAATCTTATCATGGCTTTCACCGCTTTCTATTTCGGCAGTAGCACGAACCACAATTCTACCCTTACCTGTCTCGTAAGCATCCTTCACTCCCTGAATACCATAAATAGTAGCACCTGTAGGGAAGTCTGGAGCAGGAATATACTGCATCAAGCCATCAGTATCGATATCAGGATTATCGATATAAGCACAGCAACCATCAATCACCTCGCCCAAGTTATGGGTAGGGATATTTGTAGCCATACCTACAGCAATACCATTACCGCCATTCACAAGGAGATTAGGAATCTTTGTTGGCATGACGGTAGGCTCCTGAAGAGTATCATCAAAGTTGTTCATCATGTCAACGGTCTCCTTATCGAGGTCGTCCATGATGTGTTCACCCATCTTTGAAAGACGGCACTCTGTATAACGCATGGCAGCAGGAGAGTCGCCATCCACAGAACCGAAGTTACCCTGTCCGTCGATGAGAGTATATCGCATATTCCATTCCTGGCCCATACGAACCAAGGCACCATATACGGAAAAGTCACCGTGTGGGTGGTACTTACCGAGCACCTCACCTACAACACGCGCACATTTCTTATATGGTTTGTCACTGGTGTTTCCAATTCCCAGCATACCGTAAAGAATACGGCGGTGCACAGGCTTGAAACCATCACGTACATCAGGGAGGGCACGAGCCACAATCACTGACATCGAATAGTCGATGTAGCTAGACTTCATCTCCTCCTCAATGTTGATTTTCATGATCCTATCATGATCCATTGTCTGATTTTCGTCCATTTCTTATATTTATGTTTATGTATTTTTATTACCATGATTTTACTGGAAAATCGCTCAGAAGGGCATTTATTTGCGTTCTAAGCCGTTTTGCCTCTCCAAAAATCTCGACAAAGATACAAAAAAATATCCATACTCAAACGCTTTACAGGCAAAAAAAATGAATCTTTTAGCATTATTTGTCTTTTGAGGAAGAAAAAAAGTTGGCTGGAGGTTTGCAAATACCAAAATAATTTGTAACTTTGCACTACTTTATTAAGAAAGGAATATAGAATATGCAAAATCCATTTGAACATATACAGAAGATTCTAGCACAGTGTGGTGAGAATGTAGCTCGCCGCCATGGCAAGAAGATTACGATAGAACATCTAATCTTGGAATTCGTGCGAAAGAATAAAGAGATAAACCACATATTGGAGACAGGATTCAGGGTCGACATCAACGTTCTTGAAAATTCACTCAATCAAGAAATTGCGAAAGAACCAAATTGCGACTCAGAAGAATCTGAACTGGGAACTCCTTCTTTGGACGCAACAGCTTCCGAGCTGATGCGTAGTGCAATTAAGGAGGCTTATATCTGCGACAATTCACCTTATGTGGAGCCTAAGCATGTACTTCTGGCTCTGCTGAAACAGAACAATAATCCTATTTCCAATTTTCTTTCCGGCAATGGAATCACCTACGATAGTCTCAGAGATTATCTGAAAAACCAAAACAGGAAAGCGGATGATGAAGCAAAACATCAGGCAGAAGAGATTGCTGAGGCTGAAGATTCAGAAATGGAACATGGAGAGATTACTGAAACAGACATAGAAGATACTCATGCAGAAAGTGAGTTGGCTGTAGATGAAAACAACGAGAATGACGCAGTTGAAACAGAAAAAGATATGGAACAGAAAAGTGAACGTCCGAAAGCTAACCTCCTGGATTCAGACGATGAGCCCCTGGACCTCAACAGCAATCCTGAAGACAATAAGAAAACGGCTAAGAAAGAGGAGAAAAAGACAAAGACAAACACTCCTTTCATCGACAAATATGGTCACGATTTAACTCAGGATGCAGCTAAGGGAATTCTCGACCCTATGGTTGGAAGAGAAAACGAGGTACAGAGAGTGATGGAGATTCTGGGACGCCGCAAGAAGAACAATCCTGTTCTCATTGGTGAACCAGGCGTGGGTAAGAGTGCTATCGTTGAAGGGTTAGCCCAACTCATCAAGAACCACCAGTCTGCCCCACTCCTCTTTGATAAGCGTGTCATCAGCCTCGATCTTACGGGTCTTGTCGCAGGCACTAAATATCGCGGTTCCTTCGAAGAGCGTATCAAGGGAATCGTGAACGAACTGGAGACGCACCCGGAAATAATCCTCTTCATCGATGAGATTCATACGCTCATCGGTGCAGGAGGAGCTGAAGGTGCCATGGACGCAGCCAACATCCTGAAACCGGCTCTGGCTCGTGGAGTAATACAATGCATCGGTGCAACAACACTGGATGAATATCGCAAGAGTATTGAGAAAGACGGTGCACTGGAAAGACGATTTCAAAAGATAATCATCAATCCGACAACGCCAGAGGAGACACTGCGGATACTTCATAACATCAAGAACACCTATGAGAAATTCCATGAGGTTACCTATAGTGATGAAGCATTGGAAGCATGTGTGAAACTGACTGACAGATATGTTACTGACCGTTTCTTCCCAGACAAGGCCATAGATATTCTTGACGAGGTCGGCTCGCGCGTACATCTTAAAAATGCAAGCATTCCTGATGACATTCTGGAATTGGAGCATAATATAGAAGTATTGATTACAAATAAGCAAAATGCTGTAGCGAATCAAAACTATGAATTGGCCGCTGCTTATCGTGACCAGCAAGCCCAAATGGAGAAGATGCTGACACGTGCCAGAGAAAAATGGCAAAACGGTGAAAGCGACAGTCATCGCACACCAGTAGAAGTAGATGACATTACTGCCGTGGTGAGCAAAATGACTGGTGTTCCGGTACAACGTATGGCTGAGGCTGAGAATAGCAGACTCTTGAAGATGGCAGAAAAATTGAAGAGCAAGGTCATCGCACAAGATAATGCCGTAGACAAGATTGTAAAAGCTATACAGCGCAATCGTATCGGCTTGCGAGATCCAAATCATCCAATAGGAGTATTCATGTTCCTGGGTCCTACAGGTGTTGGAAAGACATATCTGGCAAAAAAACTTGCTGAAGAAGTTTACGGAGATTCCAGTGCACTGATCCGCATAGACATGAGCGAATACGCTGATGAGTTCAACTCATCCAGACTGGTAGGTGCACCTCCGGGATACGTAGGATATAATGAAGGTGGTCAACTTACCGAGAAGGTTAGACGCAAGCCTTACAGCATCGTCTTACTCGATGAGATAGAGAAAGCTAGCGGCAAGATTTTCAACATGCTTCTGCAGGTACTTGACGAAGGTAGACTCACAGATGGCAACGGCCGTCTCATCGACTTCCGCAATACCATCATCATTATGACTTCAAATGCCGGAACCCGTCAGCTAAAAGAGTTCGGAAAAGGTGTCGGCTTCAAGTCTGGCAGTATAGGTAATGTTGCCACCATGTCGGATACGGACAAGGAATACGCCCGCAATGTGATACAGAAGAGTCTGAGCAAGCAGTTTGCACCGGAATTTCTGAATCGCCTTGACGAGATCATCACCTTCGATCAGCTCGACATCAATGCCATCAAGCGAATCATTGACCTGGAACTCAGTTCGCTCATCAAGCGCATCAACGATATGGGTTATGGCTTCCAGATAACAGAAAAGGCAAAGCAGCTGGTTGCCGAGAAGGGATATGACGTGCAATTTGGTGCTCGTCCATTGAAGCGCGCCATCCAAACGTATATAGAAGATGGAGTCTGCGAGCTGCTGATGCAGGGTAAATTGGAAAAAGGAAGCATCATCAATGTCGGGAAATGCCCTGGTAAGGATGAGTTGACTTTCAAATAAAAAAGGAAGAATCAATAACACTTCATTAAAAACATAAAGCGAAGCCCCTGTGCCTAAAAGAAGAGCACAGGGGCTTTACTTTTTAAAGTATCATTCTACAAGCTATTATTAAGCGCCATCAAGGCAAGTACAGCCTCATTGTATTCATTGATAACATCAGCTTGTTTCATTCTCATATCGATTGCCTCGTTCAAGGCATTCACATATTCCACATAATTGATTTCACCATTCTCATATTCCGTGGTACTCAGACGAACTATCTCATTGGCTTTATCAATATTCTCTCCGTTGTAATATTGCAACTTCTTCGTAGCATTCTGCAAACGGTTATACCCCAACCGGTAATCACGTTCTTTCTCGCGGCGTTCCTGTTGCATATTCAGCTCTGCCAGCTCCCGTTCTTTCCTTGCAGCCTTCACCTTGGCCTTGGTTGCCCCATAAAAAAGAGGTACACCCACACCAATTTCAAAACCAAAGAAATTACCCTCTGTAAAACGCTGACGGTCGATATGATATGGATCCCAACTGGAAATCAGCAACTGCGAACGCAAAGCCAGAGAAAGCGAAGGCGCATAACCGGTCTTGGCACTTTTTATCTCCTGATCGAGTACCTTCAGGCGGTCCTGCTGATACTGGGCATCAGCCGTCTGCTGATAATTAAACGAACTACTGATAGATGAATCCAATATAATAAGATGAGATTCTGACGGCAATATAGGCTGATCAGAATTCAGCAGATTCATTAAAATCATCTGTTGATTCTCTGCCTCCGACTTCACATTTCTCATCTCCACCTGATTCTCATCACGCAGACGCTCTGAGGTAAGTACTTCCAACTGGCGGGTTTCTCCCGCCTTGTATCGTTTGCCGGCAATATCACAATAACGATTCAGTATAGAATCAAGACGTTGAAGAATACTCAGACGATAGGTCTGATACAGCATCGCATAGTAAGTAGAAGCAATTTCCTGCTTCAACTGTTGCCTGGACACATTCAATCTACTCTTTTCAGCCTGCGTCTCTGCTTTCAACTGTTTCTTCCTAGCTGCATAGACAGTAGGAAAATCGATGCTCTGAGAAAAGGTAAGTCCATTATCTGTATCACCGCTCGAAGCAGGATTCTGAGAGAAAGCCACCTCGGTTTTATCTACATCCCAAGCTGTACCTTCCATTACCTTGACACGTTCTATCGTTTTTCTCACTGCCTGAAGCGAGAGATTCTGCTGTTCAGCCAGATCAAAACACTGCTGCAAAGTCATTTTCTTCCCAGGCAGACTCGCATCAAAAAACTGGGCATGGACTGTTCCTGGCAGCAGCAATGTCATGACCGAGAATATTACCTTTCTAAATGTTCCTATATACTTCTTCATGATAAGTTATTTTTTAGTAAAAGTCTTGTAGATGGCTGGCAACACAAGCAATGTGAGCAACGTACTTGTTATCAAACCACCTATCACTACAGTAGCCAACGGGCGCTGCACCTCTGCACCATCGCCCTGCGAAAGTGCCATTGGCAAGAAGCCCATAGAAGCAACAAGAGCTGTCATTAAGACAGGGCGCAAACGAACCATACAACTCTCGATGATACGATGATGGATAATCTCCGAGAAATTGCTGAATGTTTTATCAAGAGATGCCTTCTCTTCCCGCTGCATCTGATTCATCTGTCCGATGAGTACGATACCATTGAGAACAGCCACACCAAAAAGGGCTATGAATCCTACTCCTGCCGAAATACTAAACGGCATTCCCCTGAACCATAAAGCCCAAACACCACCGATTGCTGCCAAAGGAATGGCAGAGAACACGAAGAGCGATTCACGAACATTCTTGACTGTAGCATAGAGCAGCAGCAAAATGATGACAAGCGCTATCGGTATTACGACCATCAGACGCTGGGTTGCACTCTGCAGGTTTTCAAACTCGCCACCATAATTATAATAGTAGCCATCCGGCAGCTTCAACTTTTCATCGAGAATTTCCTGTATATCTTCAACGGTACTCTGCACATCTCTGCCCTTCACGTTGAATCCTACATAGATGCGACGGGCTCCATTTTCGTGAGACACCTGTGCCGGAACTGGTTCATAGACGATATCCGCAACTTGTGAAAGAGGAATCTTAGAACCATCAACCAATGGAATACTCAATTCCTGCAGGGACTCTGCATTACGCTGAGAAGGATCCATACGAAGCACAATATCAAACTTCTTGTCACCTTCATAAAGTGCGCCAGATACAGCTCCGGCAAAGGTGGTTTCCAAGACCTGATTGATTTCATCTACGCTCACTCCATAAGAAGCCATGCGTTCATGATTGTATTTCACCTGAATCTGAGGCAAACCCGATACTTCCTCTACAAAAATGCCACTCACACCCGGTACACGCTCTATCATCTTCTTCACCTTACCGGCTTCAGAAGTCAAGACATCAAGATCCTCACCGAAGATTTTGATAGCCACGTCCTGCTTGATACCCGTCAGCAACTCATTGTTACGCATCTGTATAGGTTGCGAAATCTCAGCTTCCAAACCAGGAATCGCCTTCAAAGTTTCCTCCATCTTCTCCATCAACTCCGGAGTAGTTTTTGCAGACGTCCATTCTGCCTTCGGTTTGAGGGCAATCATGATATCAGCTCGTTCTACAGGCATCGGGTCTGTAGGAATCTCTGCACTACCAATGCGGCTCACCACCTGTTTGACTTCCGGATACTGCGCCTTCAGCAGCTTCTCTGCCTTGGTACAGCTCTCTACCATCTGAGAGAGCGAAGTACCTTGTGACATACTCATCTCTACAGCGAAATCACCTTCTTCCAAACTAGGAATAAACTCACCTCCAAGGAATTTGAAACCAACGATACTCACACAGAACAATCCGATAGCGGCAGTAATGACATCTTTATTGCGAGCCAGCACCCAGTCGAGAACCGGCCGATACCACCCCTGGAGCTTCTCTATCATCTTGTCAGAGAATGTCTTTCGGTTATGTACTTTACGACTCAACAACAGTGAGCTGAGCATTGGCACATAAGTAAGCGAAAGAATGAAAGCACCAAGAATGGCGAAGAAAACAGTCAGCGCCATCGGACGGAACATCTTGCCTTCAATCCCCACCAAGGTCATCAGCGGAATATACACTATCATAATCATGATTTCACCGAACGCAGCACTCTGACGGATGCGAGAAGCTGAAAAATGCACCTCTTCATCCATCTGACTCTGGGTAAGGGCAAATGGAATATTCTGTCCGCCATTCTGACTTTGAGCCAGATAAGCTGCCCTCACTTCGGGCTGTGAAAAATGACCTGTATTAATATGTGTAACTACCGCCTCAACAATGATAACGGCTGAATCCACTATCATTCCAAAGTCGATAGCTCCGAGCGACATCAGATTGCCATCAATACCGAAAGTCTTCATCATACCGAAGGCAAAGAGCATACTGAGCGGAATCACGCTGGCAACCACCAAACCTGCACGCCAATTACCCAAAAAGATAACCAGCACAAAGATAACAATGAGTCCACCCTCAATAAGGTTTCTGGCGATGGTACCCTCTACTCTATCCACCAGGTTGGTACGGTCAATGAACGGCTCTATCACAACGCCTTCAGGCAGCGATTTCTGAATCTGCTGAATACGCTCCTTCACATTCCGACTTACTTCCTGAAAGTTTTCACCCTTCAGCATGATGGCAATACCAGCTACAACCTCACCTTCTCCATTGCGGGTAACAGCACCAAATCTCGTCGCATGTCCTAACTGAACCTTAGCTACATCGCTCACCTTAACCGGTGTACCGCCAACTGTCTTCACCGTAATATTGGCAATATCCTCCAAACTCTTGACGGTTCCGATACCACGGATATAATATTGGTTGGCATTTTCTTCTATATAACTGCCACCGGTATTGGCATTGTTCTTTTCCAGCGCATCAAACATTTCGCTAACGGTAATATTGTTGGCATTCAGCTGGTCAGTATTCACTGCCACCTCATATTGCTTCACGTAACCGCCCCAACCGCTCACTTCTGCAACACCGGGAGTTCCCGAAAGCTGCTTTCTTACTATCCAGTCCTGCAAAGTTCGCAATTGGGTAAGAGAGTATTTATGCTCATATCCTTCCTTGGCCCTTACCGTATAATGGTAGATTTCACCTAATCCGGTAGCAATAGGTCCCATCTCTGTATCGGTATTCTTTGGTAACTCTTTCTCTATCTGAGTCAGCACTTGACTCACCTGCGAACGAGCCCAATAGATATCTGCTTGATCATCAAACACCAAGGTGATGACAGAGAGACCACTACGCGAAATACTTCGACGCTCCTGGAGCCTAGGAATATTGGCGAGTGCCATTTCCACAGGAGTAGTTACATATTGTTCCACTTCCTGCGCTCCGAGAGAAGGGGCTTGGGTTATCACCTGAACCTGATTATCAGTAATATCAGGAGTAGAATCGAAAGGAAGATGAACAAGCGACCAGAAGCCCCATACCATTAGGGCTATAGAGAGAACTCCAATCACCAACTTATGGCGAATGGAATAAGTAATCAATTTCTGAAACATAAGCTTTAATCTAAATTCTTTTACTGTCAATTAATGAATCATTAACTAAAGCTTAGTGGGCATGTTCACCATGTTCGCCTGTAAGCGATGCGAGATAAAACGCATTGTCGGTAACTATCTTCTTGCCTGCCTTCAGATGGTCGCAAAGCTTCACTTCTGTAAAACCACCGCCTGTAACGCCAGTGCTAACCTCATGTCGGGAGAAACTATACTCACCCTTCTTTGGTTCTCCATTGAGAGCAAAGACATACTGCTTACCATCGGTAGAAACAATTGCTTCAGAAGGCAAGGCAAGACATCTCTGTGAACCAGTAGCAATCTGTCCACTCACATACATACCATCAAAGAGTTTGATATGATTGATACGACTTGTTTTCAATGACGCATCATCCATTTTTACATGAACAGCAACAGATTTCGAACCGTCGTTAAAGTATTGGTTCATACCATAAACTGTACCAGACAGCTTGACTCCAGGCTGATTGGTCAAAGAGAAAGTTACGCGATTACCCACCTTCACCTTGGCCAAATCTTTCTCAAAAACATTCAGATCGCATTCCACTGCCTGAGTATTGCGAATTTTCATCAGTGGAGTCTGCATATCTGCATAACTACCCAGACTTGCCGTCAACTGACTGACAACACCGGAGATAGGTGCACGAAGAGGAAAAGCCGTAGTAAACTTACCTTTGGCAACAGCCGAGGTAGAAATGCCCATCTGAGCGAGCTGTCTGCCAATACCCAAAAGATTGGCATGAGCCACTTGGTAATCTTTTCGGGTCTGCTGTAAGGTGCGCTTCACACCTGCTCCCTGCTTACTGAGCAGAAGTTGGCGCTCCCAATCAGCCTTGGCAAGTTCACACTCCTTGGCAGCAGAGTAATACTCACGCTGAAGACTTACCACATCTGTATTTTCAACAGTAGCAACAACCTGTCCTCTATGAACAAGCTGCCCTTCTTTTACAAAAATAGATTTCACAATACCGCCCATCAAGGAGGCAACATCACCCATCGCCTGTGCACGCAGTACGAGCGATCCTTTTGCTTCTATGGTGGCATCCATCTCGCGCTCCACAGCCTCACCCATCTTCAAATCTACGGTGCTGACCTGCTTGGCTGTCAACGGAATATGATCAAAATCTACTTCTTCATGCTCATGCTCCTCATGTGCATGAGCCTCTGAACCGGTCTGTTTCGCAAAGAAAGCGAATCCAGCCCAGGCTATCGCCGTAACAGCGACAATCAAAATGACTCTTTTCATGTTTTTTTTCTATTTTATAATTCTACACAACAATTTCACACAACGAATCTTATCAAAATCCGTTGGCAAAAGTACACAAAAAATCTTGCAACTCAGTTGCATTCGAATCTTCAAACCGATTTCTGCAACCAAGTGGCAAACTTGTAAAATCATAAAATAGAAGGAGGTCCCCGTCTGCTATAGCCTGCCGCCAGTTCCTCAGCAAGAGGAGAAGCAGCCACATGCTGCCATCTCACTGAAATGAGTGAGAGACGAGGGAGGGTTAAAAGGGAAGAACAAGACAAGACCACAAACTGATGGTTCTCATCTACCAGCAACTTGCGGATATTCTTCACCACCTTGGAATTGACTACAAACTGATGCATTTGACGAACGCTACAGTTCTCACGATCACCTTCGCTCTCCTGATCATGATGCTCAGTATGCTCATCATTGATATTGCCGTCCTGCTCACATTGTTCTTCTACCATACAGATACGCCCTTTGTGGTGATGATGTATCATCACCGTAGATAGCATGATACTCATGGTGGCTATCCAAAGACAGAATATGTACAGTATTCTTTTCTGCATACTAATTTTTTGCACAAAATTACAGAAAAAAAGGTTAACCACCAAGAATAACAGATGTTTTTATAGCATTTTTTCTTAAAAAAATAAAAAGACCTATACCCGAATCAAAATTATAGGCGCATTTATAAGTATTATTTCGTAACTTTGCAATCAAAATTAGTACAAATATAGAAATGAAAAAAATTTTTGCAGTTTTACAATTACTTCTAGTAGTAATGTTGGCGCAGGCGCAGATGGTGAACCCAGTCAAGTTCTCTACTTCGCTCAAGACCAATGGTACCGCAATAGCGGAAATCGTATTTAATGGTAAAATCCAATCGGGATGGCATGTCTATTCTACAGGATTGGGAGCAGACGGACCTATCTCAGCTACTTTCAATGTCAACAAGATGGATGGTGTAGAGTTGGTTGGCAAACTTCAAGCTCGTGGTAAAGAGATTAGTAAGTTTGACCCACTCTTCGAGATGAAGCTACGTTATTTTGAAGGTAGCGTTACCTTCGTTCAGAAAGTGAAGTTCGTCAAGCCAAACTACCATATCGATGCATACGTTGAATACGGTGCGTGCAGCGACCAGAATTGCCTTCCTCCTAGCGAGGCAAGTTTCAAGAAGAGTGGAAAATCTCCAGCAGTAGATGGCAAAGCTGAGACAGACAGTAAGGAAGCTACCAAGGCTAACGGTCCTGAAGTCATTGATGCCGTCAAGGCCAACACCGACTCTTCTTCACTTCAGGGAGTAGCTGAAAAGATGGACAGTACAGCCAATATCGATGCTGCATTCTCTGTAGATAGTGATGACGCAAAGGCCTGGTGGGCTCCGGTAGTAAAAGAGCTTCAGACTTTCGGTGGCAATAACGACATTGCAAACCACTCACTCTTCTATATCTTTATCATAGGCTTTGTAGGCGGACTTCTAGCACTTGTCATGCCATGTATCTGGCCTATCATCCCTATGACAGTAAGCTTCTTCCTCAAACGAGCTAAGAACGATAAGAAAAAGGGTATTCGCGATGCTTGTACATACGGATTGAGCATTGTTGTCATCTATTTGGTTCTCGGTCTTGCCGTTACAGCCATTGCAGGTCCTAGCACCTTGAATGCACTCAGCACCAGTGCCGTATTCAATATCATCCTCTTCCTGCTCTTGGCAGTTTTCGCCTTCTCATTCTTCGGATGGTTTGAAATCAAATTGCCAGACAGTTGGGGAAATGCCGTAGACAGCAAGGCTTCCAGCACTACAGGTATGATCAGCATCTTCCTGATGGCTTTCACACTCGTGCTCGTAAGTTTCTCTTGTACCGCTCCTATCATCGGATTGCTTTTAGTACAGACTGTTACTTCTGGCGATTGGCTGGCTCCTACCATCGGTATGTTTGGTTTTGCCCTTGCTTTGGCACTTCCATTTACCCTCTTCGCCTTGTTCCCATCATGGTTGAAGTCTGCTCCTAAGTCAGGCTCTTGGATGGAAACCGTAAAGATTGTACTGGGCTTTATCGAGTTGGCATTCTCATTGAAGTTCCTTTCTGTTGCAGATTTGGCATACGGCTGGCACATCCTTGACCGTGAGGTTTTCCTCTCTCTCTGGATTGTCATCTTCGGTCTCTTGGGCCTGTATCTCATCGGCAAGTTGAAATTCCAGGTGGATGCCATTGGTGGCGACATCCAGAAGCCTATGCCTGTACCTTGCATCATGCTCGGTCTCTGCTCTTTGGCTTTCTCTGTATATATGATTCCTGGACTTTGGGGTGCACCTTGCAAGGCTGTCAGCGCTTTCGCTCCACCTATCAATACACAGGATTTCAATCTCAATACCAAGACCGTAGAACCAGCTTACAAAGACTACGAAACCGGTATGGCAGCAGCTAAGGCAGCAGGTAAGCCTGTACTCATAGACTTCACAGGTTTTGGCTGCGTAAACTGCCGTAAAATGGAAGCATCAGTATGGACAGATCCTACTGTAGCAGACATTTTGACAAAGGATTACGTCCTCATCTCTCTTTATGTAGATGACAAGACTCCGTTGCCTCAGCCAATGGAAGTAGAATTCAATGGCGAGAAGCGTACACTCCGCACCATAGGAGACAAGTGGAGCTATCTGCAGGCAAGTAAATTTGGTGCCAATGCCCAGCCTTTCTACGTACCAGTAGACAACGATGGCAAGCCTTTGAATGCAGCATTCAGCTTCAAGGAGGACGTCAGTGCCTATCTCGATTTCCTGCACAAGGGACTTGAGAATTACAGAAAATAATCTGGAATTATAGATTACCAGCAAATAATCTATAAATATATATATTGAATTTAATTGATTACAATGATGAACAACAAGGAAGTTCCGGTACTCCTACTCACAGGTTACCTTGGCAGTGGTAAGACCACACTGCTAAACAAAATTTTGGCAAATAAGAAAGGTATCAAATTCGCAGTTATTGTGAATGACATTGGTGAGGTCAACATTGATGCAGCGCTCATAGAGAAAGGTGGCGTAGTGGGTCAGAAAGATGACTCGCTCGTTTCATTGCAGAACGGTTGCATCTGCTGCACGCTCAAAATGGACTTGGTTGAACAGTTGAAGGAAATCGTAGACATGAAGCGCTTTGACTATATTGTAATCGAAGCTAGCGGCATCTGCGAGCCAGCTCCTATTGCCCAGACCATCTGCTCTATCCCATCATTGGGACCTCAGTATATCAAGAATGGTATCTTGCGTCTCGACAGTATTGTAACCGTCGTAGATGCTCTCCGTATGAAGGATGAGTTTGCAAACGGTTCTGATTTGATGAAGTCAAATCTTGACGAGGAAGATCTTGCATCGCTTGTTATCCAGCAGATAGAGTTCTGTAATATCATCCTCTTGAACAAGGCTGCAGAGGTAGAGCCTAAGGAGCTGGAACATCTCAAGCAGATTATCCGTGCCATACAGCCTAAGGCAGAGATCTTTGAATGCAACTATGGTGATATTGATCTCGATTTAATCGTGAATACCCATAAGTTTGATTGGGAGGCTGTAGCTACATCTGCTGGTTGGATTCAGGAGATAGAGGCTGAAAGAAATGGCGAGGAAGATGAACATGAGGAGCATGAACATCATCACGAACATGAGGAACATGAACATCATCATCACGATGACCATGACCACGATCATGACCATTGCCACCACCACGATCACGACCATGACCATGAAGGTGGTGAGGTAGAAGAATACGGAATCGGAACCTTTGTATATTATAGACGTAAGGCATTCGATCTATCTCTCTTTGATGAATTCGTAGCCAGAAAATGGCCTCGTGACGTAGTACGTGCCAAGGGTATCTGCTATTTTGCTGACGAACCTGACATGTGCTATGTATTCGAACAGGCAGGACAGCAGAAAACTGTAAAGCAGGCAGGACAATGGCTCGCAACGATGCCAGCTGACCAATTGGCTGAGCTTCGCAGAAACAACCCTCAACTGGAGAAAGAATGGGATGACAAGTATGGTGACCGAATGATAAAAATCGTATTTATCGGCCAGCACATCAAAGAGCAGAAGGATGCCATCATCAAGGAGCTCGATAAATGTTTGAGCTTGTAGCAACATGCTAGGGCATCTTTGAAGACTATAGTTTCAGAATTTGAAGCTATAATAGCCTCAAAATAGAGAAAAAAGGAGAAAAATCGACACATTGGTGTAGTTTTTTCTCCTTTTTCGCTTTTATTTCGTTTTTTTTTGTTAAATTTGCAGCGGATTTAATATAATAGCAGCGTAGTTAATATAATAAAAGAAAAGATAATATGAAGACTGACTTCAGACCTGCATACAAAAAAGATTTTGAAGCTTGCTGGAATGTCATAGACCAGGCAAGAAAACTCATGATTGCTTCTGGAAGACACCAGTGGACTAACGATTATCCGTCTGTTAAAGACATTCAAAACGACATAGACAATGGTAATGCTTTTGTCATCACGGTTGATGACCAAGTAGCTGTCTATGGTGCCGTCATGCTGAACGGAGAACCACAATATGACTTCCTTAAAGGAGAATGGCTAACGAATGGAGATTACTATGTAATTCATCGTTTCGCTACTTTGCCGATGTTCCAGAGAGAAGGATTGGCTCGAATCTTTATCGATAAGGTTAACAGCCTTTGCGAAGTAGAAAAAGTACCAAGTATCAAGGTTGATACCAATCATGACAACTTACCTATGATAAATCTTCTCTCTTCAATGGGATTCTGCATCTGCGGACAAGTAAACTACGGAACGAGAGGTATGAGATTTGCATTTGAAAAAACGACTATGGAAATTGAAAAATAATGAACGATAAAATATCACTTATGAGAAGCTTGGTTGAACGACTCAATCAAGCTTCTCTTGCTTATTATAATGGTGAAGGCGAACGGATGACCGACTACGAGTGGGACGCCATGTTCGACCAACTGAAAAAACTGGAAGAGGAAACTGGTGAAATACTACCCGACTCCCCTACCAATAAAGTTTCTGAAGACCAGATTGCCGGTCAGAAAGAAGAGCATGAATTTGCAGCACTATCCCTTGCAAAGACAAAAAAGGTGAGCGATCTCGTCAAGTGGGCTGAAGACCGCCCGATATGGATTTCCTGGAAGCTGGACGGTCTGACTTTGGTGGTAACTTACGATAACGGTAGTCTCAGCAAGGTGGTAACACGTGGTAATGGACATATCGGCACCAACATCACCCACCTGGCTCCAGCTATCAGTGGTATTCCAGCAACAATCAAGGAGAAGGGTCATCTTGTTGTACGTGGTGAGGCAGTCATCTCCTATGCCGATTTCGAACAGTTCATCATTGAGAGTGAAGGCGACTATGCCAATCCTAGAAACCTGGCATCAGGCTCCCTCTCACTGAAAGATGTAGAAGTGGTTAAGCAGCGCCATATACAATGGATTCCATTTACACTGGTATATACCGAACATGAAATCACATCGTGGGGAAAACGTATGCAGTTACTGGAAGACCTGGGACTACATCCTGTGGAACGACAGTTGATAGAGCATCCTACGGAAGACCACATCCTACAGGAAATTGATGTCTTTACCAAAAAGGTAACCAACAAGAAAAATCCATTTCCTGTCGATGGTCTGGTTATCTGCTACGATGATACCGTGTATGGTGCTACAGGTTCTGTCACGGGCCATCATGCAACCAGAGCTGGCTTTGCCTTTAAATGGCAAGATGAGCATGCAGATACAGAATTAGACCATATCGAATGGTCGTGTGCTGCAAATACCATCACGCCTGTTGCCGTTTTCAAGCCAGTAGAGTTGGAAGGAACCACTGTGCAACGTGCATCTCTCTGCAATGTAAGCGAATGTGAGCGCTTGGGTATCGGTGGTAAGGGAACGAAATTGCAGGTGATTAAAGCAAATAAGATTATTCCTAAAGTGATTCATGTCACTGAAGCTATAGGAACTTTCGAAATACCTGAGTTCTGTCCGGTTTGCCATGCTGAAGCCAAAGTACAGAAAAGCGAGAGCGGTACAAAAACCCTACATTGTACAAACCCACATTGTGCAGCAAAGCAACTGAAGAAATTTGCAAGATTCGTCAGCAAAGAAGGTCTCAATATCGAAGGGATTTCAGAGCAGACTATCTGGAAATTCGTAAACGAAGGATTAATAAGCGAATATGCTGATTTCTATAAACTCAGAGAACCTGAGAAAGTCTTTAAAATTTCTAACTTTGAAGGCTTTGGCAAGAAAAGCGTCAGCAATTTACTGAACAGTGTAGAAAAAAGCCGTCATACCGATGGTCGTCATCTTCTCTATGCGCTCAACATTCCCCTTTGCGGTGGCGATGTTGCCAAGAAATTGATAGAGCGCTACCCGTTAGAGAAATTGATAGATATAGCCCAAAACAGCACCAGCTTGTTTGGTGATGACTTTGCTGACATTGATGGCATTGGACCGGAAAAAAGTGCTAAGTTCATCAACTGGTTCCATGATGCAGACAATAGAGCTCATGTAGCGCACCTACTTCCACATCTCGTCATCGAGAAGCAGGAGCCTATAGAAAAAGGTGCGAAGTGTGATGGTTTGACATTCGTAGTTACGGGAGAAGTACATCATTATAAAAATCGCAATGAGCTGAAAGCATACATCGAGAGCCAAGGTGGAAAGGTGACTGGCAGTGTGAGCAAGAGCACACATTATCTCATCAACAATGATGCAGAATCACAAAGTTCAAAGAATAAGAAAGCGCATGAATTGAATATTCCTATCATAACCGAAGAGCAATTCATTGCACAATTTGGAGAAGAATAAGAAAAGAGCATCTCGTGAAAACGGGTATTCCCTTATTGTTATCTAGACGCCCTGTAAGGACAAAAGCATGAAAATGAAAGCCTTTGCCTTTACAGGGCGTATTATTTCTTCGGATAGTGAATCATACAACTTTCACTCATCCCCCTTCAGCTGGTATAAACACAAATGTTATTTTGCCTTTTTCTTTTTCAATTCCAACTTTGGAATCTTGACCTTCTGTCCACTCTTAATAGTAGAGGTACCATTAAGAGCCTCAATATAACATTCCATACCAGGACCTAAATATCGCTTGCTGAGTGTAGCCATTGTCTGATGCTCGCCAACAGTTACTACCTGGTCTACACCTACGATACAATAGGCACCAGTACGAACCCTTGGGTCACTGTCATATTTATCTGACACTACCTTTGCATGTTCAGCTGCCTTATCCTGCTTTTTATCTGTTGCAGACTTCTTTTTGAGTTCTGCAGACTTTTCATCAGCTTTCAAGTTCTTTACAGAGATTTCTTTATCTACAGCAGCCGATTTTAATGAATCGGCTCTTTCTGCAGCCTTAATGGCATCATTTGCCTTTGCCATACGCAAACTGTCCTGTCTTGCTTTTTCCAGAAGAAGTTGCTCTTGACTCTTCACATTAGCAGGCTTCGCTACGACATTCTTATCCGTCTTATATTGCGCCAATTGCAATTCAAGATGATCACGTTGAGCTGCCATCTGCCCGTAATTGAAGGCAAACCATCCCAAGCCTCCTATTAATAATAATAAGGTGAAGCTTGCAATAATCACCACATATTTTGGAATGATGAAATGACGACGACGTATCTCAACTTCATCATCTGCCTCAATTTCTGCATCAGTCTCAGCCTCAATTTTTGCATCGGCCCCAATTTCAGCATCAGTCTCAGCCTCAATTTCTGCATTAGAATTTTCCTCCCTGCTATCTGCCTGAATATCATCTGATACAGATGAAGGAATCTCGTCCGTTGGTACTTCCAGAGAAACAGTTGTCTGCGGTTCAATCGTCGAGTCTTCACCAACCACCACCACACTACTATCTTCAGATGGATTTTCAGGAACATCCAGAAAATCTATAACTCCACTAGTAGTAGGTTCTGAAGAGGAAAAAGCTTCAGCCTGTGTAGTTTCTTCTGAAACAACGTCCGGTAAAGGAGTTTCCGTAGGTTCAACAACCTCTATTATAGGCTTAGGTTTCTCAAGAGATTCCTCTTGCTCCTCATCCTCTAAACTATCCTCATATTTCTTATCTATTGACTCGAAATCAACACCGTCGTTCACAATCACAGTCTCAAACTGAGCAAAAGGCTTATTGACAATTTCCTTGAGAATATTATCAGGAGTAAAGGAAATCTTATCACGTCCCTCTATAACGATACGCTCACCCGTATTCACATCTACACTCTCACGTTCCTTCACGGAAGTAACCTTGAAAGTACCGAGCCAGCGCATCTTGACTATCTTATCAGCAGCAAGCCCCTGATGACAGACATCAAACATTTTACGAATAAAAAGTTCTGCCTCAATCTGGCTCAGCCCACTCTTCTCGGCCAATTTATCAGCCAATCCATTCAGACTATTCTTACTCATACAGCATCCCCTCCATTTTTAAGTTTCTCCTTGACAGCCGCTACCGGACGAAATCCTAATACGAGCTTCGGTGGCACCAACTGGCGCTTTTTGGTAGTAGGATTAACCACCACACGCTCCATACGCTTCTTTACCTCAAACGTACCAAAATTGGGGATAGCGACAACCTCGCCATCCTCAAACTCAGTTATCATAGCATCGATAACCTTACGTACCAACTTCTGAGTGTCATCTTGCGAATAACCAGTTTGCTGAGCCAACTCAGCGACAAATTCCTTATTATTCATAAGCCATTTATTATTTCACCACTTCACCATAGAGGTCAAACTCTTCGCTTGCAGTAATCTTAACATTATAGAAACAACCCACACGCAGGCGCTTCTCCGTTGCACGAATCAATACTTCTGGATCTACTTCCGGCGAACAGAATTCTGTACGACCTATATAATAATCACCTTCCTTACGGTCGATGATAACCTTTAAGACCTTGCCTACCTTTTCTGCCTCTATATCAGCACTGATGTCCTGCTGAAGAATCATCAGTTCATCAAGCCGGCGCTGCTTCACATCTGCAGGCACATCATCCTCATAATGAGTAGCACTATAGGTTCCCTCTTCTTCAGAATAAGCAAAGGCTCCCATACGCTCAAAACGCTGCTCACGTACAAAATCCATCAATTCGTCAAAGTCTTCCTTAGTCTCACCAGGGAAACCAACCATCAGTGTAGTACGGATATGAATTCCTGGCACACGCTCACGGATAGCCTTCAAGAGATCTATTGTCTCCTGCTTGGACACATGACGGTGCATACGGGAAAGCATGTGATCACTGATATGCTGCAACGCTATATCAAGATACTTGCAGACATTTGTTTTCTCGCGCATCACATCGAGCAGATCCATAGGGAACTGATTAGGATAAGCATAATGCAATCTAATCCATTTCACGCCTGGAATATCAGCCATTTCGCTGATAAGCTCTGTGATATGATGCTTGCCATCAAGGTCAACACCATAATAGGTTAATTCCTGAGCAATAATCTGAAATTCCTTAACTCCTTCTGCCACTAACTCCCTAACCTCATTCAAAATCTCCTCCTTAGGGCGAGAAACATGTTTTCCTGTAATGATTGGGATGGCACAATAGGCACAATGACGGTTACAGCCCTCTGCTATCTTGACATAAGCATAATGACGAGGAGTAGTAAGATGACGGTGTCCATCGCAGGAAGGAACGTCAGCCTTACCTAATTCCTGAAGTAACTGCTTATAATTGAATTTGCCATAAAACTTATCAACCTCAGGCATTTCAGCTTCCAATTCCTTCTGATAACGCTGTGAAAGACAACCCATTACATAAAGTTTCTTCAGTTTTCCTTCTTCCTTAGCCTGGATAAACTCCAGAATGGTATCAATACTCTCTTGCTTGGCATCTTCTATAAAACCGCAGGTATTGATAACGGCTATTTCCCCCTGAGGACGCTTTGGGTCATGAGTACAATGATAACCGTTGGCCTCAAACTGCTTCATGAGCAATTCGCTGTCAACCAGGTTTTTCGAACAACCCAAAGTTATAATATCTATCTGATTTTTCTTCATCTATTTTTTCACTACTATTTCTTAAAAAGAGAGTCAACGAACTCACGCTTATTGAAAAGCTGGAGATCTTCCATACCCTCACCAAGTCCAATGTACTTAACAGGTACCTTCAACTGATCAGAGATACCGATAACAACACCACCCTTTGCTGTACCATCCAGCTTGGTGATGGCAAGCGAAGTGATATTGGTAACAGCCGAAAATTGCTTAGCCTGTTCAAAGGCATTCTGACCAGTACTGCCATCAAGAACCAGCATTACCTCATCAGGTGCATCAGGAAGCACCTTCTTCATCACTTCCTTAATCTTCTTCAACTCGTTCATCAGGTTCACCTTATTATGAAGACGACCGGCTGTATCAATCAGAACTACGTCAGCACCGTTAGCCTTAGCACTCTGCAGAGCATCAAAAGCCACACTGGCAGGATCGCTACCCATCTGCTGTTTTACAACAGGCACCCCGACACGTTCGCCCCATATACAGATTTGCTCTACAGCAGCTGCGCGGAATGTATCGGCAGCTCCCAGATAAACCTTCTTGCCAGCCTTCTTAAACTGGTAAGCCAATTTGCCAATGGTGGTAGTCTTACCTACACCATTCACGCCAACTACGAGAATAACGTATGGTTTATGATCGCTAGGCAAATCCCAATCATCATTATCATCAGAATGATTCTCAGACAAGAGATTGGCGATTTCGTCACGCAAGATCTGATTGAGCTCTGAAGTAGAAACATATTTATCACGTGCTACACGCTCTTCGATGCGACGAATGATTTTCACGGTAGTCTCTACACCAACATCAGAAGTGATGAGAACTTCCTCCAAATCATCAAGCACATCGTCATCTACGGTCGACTTACCAGCCACCGCACGAGCTAATTTTCCGAAAACACTCTCTTTGGTTTTTTCCAAACCCTTATCGAGAGTTTCTTTTTTCTTATTACTGAAAAATCCGAATAATCCCATTATTTATTTTTTATAGCTATAATTTTCTGCAAAGATACGAAAAAAAATGTATACATCTGCCATTTGAGGCGAAACTTTTCAATTAATTTTTATTTATATTGAAACCTTTAGCCAGTCCACCCTCACTCGTTTCCTTATAAAGAGAAGGCAAATCATGTCCTGTCTGGCGCATCACCTCCACCACTCTATCAAATGAAACACTATGATGACCATCAGAGAAGGAAGCATAGAGATCTGCATCCAAAGCACGGGCTGCAGCAAAGGCATTACGCTCTATACAAGGAATCTGAACCAAACCGCAAACAGGATCGCAGGTCATTCCCAAGTGATGTTCCAAACCCATCTCGGCAGCATATTCTACCTGTGCAGGACTTCCGCCAAAAAGCTGACAGGCTGCAGCCGAAGCCATTGCACAAGCCACACCTACTTCTCCCTGACAACCAACATCAGCTCCACTGATAGAAGCATTCTGCTTCACGATATTACCCACCAATCCAGCCGTAGCAAGAGCACGAAGGATGCGCTGTTCACTCATGTCATGGGCCGTATGCATATGATAAAGTACCGCTGGCAACACTCCACAAGCGCCGCAAGTTGGAGCAGTAACAATGGTACCACCCGAAGCGTTCTCTTCACTTACTGCCAAAGCATACGAATAAACCAATCCTCTACTCTGCAAAGAGGCACGATAGCCCCTTGCCTTGATAAAATAAGTAGCAGCCTTGCGCTGAAGCTTGAGAGGACCAGGCAATACGCCTTCATGATCCAATCCATTACGGATGGACTGTTTCATTGTTTGCCAGACAGTACCGAGGAAATCCCAAATATCACTACCCTCACATTTTTCTACATATTCCCAGAATGCTCGGCCGTTATCATAACACCATTGCTGAATCTCGTGCATGGTATTCAAATCATATATATCTTTAGCCCCCAACTCATCATGGCCATCTGTGCCATCAGAAAGAGCACCACCACCAATACTGTAAACCGTCCACTCTTCAATAATATCACCATTCAGATCTTTACCCACAAACTTCATCCCGTTTGGATGGAAAGGCAGGAAGGTCTGTGGCTCCCAAATGATGTGAACTAACTTATGCGGTCTGAAGACCTCCTCAATAGCAACATCAGTCATGTGCCCCTTACCAGTAGCCGCAAGACTTCCATAGAGGGTAACTTCGTAAGTAGAGGCATTTGCACAACGTTCCATAAACAGCTTTGCTGCACGCTGAGGTCCCATGGTATGACTACTGGATGGTCCCTTACCAATTCTGTACAATTCCTTTAAAGATTTCATCGTAATAATGTTTTTTTCAGTTATTTATAGATTTTATTTTACTTGTGTAGCCTTGAGGATTACTACATCCTCTAAAGGTCGGTCATTATTTTCTTTGTTAGTGGCTACATTCTGAATTTTGTCTACCACTTCCAAGCCTTCCAGCACCTCTCCAAAGACGGTATAGCCGTTATCGAGATGTGGCACACCTCCATGCTTCATATATCCTTGCTGAATCTGCTCAGAAGGAATGGCATAGTTCTTACCCTCGTTCTTCATTTTGTTGACGGTATACTCCATTTGACGTGGAGAGAAATTGCGGCCCCAAGTGATATAAAAATCAGTAGAAGCCGAAGCCTTGGTTGGGTTTTCATCATCTCCTTCACGGGCAGCACAGAGCTGACCACGTTTGTGATAGTATTTAGGATAAATGATTTCAGCAGGCACGGTATAATCAACATCAAACTTTTCAACCTTTCCTGGAGTCACCTTTCGGGTCGAATAGTCACCACCCTGTATCATAAAGTTCTTGATAACTCGCTGGAAGATGCAGCCATTGTAAAATCCGGAATTCACAAGTTTCAGAAAGTTATCTCTATGCTTCGGTGTATCATTATATAACGCCACAAGAATATTGCCCATATTGGTTTCGATCATCACCTGATGACAGGTTGGATCATGAGGAGTTTCCCAAGGCAAGAGTTGCATGGTACTATCCAGAGCTGCCTTGTCCATCAAATTTCCTTTTGAACCCATATTTGCATTTTGAGCATGAACGGCTGTTGCAGTCATCATGAGCAAAATAGTGAATAAAGAGAATACTTTTTTCATTTTTTCTTCAATTTTTACCCTTATTTATGTTATCGAGTGCAAAGATAACGATTTTATTCTAAAAAGATGAGTGTTTCTCAAACTTTCTTTATAACTTTGCGTCTGAAATACAACTTTACGTCTTATTTCTTGCTTTTCAGTAGAATTACATGACGGTCATGGCATTCTGAATCTGGGATTTCAGGAATCTGAGTAAAGAATTTATAAAAAACAATATACAATGAATAAGAAAAGACTATATATCCTCTTCATGTCGACCTGTCTGATGATGACCCATGCATACGCCCAACAAATCAGTTTCGGGCCTTTGCATAGTCTTGACAGTCCTCGTGAAGATTGGATCTTGCCAGGCGATACCATTCTACAGGATGGTAAAAAGATGATTTATAGCGGGAAACCTATGCAGAACTCCTACGTTCCGTTAAAACATATCAATAACGAATCCACTGCCAACGGACTTGCTCCAACGGCAACATACTATTCTGCACAAGATAGCCTTCAGACAAGTCTTTGCCTTTCCAATCCTACCCCAACCGATTACGGATATGGATGGGGAGATTACGGTTGGGGACTTCATAAAGGACTCAATATGTCGGTTGACCTTTCTGCCTTTGCCACCTTCGGCAAGCATGCGCCTCATCGTGGCGGGTTTACCCAGACGATAGATGCCACCTATCTTACGCCACTCAGTAAGGACGATAAGTTATGGATGGCATTGGGTGTTTATCTTACCAATACCAATTATGGTGGCGACAGTTATCATGACGGTGGTCTCTATGGCATTCTAGGATACAAGATTAATAAGAATTGGGAGGCTTACGTATATGGTCAACTGAGCGTTGCCAATAATTACAACTCAATCTATGGCAGATATGCCGGTTACGGTCCATACGGATATGGTGCCTACGGTTACGGTCCTTATGGCTTTGGAATGCATCCAGGTTATTGGAGCCACGGCATTATGCCTGGAGGTTATGGCATGGGAGTACCGGGAGCCAACGTGTTAGGCGGTGGCATCAGATACACCAATGACAAGAAAACATTCTCCATCGGTCTGAATGTAGAAGGTATCTGGTATGACAATAAAACTCCTTCTTATTTCAAGAAATACGATTATCCTACGCCAAATAATACAGCAAAATAAAAAAAGCGCCCTGAAAAAGCAAGAGCATTTTACATCAATGCTTCTGCCTTTTCAGGGCGCTTTACCATGCTATATGAATCCCCTTTCTTCAAAGGATTATTCAGCAAGAATCTGAACGATGCGTTCTGCAGATCTTCCATCCCATCTGTCAGGAATACCTGCCTTTTTCCATTCACCATTCAATATCTTTTCCATCGCATTCTGCAATTTTTCAGGGTCCTCTGCCACCAGTTCATTGGTACCTACAGTCACAGTCTCCATGTGCTCGGTATAACTGTTGAGCGTAATGCAAGGCACACCATTGAAGGTTGCCTCTTCAGCCACATTACCGGAATCTGTAATGACGCCCATCGCATGAGCGGTAAGATATGAGAATTCAAGATAACCCTGTGGTTGTACCACCATAATGCCCGACTGATGATCGGCAACATCCTGATAAGCCTTGAATGCCAGAACGAAACCCAATGCCTTGCCACGCAATGGAGCTACGACCTTGATGCCAGCCTTTCGAGCCACAGAATCAACAACTGTGATAAGACTCTTCATCTCATCAATGTTATTGACTATCGCCTTACGATTTAGGGTCAGCACCATATACTTGCCTTCTTCCAGATGCATCTCATCCATCACCGCAGGACGCTGCATGCGCTGCTGTAGGAATCGGATATTGTCGATAAGCACATTACCTACCATATACACCTTGGAAAGCTCAGCTCCCTCTTTATTGGCAATACTGTTATTGGATATACCAGCGGTAAAGAGAATGTCAGAAAGCCCGTCAATCACAAGACGATTGATTTCCTTTGGCATCGTAATATCAAAACTGCGGGTTCCTGCAGCAATATGAGCCAACTGCACGCCCTGCTTCTTGGTTACGATAGCAACAGCCATGGTAGAAGCCAGGTCATCAACAACGATAACTACATCCGTAGGATGATCCTGAAGATAACGCTCGAATTGAGCCATTACCATACCCGTCAGTTCATTCATATTCTCGCAATCCACCTCAAGGAAAACGTCAGGACTCTGAATATCCAAGTCAGTAAAGAGAGACGCTTCCAGTGTTGGATCATCCTTTCTTCCTGTATAAACCAATTGATATTCTACATCAACGCCCGACTTCTGGGCATTGCAAATGGCTCTGATGACTGGTGCCACCTTAATAAAATTTGGTCTGGCACCAGCTACAATACATATATTCTTACTCATTTTTTATAATAAAGTACCGTTTATTAAAAATCAACCTTTAAACAAATCTTTGATGCCACCAATAGATCCCATCAGATTAGTAGCCTCATAAGGCAGGTAAACCACCTTATTATCCTTACCCTGAGCCACTTCCTGCATCATGGCAATATACTTCTGGGCAAGGAGATAGTTGGCAGGATTTGTACTCTGTCCCACAGCTTCTGTAATCTTCTGAATGGCAATAGCCTCTGCCTCTGCCTTGCGGATACGGGCTGTTGCCTCACCTTCCGCTCTGAGGATAGCCTGCTGTTTGGCAGCCTCTGCCTTGTTGACGATGGCAGCCTTCTCACCCTCAGAAAGCAGACGCTGCTTCTCTTTCTCACCTTCAGAAGTAAGGATGGTGGCACGTTTGTTACGTTCTGCCTGCATCTGCTTCTCCATTGCCTGCAATACACTTTCCGGTGGAGTAATATCCTGCAACTCTACACGGTTCACCTTGATACCCCACTTATTGGTAGCATCATCCAGTACCGCACGAAGTTTGGTATTGATGGTATCACGAGAGGTCAGGGTCTGGTCCAATTCCATCTCACCTATGATATTACGAAGAGTAGTCTGAGTCAACTTCTCGATAGCATTTGGCAAATTGTTGATTTCATATACACTCTTGAATGGGTCTACAATCTGGAAATACAGCAAAGCATTAATCTGCATCTGGATATTATCCTTGGTAATCACATTCTGTCGGTCGAAATCATATACCTGTTCACGGAGATCAATGCTGTTGGTATAAGTATATCTTCCATTTCTCATAGCCACGATTTCCTTGGCGTGATCGATAAAAGGAATGATGATATTGATACCTGGCTTCAAGGTGGCGTAATAACGTCCCAGACGCTCAATGATTTTCGTTTCACTCTGAGGGATGATAACAATGGTTTTCTTAACCACGACAAGTGCGAGCAATACGAGAGCCGCAAGTACATAAATTCCTATGTTCATGATGTTTATGATATTAAGTGAATAATTATTATTTCTACCTTTATAATTAATTCTTCCCAGGAAACAAGAATTAAACTTTTTCTACTTTCAGAATGATAGACTCATGTCCCAGCACCCTTACTCGCTGACCCACCTGCAAGTCTTCAGTACTATCAGGAGCCTGTGCCTTCCAGTCATCGCCATCAAGTTTCACGCGTCCAAAACCGCCAGCCACGATGGTTTCACTCACTTCTCCAATCTGTCCAGCCAAAGCATCATAATTGCTCTTTCTGTTATCTGCCCCATGTCTTATTGCCTTTACAAGATGTGGTCTAATCAAGAGAATGCTCAATACCGAGCAAACGGCCCATACCACCACTTGCACCCAAAATGGAGCGTCCATCACGGCCACAGGAATACTGATTAAAGCGCCGATGGCAAAGCACGTAACATAGAAGTCACCCGAAGACAACTCCAGGATAAGGCAGATGAACATGATAACTGTCCAGAACAGCCAAAGATTTTGTGAGATATAATCCATCATAGTTGTTAATATTTAGTGAATACTACTTTCTTCTTTTAGTTGTTTTATGAGTAGGCACCTTCCAGGTTTTCACGGTCTTGGAGGTAGAAGTAGCCGGCTTGTAATACTTCAAAGCCTCTGGCATTTCCTTCTGAAGAGCAGCAATACGCTTGGCGTCCGAAGGGTGATCACTGAAGATATCACTCTGGTTGGCGCTCTTACCTTGCGACATGCGCTGCCAGAATGGAATTGCCTGCTGAGGGTCGTAACCTGCCATGGCAGCAAAGATAAGTCCCATGTAATCAGCCTCAGTCTCGTTGTCACGGGAATATTTCAAGTTGCGGAAAGAGAAATACTGTCCGGCTACGGCACTAGCCACATCGCCAACGCCATTACCTACAGCCTGATTCAACACACTACCCACAATGGCAGTACCTACCTGCTGGTTCTGCTGCTTACTCAACTGCTCGGCACTATGCTTAGCCACGGCATGCGCAATTTCATGACCTAACACAATAGCCAGACAAGTCTCATTCTGAGTATAAGGTAACAAACCTTCGAAAACAACGATTTTACCACCAGGCATACAAAATGCATTGACGTTTTTATCTTGTACGAGATTAAACTCCCATGCATAATTCTTCACATCATTGGCAAAGCCATTATTCTTCAGGTAAGTTTCTACAGCATTAGCCAACTTTTTACCTACACGCTGCACCATGGCAGTATTGGCAGCGTTTGTCGACTTTTTAGCCGATGCCATATATTTGGTGTATTCCTGATTAGACAAACTCAAGACCTGCTCATCGGATACAGAGATGCGATGAGTTCTACCAGTAAGAGGCACCTGCTGAGTGGTACCACAAGATGACAGCGCAAGAATTGTAACTGCTGTCAAAGCCATCATTTTAATACTTTTCATTTTTACCTATAACTTTTTAAAATATTTACACTGCAAATTTAATATATCTTGCTGAAACCACCAAATAATTCAACAAAAAACTAAACAAAAATTCTCATTTATTTCAATAAGGTATGACCTTTTATCCTTCTATCGTTAATATTACCTAAAAATCAACCACCTTTCTTGCTCCTTTCCAAGAATATCATTACTTTTGCGAACGATTATCACGGGGTGCTGAAATTCGGCTGAGATTATACCCATTGAACCTGACACAGATAATGCTGTCGCAGGGATTCGATATAAGCTTATCATGATAGAGCCCCTATTCCGTGCAACTTCTGCTAGGATTAGGGGCTTTATTCATACCGAACTTTCTCAAGAACAGTTCTCCGTGTTGATTACATATTATTATTAGGAGTAAACAACGATGATTACCATTGATGGCGAAAGATAAACATCTTTCTTTTCCCATGATGAATATCATCATAAAAACGAACTGTTATGAAAGTAACTATCAACAACAAAGAGACAGAAACTCAGGCAAAGAACGTAAAGGAACTTGCCCAGGAGCTCGACCTTCCTGCTACAGGTTGCGCTGTAGCCATCAGTAACGAAATGGTGCCACGTGATGAATGGGAAAACCATCTCATCCAGGAGGGCGCAGACATCGTGATTGTCAAGGCTTTCTGCGGAGGATAATCTATAGTTTATAATTTATAGTTTATAGGACTATGGCAAAAATACCTTTAGACAGTTTTCAACTGCAGTTCATCTCTCACCAGAATGAGAAGATGACTTACCTGGATGGCATCCGTGAGGCCTTGGCTGGCGGATGCAAGTGGATTCAGCTCCGCATGAAGGGTGCCACCGATGAGGAGGTGCGCCCTATAGCCCTGAAGGTCAAGGAATGGTGCAAAGAGCAGAATGCAACCTTCCTCATCGATGACCGAGTACAGCTGGTGAAGGAATTGCAGATAGACGGCGTGCATCTGGGCAAGAACGATATGCCGATTGCCGAGGCCCGCAAGATTCTGGGCGACGACTTCATCATCGGCGGAACGGCAAACACCTTCGAGGATGTGAAGGCTCACTATGAGGCTGATGCCGATTATATCGGTTGCGGTCCGTTCCGCTTCACTACCACTAAGGAGAAGCTCTCGCCTATCCTCGGTCTTGAAGGCTATCGCGAAATCATCCAGAAGATGAAGGCAGAAAATATCGATATCCCTATCGTTGCCATCGGTGGCATCACCAAGGAGGATATCCCCGAAATCATGAAGACGGGAGTTAACGGTATCGCCCTCAGCGGCTGCATCCTCAATGCCAAGGACCCGGCATCAGAAGCCCATGATATCATGGAAATGATGAAGGAATTCAGATAAGCAACGCTAGGCATCCAGAAAAAATAAAGCCCGCTAGGCGTCCAGGAAAAATAAAGCCCGCTAGACGTCCCGCCGGATTTGAAATCCGGCGTAAAAAAAGGTCCCAACCTATTTAAGATCTGCGGATTTGAAATCCGCAGCAAACTAGGTTGATAAGGGGATTACAAATCCCCAGGTTTAAGTGGTCGAACATTTTTTAACGACGGATTACAAATCCGTCGGAACGCCTAGCGGATGAAGGACCGTCGGAACGCCTGGCTGATAAAGGGATTCAAATAGCAAACATTTTAAAAAAAGAATTACAGAAAAATGGAAAAATTAGTAATTGCAGGACGAGAGTTCAACTCCCGCCTCTTCCTCGGAACAGGAAAGTTCAACAACAACCAGCTCATGGCTGAAGCCATCAAGGCTTCTGAAACAGAAATGGTAACCGTTGCCATGAAGCGTATCGAACTCGAAGACAAGCAGGACGACCTGCTCTCTCATATCGTGCAGAACCCAAATATCCAGCTCCTTCCTAACACCAGTGGCGTACGTAACGCTGAGGAGGCTGTATTCGCAGCACAGATGGCTCGCGAGGCTTTCGGAACCAACTGGCTCAAGCTCGAAATCCACCCAGACCCTCGCTATCTTCTTCCAGACTCTATCGAGACTCTGAAGGCTACCGAGAAACTGGTAAAGCTCGGTTTCGTGGTATTGCCATATTGCCAGGCAGACCCTACCCTCTGCAAGCACCTCGAAGAGGCTGGTGCTGCTACCGTGATGCCACTTGCTGCACCTATCGGTACCAACAAGGGTTTGAGAATGAAGGACTTCCTGCAGATCATCATCGAGCAGGCTACTGTTCCAGTAGTAGTAGATGCAGGTATCGGTGCGCCTAGCCACGCTGCCGAAGCCATGGAAATGGGTGCCAGCGCTTGCTTGGTTAACACAGCCATCGCCGTTGCAGGAGACCCTGTAGAAATGGCTAAGGCATTCAAGGAAGCAGTAGTATGCGGTCGCCGTGCTTACGAGGCAGGTCTCGGAGCCATCAGCGATTGTGCCGAGGCAAGTTCTCCACTCACCGCATTCCTCAACGACTAATATAATATATACCCTTTAAACATTATGCCAAACGATAAGAAAGCTTACGCCCAGAGAGAAAAGGCGTATATGCAGG
>ERZ1023621.14-NODE-14-length-46850-cov-11.879688_pt1 | contig 46850 bp, 35 predicted proteins | sample MGYA00380330_ERZ1023621 | MGnify/ENA primary metagenome ERZ1023621 (study PRJEB33179, sample SAMN07448975) | human gut metagenome | biome: Human-gut; feature: Human associated habitat; material: Faeces | host: Homo sapiens | place: India: Bhopal | collected...
CGCCCTGTAAGGGCAAAAGCATTCATTATCAACGCTTCTGCCCTTACAGGGCGCTTTGCTTTGGATGTATTACACCCAGGGCGCTGCCCTGGGCTAGGAGCTTCTGCCCCTTCGGGGCGTACCACTTGAGACAACTTTTGACACACTCTCCTCCTACTGTTTTCTAAGTTTGGAGTATTTCTTTACACTTCCTTCCAATCAACCAGTCCCTTTCCCTTATCATCCAATTCAATGGCAAGGGCTATCACCTTTCGCTTGTCTGCCTTGAAAGGCTCGGCATATTGCTTTGCTCTCATCTGTTCTGTAGCAGCATCTATGCCACCGTTATTGCTAAGCTTCAGTTCGAGAACATAAACGAAGTTGGTGGTTTCTACCACCATATCTATCCTGCCCGTAGCTATCATCTTTTCTACTTCAACACGGCAACCAATGGCATTGAATATGGTGCTCATAATTAAGCGGTAGCGCTCCTCCATATCCATGCTGGCAAGCTTCTTGTTGCTATAAGGCACATCAGCAATAAGGGCTTTAAGGCATTTCATGGCTTCGGGCAGATTGCCAAGCTGAAGTGAAAGAAACAGACTTGATTGTGTGGATTGAATGTCACCATTGCTTCGCAGAGTAAATGCAGGCAACACCGTCTCGTAAAGTGCTTGTTTTACTTCATTATTAGGAAATCCCAAGATGTAAACTCCCATCTGGTAACCCTTTATCGTAAGATAACCAGACTGATAGAGGAACAATTCGGCTCCACCACCTGTAACATCCGAAGTCTCGATAGTTTGGCGAAGGATGGTGCAAGGATCAAAATTACCCAATTTGAGTTCCATATCATCCACAAACTTAGGCAACATGGAGGTGGCACCTGACGAAGCCCAATAGTTCTTTAAATCAGAATCTGCCAATGCATTGATGAGACTGAACGGGTTGAACACATCCACCATGTTGCGGCGACTGAAATGATAACCGTCATAATAGGCTGTTAATTGTGCTACAGCCTCATCAAAAGTCCATCCTTCATATTCAGCCAATCTATTGATTTCGGGTTTAAAATCCCTAAGCACTTCTTCCTTCGTTATACCGCAGATGGCTGCATACTCAGGTTCGAAACTGATGTTGCTCAGATTGTTGAGCACAGAGAAGAGAGAGATTTGCGTAAACTTGGTGATGCCAGTGATAAAGACAAACTTCTCGTATTTATCATCTGCCTTGAGGATGGCAAACACCTCCCTATAGATAGAGGTACATGCTTCATGGTGAGGAGTCTTCCAAGAATGCTGCAATGGCGAGTCGTATTCATCGATGAGAATAGCAACCTGATGTCCGGTCTGCTCATACGAACCAACAATTATGGCATTGAAGCGGTCGGCAAGACTATCTGTAGGATTAGGAGTCAGTGAATATTCTTTTTCATATTGTCTGAAAGCATTATCAAGATAAGAGCGCAATGTTTCAGGCTCTGCTCCTGCACGACTCATATCCAGCCTTATGACAGGACGCTTCACCCATTCTGTCTCCAGCTGCATTATCTTCAATCCCGCGAACAGTTCCTTCTTTCCCAAGAAGTAGGATTCGAGTGTATCTACCAACACAGACTTGCCAAAGCGGCGTGGGCGTATCAGGTAATTATACGTTTTGCCCTTGTTGGCAAGTTGCCAAATGATATCTGTCTTGTCAACATACAGGCATCCTTGCTTTCTGATTTCCTCAAAAGACTGGATGCCTACAGGCAATATTCTATCGTTTGTCTCTACCATAATTCCTTTGCTTTGGTTTTCAAGTGCTAATTTACGATTATTTCCTCAAACTGCCATGTCTTTATCTGCTTTTCTATAAGTAACAGTTCAGATTTATCTTTACATATAGTAGGAGGGTATGGCATCCCTGCCATACCCACTAAACTGGTTGGACAATCATGGCAGAGTGGGTATGGCAAGGATGCCATACCCTCCTATAGATTGCCAAGCAGAATTAGTGGGTATGACATGGATGTAAAATATAATAAAATGGCGCGTTGTCATATCGACAGCGCGCCATTTTATTATATTTTGTCCTATTAATTACTTAGCGTAAGTAATGGCAATCTTGGTAAACTGGAACTGTACGTTAGCCTTACCAGAAGCCGCATCAAACACATTCTTGTAGTCGATGTTGTTGCCATCGAAGCTCAGAGTAGCTGTAGCATTGCCTACAGTACTCTTCGAGTCGCAAGTAAACACAATCTTGGCAATCTTGCTCTTGCCAGCGATGTGCATAGTGTTGTTCTTGTAGATACGTATGGACTTCTTGCTTGCATAGTACTTAGTCTTGTTTGTGCCCTCGTCGGCACCGAATGTCAGCTTAGTGCCGTCCGACAAAGGCAATTCGGCAACCTCCTTAGCGTCCTCAAGACCAAGCTCCTCTACAACGAATGTTACAGTCTCGCCTTCTTCTACTCCGTCATTAACAAATGTAACCAATCCTTTTGTTGTATCAAGGTTCAAGCCAGCTTTAAGCTCTGGAGTGTCAGGAGTATCAGGAGTTGATGCACCATCTGTCTTGCCATTAAGCGAATAGATGTAGTTCTTAACGTCAAATTCGTATGTACCGTTGTAGTTCTTGAGTTTACCACAGATGATAACCTCGTCGCCTACCTTAAGGTCTTCGAGCTTGGTGAAATCTTTACCACCAAGTCCTAAACCACCATATACATAGAACTGGTTGTTTGTTGTACCATCCTCAGAGATATAGTAGTCGATGCTATGATACTGTTCCTTGTACATCTTAAGCTCAGAAACCTTACCCTTAACATATACCTCAACATCAGCAGCACCGCCATCCTTGATGTACTTGTTGGCAGCAGCAATGTTGAATGGATCTTCCTTAGAACCGGTACCCTTAGGTGTGCCAGCAATAACAATCTCTGTACCTGGCTTCTTGCCTACTTCCTTATCACCAATCTTAGCCCAAACAACGCTCTTTACACCAGGCTTGCCGAAATAGTTTTCGATATTACCACCAAGGATAACCTCCTGCTTCAAGTTGTTAGGATTATCCTTAAGGTTGATGGCAGTACGAACATCGCCAAACGGAAGCTGTACAGGCACCACCTTGTCAACACTTGTCTCGTCGGCAGAAGCAGCGATAAGCACATTGCTTGTAGCCTCGCATCCATCTGCAGTAAACTTAGCTTCTGATATATCCTTATCAGGAACAAAGCCTACGATATAACCCTTAACATATACATCATTGCCTTTAGCCTTGCCCGACTTAATGTCAGCAGCAGAGAAAGGTTTGGCTTCGGTACCATCACCTTCTGTATCTACTGTTGTACCGCCACCAGTATTACCGCCAGTAGGAATGTCGTAAGGAGCCGGAACGTCCTCGCAACTTGTAAATGATAATGTTGTCGCAAGTGCGACAAGCATTGTATAAAGTATCTTCTTCATAATTGTTATGTTTTTGTTCTATTATATATAATAATGTGTATATTATTTGCTCTCCGAAGCTTTGATGTCAGAGAAGCGGCGCAATGCGAGCTGTACTGTATGGTTGTACTTTGCACTTGACTTGTAGCAAGAAAGAACACCCGTTACATCAACCACACCTTGTGGAACAAGATTGGCTGCAAAGTCGGCATAGCAGCTTGTACGAATGCCTATCTGCTTGTTGGTCTTGTCGTAACCCTTAAAATAGCGTGTCACACCATAACCAAGAGTCTTGCCTTCATCTTCAGGAGCAAGAGTGGTTTTACCGTCGCCCATGGCAAACTCTACACCCTTAAGTGTAACAAGACATCCAGCATACTTGTATGCCACATCGGCATCAAGAAGGTCGGCAACATTAAGCTCGCCCTTTGAGGCGTCAGGATTTGTGCTGAACACCTGCACCTTAATCTTAGAAGCATCTGGCTTGCCAATAACCTTAAAGCGGTTCTGCCAATCGGCACGACTTATACGACTTGGATAGTTCTGATCTTTAGACGAGTCGTGGTAAGCAACACCAAGCTGTGGCTGTGAGCGGTAAGCTCCGTAATATAGTCCGCCTACATTGATAAGTACCTCCTGACCAATTTGCAACTGACCCGACAATCCGCCCTGAGCTACAGAGATTATAATGCCAGGCTTGTCGCTATCGTCCTGTATAGAGATTTGGCTATAGATATTGCCCTCAACGTCATTGCCGGTAACGACACCCTTAATCTGTGTGCCGTCGGCAATACGAACAGCGTAGTTAACAGAGCCATCATTCTTTTCATATGCCTTTTTCAATTCAGCAATAGACACCACATTAGTCTCCTGAATAGAGTTATTGCCATAAGGAGATGTCTCGCTATTAGGGTCCTTCCAGTCGTCGTCCATGCATGATGTGGTAGCAAAGACAGCAACAAGAGCAAGAAGTGCCAACTTAAGATATTTCATTGTTTTCATCTTAATGCTTGTGTTTGTTAGAATTTATATGTAATGTTCAGCATACCATTGGTGCCCCAGGCATAGAACTTAAACGGATTCTTCTCGAATGAATAGCCACGCAAGTTGTACTTGCCAGTAGCCACACCCGAATATCCGCTTCGGCTCTGCTCGTAACCGCCAGTAACAACGCTGCGGTTATTGAGTATGTTGGTCACCATAAGGTTGATAGAGAGTGATCCCTTCTTAAGGTAGATGTTGCGACCTATAGATCCGTCGAGCATAAATCCGCCCTTGCCCTTAGCCTGGTCGAGAGCGCCAGGAATAATCTCGTTGGTAGCATCGTTAATGATAGGATAACCCAACTTGGTCATGGCAATGTTACGGTTCTTGATGTTCTGCTCGAAACGATAGTTGGGCGAGTAGCTCAAGTATATACGGTCGTAGTAGTTGCCATTAAGGTTGATGAACCAACCATTCTGATGGTAGTTCAATCCGAGGCTCAATGCAGTAAGCGGTGTGCCGCTGTCGCGCATACCTTTATTAAATATACGGTCGTGGTTGTCGCCCACCTGGTCGTCGCCATGCAATGTAGCGCTGGTAGACTCCATATATGTAAGCTTGGCATTGTTCGTAATCTTAGCCTCGCTTATAGTACCGATAAGATTAACGTCGAAGAAGCTTGCCAACTTGAACTTTGCACCAAGCTCGGCACCATAATACTCCTTCTTCATGTCTGTAAGAGATACATAGATGAACGAGTTGACATCGTCGTTGAAGAAGTTCTGCCAGTCAGACACATTCTCCATACGCGAGTAGTAACCATTAAGATTAAGGTGCAACCATGAGTTCTCGTACATATAGCCAATCTCGCCATTAAACACACGCTCGTTCTTTAGGCCAGCAACAAAGTCATTGTTAACCTCAGGAGCCATGAAAGCAGAGCGTGCCTCAGGAGCACGATACTCGTAAGCGGCACCAAACGACACTACATGTCCGCCACCAAGTGTAATGTTAGAGCCTAACTTTACGCCGCCGTCAAGGAACTGTGCATGATGACTCTTGCCATAAGAATTGTTGGCAGCAAGACCATTACGCATTCTACCCTCGCGCTGCATAGAAGTATAGCCTATCTTGCCAGCTACGGTATAGTTAAGACGACCTATGTTCTGCGAGTAAGAAGTCCAAAGACGGGCCTTGTTTACGAATATATTGTAGTCGTAGCCAAAGCGGTCGCCTTCCTTAACCACAGCCTTAGGATTGTTAAGGTCGTAGTCGGCCTCTGGCGAATCGGCAGTATACTTGTCCGAGATAATGTAAGTATTGATGTTGTGGAACGAGTTGGCACCAAGCATATCCTCCATTGTCTGGTAGTGCATGCCCTTGTTTGTGCCAGCCATAATACCAAGGTTCACCTTCTTGTCCTTGTCAATCTGATGGTTGAATGTAGACGAAAGTGTCAATGTAAGGTTGTCGTTGTGTTTGGCCTGTACATAATACATAGCGTCGCCACCCTCGGCATTTATGTTGCGGTTGGCATAATAAAGGCGGTCCCAATTGATTTGGCGGTTTGCCTTAGATGCACGCCAATAGTTGTAAGATGTGGTCCAATCGTTGAAAGCTTGCTCTGTGCGATAGTTCTCATTTGTGTCGTACCACACATCGTAATAGCTTGAAGGCAGATTTTTCCAGTAATTGGGTTGTGGGTTGTCCGAATTGTTATAGTTTAGCTTAGTGCTCTTGTACATAGAGTACTTGCCAAACAACGATGTAGTGAGCTTGGTGTCGTTGTCTATGGTCCAGTCCCAAGTAAGGATAGCACTTGGAGCATAATCGGTTACAACACGCGAGTTGCGCTTCTTGCCATTCTGATAACCCCAATAAGGATTGTAGTAGCGGTTGTTTGCAAGCCAGTATACCTCGTCAGTACCAGCACCTTGTGTAGAGCGTTCGGTTGGATTGCCCCATGTAGAGAACGACAAGCTATGGTTGCCGAATACCTTTTGCACACCAAGGAAGTAAGACAGCGAATTATAGAATGTTCCCTCTACATAACCATTGCTTGCCCAACGATAGCTAAGAGCACCGGTAAAGGCCCATCCTTTTTCAGAAAGACCAGTGCTGTAGGTATACATACCACGTAATGTGTAGTTGCGGTTGGCGCCACTCAATGTAAGGCGCTGTCCTACGGGCATAGCGGCAGCACGGAAGTTATAATTGTTTGAGCCCGCCATACCCGAGAAGGCAAACGAGTTGTTCTCAAAAGGAAGCGAGTAGTCTACATTGCGTGTCATGTTGTTAAGACCGCCCACTTGCGAGTAGCGGAACTGACCACTCTCCATATCGTTTAGCGATAGTCCGTTGACAAACACTTCGTTGTACTTTTGGTCGAAAGCACGATAGCGGAAACGAGCAGGTGAGAACAAATAGCCCACCTGACTGGCATAGATGTTGGTATTAGAATTGACAATAGTGACGTTTTGCGTCATATCATCATCCTCACCAAGTTGAGCCTCAGTAAATGTGAAGGCTGCCTCGTTAGATGCCTCACTATGATAGCCGATAGAATCGGTCTGAGCATAGGCAGCAGGAACGCAGCACATAGCCAACACTGCTAAATTAAGCTTCTTTTGCATGTATTTGATAATTAGATTTGTTGATTCATATAGAGAGAATGCAAAGTAAAGCATTAATTTTCAATAAAAAAAGTTTTTTCGTGTTTTATTCACATTAATATTATGTTTCAATGTCTAAGCACCGACAAATTGGTCGGTTTGAGGGACTATAATACAAACCTACAACCCACCGGTTTGCACCACTCCATATATAGGATGTCACCTTTTTGAGAAGGCAATTTCAATAATTCTTTGTTACAAATTGGGATATTTCAGATTTAATGCCGATATTTGCAAAAAAATTAAACAAATTAAGTTTTCGCAAGCGAAAGTAGTTAAGAAGTTAAGGAGATATCGCGCCCTACGGTCGCTAAGGAGTTCTTGCAAGCAAGCGGCAAAAGCCGAGCGAAGCCATTAGTTTTTTTGCTTGATTTATAGCATTAAAAGCATTTGGCTTAACTTCTTAACTCCTTTAAATACTGAATTCTCTGACCTTGCGAAAGTTCAGTTAAACAAATTACAACAAACAAGACAATGAAACAGAAACTCTTAATCCTTGCCCTTATGTTGCTTGCCATCGTGACAGGCACACAGGCACAGAAAAAGTTTAATCTCTACGCTGTAGGCTTCTACAACCAAGAAAACCTATTTGATACTTGCCACGATGAAGGCAAGCGCGACTACGACTTCCTTCCTGGCGGTTCGTACAAGTGGAATGGTTTGAAATACAGTCACAAGCTGCGCAATATGGCACAGGCACTTGCCGACCTTGGCACAGACAAGTTGCCTGGCATTGGATGTGCGGCTATTGGTCTTGCTGAGGTAGAAAACTCTAAGGTTCTTGACGACCTTACAGCACAACCAGCACTTAAGGCCCGCGGATATAAATATGTACATATTGAGGGACCCGACCGCCGTGGTATCGACTGTGCCTTGCTGTACAATCCACGTTTCTTTACAGTACGTGATGTAAAGCTTGTGCCTTATGTGCCTGAGCAGAAGAAAGACTCTGGATTTGTAACACGTGGATTCCTTACAGTAAGCGGCACAATGGCGGGCGAACATGTGGCTATCATTGTATGCCATTGGCCAAGCCGATTCTCTACATCACACTATCGTGAGGTAGCTGCACGTCAGGTGCGCGTGATAAAAGACTCGCTCATCGCTGCCGACAAAAACTGCAAGGTTATGGTTATGGGCGATATGAACGACGACCCTACCAACAAGTCGATGACAGAAGGCCTATCATGCAAGGCAAACATAAGCGAGGTGGGCAAGGACGACATGTACAATCCTTGGTACAACATTCTGGCAAAGGAAGGTCGCGGCACATTGTTCTACAATGGCTCATGGAATCTGTTCGACCAGATTGTTATGACACCTAACATGCTATGCCCAAAGGGCTCTAAGGATTATGCCACACTTAAGTTCTTCCAGAACCAGATACACATCCGCCCATACCTTTTGCAATCGGAAGGCAAATACAAGGGCGCACCTAAGCGTACAACAGCAGGCGGCGTTTGGCTTGATGGCTATTCAGACCACTTGCCTGTAGTGGTGTATCTTGTCAAGGAACAGAAATGATAGAACGCCATCCATTTGAACCTTTCTTGCCTGATGGTTGCCGATTGCTTATGCTTGGCAGTTTTCCACCAGGCGAGAAACGGTGGTCTATGAAGTTTTATTATCCCAACTTCACCAATGACATGTGGCGCATCTTCGGATTGTGCTTCTATAATGACAAGATGCACTTTGTAGACGTTGAGCACAAAACGTTTCGCCTTGACCTTATCATACCCTTTCTTCGTGAACACGGTATAGGAATGTATGATACAGCCACAGCTGTGATACGACTTAAGAACACAGCATCGGACAAGGACCTTGAAGTGGTGGAGCCTACCAATTTGAAAGCTATGGCAGACAGTCTGCCTTGCCTTACCGATATAGTAACTACCGGACAGAAAGCCACCGATGTGCTGTGCCAATGCTTCAACATTGGCATGCAACCAAAGGTTGGCGACAATGTAGAGTTCGACTATAAAGGACGACAATTGAGACTGTGGCGCATGCCAAGCAGCTCGCGCGCATATCCTATGAAGGTGGAGAAGAAGGCGGAGTTTTATGTCAAGGTACTTAAAGGCATAAGCGAGTAAAAAAACAATCAATATATATGACAAACAATAAAGTTACAATTATAGGTATTGCCGGAGGCACTGGCTCTGGCAAGACAACTGTAGTGAAGAAGATTGTGGAGGCATTGCCTCCGCATCATGTGGCTGTTGTACCACTCGACTCTTACTATAACGACACCACATCAATGACCGAAGAGGAAAGACACGCCATTAACTTCGACCATCCTGACGCTTTCGACTGGAAACTATTAACCAAGCAAATCAACGAGCTGCGCGAAGGCAGAGCCATAGAGCAGCCTACCTACTCGTACCTCAAGTGCAACCGACTGCCGGAGACTATACATGTAGAACCGAAGCCGGTAATTATTGTAGAGGGCATCATGACTCTCATCAACAAGAAGCTGCGCGACATTATGGACATACGCATATTTGTTGACTGCGACTCGGACGAACGTCTTATACGCAACATACAACGCGACACTGTGGAACGCGGACGTGATGTGCAGACTGTGTTAGACCGTTACCTCAAGGTGCTAAAACCTATGCACGAGCAATTCATTGAGCCAACAAAGCGATTTGCACACATTATTATACCAGAGGGAGGCGACAACGTCAAGGGCATCGATATGGTGTGCAAGTATATCGAAAGCATCGTAAAGTAACCCCCAAAAAATTAACGACAATTACACGGAGACTATAATGGTCTGAGTACGTGTAATTGTCGTTATTCGTTTCTTATTCCTTATTCTCAATAAACACTTGGTCGTCCATTTCGGCAAGCGACTTTTTCTTCTTATTCTCCTTTGCACCAGCCTTAAGCAGATTGCGTGCTGCGGTAATGATGCTTGCACCACTGTCGGCTGTAGTAATCTTAAGCTTTGACATCTTCTTTATAGTGTCGTTCATGCTCGATTCTACATCCATGAAGCGCACACCAAAGTCTTGCACACGATCGATAACAGTGTTGGCAGCATCCATCATAGCCTGCTGATTGCTAAGTTGGCGCACCTGAGTCCACATCATCTCCAATACACGAAGATTCATATACATAGTTTGCGGACCAAGAATCATAACACCCTCGTCGTAAGCCTCACGCCACAGCGTGCTGTCGTTTAGCAATGCAAGGTTGAGCGCACCCTCTATAGGCACATACATAATGGCAAAGTTGAGCTTGTTGTAGCCGCTTGGCAGATACTTGGTATACTCCTTCTTGGCAAGACGCTTTACCTGAGCACGCACGCTGGCTATATGCGACTTAAGATATTCGGTTTTCTCAGGAGTACCGTCTTCGGCATTCATATAGCGTTCGTAGTCGGTAAGCGACATCTTTGAATCGACAACAACATGGCGGTTGTTTGGGAAATGAAGGATAAAGTCGGGAATCAATCCCTTGCCATCATCACCCTTTGCCAGCTTTCCAGCCTTGTCCTTAAGTGTCTCTTGCGTATCAAACTGTTCGCCTTCCTTTAGCTCAAGGTCTTCAAGCAGTTGTTTAAGCTTAAGCTCGCCAAAGTTGCCTTGTACCTTAACCTCGCCTGTAAGCGCACGTGTAAGGCGGTCGGCAGTCTCGCCCAAGGCGGCACTCTTCTGCATATTAATCTTTATCGTCTCGTCAAGACGAGTAAGAGCCTCGCTCTGCTGCTCCTTAGTCTTGTCCAAAGCCTCCTGCATATCCTTTAAGCTCTGCTGCAGAGGGTCGATAATCTTGGACACCTGCTCGCGGTTGCGCTCGCCCAATTCATCCTGACGACGCTTCAACACCTCTTCTGATGTAGTCTGCATCTGCTCACGAATGAGCTTGAGCTGATTGTCAACCTGCTCGCGGTTCATCTGTCTAAGAGCCTCTATCTGCTTATCGGCAGCATCCTTAACCTGTGCAAGTTGCTTGTCGTGCGAAGCCTTAAGCTCGGCTATTTGAGTTTCGTGCGACGATTTAAGTTCGGCAATATGCTTTTCGTACGAAGCCTTATTGTCGGCAAGTTGGGCATCAAGTTGCTTGCGAAAACTATCGGCTTGAGCCGCTTGTACATCCCTCTCTGCGGTCAAAGATGTTATCTGTTCGGTTTTGCTGACTATAATTTGGTCACGCTCCGAGAGTAGTTTTTTTTGTTCGTCGAGCTGCTTATACAGGTTATCTATCAGCTCGGTTTTGTCCTGCTGAGTGGCCTTGCCTTTATTGCCAAGCACAAAGCCCACTAATGTCATGGCTACAGCCACCACTGCTATAATGATATAAACTTCCATATTATTAATGATTTAGTCTACAAAATTCGTCAAAATACTTGATATATACAAGCTAATGTCAATAATTATGCGTACCTTTGCCTATTATATCTAAAAACGAAGTAGAAGAATAATGATGCGAAACAACAAATCAGCCAACACCAATAGCCGAAGCAGCATGTTGCACAAGAACATCCTGTTTTCAGGAGTTTTAAAGGCGATAGGCCTAATAACCTCGCTTGTCATTGTTCCGGTAACAATCAACTATCTTAACGACGAGGTGTATGGTGTATGGATGACCATTACATCCGTACTTTATTGGATCACGACGTTCGACATAGGCCTTGGCAACGGCATGCGCAATTATCTTACGGAGGCTTTGTCGAAAGGCGATACGGCTTTGGGACGCTCGTATCTAAGCACAACGCTTATACTGCTGAGCCTCATTGCGCTGACAATGGGTGCGGCTCTGATATATCCGATGTACAGCATCAACTTCAACAGCTTCTTCAACACCTATGCCGTTAGTGGCGCCGACCTGCGCTTGGCTGTAATTATAGCTATAGGATTCACGCTCATGAACTTTGTGTTGAAGAACATCGGATTTATATTCGTTGCCTTGCAACGCTATGCCCTAAACGACCTGCTGGCGATATCGGGCAATGTTATATCCTTGATTATAATATACCTACTGACCAAGGTTACCTCGGGCAGCCTTGTACTTGTGGTGCTGGCTTACACTATGACAAGCTGTATAGTATATCTGCTTGCTGCTATACCTTTGTTTTGGAAGCATCCCGAACTAAAACCGTCGTTAAGATTCTTTGACAAGAGCCTCGGCAAGAAGATTGTGGGCAAGGGCTTAGGCTTCTTTGTAATACAGATAAGCAGCTGCCTGGTGATATTCGGTGCAGCCAACTTCTTCATAACACAGTCGTGCGGTCCCGCTGCCGTTACAACCTACAACATTGCGTACAAGTTCTTTAACCTGCTAGTGATAGCTTATACAATAATACTTGCCCCTATGTGGAACGCCTACACAGATGCATACGTCAAGGGCGACATGCAGTGGATAAAGGCTACATTCAACAAGGCATTGAAGTTTTGGGTGCTATCGGTTTGCGGAGGATTGGGCATGTTGCTAATATGCAACTTGTTCTACAAACTATGGGTAGGCAATATGGTAAACGTGCCATTGTCGGTATCAGCAAGCACGCTGATATACGTGTGCTTCTTCAACCTCAACAATTGCGCCACCTACCTTATCAATGGACTGAACAAAATATTCGTCCAAATTATAATATCTTTGGCTGTAACAGCGTTATATATAATAACCGTACTTGCTTTTGGCAGAAAACTTGGTGTAGAGGGTATTGTGCTCAGTATGGCAGCAAGCTATGCGGTGATGAGCGTAGTGCATCTATACCAATGCCGAAAACTAATCAACGGCAAGGCAGACGGAATATGGAACAAATAACGAACATATCTAAAACTATATGTCAAACAAGATAAGTGTCATAACAGTCGTATATAATGACGCCAAGAACATACGCCAGACAATGGAAAGTTTCTTCTCACAGACATGGAAAGAAAAGGAGTATATTGTAGTTGATGGCGGTAGCACAGATGGAACAGCAGAGATAATAAAGGAGTATGCCGACCGTCTGGCGTATTGGTGCTCAGAGAAAGACGCAGGTGTCTATGATGCCATGAACAAAGGCGTGAAGCATGCCAAAGGCGACTGGGTGAATATTCTGAACTGCGGCGACTATTATTTCTCTGACCATTCGCTGGCTGACGCCATACGGAATTGTGATGCAGAGAATGCCGACATCATATATGGCGACAGCATGATGCTGCGCAAGGGACATGTGTTTCCGTTTCCTTCCTCCAGCAATGTGACAGGATTGGAATACAGACCAATCTACCGTCATGGTTCATCTCTGGTCAGAACACCGATACACAAGGAAAACCTGTTCGCTCTTGACAAGAAGAAAGATTATGGTTTTGCTCTCGACTGGTATCTCATCTATACCCTATACAAGAAGAAATACAGGTTCGTCAGGACCGATGCCATAATAGAAGTCTTCGATGAAGAAGGAATGTCAAACCATCCCGTCAAGGGAGAATTTCTAAACTACAGGATATCCATCAGCGACGGCTTCAAGATGGGTAAGCTTGTGAGCTTCTTGACAAAGGTGATGAAGATGTGGTTCGTGAGAAGTTGCGTATATTCAGGAATGAGGAAATTCGTTCTTGGCCCTCTCACCAATTCCATCCTGCCAAGCCTCCCGTGGTATGTGCGCAGGTTTGCCATGAGAAAGCTCGGCATGAAGATAGGCAAAGGTACCTATGTGGACAGCCGTTGCTATATAATGAATCTCAACAAACTGTTTATAGGGAAGGATTCACATATAAACCGTATGGTGACACTCGATGCCCGTGGCGGACTGACCATCGGCAACAGTGTGTCAGTGTCGCATGGAGTGATGCTTATGACGGGAAGCCATGATGTGCAGTCACGTCATTTTCCCGTGAAGTTCTATCCCATAGAGATAGGCGACTATGTATGGATAGGCTGCGGAGCTACGGTTTTGCAGAACGTGAAGATAGGCAAGGGAGCTGTCGTTTCGGCAGGAGCTGTAGTCACCAAGGATGTGCCGCCCTATGCCATTGTGGGCGGAGTGCCCGCCAGGGTAATCGGACACAGGAACGAAGACCTGGAATACCGCTGCACGCCGTGACCCTCTTCCAGAAGCAGAATGCAGAGAATGGACGGTAAGAAATCCTGAAGGATTATGAAACAGTGACAAGACAGAAACGAAATTCGAGCTGTGATAAGGCTTGAAGATAACATTATAGAAAAACAAGATAAAATGTCAGATACAAAACGCGTGAAGGAAATCGATGTGCTTTCACTTTTGAAGAAAGTGGCGTCGAGGAAAAAGGAAATGATAATCTTCGTTTCCGTATTCTTTGTTATTGGAGTTATCGTGGCTTTGGAACAGCAGAAGAGATACACCTCTTATGTAGTGTTGGCTCCAGAGGCCACAAGTATGGGTATGTCGCAGAACCTCAGCGATATTGCCGGAGCCATAGGTATGGATATCGGTGGCGGAAAATCATCCGTCGATGCCATCTATCCCGACATCTATCCCGATGTTTTCGCATCCACAGACTTCGTGGTGAAACTCTTCGACATCCCCGTCAAGGTGAAGGGACAGAAGAAGACATACTACAACCACATCCTGCAGGATACCGAGATTCCTTTCTGGGACTATCCCAAGTTGTGGCTCATCAAGATGTTCGGTAAAAAAGACACCACACCGAGCACCAATGTCGTTAACCCATATTGTCTGACAAAGATCCAAAGTGAGGTCTGCGAGGCAATAGTAGGAAGCATCGGTTGCCAGATCAACAAGGGTACCAATGTGATAACCCTTTCCGTTACCGACACCGACGCTCGTGTGGCTGCCTGCATGGCAGACTCCGTGAAAACCAGACTGCAGAACTACATCACGCTCTACCGTACGAAGAAGGCAAGACAAGATCTTGCATACTCACAACAGATCAATGCCGAGGCAAAGGCTGCCTATGAGAAGTCACGTCAGAAATATGCATCATTCGCCGATGCCAATTCAGAGGTCGTGCTCATGTCGTATCAGTCTAAACTTGAGGACCTTGAGAACGATATGCAGCTGAAGTTCAACAACTATTCGGAGACCGCCCAGCAGGTGCAGAAAGCACAGGCGAAGATACAGGAGAACACTCCGGCGTTCACCGTGATTCAGAATGCCACCGTGCCATTGAAGTCGTCGAGCATGCCGCGAACGCTTATGGTAATCATATTCGTGTTTGTAGGAGTTATAGCAGACGCACTCTGGGTGTTGGTATTGAGTCAGGCTTTTGGCAAGAAGAAATAAAGAAAAGTAATAGATATAGATGGAGTTCGCTTATCCTTATTTGCTGTTGGTCATAATCTATGGCTCTCTTGCCGTATATGCTCATTTCAACAGCGAGTCACAAATGAAGACAATGTGTGTAAACATATTGTCAGTTGCCGTATTTGTGTTCTTCTTCGGATTCAGAGGATTCGTGGCCTACGACTGGACCTCATATTATCCCGAATATCAGAGTCTGACCGACTTGCGCACCTTGTTCACGCTGCCGTTGAACAAATGGACGTGGGAGCCGGGCTTCATGATATTCGGAGTATTATGCAAGACCATATATCCCAACTATTTTTTCTTCCAGTTTCTGTGTACCTTGATAAACGTTACATTGCTGATGATGTTCTTCAGGCGATATGTCAACAACATACCGCTTGCGTTCATGATCATGCTGGTGATGAGCGGTTTCGAGATAAACATCAACCTGGTGCGCAACTCCATATCCATATTACTGTTCGTCAATGCCATCGTGTTCATTGAGAAGAAGCAGTTCCTGCCCTTTTTGCTCGTGTGCTTGTTTGGCTTCACGTTCCACAGTTCGTCATTGGCATACATTCCGATGTATTTCATCATCAACAGGAAGTTCAACAAATACATAATGGTGGCGATATTCGCCGTTGCCAATGTGATATACCTCTTCCATATCCCTATCCTGAAGTCATTGATACTCCTGGTGGTAGATTATATCATGCCGTCTACCAAACTCTGGGTGGAGGCATATCTCAGCATGGACCTCAGCACTGGCTCCGTGTTGAGTATCGGCTATCTCGAGCGACTGCTCACCGGAATACTTCTGTTCTGCTATATCGACAAGCTCAGAGAAATCCACAACGGCAACAACATCTTCGTGAACAGTATGCTCTTCTATCTGTGCACATTCTTGTTCCTCAGTGAGTTCCGCACGATAAGTCTCCGTTGTTCCTATCTTTTCATCTATGCATACTGGATTGTATGGATAGACCTGATAAAGTGTTTCACCTTCCGCAACAACAAGATACTGTATCTATCGTTCGTGGCGTTGTATAGTCTGCTGAAAGTATATTTCCTCAACAACTATGCCATGTCGGAGTATTACAACATCACCATAGAGAACAAGCCATACAACGAGAGACTCATCCATTTCAGACAGCATTTCAACGATGTAAAATAATAAGACATATTATGAAAGGAAAAGTATTGTTCATAGATTACGTATATCAAAAGGGACACGTCAACTTCAACCGAATCCATATCGACGCCATCCGCTCGGCAGGCTATGATGTGAAGATAGTGTTGCATTCCGACATAGCTTCCCAACTTGATTATCCAGACAGCGATTACGTTGCCAAGCTGCCTCGCTTCTTGAATATGCGTGGCAAGAGAGCCGTTCTCAACCGCATCATATTCACTGTCACCCTGTTGTATCTGAAATTCAAGATACGCTTCTCGGATTACAGTCATGTAGTGGTGTCGAGTTGCGATGAGGTCACTTTGGGCTTGTTGCCCCTTTGCCGTAATATGTATATAGTGTGTCATAATACCGGCACTGTGGCATCCAGGGTGAAACTCTTCTTCCTCAAGCGTCTAGCGCGTCGCAATACCTTTGTCGTGTTCGACGACTATATGAAGAAACCGCTGCTTGAGAATGGCATAACAAATGTTGCCGTGGTGTCACACGGCTGCGTCAGCCCGTTTGATGAAAGCCATGCCGATACTAACCTTCCCAAATACTTTTCCGCTTTCAGGAAAGTGGTGTTTCATCCCTCTTCAAAGGCAGACGACACCTTTGTGAATTCGCTCGTAAACAGTGTTGAGCTTGCTGATTTCCTTGCCCGGAACGATGTGCTGCTGCTTATCCATGGCGACAAGAAAGAAGGCGAGAAATATCCCGACAACGTGCGCTTCATTTCAGGCTTCCTGCCAACTGCGCTCTATCGAGAGATATTCCTCCGTTCAGACATCGTGCTCATTGCATATCCCTCATCCTTTCAGAATCAGGTCAGCGGAGTGAGCTTCGAGTGTGTGGCAAACAAGAAGAATATGCTCGTGCTTGAGCATCCGGCCCTGCACTATTGCCGTGATTTCTATAACTACAATCCGATATTCTCAACAACCAGCGAACTGGTAGAGAAGATGGGAGCGCTGACACGCGACAGCAGTCTGCAGTGTGTAGCCACTCCAGAATCATTGACTCCTGACTATCATAAAATACTAGGATGATGGAAATATCTGTTATAATACCCACATATAAGCCAGGAGAATACATCTCCGAGTGTCTCAGTTCTTTAGAGGAACAGGATTTCCCCGTTTCCGACTATGAAGTGATAATCGTGCTCAATGGCTGCGACATGCCATACAGGTCGATGCTCCAAGACATCATCACAGACAAGGGATATGTCAATGTGAGACTAATTCAGACCGATGTGCCGGGTGTGTCAAATGCCAGAAATGTCGGTGTAGACAATGCAAAAGGCAAATATCTGCTCTTTATCGACGACGACGACTGGGTGGCAGGCAACGACTATCTGTCGAGTATGCATGCCATGGCAGATTTGCATACTGTGGTGAATTCCAATGTCTATCTTGTCGACGACAAAACCCGTGAGCACCTGCCGTATTTCCTCACATCAGCCTACAAGCGATGCAGGGAATGCCCCAAGCTGACATTGTTCAATTCGCGGAGCTTCCTGTCTACGACATGGGGAAAGCTGATACCCAAAGATGTGATAGGAGACAGAAGGTTTGACACGAAACACAAGCTCGGTGAAGATGCCCTGTTCATGTTCATCGTGTCCGACAGGATTAGCAGGATGGAGATCGTCCCCAATGCCGACATCGTATACAATGTGAGGGCAAGAGAAAATTCCGTTTCCCGTGCGCACCATCGGTATTCGGAAAGAGTTGCCGTGGCGATGAGGCTTACGTGTAGCTATATGGGGGCATATCTGAAAAAACCACTGAAATACGACTTCCTTCTGTTTGCTTCGAGAATCTATGCTACGATAAGCAAACTGCGTAAAAAAGTATATGAATAGAAAATAACTGATATCGTATGAAATACTGCATATTGACACCACGTTTCCCCTTTCCCGAAAATGGCGGTGACGTGTTGAGAATTAACAATATAGCCAAATATCTGAAGTCTGCTGGCCATGAGCTGATTCTCGTCTCCTTCTGTGAGGGCAATCCTGATATGGCAGCCGCAAAGACTTTGTATGACAAGATGTACGTAGTAAAGCGCAAGAAGACCAACTCTATGCTATACTCGCTTGAATATATGCTGAGCGGTCGTCCCATACAGTGTGGCTACTACTACTCTCGGGAATACTCAAAGCTGCTGGGGATGGCAATCGCTAAGGAGAAGCCAGACCGTTTCGTCAGTCATCTGCTCAGGATGGTGCCATATCTCACTCAGCATGGAGTGGAGTCGCAATCCATCGTGGAGATGACAGACGCCTTGTCGAAGACCTATACGTTGTCTTCCGGTTTCAAGGGTATGTCGCTGAAAAAGGTGATTTATGCCATCGAGCGCAAGCTCATAAAGAGGTTCGAGCGCTTTGTGATGAAGAAATTCCCAAAGGTAGTTCTCGTTTCTCAGTCAGACATCGACTATCTCTCTGCCGAGGGCGACAAGCATTCGTTGGCATTATACCCCAATGGTGTGGAGTGTATGGACGAGATACCCGACTCCTACGACCATGACAAGATATGCTTTGTAGGCAATATGAGAACTCTGCAGAATCAGGATGCAGTGTTGCATTTCGTAAACTACATCTTCCCTCTGATTCTGAAGAAGAAGCCCGGAGCCAAATTCTATATAGTAGGAGCGGAACCTCCTAAAAACATCATGGCACTATCGGAGAAATATGAGAATGTTGTGGTTACGGGATTTGTAGATGTTCTTTCAGATGCCGTGAAGGATTCATGTGTGGCTGTAGCGCCAGTTAAGATAGCCGCCGGCATACAGAACAAGGTGCTTGTGGCTATGGGTATGGGAGTGCCTGTGGTGATGTCGTCGCTCATCTCAAGGGCAATTCCGGAGCTTGTCAGTGGTACCAACTGCATCATCGAAGATGCCGACCAGGCTTTTGCCGACGCTTGCATGAGTATGATGGAGAACGAAACCGACCGCAACCGCATTTCCCGCTCAGGCTATGATACCGTAAGGAAATACTATTCATGGCAGGAGAAACTCTCTGGCTACGATCTCTTGAACCCCAAATGGCCTAATGTCTGATTTGGGTTAAAAGCCAAACAAAATCCATCCTTCTAAAGATATAAAATCCAGGCAAATTCTAATGACCGATTTGGGTTGAACTCAGATTCTTGACCCACAAATAGTCTTAAGCATAGAAAAATGCTCCATAATCCCAAGTCACGGAATTATGGAGCATTTTGTAAATTGTGGAATACTGTCGTGTTTTAGAGTCCCTTGAATGTCAGTTTCAGCGTTTCCGACTGCAACACCATTTTGCTTCCAGTCAATTTTATTACTTGGAAATTCTCATCCAGCTTGTTTATGCCGTATGGTGCCAGCAGGGTAGGGTCTGAGAGAGGCACATCGCCATTTTCGCGGTCGTAGCCATATGGTGTGTGCAGTGTAAGCTGCGTTTTAGTCTGGTTGAAGCGCATCAGATGTGCGCAGTCGTATGGTACTTGTAAACGAGGATGTTAAAGCATGCAGAACATACGGTTTTTACACTAACCGTTTTCTGATTAGCTTGAAATACCTATATAAGATATTTGAGTGGAAACTTTGGTAAGATGAACAATATATAGACATTCCGCTGGTCAAAACCGGCGGAATGTCAATCTTAGCATTTTCGAACGTAAAATCATCTTGCTACCGTCAAGACGTTCTTTAAGAAATCCTTCTGGAATGTTGTTTATACCATAATGACGTGTATCATCGTTTACCATTTCTACTGGCACGTCACCACCCACTTCATCATTAGGATTATCCTCATGCCAGTGGTTCTCGTACACCTTATTTATATATAGGCTGTCAGGAGTCTGCTCGAAACGTAGATATAAACGCTTGTAAGCATTATTACCGAGATCCTTTGCCTCTATCAATCGCAACTGCACACCCCAGAATATCTGTTGGTTAGAACAATCTACTGTATTGCCATTGTCAAGCGAATCGATTCGCTCCAAGTGCCAAAAGCCATCGAGTTTGCCATTATCGCTCGTTTCTATCTCGCACGATGAAAGCGACATCAACAAAGCTGCAACAACTGTTGTTATAAACAACTTTGTACGATTGCTATTATTATTTGTAATCATAACTACTTAGTTCTTAATTCCTAACTCGTAATTCTTAAAACACTCCCGACTTGCTTATCGTGAGTTGCGCACCAGAATTATGTCCTAACATTTGCTGTGAGCCAAAGTCCATGGCATAACCAAGTCTTGCTTTCCATCCGTGGTTAAAACGATAACCTGTCTCTACAAGAAAACTTATGTTATGGTGCTTGCGTGTAAAAGGAATGTCGTATGTTCCCCACCCTTCCTGATAAGTACCAAGCAAGCGATAATCGAGTCGCTCGGTAGGCTGTCCACTTACACCAAGATGCAATGCCCAAAAGCGGTTGTCGCGCACATTGATATTGCCGTCGGTATTGTATATAGGCGAACGGAAAAGCGGATTGCCCATAACCTGTCCCCAATGCTGCCATCCTGGATATACACTATGATTGTAGTAGTCGTCCAATCCAGCCACATGGTCGCTTATGTTCTGCGTGCGATCGTGGTTGTAGGGTCCACTTTGATATTTAGTATAGATATACTCTAAGACGATATTGCGAAGCCATGTTCCATACTTCATATGAAACTCGCCACCAAGCATCATATCGCGCAAAGCATACTTAAAGTAGCGGTGCTTCTTCCACACATTCCACTCTTCGCCCTCGCCGTAACCATTATAGTCGAGTAAGAACATCTGACTATGATCCTCAAAGAAGTGGTCGGCATATACAGAGAAGCGCCACAGCTCATGATCGTAGTTTATACGCATAAGCCAACTGCCCAATACGTTGCCTTCCTTATTGCCATATACTCCGTCGGACGCGTCTTGACCACCTGGCACAAATGCATTCCAAAAACTCTTAAGTCCACTATCTGTAGATACTTGCACCATACCATCCTTAGTAGGTAGATATGGCTTGCCACCAAACTGTGATGCCATTTCAAGTCCAAGTTCTACTGAAATTGGAAAGTTAGAATACTCGTTGCCTATCTTCAGATAGCCAGCCTTTGAATGATAGAGCAGATTGTCGGCATACTTCGATTGCTTGTCAGTAAACTCATGTTGCCATGAGTCGTCGGTCATCATACCATAAGCAACATGTCCCTTAAGATGCAACCATCCTCTACCAATTGGCAGTTGCCAATATTGTGGCAATGCTAGTCGCACTTGAGGCACAGGACGGGCATTGATGCCAAGTGTTTGCGAACCAGAACTAAGTCTCTGGTTTTTCATTTCCATAGGATACTCCTTAGCTCCAAGCGTCAATACACCATGCAACCAACGAGCCTCAACATATGCCTGTTGAACTACGACATCAGAAGTATAGTTCATCGCCGCCGCCATGTCAAGACAATAGCCTATAGCCCAACGGCGCACCGAGTCGGCTTGCAGTGGACGTATTACGGCAGCACGCATATAACCATTGTTCTTTTCAAGCGAACTGAGTCCATATTTGTTAGCGTTAAGCCATAATGGGGTCTTGTGGTTTGACATTGACGCTTGCATCTCTACATTGTATTCGACATCGTTCTTGAGATTAAGCTTAGATTTTTCGCGTTCCGTTTCTTGCCACGCATATTGCGCATAGCTTTGAGATGTACCAAATGTAAGAGCAAGCAATGATATTATTGCTTTATAGTATCGCATATTACAGTTTTTGTTCGTAAACAAATTATAAAATCAAGACATTTCATTACTAATAACGCAAAGATACTTATTTTATTGAGAAAAATATAGAGGATATACAATATTTTCACATTTCGAAAGTTATTATAAAAAGAGTGTTAATAAAATATATACAATAATATAAAACTATTGAATTAGATGGATTGTTACTGGTTGTATGTCATCCTTTCATTTACGTTAAGCTTGCTTAGCGGCTTCATAATCACCCCACATATCGTTGATTTCAGTCTTAAACGCAAACTATACGATTTGCCAAACGAGCGTAAGATTCATAAGAATGCCATACCACGTCTTGGCGGTTTGGCTTTCTTGCCTTGCATGTTTATAGCCTTTCTTATATCGTTGTATATGTTTAAGTGCGTAACAGACGATTTACCCTTAAATATTGGCTTATGGACTGGAGCTTTCCTTGTAAGTCTATTTATTATATATACAGTAGGTGTGGTAGATGACATTATAGGACTTGGCGCCCCGATAAAGTTTGCCGCTCAGATAATAGCTGCTTCGTTACTGCCTATATGCAATCTCTACATCAACAATCTATATGGGTTTATGGGCATACACGAAGTGCCTTTCTGGATAGGCGCCCCACTTACGGTGTTTATCATCGTGTTTATCGACAATGCCATAAACCTTATCGACGGCATCGACGGCCTGGCTGGCGGCTTATCGCTAATAGCACTTACAGGCTTCCTCGTTTGTTTCAGTAGAGATCAAATATGGACATATTGCGTGCTGATAGCCGGATTGATGGGTGTACTCACAGCCTACCTATACTTTAATATATGGGGAAGTGCGGAGAAACGACGCAAGCTATTCATGGGCGATTGCGGCTCGTTAACGCTCGGATTCATCCTTGGATTTCTTATGGTAAAGTTCTCCATGAGTTCAGATTGGGTCAAACCATTCAGAAGCGACAGTATGCTACTTGCCTATACATTGCTTATCGTTCCGTGCTTTGATGTGGTTCGTGTTGTGCTGGTACGCTTGCGCATTCACCAACCATTGTTCCAAGCCGACAAACGTCATTTCCATCACAAGTTGCTTCGCATAGGTATGAGCCAGCACAGAGCACTTGTAGCAATCCTTATACTACAATTATTATATGTATTGTTGAACTCCATGCTGAACGGCGTAATTGGTATAACTTACATAGTAGGTATCGACATCATCATATACATGACTGTCCATCTCATATTGGACTATAAACTAAAAAAGATAGAATCTATAGAATAAATCCGCCATATTATTTTGTTATTTGCAACAAAATTATTACCTTTGCACCCGCAAATGCGCCTGTGGCGGAATTGGTAGACGCGCTAGACTTAGGATCTAGTGTCTTACGACGTGTAGGTTCGAGTCCTATCAGGCGCACCATACAGAAATCCTAACTGCTTAGAAACGAGCAGTTAGGATTTTTTGTTTTTACAAGTCAGTTATTACATGTTAAAGATTTGCAACAAGCGTATGTTTTTATCTGGCAAATCACTATCTTTGCGTTAACAACACCATATTAAGCAACAAATTCCTTGATATTAGGCAAATAAGTTATGAGCAAGTTCAATGAAGCAACAAGGGTTCAAATGCCAGCCATGGTACATTTGACGCGATTAGGATATTCCTACTTCGGAAAAATAAATAAAGAAATGGCGGGTATCGCTTACGATCCAGACACGAACATACTTACAGATGTTTTCAAACAGCAGTTTGAGCACTTAACCCCATCTGCAAAGGGTGAGTTTGAGCAGACCTTGCGTGCCATAAGGCAAGAATTGGCTAATGACGTCAGCTACAATGATATCAAGGAGAAGGGGTACAGCCTCTCTGCTGGTCAATACTTCGACATCAAGATTGACTATGTTGATATTACGGAAGAGGAGTTCAACAGGCGGATGAGTGAATATGAAGCCACACTGACACAACAATTTGAAGAGAGTCACCGTTTGGAGAAGGAGATACTTGCCCAATTGCGTAGTATATCGTTTAATAATATCGATAAGGAATAGCACTATGAACGAAATAATCAAGGGAAGCAACTCGTTATTGCCAAATGGTTATACCCAATGGCGTAAAGATATTGAACACCTAATTGATACTGCCAAACTTCATACGGCTCTTAATGTGAATGTGGGGACTTTGACCTTGTATTGGAACATAGGTAAAAGTATATTACATAAACAGGAGCAGGAAGGTTGGGGCAAACAGGTTATAGAGCAGCTGTCGAAGGATTTAATCTCTCGTTATCCAGATGACCGAGGCTATTCCAAACGCAACCTTGGCTATATGAAGAGTTTTGCCATGCAATATCCAGATTTTCCATTTTTGCAAGTGCCACTTGCAAAATTAAGAGAACTGCCAATTTTGCAAGCGACACTTGCAAAATTAGAGAGTGAAGGTAAGGATTTTGTGCAAGTACCGCTTGCACAAATATCTTGGTATCATCATATTTCATTGCTGCCCAAGGTGAAAGACGAAGCAGAACGTGCCTACTATATAACAGAAACAGCACAGAATGGGTGGAGTCGTGATGTGATGCTCCTTCAGATTGACAATGGATACATCCATGCAAAAGGACATGCAATCAACAACTTTGAACAGACCTTGCCGCCTCTTCAGTCCGACTTGGCTCGCTACATATTCAAAGACCCTTACAATTTCTCGTTCATCGGAACGATTGCATTGCAAAACGAATTGGATATAGAAAAGTCATTGACAAGCAAGATTACTGATTTTCTGCTTGAAATGGGGCGTGGCTTTGCATACATAGGCAGACAATACCACATATCGGTTGATGGTGATGACTACTATATAGACTTGCTAATGTACCATCTAAAATTACATTGTTATGTTGTAGTGGAGCTAAAAGCCGTAGAGTTCAAGCCAGAGTTCGTTAGCAAACTGAATTTCTATATTTCTGCTGTTGACGACTTGGTAAAATCCACAGAAGACAAGCCTACCATTGGTTTGCTCCTTTGTCGGACTAAGAGCAACAAGAAAGCCGAGTTTTCGCTTCGTGGCATTACACAACCAATGGGTATAGCGCAATACGAAACGGAAAAGCTCTTCGCTGATGTTGCATCGGCTTTGCCGCAGATTGAGGAAATAGAAAATAAACTTGATGACTTGGATTTAGATAATGAGTAACGAAATACAGTTTCTTCTTTACAATATGCCTGATGCCGACGGCAAGGTGCAAGTAGTCATACGGGGTGAAACACTTTGGTGTACACAAAAGGCTATGGCGCAACTCTTTGGAGTTGGTGTTCCTGCTATTAGTAAGCATCTAAAGAACATCTTTGAAGAGGATGAACTTGTAGCGGATTCAGTTATTTCCAAAATGGAAACAACTGCCACTGACGGCAAGAACTACAAAACGACATATTATTCTCTTGATGCGATCATTGCCGTAGGCTATCGTGTGTCTTCATTGAAAGCCACTCGTTTCCGCCAATGGGCAACAAAGATTCTCAATGAGTATATCAAGAAAGGCTTTGCCATGGACGATGAGCGTTTGAAACAAGGAACGGCAGTATTCGGCAATGATTACTTCCGAGAATTGCTTGAACGCGTGCGTTCTATCCGTACGAGTGAGCGTCGCATTTGGCAACAGATTACGGACATATATGCAGAGTGTAGCACCGACTATGACCGTAACTCTCCGACCACACACGATTTCTACGCAATGATACAAAACCGCTTCCACTATGCCATCACAGGACAGACTGCTGCTGAGATTATCTTTTCTAAGGCAGACCACACAAAAGAAAACATGGGACTGACTACATGGAAGTATGCACCAGATGGGCGTGTCTTAAAATCGGACGTATCTATTGCTAAGAACTACCTGCAAGAAAAGGAAATCCGACAATTGGAGCGTGCTGTTACTGGTTTCTTTGATTATATAGAAGACCTCATTGAGCGTGAAAACACGTTCAACATGGCACAGTTCTCTACAAGTGTCAATGAATTCTTAACATTCCGCAAATACCAGATATTGCCCGACAAAGGCAAAATTTCGGCAGCGCAAGCCAAGAAGAAAGCGGAAGAAGAATATGACATTTTCAATAAGACACAACGTATTGACTCTGACTTCGATAAGGAAGTGAGGGGATTACTGAATAATGAGTAAGTCGGCAAATCACGATCTTTGCATTTTATGCACACATATTTATATAAATATAAACTACTAAACAAAAATAAACAATGGATTATCAACCTTTATTAGAGAAAATAAGACGCGAGATAGAGATATACGCCAAAGAAGGAAAGCAGGCCGACTACATTCCTGCATTGGCTAATGTCAACCCCGACCAGTTCGGAATTTGTCTCAGTATGCTTGACGGCAGAACCTATCAACTTGGCGATTCTAATGTTAAGTTCTCCATACAGAGCATTGCCAAGGTGTTCTCGCTTGCAATAGCATTAAGTCTACTTGGCAAAGAGTTATGGACCCGCATAGGCAAGGAACCTTCGGGGTCGGCTTTCAACTCTCTTGTACAGTTGGAGTACGAGCATGGCAAACCTCGCAATCCGTTTATCAATGCAGGCGCATTGGTAACAGCCGACGTGCTGCTGTCGCATCTTGAAAATCCAAAGGAGTTCTTTCTCGAATTTGTACGCACCATAGCAGGCAATCAAGACATCAACTACTCAGAAGAGGTTATGCAGTCGGAGTTGGACAGTTGCTATCTCAATGCTTCTATTGCATATCTACTGAAGCATCATGGCAACTTGCACAATGATGTTAATGACGTATTGCAGTTCTACTGCACAATATGCTCATTAGAGATGAGTTGCGAGGATTTGTCGCACGCATTTATGGCTTTTGCCAAGAGCAATGAGCCTTTCTCGCATGCTGGTGTCAATCTTACCATATCGAGAGTAAAACGTATTAATGCCATAATGCAAACTTGTGGCTTCTACGACGAAGCTGGCGACTTTGCCTTCCTTGTTGGTCTGCCAGGCAAGAGCGGTGTAGGCGGTGGCATCGTTGCCCTTTATCCGTCGCGCTACTCTATAGCCGTATGGAGTCCACGACTCAACAAAAAGGGAAACTCTATTATGGGAATGAAAGCCTTGGAACTGTTCACATCCGAGACGGAGGAGTCGATATTCTAAGAATCAAGTAACAAATTTCAGTGTCCAGTTAAAAACGTTAAACTATTGACTAAACATTATGAACACTATACTATTCTATACAGGTGGTTGCTTCATGAAATAATAATAAAATAAAAAGTATCTCCTTCCTAAGAAACATTTCGTTGTTTCTTAGGAAGGAGATACTTTTTATATAGAATCTAAAACGTATTAGAATTTTATGGTAGCTGTTGCTGCAACTTCAAACGGACGGATATATGAACCTGTCATAACATAGTTCTTATATGGAGTTATGTCGGTAACAAGGTCGGCTGATCCGATCTCGCCCTTAGCACCAGTCTGGTTGAAGAGGTTTACTACATTCACAGCAAGGTCAACATTCTTGTTTAGCTTATAGCTCACACCGCCAAACGACTCCCACCAACCGTTAAAGAAGAGCGTATTGGTCTTGTTGATATACTGCTTGCCGAAATAGCGGAAATTGAGGTTGAAACTCCAACGATCAATAGTGTACGAAGGATCCAACTCAATAAGAATTTTTGACATGCCTGTAACATTGTTATCACTTACGTCCATACCGTCTGTAATACCATCAGAGAATGTAGCTCGCAGGTCAAAATTCTTGTATTTGGGGTCCTGCAGTGTAAGAGATCCATGAAGTGAAAATCCCTTGAAAGGAGTAATTACAATGTCTGTTGTCCAACCAAGTGTCTGAATGCCATATGCCATTTGTATACCACGGCTGTCTTCTTCGCCTTTCTTCAAGCCAGAACCGTCAATGGCATCATTCTGCATAACATGGTAGAAGTTGGAGCGACGTTTATTGTTTGTCTTGTTGATATACGAAACCTGCGACACGAGCTGCAACCATGGTGTATTCCAGAATATACCTACACGTGCCATGTTGGTGTTCATAGCTGCAACATCAGGATAGCGCTCACTGGCATAGTCTTCAAGATTGCTACGCTGACGTGTATATACATATTCTCCCATTACGCCGAAACCTTTGGCAATAGTATAACGTACATTATAAGCTGCTGACGGGTTGATCCAGTCGCCAGTTATACGTGTGCGCACATGTGTGCCGTCGTTTAGATACCATCCTGGATGACGTGAATTGACAGTAGACTCGCCAATATTGTTGGCTGTATAGGCAGCATAAGCTTGATAGGCAAGACGTACGCCGAGACTCATCCACAACTTGCGGTTGATGTTCCAGTCGTCACTAGCATATACAGCAAGTGTATTGTCGTGACCGTCATAAAAACCGGCTTGAGGATTGTACATCAAACCACGTGTAAGTATGCCATCTTCATTGCGTATATACAATTCGGCGGGATCGGCCTTGGCCTCCTGAAGGAACGATGTCGACATCTCATGCGAATAAGATCTCTGATACCAATAGTTCAGACCGGCTCTCCATGAGTGTGCATTGTTTGCACTCTTGCCTGTAAGGGCCACTGTTGTCAGCCATTCTTTGTCCTTATTAGGCGAATATGATATATTAAAGTTCTGTATCTTGTCGCCATTGTAAGTCGAGCCGTCGGCATAGAAGTATGAACCATTGGTGTCAATGAGATTGGTCATTTGCACAAGAGCTCCACCAACATTTGCAAATTTCACCTTGCTGGCTACCGAAAGTTTGGTGCATTGTCCCAACATATAGTCGAGGTTGAAGCGTAATGTATGGTTTCGAGTTGTTGCGGCATCCTTCCATGTTGTACGCTTAATCTCTCCAGTCATAAGATCCATATAGGTGAAATCACTCATCTCATTGGCGAAATAAGCATCGGTACCCATCTTGAAACCATTGTATTTCTTAACAGAGCCGTCTCCTACAAAGATGAACGGAGCATAATCGGAATTGGTACTTGTGTAACGTGAGTATTGATAAAGCAAACTCATGCTACCCTTGTTGTTGGCAAACTTCTTGTCGAAACCGAGTTTGTACGATTGTGTGCGATTCTGAAGATTGGCAGCCTGCAATTTGTAGGTACCAGGATCCCATACTTGATGTGTACTGGCTGTATATCCCCACCCTTTTGATATTGGACCGGATATCACAGCGTCAAGTGACTGGCGGCCGAAGTGGTTAGCCTGATACTGTACCAGTCCACCGAATTTGTCCGATGAGTACTTGTTGTGGCTGTCAACGATGTAGCTCACTTCACCATATTGTATAGCGCCTTCTGAAAGGCTCATTACAGAGGTCTTGTCGTATGTGGCGCCACCATACCAAGAATAGAAAGGCATATCAGGCCAGAAGAAATACGACACTGGTATGCCGTCTTCGAATATAGTGGCTGAGCGTGTTCCTGGCAGACCTACATTGATTTGTCGGGGTTGGTCTGTAGCTGATGCATTCAGCATCACATTACGGTTCTTCTCCTCCTTGGTGTTGAGTACCGAATCTTTTACTATCACGTCTTGAGCCAATAGATTGCCTGGTAATAATGAGCCAGCTATTAGTAAAGGTAAGTAATAATTTCTTTTCATTTCTAATGGGTTTGATTTTTAATGTGTGGTTGTTGAATATTTGGTTTGAAATAAAGTTGCTTTATTTGTTTGGTAAGAAACGACCTGGCTGGCTTAGCCACTTATCAACATAGTTGAACAATGCTGTCGTTGTGTCGCCATATTTAGTGTTGTTGAACTTCTCTGCGTCTCTGTCAGCAAAGAACATATGCGATGCACCTTCTACAAAAGCCATGCTCTTGTCTTTGGAGCCTATATGATTATAGATATGCTCGGCCGCTAGATATTCCCAACTTCCCGTCATACCCATCATAAGTACAGGTACGGTTATGCCTTCCGAATTGCCTATTGGGTTGTTAATGTTGGATGTCCAGTCTATGCCTTCAAATCCATCCTCACGTATCATGAACTTATCCGTCACACGAATGGCACATGCGCTAAGAAAACCACGTACAGTTGTAACCATAGAAGCCGAAAACTTGTCGCTCTTGGCATCTGCACGCATCGGAGCGCGCACCGAAAGTATAATCTCTGTAGTGACAGAGCCATCACCGTGTACCAATGGCCATGCCTTCTTGGTGTGTGACAACAGACGCAAATCTTGTGGAAACAGTTTATTGAATGGACGAATCTGATTAGCACCTGCTACTATAAAGGGTTCATCATCAGTGTAATCACCTTTTCCTTGCTTAACAAGTTGAAAACGCTGTTCGGCTACTTTAGTAAGGTCAGCAAGGCGTGAAGCTTGAGCATCGATATATTTCTTAACAAACTCATCACTATAATGTGATACGCCGTTGGCATTGTAGCCATTGTCAGGCGATGCCAAATCGAGTGTGTTGCTGTTGCCATTACCCTTACCGTTAGAGTGGATGTTAGGGTCAAGACTGATAAGACGCATTACGGCATTACCATAATTGGCATCGAGCAGGAGCATTCCGTCGGCCTTTGGCAGGTTAGCGAGATTGGCTGTATAGTCGGAGAATATTTTCGTCTTGAGCACATCTACACCTTGTTCTGCAAGCATCTGATAAGCTGTCATTACGGTTGCGCCGCCTGAATGTCCCAGCAATAGTACCTTATTTATACCAGGCATGTTGCGTAGGTACTCAACAGCACGCTTGATATTCAATATTTTCTCGTCCATGATGTCGCCCTCGGCAGGCACTGTTGCCAATACGGTATAACCGCGTTTAGACAATTCGGAATTAGCTGGAAATCCTAAATAATCATCATTCGAGTGCATAACTACTACACCAATAGCATTCTTTTCAGACACTACTGCCGGTTTGTATAGCAGTGATGTCTTTCTGCCAAGTTCTACATATTCAGTTGTGTAGCCATTTGACGTAGGCTGTTTGGGCTGAGCCTGTGTTGTCATCCATAATGAAGCAACGAGCAACAGCGAAATAATAAGACTTGTTTTTTTCATCTTTTGTACATTTAAGTTTTTATTTAAAATTATGGCGTTACTTTGTTTTTGCGAAAGCATTGATAATTGCTTTTGTAGAATAGCCTTTTCGTACACGTGAGCCGAATACCGCGTGAGTGTAATGGTCGTACATAGCATCTGGTAGTATATATCCCACAGCACCTGCTGTACAAGTTATAAGCATTGTATTGGCAATGGGCGAAGCATCACGCACCTCTACCCCTACACTTGAAGCGAGATCGGCACCAACACCAGCAAAAGCAATATCATCTACTGTGATACGAGATATGGGGATATGTACATCGTCAGATTCTTCATCTGTTATTTCGCCTGTTTCGCGATTTTGGTGACGATATTGTCCTGGTACTACGGCTTCGGTAGACATAGTTTCTATAGACACATTGCTTTTACCTATAGGCATCGTCTTTACAGCCTCGTTTATCGCGTCTGTCAATCGATGGGCAAGAGCATCTACAATAGCCCAACCGCCTACTCCTTGATCGATATATCCCATTGTAGAAGTATGTTGGCGCGAAGTCAGCAATGGCTGCTGATCGGCTTCGGCACCAGCTGTAGCTAGTACAATGGGAGCTCCGTTGCCATTTGTTCCATTAGCTTTTTCAAGAATATAGGCAGTACGTCCAGGCAAGTCACCGCTCACTTCGTATCCACCATTGTAACTGATGCTACGAAACATCACTTCAGCATGTGTGGGATAATTGACAACAAGAGCAATTGGTTTGTCTGACATTGACGAGAAGCGTACTATATCTAAAGTCTTGTCTGAGAAAGCCGTATTTGAATACTGACCTGCGCTTTGCTCTGCTTCTCCGTTATTAATGTTTACAAAAGCCTTTGTGCGTGCAAAACTGATGGTGGCAGGCTGCAATGAAGCTACAGCTTGACGAGTAGCCTCAACCGCCCCTGTACGTATGCGGTCGATGACTTGCTGTAGTCGTTTGTCTTCACCATTAGGATGAAGTGTGGAATGAGTGTGGCTCACACATATTATTACGTTCGATTCAGACACGCCTGCAGCAACTGCTACAGCTTTTCTTGTTGCAAGAGGTTCGGGCACTTGCACTTCGTCTATTTCTACAAGTACAGCTCGTTGCTCACCGTTGTCCATAACGATAGCACGTGCATATAGACTGTCGTGTACAGCTGTGTATGGACATGCCTCATGAAGGGCATCAAATGGAAACATCGCATTTGGCGGTGTTATGTTTTGGCGTGCGGCTCCAACTTTCAGTTGCGTTTTCCTAATCTCTGTCTTTTTAGTAGACATTGCCAAAGTGATGTTGGAGGTTGATACAAGTGCCAATAATAGCACAAACATTAATAGTCTTTTCATATATCTAAAAGGTTTCTAATTATCGGTTGCAAAATTATCATGAAAAATACAATATTAATATCTACTGAATGTACGTATTATCAAGAAAGTAAAAAACGCACGCCTTAACACATTGATAATTTTATAGTTACATATTTAAATAGTAACAAACATGTCATTTATAAAAACATAAAAAGTAAAAAAAATAATATAGACAACTTGCCTTATAATCTCTTTTTTACTACATTTGCACAATCTAAAAAACAAATTCTATGAAAATAATCGTTACTACCATCTTATTGTTTGTTTCTGCATTATGTTTTGCTACAACCAATAAAGATATAGAATCTACGCTCCAGGCACTTGATGTTGCCGTAGACAACGCTCCAACATATATTGCCAATAAAGAAGCCGAGATACATCGCATTAAAAACAATCTGCGACTTGCAGTGGCAGATGTAGACAAATATCTGTCGTGCAAACAGATTGCCGAAGCATACTCCCATTACAAAAGCGATTCTGCATTGGTTTATTATCGTCGTTGTTTCAATTACGGAAAGGCGAATAATAATATAATGTGGATGCAGGATGCTGCCATACACCAGGCATTGATTTTAGCAGACAGAGGTGACAATCATATGGCTACCGACCGCCTTCGTATGTTAGGAACCATAAACGACATTTGCCCTCAATTACGTAATTTGTATGCCGACGCTGCAATGATGGAATTTGTACGTGTGTCGAACGATGAATACAACCAATTCAGTACGTCAAGGGCTGTAAAATCGTGGCGTATATATAGTTCTTACATCAGCCATCGGTCAAATTATTATTATATATACTATACTGTAGTACACCCCGACCACAATCCCGTGTCTACTGCAAAGAGCATACAAAACGAACTGCTCTCAACGCCTAAGGGCACGGCTCATGAGGCTATATTGCGTATGATGCTTGGCGTATGTTATAAGAAGTCGGGCGATACAGACAGGGCTATTATAGAGTTTGCGCATTCTGCAATAATCGATATCAAGAATACCTATACCAATTCGTCGTCACTCACAATGCTTCTTGCCGAACTTAACAACGATAAAAACGTGAATGTCGCACGACTTTTGAAATACACTAAGCTTAATATCGACAATATTAATATGTATAATGATATTGGGCGAAGTATACATCTGGTGAATGCTCAAAAGCCCATATTGTTGCGTTATCAAGAAGCGATGCAGCAGCGATTGCAAAGTCAGATGATAATAGGCATGCTCACCATTGTATTGCTTATCGTAAGCATTTTCTTTGCCTGGAGCTTGCATAAAAAGAGTAAGACAATTGCCTTGCAAAGAGACATGTTGAAAGTCGATGTACAAGACCTTCAGCACGACATGTTGAACACGCAGGAGAATGTGGCCAATAAGGACGAGACTATAGCCATGCTGAAGTATGAGCGTGTAAAGACTGGACGTCTTTTAGCTCAACACCTTTCTTACTTGTCGCAAGCCCTCAACGACATAAAGGCATATAAAAAGGAGGTTGCGAATATGATTGCGTCAGGACGTACGGCCGAAGCACGTAAAATGACAAAAGAAAATGTGACCAAAGACCGCACACAAGCATTGTTTTGCGAAATCTTTGATCACAGTTTCCTTGATATTCATCCTGATTTTCCCATGCGTTTAAACCAGTTATTGACCAATGACGAACAACTTTCGAGTGGCTATTCGCATGTTCTCACTCCAGAGCAGCGCATCTATGCCCTCATTAGTTTAGGCATTGACGACAGCAAGAATATTGCTGAAATATTGCATTACTCTATACAGACTGTCTACAATTATCGCATGAAGATGCGACACATGGCTGTTTCGGAGAATGAGAAGTTGGATGATGCTGTAAAGCAGTTTTATACGTGATAGCTATTTTGTCTTCTGCTCACACCACTGGAATAGCTCGTTAATTGAATAGTCACCCATGTGCGGACGATTCCAAGGCAGGAAGAAGTCAACATCGTATCCTTTGTTCTGTAGTTTCAATGCCAGACATACTGGTACGGGGAATGCTGTGTCACGATCGCGTGCACCATGGCGTATATACCAATGTGGGGCTACAGTTGAGCCCTTTGCACCGATATAATACATAGGATTCATCATTTTCACCATCTGTGATATAGCCGCATCTACATGTGCGTTTGCTTTTCCCGTGGCTTGTTGCAGCGAAAAGTCTGTAAAATTGACGTTGCTTCCACGTTCATCACCAAACTCTTCGTTCTCTCCGCTTGCTTTTCCACCAGCTACACCTTGGCTGTCAAATGCCGGTGGCGTCTTGATGGCAATGGTTGAAACCACATAGTCAAGATAATGGTCAAGATTGAAATCGACAACATACTCACCTTTTTCAGGCTTGTGCATACGGCGTATAAGCATGTGGTTGTCATGAGATAGTTGTCGATCGGTCATATGTCTTTTTCTGCCACCGTTTATAGGTGCCATGTCCATAGCAGAGCTACTGAATACAAAGCCTAAACTATCGGGAATGTCTGCACCCATGTCTTTTGCTTTCTGTGCACTCGCCAGCAAAAGTGTCTTGATGTAGTCGCGTAAGTTGTTGGCATCAACAGGTTTTCCGTCTGGCATAAGCAGATGTAGAGATGCAAGATAATCAGGATACATACCTGCCAACTTCTCGCTTACAGCCTTTTGTAGTTCTGTCAGTTGACGACTGGAATTGTTGGTAGGTGCATACATCCACTCGTATGCCATGTCTGCATGATCGAGGTCTATAATGGGACAATAGCAAACAGCCGCAAAAATATCGTCACGCTCATCGGCTGCTCCCATTGCCTTTAGCATAGGCTCATAGTCAGGATGATTGCCTGTAGCTCCAAGCAATGCCGACATAGCACCACCAGCACTTGTACCATCAGAAAATATACGTTCGGCATTGCCTGGCATCTCACGGTCAAAATAACGCAGATATCTGACAGCTGCCTTCAGGTCTAACAATCCTCGCGGAGCACGTCCGGTGTATATAGAACGTCCACGACTATCGGTTACAATACTGTTTCGTCCACGTACACCAGGAATAGCCACCACATATCCTTCTGCTAGCGCTCTTCCTGAAGCATCGCCAGGATCTATGCCGCGTGGTGTTGCAGCCAGATATCCTCCTACATAGTTACGTAGGAAAATAGGCGACTGCTGTGTTGCTCCTTCTGGCACAAACACGTTTAGATACTGATAAGTAGAATCCTCTATATTGGTTACATAATAGAGGTTTGTGTAAGCAGTATAGTGAACATTGCCTCCATTGGGCATTGTCACAGACCCCGCCACGCCTTTCGAAACGTCGAATGTCAACTTTGACATCGGCTTCTGCGCAGAAACGGCACACACATAAAATACCGTTATCAACGCTGTCGCGAAAAACTTTTTCATTTTTAAAGGTTTATAAAACTGTATGTTGTTATTTTTTACAACACTATTTCAACCCATATTCAAAAACCACAGCAAAGGTAATAATAAAAATACTTTTTTCACCGATGAAATAAACTTTAATAATATTTATTCTATTCTTTTTACTTTCGTATTAATTTATTTCATATATTTGCAAAATCGTTTCATCACAACGACCTATCGAATCTATTACAAACCTAATTAATACATAATTATGAACAACATCCCATTAGTATTTTGGCTAATCCCCATTGCCAGCGTTGTAGCCTTGGCAATGGCATGGTTCTTCTTCCGCTCGATGATGAAAGAGGAGGAAGGCACCGACAGAATGAAGGAAATTGCGGCACACGTACGCAAGGGTGCCATGGCTTACCTCAAGCAGCAGTACAAGGTTGTAACCATTGTCTTCGTTGTGCTCGCTATCATCTTTGCGTTCATGGCTTATGTGCTACAGGTGCAAAACCCATGGGTACCATTCGCATTCCTTACTGGTGGTTTATTCTCAGGACTGGCAGGATTCTTCGGTATGAAGACTGCCACTTATGCTTCAGCTCGCACAGCCAACGGAGCACGCTCAAGTCTTGACAAGGGATTGAAGATTGCTTTCCGTAGCGGTGCCGTGATGGGCTTAGTGGTGGTAGGTCTTGGTTTGCTTGATATTGCCATTTGGTTTGTTGTTCTTAATGCTGTTTATGATGGCGAGGCAACAGCCTTAGTCACTATAACAACCACTATGCTTACGTTTGGTATGGGTGCCTCTACTCAGGCTCTCTTTGCTCGTGTAGGTGGTGGTATATACACCAAGGCTGCCGATGTGGGAGCCGACCTTGTAGGCAAGGTAGAGGCTAACATTCCAGAGGACGACCCACGCAATCCTGCTACTATTGCCGATAATGTGGGCGACAATGTGGGCGACGTTGCTGGTATGGGTGCCGACCTATACGAGAGCTATTGCGGTTCGATATTGTCGACAGCAGCCTTAGGAGCTACAGCCTTTGCTATGAATGGCGACATGCAGCTACGTGCAGTCATTGCACCAATGATTATCGCAGCCATAGGCATTTTCCTTTCGTTAATAGGTATCTTCTTGGTTCGCACCAAGGAGGGCGCAACGATGAAGGAGCTATTAAAATCTCTCGGTCTTGGCACCAATGTAAGTGCCGGACTCATTGCCGTTGCCACATTTATTATATTATATTTGTTGGGCATCGAGAATTGGCTTGGATTATCGTTCTCTGTAATCAGCGGTTTGGTAGCAGGAGTGGTGATTGGTCAGGCTACAGAATATTATACCTCGCATAGCTATAAGCCAACACAGAAGATAGCAGAGGCTTCGCAAACAGGTCCTGCTACCGTTATTATAAAAGGTATAGGCACGGGAATGATTTCTACAATGATTCCTGTTGTCACCATTTCGGTAGCCATCATGTTGAGCTATCTCTGCGCTAATGGTTTCGATATGTCGCTTTCGGCAAAGTCGATAAGCACCGGTCTTTATGGTATCGGTATTGCAGCCGTAGGTATGCTGTCAACCTTAGGCATCACCCTTGCTACAGATGCTTATGGTCCTATTGCCGACAATGCAGGAGGAAATGCAGAGATGAGCGGACTGGGTGAAGAAGTGCGCGAGCGCACAGACGCTCTGGATGCTCTTGGCAATACTACAGCTGCCACAGGCAAAGGCTTTGCCATTGGCTCTGCAGCCTTGACGGCTCTGGCACTTTTGGCTTCGTATATAGAGGAAATAAAGATTGCGATGATTCGTGCGGTAGAGAATGGCAAGCAGTATGTGGATGCTGCAGGCAACATCTTCGACCCAACGAATGCAACAACAATAGATTTCATCAACTTCTTCCAGGTAAACCTCATCAATCCTAAGGTTTTGGTGGGAGCATTCCTCGGAGCAATGGCAGCATTTCTATTCTGTGGCTTGACCATGGGAGCAGTAGGTCGTGCTGCAGAATCTATGGTTCAAGAGGTACGCCGACAGTTCCGCGAGATAAAGGGAATACTCGAAGGCAAGGCTACACCTAACTATGGTCGCTGTGTAGAGATAAGCACCCGTAGCGCACAACGCGAAATGATTATTCCTTCGCTTCTTGCCATCGTCATCCCTATCGTTGTAGGCTTGGTGCTTGGTGTGGCAGGTGTGCTCGGTCTGCTTACTGGCGGCCTTGCAGCAGGTTTCACTCTCGCAGTATTTATGTCAAACTCTGGTGGTGCATGGGATAATGCCAAGAAGATGATTGAAGAGGGTCATTTCGAGGGCAAGGGCAGCGAAAACCACAAGGCTACTATCGTTGGCGACACCGTTGGCGATCCGTTCAAAGACACCTCCGGTCCTTCGCTAAACATCCTCATCAAGCTTATGTCGATGGTTAGCATTGTTATGGCAGGACTGACAATAGCATTTCTCTAAGACTTTGACTACACAGCGTTGACAATACCTATGTACAAAACATATTTACTACTAACAAAATACCTTACACTATGGCAAAAATGAAGCAGATTGTAGAGTGTGTGCCTAACTTCAGCGAAGGCCGTGACTTGAACATTATCCGTCAAATAACGGATGAAGTGGAGAGCGTTAAGGGTGTAAAACTACTTGACGTCGACCCTGGAGAAGCCACCAACCGAACCGTAGTTACCTTTGTAGGCGAACCCGACAACGTTGTCGAGGCTGCCTTTAAGGCTGTGGCCAAAGCCGCACAACTAATAGATATGCGCCAGCATCACGGTGCTCACCCACGTATAGGCGCTACAGATGTGCTGCCTATTGTACCAGTAAGTGGAATTACACTTGAAGAGTGTGCTGAGATTTCGCGCAACCTTGCCAAGCGTATTGCCAACGAACTTAACATACCTTGCTATTGCTACGAGGCTGCCGCCTTTACCCCAGAACGCCAAAACCTTGCTATTTGTCGAAAAGGAGAATACGAGGGTATAGCCGAGCGTATTGACAATGATGCCGAAGCTCCCGACTTTGGACGACGTCCTTACGACGAGCAAGTGGCTCGCACTGGTTGTACTGTTGTAGGAGCAAGAGACTTCCTTATTGCAGTTAACTTCAACCTTAACACTACCTCCACCCGTCGAGCCAACGCCATTGCATTTGACGTGAGAGAGAAAGGCAGACCTATGCGAGAGGGTAATCCTATTACAGGCAAAAAACTTCTCTATGCCGACGGTACTCCTATCATGAAGCCTGGCACCTTGAAGTGTACCAAGGCCATTGGCTGGTACATCGACGAGTATGGCATTGCGCAAGTGTCGATGAATATAACCAACATCAATGTCACTCCGCTGCACAAGGCTTTCGACGAAGTTTGTCGCTGTGCACAAAACAGAGGTTTAAGGGTTACAGGAACCGAGATTGTTGGCCTTGTTCCCGAACGCACGCTCATCGAAGCTGGACGTTACTTCCTTGCCAAGCAGCAGCGTTCTGCCGGCATACCCAAAAAGGACATTCTCGACATTGCTATCAAGTCGTTAGGACTATCTGACCTTAAGGAGTTTAAGCCAGAAGAGAAGATTATAGAATATGTAATGGCAGCCGATGACGAAAAGCATAATCTATTGGTTGACCTTACTGTCAAGGGATTTGCCGAGGAGACTTCACGCGAGAGTCCGGCTCCTGGCGGTGGTTCTGTATCGGCATATATGGGCGCATTAGGTGCATCGTTGGCCACAATGGTTGCCAATCTGTCAAGTCATAAACCTGGTTGGGACGAGCAATGGCAACAGTTTGCCAATGTTGCCGAAGAGGGTATGGCTTTGCAAGAGCGTTTGCTGCATCTTGTAGACGAGGACACCGAAGCTTTCAACCGTATTATGGCTGCATTCGGCATGCCTAAGAACACTCCTGAAGAGAAGGCGGCCCGATCGGAAGCTATACAAACGGCTACATTGTTTGCTGCAGAGGTGCCGCTTGATACTATGAAGACCTCGTTCGAGGTGTTTGATGTTTGCCGTAAGATGGTAGAGACCGGCAATCCTAACAGCGTATCGGATGCGGGTGTAGGTGCATTGGCTGCACGTGCCGCTGTACTTGGAGCCGGCATGAACGTAAAGATTAATGCAGGATCGCTGAAAGACCGCGCTAAGGCTGAGGCATTAATAGGCGAGGCTAACGAACTTATTGCTAAGGCTAATAAGGAGGAGGCGGAGATTACAGCGTTAGTGGAGAGTAAGTTATAAGTATTGGACTTCCATAAAATTTTAATCTATGACCTTTTCAGAAGAAATTAAGCTTGGCATACCCGACTTTCTACCCGAGCCAATGCCATACGACAACACCATAAACCATGCGCCTAAACGCAAGGAAATACTAACACACGAGGAGCGACAGCTTGCTCTGCGCAATGCACTACGCTACTTTCCCAAGCATCTACATGCCGATTTGGCCCCCGAGTTTATCGACGAACTCAACAAGTATGGCCGTATATACATGTACCGCTATCGTCCTCGTTACGAGATGTATGCCCGTTCGATAGACGAGTATCCACATCGTTCCGAGCAGGCAGCTGCAATAATGCTGATGATTCAGAACAATCTTAACCCTGAGGTAGCACAGCATCCGCACGAACTCATTGTGTATGGAGGCAACGGAGCTATTTTTCAAAACTGGGCTCAATATCGCCTTGTGATGAAATATCTTAGCGAGATGACCGACGAACAAACTCTTGTTATGTACTCGGGACATCCGCTTGGCCTGTTCCCTTCACATCAAAATGCACCGAGAGTGGTAGTAACCAACGGCATGGTTATACCCAATTACTCGAAGCCAGACGATTGGGAGCGCATGAACGCTCTTGGTGTAAGCCAGTACGGACAAATGACTGCTGGATCGTATATGTATATAGGTCCGCAGGGCATTGTACACGGCACCACCATAACCGTACTAAATGCTTGCCGCAAGCAGATAAAAGCCAAAAGCGCGGCGCATGACATACACGGAATGCTGTTTGTATCGTCTGGCCTTGGAGGTATGTCGGGTGCACAGCCTAAGGCAGGCAATATAGCCGGCGTGGTAAGCGTAGTGGCAGAGATAAACCCACTTGCAGCAAAGAAGCGCTACGACCAAGGTTGGGTGGACGAGCTTCACGACAATCTTGACGAATTGATACCGGCTATACGCAAGAGTGTAGCCGACAGACGTACGGTGTCTATGGCATACGTGGGTAATGTGGTTGACCTTTGGGAGCGTCTTGCCGATGAGGGCATACACGTGGATATAGGCAGCGACCAAACTTCTCTGCACAATCCATGGGCAGGAGGATACTATCCTGCCGACCTTACATTAGAAGAATCGAAGAAGATGATGGCTGATAACCCCGACGAGTTCCGCGAACACGTACAAGCTTCATTGCGTAGACAAGTGGCTGCAATTAACCGTCTGTCGGCAAACGGCATGTATTTCTTCGACTATGGCAACGCCTTCCTTTTGCAGTCGAAACGAGCAGGAGCCGACATATGTAATGAGGATGGCAAGTTCAGATATCCGTCGTACGTGCAAGATATAATGGGTCCGATGTTCTTCGATTATGGATTCGGTCCATTCAGATGGGTATGCACATCGGGCAACCCAGCCGACCTTGCCAAGACCGATGAGATAGCTGCACGTGTTATGCAAGAGATTATGCAGAGCGCGCCAGACGAGATAAAGGGACAGATGGCTGATAATATACACTGGATATGTGAGGCAAGCCGCAACCATCTTGTTGTAGGTTCGCAGGCGCGTATCCTTTATGCCGATGCCGAAGGACGCTCTAAGATAGCCCTGGCATTCAACGAGGCAATACGCAAGGGCGAAATCTCACGTCCCGTAGTACTTGGGCGCGATCATCATGATGTATCAGGTACCGACTCGCCTTTCCGCGAAACAAGCAACATTTACGATGGCTCACAATTCTGTGCCGATATGGCTGTACAGAACGTTATAGGCGACTCCTTCCGCGGTGCCACATGGGTATCGTTGCATAATGGCGGAGGTGTAGGCTGGGGCGAGGTTGTCAACGGTGGCTTCGGTATGGTGATAGACGGAAGCAAAGACAGCGATCGCCACATCAAAGAGATGCTTTTCTGGGATGTAAACAATGGTATTGCCCGCCGTGCATGGGCACGCAACGAAGGCTCTATACACAGTATTGAGCGCGAGATGATGCGTTCGCATGGCTTGCAGGTAACAATGCCTAACATTGTGGACGACGACATCATCAACAAATACGCCAACTAAAAAATCCTATTACAACCAACAATCCTAAAGCCTAAGTTTATGAAGATTCACAAGATTTCAGCCGAACACCTCTCTATCGAGCGTATTGGCGAGATAGTATATGGTGGATACAAAATAGAATTAAGCGATGATGCACACAAGCGTATCGTTGACTGCCGCGAGTATCTTGACCGCAAGATAGCCGAATCTACCACACCTATATATGGTGTCACTACTGGATTTGGCTCGCTTTGCAACGTTAGTATCGGATCCGACTATTTGGCTCAACTACAAATCAACCTTATGATGTCGCATGCCTGTGGTACTGGCGACCGTGTGCCTAACGATATTGTAAAGATTATGCTATTGCTCAAGATACAGTCGTTGAGCTATGGTTTCTCGGGATGTCAGCTTGATACTGTCAACCGCCTTATCGACTTCTTCAACAACGAGATATATCCTGTAGTCTATATGCAAGGATCGCTTGGCGCTTCTGGCGATTTAGTTCCACTTGCCCATCTCAGCCTACCTTTGGTAGGATTGGGTGAGGTAGAGCACAAAGGCATGGTTATGTCTGGAGCTGAAATTCTACAGAAGTTCGACTGGCAACCTATAAAACTTGCCTCAAAAGAAGGTCTTGCCTTGCTCAATGGTACGCAGAATATGGGAGCCTTTGCTGTATGGGCATTGTTGCAGTCTATACGCCTTAGCGATTGGGCCGACAAGATTGCCGCAATGTCGTTGGATGCCTACTACGGACTTACAGCTCCCTTTACAGATGCAGTACACCAAGTGCGTCCACACAAGGGACAGATTGTTACGGCAGCTCGTATGAGAGAGCTTCTTGAGGGCAGTCAGATTATTGAGAAACCCAAGACATACGTGCAAGACCCCTATTCGTTCAGATGTATTCCGCAAGTACACGGCACGGTGAAGGACACTATAGAATATGTAAGGTCGGTGGTTGACGTGGAGGTAAACTCGGCTACCGACAATCCTACTGTTTGTCCAGACGAAGATATTATAATATCAGCAGGCAACTTCCACGGCGAACCAATAGCCATGCCTATGGACTTTCTTGCTATTGCCATGTGCGAGCTTGCCAATATATCCGAACGTCGTATATACAAGTTGGTTAGTGGAACACGTGGCTTGCCCAGTTTCCTTGTAGCCAATCCAGGTGTTAACAGTGGCTTTATGATACCTCAGTATACAGCTGCTTCTATAGTAAGCCTCAACAAATCGTTGGCTACACCATCGTCTGTAGATAGCATTCCGTCAAGCCAAGGTCAGGAAGACCATGTAAGTATGGGCGCCAACGCTGCCATCAAACTGTACAAGGTTGTGCTAAATACAGAGCGTGTGCTTGCCATTGAGTTGTTTAACGCGGCACAAGCACTCGACTTCCGTCGCCCGTTAAGGTCGTCTGAAATAATAGAGACTATACACAACAACTATCGCAAGGTTGTGCCATTCATAGTTGACGACGAGGTAATGTATCCACATATTGCACACTCTATTGATTTCTTGAGGAAGTAATACTATGAAACAACTTGTAAAGAACATAAGTTGCCTTGCCGGTATTGAATACCAACCCAAACCACGTCTGCAAGGCAAGGAGATGGCTACATTCAACACCATTGACAATGCCTGGCTACTTATAGAAGACGGACGCATTGCCCAGTTTGGCAGTATGGCAGACGGCATGCCACCTATATCGGATATAGACAACACCATAGACGCAGAAGGCGGAATGGTGTTGCCATCATGGTGCGACTCGCACACGCATATCGTTTATGCAGGAAGTAGGGAGAGAGAGTTTGTTGACAAAATCAACGGACTTAGCTATGAAGAGATAGCTAAACGTGGTGGTGGTATACTCAATTCGGCTGATCTCTTGCACAACACTTCGGAGGACGATTTGTATCGTCAGGCAATGACACGTCTGGACGAGGTAATAAGGAAGGGCACCGGATGTATAGAGATAAAGAGCGGTTACGGCCTTAACCTTGAAGACGAGCTTAAGATGCTACGCGTTATACAACGTATGAAGGAGAGTTCGCCAGCAAAGATTGTGTCTACATTCCTTGGTGCGCACGCCGTAGCTCGAGGCATGTCGCAAGATGAGTATGTGGAGCTTATCATCAACGAGATGATACCTGAGGTGGGACGTCAACGCCTTGCCGATTTTGTGGACGTGTTTTGCGACCGCGGATTCTTCACAACCAAGGATACTGCCCGTATTCTTGAAGCTGCTGCCACGTGGGGAATGCGGCCAAAAATTCATGCAGACGAACTTGCATCGTCGGGTGGTGTAGAGATTGGGGTTAAACATAATGCTTTGTCGGTAGACCATCTCGAAAGTATGACGGTGGAGGAAATTGACATTCTACGCAACAGCAATACTATGCCTACCCTATTGCCAGGTACCTCATTCTTCCTTAACATGCCTTATGGCAAGGGCCGCAAGATGATAGACGCCGGATTGGGAGTGGCAATTGCCAGCGACTACAACCCAGGCTCTACACCTTCGGGAGATATGAAGTTTGTGGTTTCATTGGCTTGTATAAAGATGAGATTGCTGCCCAACGAGGCTCTTAATGCCGCAACAATCAACGGCGCATTCGCTATGGGCGAAAGCAAGAATTATGGTAGCATAGCCAAAGGTAAAGTGGCAAACTTCTTTATTACTACCCCACTACCGTCGGTCTACTACATTCCTTACGCCTACACCACACCTATAGTCAATAAGGTGGTATTGGGCGGAAAGGTGTTATAATTAAAAGGAGGGGGCCAAAACTTCCTTTAACTTCCATTTTGACTCCCTCTCTTTTATTATCCTCTCTTAAGGTCGTGGTCGGTCATTGCCGCAACACACGAGTCGGACCATACATTTTCGGCTGTTTCTATCATGTCAAGCACAGTGAAAACGGGTAGGATGATTCCTAATATTGCTATCGGGGCACCAATACCCGACATCAGAGATAGTGTAAGGAAATAGCAGCCCATTGGCACACCGGCATTGCCTATAGCAGCAATTACGGATATAAAGAGCCATACTATCATTGTGGTAAGCGATAAATCCACTCCCCCATTCTGCATAACAAACAATGAGGTTACGAAGATGAAGGCTGCACAGCCATTCATATTGATGGTTGTACAGATAGGAAGCACAAATCGCGCCACCTTTGAATCTACGCCCAATCGTTCCTCAGCACTTTGTATTGTTACCGGCAATGTAGCTGCCGAGCTCTTGGTAAACAAAGCCATAAGCACAGCTGGCGTCATTGCGCGCATAACCTTTATTGGATTTAATCCGCGAGCCACCAAGAACAATGGCAGCACAACAAAGAACTGCAACACATTGCCACCCAATATCACGGCTACATACTTGCCAATAGACGACACCACTACTCCTGTCGAAACCTCAGCCGACAATTGTGCTGCAAAGGCAAGAATGCCTAATGGCAAGGCGTGGATAAGCCAATGGATGAGCTTTGACACAAGGTCCTGCAGACCAGATAGTCCGCTCATCAGCGTGCGTTTGTTGTCGGTATCGGGCATCTTGGCAAGCGCTATGCCCACGGCAACGGCAATAAGAAGCACGGAGAGAACGTTGCCCTCGAAGAAGGGTCGCATAATGTTGTCGGGCACAATGCCCAACACATATTCGTAATAAGACGCGGCACCCTGTACCTCATGCGGTATAGCGTCGGCTGCCTTGCTGCTATGCACAAGTTCGGTAGGCAAGTTGCCGGGACTAATAATACGATAGAGCAACATGCCCACAGCCGAAGCAGCTATCGTTGTAAGCAGAGTATAGGTAATGGTACGGCGGAATATTCGGCCAGTGTCCTTACGTGTTCCGAATGTTGCAAGCGTAATAGTTACGGCCAAAGCAATAGTAGGCACGGCTATGAACTGGAACAAGCGTGTAAAGACTGTGGCTATAAAGTTGGCAGCCGTATTTATCCATTCGATGCCGAGCATACCAAGCACGCCACCAATGACAAGCGCTCCGAGCCACAGCCAAAAGTTCTGCGAGTCGGCACATGAGTGGGGTTTTACCTCCAGGTTGTCAACATTGTTTACTGTATTGTTATCCATATCTTTTTGGTTTATACGTTTTTGAGCGTAATATATACGTTTTCAGGCGTAATTGTTATAAATATTCTGTACTTCAATGCGAAGAGCTACAAAGATAGCGACTTTTTCTTTAAAAACAATGAAACATACTGAATTAGGTGACAAAATATTCGAAAAAATGCAGGCATATAGATGCAAGCTGCTTGTATATTAATATAAACCCCAGTACCAGTCAATATAAACTGCAGTACCAGTTATATAAAACTCCAGTACCAGTTATATGGTACTAAAAACGGTACTGGGCTAATTGGGATAGAAATATAAACAAAGTACATCCCGTATATAGCCTTCTATTGCACCACATTCGATATCTGGCACCAACCAAAACAGGTTCATCCAGAATTTGGAGTGATAGAATTGTAAATTGCAGTTTATCGGGGAGAGGCTCTTGTACTTGTATCTCCTTTGCTTGTAGTTCCCACAGAACGCACTCTAACAAGGCTCAGAGCCGATAACTTTCTATCTGGTCTTTGCAACTATGTC
>ERZ1023621.17-NODE-17-length-46189-cov-13.289635_pt1 | contig 46189 bp, 36 predicted proteins | sample MGYA00380330_ERZ1023621 | MGnify/ENA primary metagenome ERZ1023621 (study PRJEB33179, sample SAMN07448975) | human gut metagenome | biome: Human-gut; feature: Human associated habitat; material: Faeces | host: Homo sapiens | place: India: Bhopal | collected...
ATACAAAATACTATGAAACAAAAAAAACATCCCCAGTACTTTTCCACTGAGCCCAGACAAACCCGTATTACTATTACAAAATGACCATCTTGCCTCTAAAATATATTCCTATTAAACCTTAATTTGCAAAGTAAGTATTACAAAATCTAATTGTAAGAAATTTGTAAGTTAAAGGAAACATAAAAAAAACATTCTACGCTTTGTTGTGACAAATTAAAATATTAACTTTGCACGTGAAAAGGCAACATTTTAAATTCATATAATGCCAAATGCTCGAATGGCACGAATGTTGCTTCTAAAAAAAACAGAATAACGATAACAACGTTTTATAAAAAACAAATAACAATTATGGTAAACTACAAAGAATTGGGCTTGGTGAACACACGTGATATGTTCGCAAGAGCCATCAAGGGTGGTTATGCAATTCCTGCATTCAACTTCAACAACCTCGAGCAGCTTCAGGCTATCATCAAGGCTTCTTCAGAATTGAAGTCTCCGGTTATCCTTCAGGTTTCTAAGGGTGCACGTAACTATGCCAACGAGACTCTTCTCCGCTATATGGCAGAGGGTGCTGTTGAGTACGCTAAGGAGCTTGGCTGCAAGCATCCTGAGATCGTTCTTCACCTCGACCACGGTGACAGCTTCGAGCTTTGCAAGAGCTGTGTAGACCTTGGCTTCTCTTCAGTAATGATTGATGGTTCAGCTCTTCCTTACGAGGAGAACATCGCTCTTACAAAGAAGGTTGTAGACTATGCTCATCAGTTCGACGTAACTGTAGAGGGTGAGCTCGGTGTATTGGCAGGTGTTGAGGATGAGGTTTCTTCAGACGTATGCCACTATACAAAGCCTGAGGAGGTTATCGACTTCACAAGCCGCACTGGTGTTGACTCATTGGCTATCTCTATCGGTACTTCACACGGTGCTTACAAGTTCACTCCGGAGCAGTGCACACGCGACCCGAAGACTGGCAAGCTCGTTCCTCCTCCATTGGCATTCGATGTTCTCGACGAGATCATGGAGAAGCTCCCTGGATTCCCAATCGTTCTCCACGGTTCTTCTTCTGTACCACAGGAGTATGTTGACATGATCAACGAGTATGGTGGCAAGTTGCCTGACGCTGTTGGTATTCCTGAGGAGCAGCTCCGCAAGGCTTCTAAGAGTGCTGTTTGCAAGATTAACATCGACTCTGACTCACGTCTCGCATTCACCGCTGCTGTTCGCAAGGTATTCCACGACAAACCAGGTGAGTTCGACCCACGTAAGTACTGCGGTCCTGCTCGCGACCTCATGGAGCAGATGTACAAGCACAAGATCATTGACGTGCTCGGCTCTGACAACAAGCTCGCTCAGCTCGACTAATAAGGTTGCTTGAATAAAGCAATATAAATAAAACAACGCGCTCGAAACCTATATTCTTTGGTTTCGGGCGCGTTTTCATTTAAGGTTGTCTTGTCATTTAACAAATTAGATTATTCTGTTTAGATAGGTTAGTTAGTATGCCTTTTCGTGTACACCTGCAACAGCACGGCCACTTGGATCGTTCATACCACAGAATGCCTTGTCCCAAGCCAGAGCCTCAGCTGTTGAGCAAGCTACACTTGGTACACTTGGTACTGAGCGAGCTGCCGAGTCTGATGGAAAATGCGAGGCAAAAATTGAGCGGTAATAATATTCTTCCTTGCATCTTGGAGGATTGATAGGGAAACGTTCGGCTGCATGTGCCATCTGTTCATCACTTACCAACGATGCTGTTATTTGCTTAAGTGTGTCTATCCAAGAATATCCAACACCATCACTGAACTGTTCCTTCTGTCTCCATGCCACCTCCTCTGGTAGCATATCTGCAAATGCCTCACGCACAATCTTCTTCTCTATTGTATTGCCAGGACATAGTTTTGCCTTAGGATTGGTACGCATCGCAACATCAAGAAATTCCTTATCCAAGAATGGCACACGTCCTTCCACCCCCCATGCCGAAAGACTCTTATTAGCACGCAAGCAGTCGTAAAGATGCAATTTAGAAAGTTTTCGCACCGTTTCTTCATGAAAAGCCCTTGAATTAGGAGCCTTGTGAAAATACAGATAGCCACCAAATATCTCGTCAGCTCCCTCACCCGAAAGCACCATCTTTATACCCATCGACTTTATTACACGTGCCAACAGATACATAGGTGTTGATGCTCGCACTGTTGTAACATCGTAAGTTTCTATAAAGTAAATTACATCGCGTATGGCATCAAGTCCCTCTTGTATTGTGTAGTTTATCTCGTGATGTACAGTTCCTATATGATCGGCTACAAGTCTTGCCTTTGCCAAGTCTGGTGCACCTTTCAATCCTACAGCAAATGAGTGCAACCTTGGCCACCATGCACGCTCCTTACCATCCGATTCTATGCGGCGTTCAGAGTATTTCTCGGCAATGGCTGAAATAACAGACGAGTCTAAACCACCCGACAGCAATACACCATAAGGCACATCGCTCATCAGCTGACGTTTAACAGCGTCTTCAAGTGCATCATGTATAGCATCAACACTTGCCTTATTGTCCTTTACCGCATCATAACTAAACCAGTCGCGCTTATAGTATCTGGTCATCTTGCCTTCTCGGCTCGAATAATAGTGTCCGGGAAGAAACGGTTCATAACGCTGACACTCGCCCTCAAGAGCTTTAAGTTCTGATGCCACATACACAGTACCGTCATCGTCGTAGCCTATATAAAGAGGTATAACACCTATTGGATCGCGAGCGATAAGAAACTCATTGCGCTCAACATCGTATAAAGCAAATGCAAAGATACCACTTAAGTCTTCAAGAAAATCGATGCCCTTATCTCTGTACAAGGCAAGAATCGACTCACAATCCGAACCTGTCTGAAAGTCGTAACTGCCTGCATAACGTGCACGTATATCCTTATGATTATATATCTCGCCGTTAACGGCAAGCACTTGCTTTTTATCTGGAGCTATAAGTGGCTGTCCACCAGACTCAGGGTCGACTATACTCAGTCGCTCGTGAGCAAGAATGGCAGAGCCTCCACACCAAATGCCGCTCCAATCAGGACCTCTATGACGTATCTTACGGCTCATACGCAAAGCCTTTTCACGCAACTCAGGAGTTTGTTCCCGTAAGTTGAACATTGCAACAATTCCACACATATATATAATTCTTTTATTGGTTTTCTATCTTTAGTCATTTAACGACAACAAGCCTTTTTTTAAGGTGCTCCTCCTGCACTTAAAAGACTGTGCAAGAGGAACGGGTCAAAAGAATAATCATTATTCAAGGTTAGTGTCGTATGTCTTTATATGTATTCATATGTCAGAATATTAATTGTAGGCACTCTCACCGTGCTCGTAGATGTCAAGACCTTCTTCCTCTACTCTACGACATACACGCATTCCTATAAACTTGTCTACCAATATATATAGTAGATATGTAACAACCGCACTATATAGGATACTTATCAACGTAGCCTCTATCTGTACCCACAACTGATGCCAATCGCCATAAAGAGCACCTTCGGCTCCACCAACACCAGTTACAGAAGATGTTGCAAACACACCTGTAAGTATTGAACCAATAATACCACCCATACCATGCACGCCAAAGGCATCAAGTGCATCGTCATATTTAAAGAAAGGCTTAATAACCGCTACCATAATGAAGCACACTATCGGTGTTATGATACCAATGGCAAACGCTCCTACAAGGTCGGTTGAGCCAGCAGCCGGCGTTATAGCAACCAATCCAGCCACTGCACCTGTACATGCGCCCACCGTAGTAGGCTTCTTGTTGCACATCCAATCAATTGCCATCCAAGTAACAGCTGCTGCAGCTGCTGCCACATGTGTTACAAGAAAAGCATTGGCTGCAAGTCCGTCGGCTGCCAATCCGCTACCAGCATTAAATCCAAACCATCCAAGCCACAAAAACGACGTACCCATAAATACTATCGTTACATTATGAGGCAGTATGGCATGTCCCTTTTTATAGTCATCACGCTGACCAATCATAAGACACATAATAAGGGCAGAGATACCAGCATTGATATGCACCACTGTACCACCAGCAAAGTCGAGCGCACCCATCTCCTGCAAAAATCCGCCCCCCCATACCCAGTGTGCCATGGGGAAATAGGCTATAATAACCCACAGAATAGTAAACACCATATATCCTTTAAACTTTATTCGTTCTGCAAAGGCACCAAGTATAAGTGCTGGTGTAATCAGAGCAAACATACACTGGAACATTGCAAACGTAAGCTCTGGAATACCAGTAGATGTAATACTGTTAATGGTGACACCCTTCAAGAACGCCTTGTCGAGTCCGCCCATAAAAAACCAAGCCCAAGAACCACTCTCCTTAAATCCAGTGCCAAATGCCCAAGTATATCCTATAGCCACCCAAAGCAGCGACACAACACCAACAATGAGCATTGTCTGCATTATCACACTTAGCACATTCTTCTGTCTTACCAATCCGCCGTAAAACAATGCGATACCAGGAATACTCATAAGGAGCACCAGAATAGTTGCCATTATCATCCAAGCTGTGTTGCCTGTGTTTAAAACAGGGGTGTATGCTGAAAGTAGTGTAGTCATCATATCCTTACTATTTACATTATTACGATTTTCTAACGTTCCTGCTCTGCGTTATACAGTGCTATGTCGCCTCTCTCGCCGGTGCGTATGCGTATAGCATCTTCTATTGGAATAATAAATATTCTGCCATCGCCTATCTCACCAGTTTGTGCAGCATTAAGTATGGCGTTAACAGCGCGTTCAACATTTTTGTCACGTACAACTAGCGACACAAGGATACGCTCTATTGAACTCGTATCGTATACTATACCACGATAGATACGGTCCTGACGTGCCTTGCCTATGCCACGCACATCGTAATAAGAGAACCATTCGATGTCGGCAGCAAGCAATGCCTGCTTAACATCTTCGAATCTTGACTTGCGAATGATAGCTTCAATCTTCTTCATACAACTTTCTTTTTATTGGTTATTATTACTTTTAAGTTTCCTTTTGCAATCTTTACGCTGCAAAATTACAACAAAACGAAATGTAAAAGCATATATTTATAACGTTTTATCAGATTTATTTTATTCGAAATTTAATTTTGATACAAATACTACACAAACAACCATCATATTGTAAGCAAATTCAAGAAAAATGCTTACAAATCGAAACTTAATGATAATTAACCACAAATAATGCAACAGTTTTTATTGCTTATTACGCAAATAGTTGTAATTTTGCAATCGTAAAAAGCAAATAGATAATCGTTAAGGTAAAAAGACAAACAAAATGGCAAGGTCGGTTAAGTTCACCAAGATGCATGGAGCTGGCAATGATTATATATATGTGGATACACAACAATATAATATTCCCAACCCATCAGAAGCTTCAATAGCTTGGAGCAAGTATCACACAGGAATAGGTAGCGATGGGCTTGTGCTCATAGGCAAACCATATGATGAAGTGGACGCCGATTTTTCCATGCGCATATTCAATGCAGATGGATCTGAAGCTATGATGTGTGGCAATGCGTCTCGCTGTATTGGAAAATATCTATACGAGAAGGGACTTACAAACAAGACATCTATACGTCTGCAAACTCTTTCAGGTGTAAAGACTCTGGAGCTTCACCTTAATATATATAATAAGGTAGAAAGTGTTACAGTAGATATGCTTGCTCCGGTTTTCCACAACCCGAAACAATATGACGAGACATGCGGTGATGAGCTTACAGCACAGTTCCGTACATTCCGTGGAACATTTGTATCAATGGGCAATCCACACTTTGTGTGCTTTGTCGACGACATTGCAACACTCGACATCAGCCGTTATGGCTCTATAATGGAGAATGATTCTGCATTTCCTGAGCGTTGCAATATTGAGTTTGCGCAAGTAATGCCCAACGGTGATATACGCACAAGAGTATGGGAACGTGGCAGCGGGATAACAATGGCATGCGGTACAGGAGCATGTGCCACAGCAGTAGCAGCCGCCTTAACCGATAGAGCTACACGCAAGAGCAATATCGTTATGGACGGCGGAACGCTACACATCGAATGGAACGAAAACGATGGACATGTATATATGACTGGACCAGCAGCTTTCGCTTTCGAAGGAGAAATAGACTTACCGTGATTTTATCGTAAGACACAACACCAATAAATGAAAATAGAATAATTGACATTATATGGCCTTAGTAAACGAACATTTCTTGAAACTGTCAAACAATTATTTGTTTGCAGACATAGCCAAGAAGGTTAATGCCTTCAAGGTTTCACACCCCCAGGTACGAGTGATTAGTCTCGGCATTGGAGACGTTACACAGCCGCTTTGCCCTGCAGTGATTGAAGCAATGCACAAGGCAGTAGACGAGATGGCACGTAAAGCAACATTCAGAGGATACGGTCCTGAACGTGGATACGACTTCTTGCGCGAAGCTATTGTCAAAAACGACTATGCGCCACGCGGCATACATCTCGACCCTAATGAAATTTTCGTTAACGACGGAGCCAAGAGCGATACTGGCAATATAGGCGAGATAGTAAGATGGGACAACTCCATAGGTGTTACAGATCCTATCTACCCCGTATATATCGACTCTAATGTGATGTGCGGACGAGCCGGAGTGCTTGAGAACGGCAGATGGAGCAACGTAAACTATATGCCGTGCACAGCCGAGAACCACTTTGTACCGCAGATTCCCGACCACCGCGTCGATATGATATACCTCTGCTACCCCAACAACCCAACTGGTACTGTATTGCCAAAAGAGGAATTAAAGAAGTGGGTTAAGTACGCTCTCGACAATGACACGCTTATCCTATACGATGCAGCCTACGAGGCATACATACAAGAGGACGACATCCCCCACTCTATCTACGAGATTAAGGGAGCTAAGAAATGTGCCATCGAATTCCGCAGCTATTCAAAGACTGCCGGATTTACTGGTGTGCGCTGTGGATATACAGTAATACCTAAGGATGTAACTGCTGTTACACTCGACGGCAAAGAGCGCATCAACCTCAACCACTTGTGGGATCGCCGACAGTCTACCAAGTTCAACGGCACAAGCTATATATCACAGCGAGCCGCTGCTGCCATATACACACCCGAGGGCAAAAAGCAGGTAAAGGAAACCATAAACTATTATATGGGCAACGCCAATATAATGCATGAGGCACTTACCGCTATGGGCTTCGAGGTGTTTGGAGGCAAAAATGCACCATATCTTTGGGTCAAGACACCAGATGGTACCGACTCATGGAAGTTCTTCGAGCAAATGCTATATGCTGTAGGCGTTGTATGCACACCAGGTGTGGGATTTGGACCGAGTGGCGAAGGCTATATACGCCTTACTGCATTTGGCAATCGCGAAGACTGCAAAGAGGCTATGCGAAGAATTAAGGAATGGCTAAAGAAGGCATAAAGAAGATCCATATTATATAATGTATGGAGATAGTTAAGAAAGTCACCCTTTAAATTTAGAACAATAACAGTAAACAACATAAAAGAAAGAAAACAATGGCAAATTTAAGATTTGATGTTGTAGCCGACGCTTTCAAGAAGAAACCCGTCGACGTGATTACACCGATTGAACGCCCATCAGAGTTCTTCGGAAAGAACGTATTCAACCGTGCCAAGATGTACAAGTATCTGCCGCGCGACGTATATGAGAAACTCATCGACGTTATCGACAATGGTGCTCGACTTGACCGTTCTATTGCCGATGCTGTTGCTAAGGGCATCAAGCAGTGGGCCGATGAGAACGGTGTTACACACTACACTCACTGGTTCCAGCCTCTTACTGAAGGCACTGCCGAAAAGCATGATGCCTTTATCGAACACGACGGCAAGGGCGGTATGATTGAGGAGTTCTCGGGCAAGTTGCTTGTACAGCAGGAGCCTGATGCCAGCTCATTCCCTAACGGTGGTATACGTAACACATTCGAGGCACGTGGCTATTCGGCTTGGGATCCTACATCGCCTGTCTTCATCATTGATGACACACTGTGTATCCCTACTATCTTCATCTCATACACAGGCGAAGCTCTCGACTACAAGGCTCCGCTTCTGCGCTCGTTGCATGCCGTTAATGTGGCTGCCACTGATGTTTGCCACTACTTCTATCCAGAGGTAAAGAAGGTTATATCAAACCTTGGTTGGGAACAGGAGTACTTCCTTGTTGACGAGGGTCTATATTCGGCACGTCCCGACCTTATGCTTACTGGCCGCACACTTATGGGACACGACTCTGCAAAGAACCAGCAGATGGACGACCACTATTTTGGTGCTATCCCAGAGCGCGTGCAGGCTTTCATGAAGGATCTTGAAATTCATGCTCTCGAACTTGGTATTCCTTGCAAGACTCGCCACAACGAGGTTGCGCCAAACCAGTTTGAGCTTGCTCCTATATTCGAGGAAACCAACCTTGCTATCGACCATAACATGCTTCTCATGTCGCTCATGAAGAAGATTGCTCGTCATCATGGATTCCGTGTATTATTGCACGAGAAGCCGTTTGCCGGCATCAATGGTTCGGGCAAGCACGAGAACTGGAGCCTTGCTACCGATACTGGCGTACTACTGCACGGACCTGGCAAAACCCCAATGGATAACCTCCGCTTCATAGTATTCATCGTTGAAACCTTGATGGCTGTATACAAGCACAACGGATTGCTTAAAGCCAGCATCATGAGTGCTACTAATGCCCATCGTCTTGGCGCCAACGAGGCACCTCCAGCTATCATATCATCGTTCCTTGGCCGTCAGCTTACAGAGATTCTCACACGTATTGAGACTTCCGAGAAGGACGAGCTATTCGATATTGCCGGCAAGCAGGGATTACAACTTGATATCCCTGAAATTCCTGAACTGCTTGTAGATAACACCGACCGCAACCGTACATCACCATTTGCCTTTACCGGAAACCGTTTCGAGTTCCGTGCTGTAGGTTCCGAGGCCAACTGTGCTTCTGCCATGATTGTGCTTAATACAGCTGTAGCCGAAGCTTTGCACGATTTCAAGTTGCGTGTTGACGCTCTTATCGAGAAGGGCTATGACAAGGTACGTGCAATACTTGATGTTGTACGCGAGGATGTTAAGTTCTGCAAGCCAATCCACTTTGATGGCAATGGCTACTCAGACGAATGGGTTGAGGAGGCTAAGCGCCGCGGTCTTGACTGCGAGACTTCTTGTCCTAAGATATTCGAGCGCTATCTCGACGAGGCTACCATCAAGATGTTCGAGAGCCAGAACGTTATGACACGTAAGGAACTTGAGGCACGCAACGAGGTTAAGTGGGAGACATACACAAAGAAGATTCAGATTGAGGCACGTGTATTCGGCGACCTTTCTATGAACCATATCATCCCAGTCTGCACTCACTATCAGAGCCGTCTTGCCAAGAATGTACAGAGCATGTACGAAATCTTCCCTGCCGATACAGCCGACAAGCTGACATCACGCAACAAGAAGATAATTGAAGAGATAGCTGAACGCACTCAGATTATTGAGAGTGGTGTGGAAGAATTGGTCAACGCACGCAAGGTTGCCAATAAGATAGAGGACGAACATCTTAAGGCTATTGCCTACCACGACACTGTGGCTCCTAAGATGGAGGAGATACGCTATCAGATAGACAAGCTCGAGCTTATCGTAGCCGATGAACTCTGGACTCTGCCTAAGTATCGCGAACTTCTGTTTATCCGATAATAAGGAATATTCAGACATAAAACACTTAACAGCTATCTATTTCTTTTATTGGTTGTTTAAGTTGGGGTTGCGCCTTTGCGAAAGGGTCCAGCCCCTTTTTTTATATATACACACGGCAAGTTACGTATATTATATATAGTTGTTGTGTTGTTCTGTGTGCGTGCACATAAATGTTGACTTACATCAAAAAGGAAGCTATATTAGCAAAATAATGATTATAATACTTGTGTGTGTACGCAAACAGTAGTAACTTTGCATTGTCAAAAGGAGGAAAGCCGAGAGGTTGACAATCCTTATATAAGACATTTCAAATAGAAGGTAAAAGAAATCTTTGAGAGAATTTAACGATATAAGTCTTTGAAGAGGTAAGTAGGAGATTATAGAAAAGGATGACTAAGATAAGATGAAAGATTGAGATAACGCACACAAGAGTAGGTAAAAGATTATGGATAACAAAGGTAGAAGATTTAGGATAACAAGGTAGAAGATTTAGGGATAACAAAGGTAGAAGATTCAAGGATAACACAAAAGGTAGAAGATAAGGATAACGCACAGAAGAAAGGTATTAGTAAGAGAGGTATTAGTAGATAAAAGGTATTAGTAGAAGGTTGACAAGGTATTAGTAGTAGAGGTATTAGTAAGAAAGGTATTAGAATTTAGTTAGGTTAATGGTTTAAAGGTAAAAAGTTATGTTGATGACGATGATGATGACCCTATTCGCAGCAAGTGCTGCAATAGGAATGTGGGGAGAGGGCAACGAAAAGTAAATCGTTTGCACCCCCGCCGAATGAACGGAGCGGAAGTCGAACGCGTTGAGGTTCATCAACTTTAAGTAGAAAACAAGTAAAACATTAAAAATACGAAGGCTGCTTTGGTTCACACCATTGCAGCCTTTTTCATACATACCCCAACACTGGGCTTTACAAATTCGTACAAATCTACATACTCATTTGTGCTTATAGCCCATATATCAATGTAAAAGCAACAAAAAAGGAGGTCTATTAGAAAATAAATATATACTTTTGCAAAGTGGAAATAACAAATGATTATAACATTAGTGAGTCATGCTGCTATTATGGCTGACGGCTATTAAAAACTAAAAGCAAAACAAATGGAAAATAACAAGAATCTGTTTCAAGAAGTTAACGAGGGTTACACCATGCACGAGGCCATTGAGGAAGCTAAACGCTGCCTTCATTGCAAAGTGCCACAGTGCAAGAAGGGATGTCCTATAAGCCATGATATACCCGACTGGATACACGAACTTTCGATGGGCAACTTTGGCAACGCCATGCACATCATCAACGAGAAGAGTAATCTTCCTGCTGTATGCGGACGCGTTTGTCCTCACGAGAAACAGTGCGAGGGACATTGCGTGCTTGGCAAGAAAGGTCAGGGCATACACGTAGGCAAACTTGAGCGTTTCCTTGCCGATTTTGACGGCAATATGGGACTTATTCGCGAGAATCTCCTACCCAAAACACGCGGCAAGGTAGCTGTAATTGGTTCGGGTCCTGCTGGACTTACTATCGCTGGCGACCTCTCTCGCAAGGGATTCAATGTCGAGATATTCGAGATGGAACCAGAACCAGGTGGCGTTCTTATGTTCGGCATTCCTGAATATCGTCTACCTAAAGAGATTGTACGTCGCGAAATCAAGAAGATGGAGGAACTGGGAGTTATCATACATTGCAATACCACCATCGGCAAAGACTATACTGTAGACGACCTCTTTGATCAAGGCTTCGATGCTATATTTATGGGTACTGGTACCGGCAATCCGCAGAAGCTTGATATACCTGGCGGCGATATCAACGGTGTACGTCAGGCTATTTGGTTCTTGCGTCGTGTAAGTCTTTACAATGAAGGCAACCTTGACCGCAGCGAGGTTGTTGTTGGAAAGGGCGACCGTTGCTTTGTTATAGGATGTGGCAATACAGCTATGGACGCCGCACGTACTGCTGTACGTATGGGTGCCGAGCGTGTGGATATTGTTTACCGCCGTACTATCGACGATATGCCAGCTCTTCGTTCCGAGTATGACGATGCTGTTAAGGAAGGCGTAAACTTCAATTGGGAGTCGAACATTGTAGAGATTCACAGCGATGAGAACGGCAATATGACTGAGGTAGTTATCGAGACCAAGGATGGTGAGCGCCGTGTTGAGAAGGCCGACTATGTGCTTTTGGCTCTGGGTTCTAAGCCTGCCAGCCGTATTGTATCTACAACAACCGGAATCGAAGTAGACGATCGTGGCTATGTCATCACTCGCGAAACACCATATGGCATGACTACACGCAAGGGTGTATTTGCAGGTGGCGACGTTGTAAACCGTCCTTCTACCGTTGTGCTTGCCATGCGCGATGCCAAACAAGTGGCCGAGGGTATCGCCCAATACGTAGATGCCATCAAGCTGATTGATGCCATCAACGAGAAAATGAAGCAAGAATAAACATATAACATACGAACATACACTCGTATAAAAGAAACGTTCATTGCACGTGGAAGCACCGCGTACAATGAACGTTTCTTTGTAGATACACTTTTTTACACGAACTTTATAACAAATACCACACTTTTTTACACGAACTTTATAGCAAACTCTACACTTTTTTACACGAACTTTATAGCGAACTCTACACTTTTTTACACGAACTTTATAGCGAACACCACACTTTTTTACACGACCGTACCTCCTACTATATCATAAAAAAACTTCCCCCTTGCTCGACATTGCCAAGCAAGGGGGAAAACAAACTAGGTGAAATTGAAGGGTATATACTTTCTTTTAATCTTGTTCCAGCTCTTCGTCATCAAAAACAAAGATATGGTTGGAAGACTTGAAGTCGCCATTGTAAACATCTCCACTATTATCGAACTCTACTGGCACCTGAGATGCAGTAAGTATCTGCGACTCAATCTCTAAATCTACAACAGTAATATTAGGGGCAATATATTTGTTCTTCATATCTACTTATTCTTTTTTAGATTTTATAAATAGTTGATTATCTCTGTGTGCGCGTCTTACTTAACTACAACCTTCTTGCCATTCATAATGTACAAGCCCTTCTGCAACTTGCCATTAACACGACGACCACTAAGATCGTAAACGGCTGTATTGGCAACCTTGTCAGCTGCAATGTTGTTGATTGCTGTAACCGAACCATCGAAAGCTACACTGGCAACGCCTTCAACGTTGAGATAAGCGTGGAAAGGATTTACATGAGCATCTGCTCCACCCTTATGAAGGTTGCCTTTTTCATCAATGCCAAACTTGCCTTCTGCTTTGGTACGTGTGTAAACACCTACGAAGTCAGTGCCAAGAGTCTCTGGTGTTGCTACAATACTCTTATTAGTAAAGGTAAGCTCTGAAGCCTCCTTAGCATCTGTTGTAAGGAACGGAGTATTGGCAACTACGCTTTCAGCGGTCTCGAAGTTGGCAACATTGCCAAGAACACAATTCTTATAAGTAGCAATCTTATTTGCACCAAGTTCGTTGGCTGAGACTTCGAATGGAAGCACAAAACTGTTTATACCATTCTGCAAACTGCGTGTAAGCTTAACTGATTCTGCTGTGAAGTCATAAGGAGCATTGAAAGCGTTAGCATCAGTAAGCAAAAGGTTTGTAGCAGTACCATTAACTACAACGTTGGCATGATCATAGGCTGCATCAGCATATACGATGGTATTAGGATTCTTAAAGAACTGAGCAACGTCAACATCCTTTGTAACAGTGCCACGCATATCTACAGATGTAACACCATCAGTTGCATGAGAATTGAAATACTCAAAATCGTTATAAGTATTTTCTTTCCAATCAGCGTCTGCATTTAATGACGCGCCCTTCATCCAAGCACCAGTAAGCTTTAAATCTCCTGTAATAGGATTCTCGGCATTATACTCAGAAAACAGTTTACCATTAATTCTTGGAGCGTCTTCAATAACGATGTTATCAATATATACAGTCTGTTCGCCCTCAAAATCATTTGTCTGAGCAGTAATTGTCATAATACCAGGATTGTCGAAATCGCCATTAGAAGAAAAGTCGAAGACAAGCTTCTGCCACTTATTATCACCGCTATACCATACTACCTGCTTCTTCCAATAACCAACACTACCATCGGTTGGGTCAGACAATTCTACACATACATTCTCGTTTACATTTTTCTTTATCATTAAAGAAATACGCTTGCTACCATTCATTGAAGGTTTCATCCACTCACGGAATGGCAACTTAACCACCTTGCTATCTTTATTAATAGTAAATTTCAAACAATGAGCAGAATTGTTGATGCCGTTAGTCTCTGGATTATCACATAATTCTGGTTTTCCGTCAGACCAAAAGCCAGCATAATCCTTATTTGAGATTTCTGGATTCTCACCATCCCACAAAGTTGTCTGTGCAAAGCAAGATGCCGAGGCCATCATAGCCAAGGCTACTAAAGTAAACTTTTTCATTGTAATGTAAGTTTTAAGTTATTATATAAAATAAATTTGTTAAGGATTTCGGTAAATTTCTGACGCAAAATTACAACGAGAAGCAGTCTAAAACATATAACAAATGTTTCATGGTATTGCAGAAAATTGACAATGTAACATGATTTAGTGTAATTATAAACTGCGTTGAAGTAAGAAAATGTCCATGTAACATCCGTTAAGACACATACTCACGCAAGTGGCTATATGGTATTAAGAACGATCTATCTGTTTGCGTGGTACGGTTCGGAGACCGTACCTCCTACAGTATGTGCTATTGTATAAATAGCGCTTCCAAAAGTATATTATATTACTTTGCCATTTTAATTATATTACTTTGCCATTTTAATTATATTACTTTGCCATTTAATATTATATCTTGACTTTAAGACGTCTTTGACACCGAAAAGCACAAAAAAATCCCCCCATTCGACAAAGCCGAATGAGAGGACTCCAATAGTATTTATGTATGAAAGAATATTTACTTGCTTGCAACTGTCAGGCCAGTCACCTCTACGCTTCCACTATACGAGTTGATGCTCCAGCAGTTGCGCTGTATGCCATATATACGGTTGGTGTAGCAGCATACATCGTTGATGTACATGGTGCAAATGCTGTTGTCGGTAGTGATAACGATGTGATAGGTGTTGTCGGTAGGACGCTGGAACACGTAGCCATCGCCATTGGCAAGGAAGCCTATGCCTGCTGTGCCTTGCTGCTCAAAGTTTATCTTGCGAGTTTCTTCGCCCTCATCGTTAACTATAAGCGAGTAGAACACGTCGGCATCAGTGCCACGAACAAGCGAGATACCAAACTTGTCGCGCTTGCCAGCTGTCTTAACAGTGAACTCAATGCGGTTCTGATAGCCCAGACGTGGGAACAAAGCCCAGGCATTGCCAGTAAGCTTAAGGTTTGAAGCATCGCCTTCCACCTTGTCGTTTTCATTATTCTCGCTCTGTGCAGCTATGGTTGGTGTAGCAGCATTGTCAAACTTGGCAGCTATTCCAGGAACCTCACCCAAGGTAAGAGTACCGTCTTCGTGCTGAATAAGCTTGTGTGCAACAAGGTTGCCAGCCCACTCCAAAGCCTTGGTATTATCCTTGCCCGAGCGTGTGGCGCACCATCCCCAGATGTATCTGTTTGTGCCATCCGATGCAGTCTTGGCAGCATACAAGCCACGTCCGTCAAGAAATCCCTCGTGCGAATCGGGCCAAAGACCGGCATCGTTCTGTGTGCAAGCCTTAAGTTCGTCGAGCGTGCGACCCTTGAAATACTGCACACGGCGCACAGCTTCGTGAATTTCGCTGTATACAAGGTACCACCAATCGCCCATCTTAAACAGGTTAGGACACTCATAGAAGCGGTCCCACATGCACTGCATAAATACGCCCTTATGCTCCCAAATCTTAAGGTCGGCAGAAGTCCATTCAGCCAAAACACCCTTGCCATTCTTCTTCCCAGCCACCAGCATATGATATAGATTGTCGTCGCCACGGAACACAAACGGGTCGCGGAAGTCGTGCTTATCGTATCCATAATCGGCTCCCTTAAGATAGAATGTACGACTCTTGGTCCAGTGCTTAAAGTCGGCACTGGTAGCCATCATAACCATCTCGCGGCTGTCGCCTGCATTAAGCTGATACTTATGTCCGGTAAAGAAGGTGTAGTAGAGCTTGTCTGCCTCGTTGTATATTGTAGAACCAGTACCGATAGCGGCATCCTGTTCGTTTATTCCACCGCAAGGAATAATCTCGCCAAGCGAGGTATATGATGCGGCATCAGTAGTGCTGACAGCCCATATAGGATGATAAGTACCTACTGGATTAGGACGATAATCCTGAAGATACAGAATTTTGAAGTCCTTGGCAACTGGGTCGTAGAAAGGCATAGGGTCGCCTACATAGCCACTCTGTGGCTTATAGTAGATGTCCTGAGCCGCAACATCAGACGATGCAAATAGAGTGGTAGTAGACCAGTCGCGCTGTTCGGGCGTATTGTTGTCATCGCTGCAGGCGGCAAGCGGCATAATAGCCGCTGCTGCCATAAGGATTGAATATATCATTGATTTCATTGTTATTCTTTTTTTCAAACTTGTCAACTTGTCAATTTGTCAACTTGTCAACTAATAAATTACTTATTCATAAGATAATTGATGGCGTTCATTGTCATTGTCTCAACATTCTTGTGATAGCGGTCGCTTGAGGTGTCAACCGTTGTATGCCAGTCGTAGCAACCAGAGCCAATACAGATGATGCCGCCCTTGCCTTCTTTTGCAGGGAATTCCCATACAACTATAGCACCGTCGCCACCAAAGCCTAATGCCTTGCCACCGGTCTCGTTTTCCCAAACCTCATTGCTTGCATAGCCACCCCAGTCGTTCCCGATGTGCCACTGTGCGGTAGAGTTGGTAATGCCATAACCAATGTCGCATGTATAAACACCGTTTGCATCGTCGCCCGCTACAAGGTTCTGGTAGATAGCATGGCTGTTGTTGCCGTTCATGAAGAAGTTCCAAGGACCGCCTGTTATCTCTGGGCTATCCTCTTTGCCACCCCAACAGTTGTTAGGACAACCCTCGTTCTTTACAGCACCTATAAATGCCGGAAGGTTTGTAGCGTAACGTGTAAGGAGGAAAGCACCGCCTACATTGTAGAAGTCGCGCAGTTTGGCGGCAGCGTTAATAGCCTCAGGAGCAGCCTTCTCGAATGCAGCCTTGCCGTCGACACCGCCATCCTTGTGGTAGTGCCACCAGATAACCTTGCATTCAGATAGATCAACCGAACCATTCATAATATCGTCGAACGATACATAGAGCGAGTTTGGAACGTTATCTGTCATCCACTTGCAAGCATCAGCCTCCTCAGCGTTCAAGCCACTCATATCCTTGGCTGTGCCTACAAATACCATTACAGGCTTGTCAATAGACTTTACGGTTACGGTATAAGTGGCCTTGGCTGTGTTGTTCTCTACGGTGAACTGTACCGGATTGGTAAAATCTACCGGCATGTCGCTTTGTGGAGTAACTGTGGCATTCTCGCTTACTGTGATGTTAGGCACAAGTTGAGTAACGTCGACACCACCTGGAACAAACACGCTAATAGTCTTTGCAGCCTCGTCGATACTGCCTACATAAGTGCCATTAAGCTTGAACGAGAGAATCTTAGCCTCGTCGCGCATGGCCTTGATAGTCCAATCGAGGAACACATCACCGTTGCTTACGCGCATAGAATGTGCAACCGACATGTTGAGCTTATCGCCTACTGCAATGTCGGCAGTGGCTCCATCGCTCAGTTCGAGCTTAGAAACGCTCATTTCATTAGTATCATATGACTCGGGTACACGCACAGTAACGGTGCGCGAAGCCATGTCTACCGAGCCCTCATACTGGTCGAGGGCCAACGCCTTTACAGTACAGTTGCCTGTAAGTTGTAGGTCCGACGTATTGTCGTCGCTGCAGGCTGTGGTGGCAAAAGCCACCGCAGCTACAGCCAGCACCATATATAAATAATGTGCAAACTTGCTTGTTATCTTTTTCATATTGATTTTCTTTTTTACCAGTTACCAATGTTCTGAGTATAGTGGCCGTTTGATGCCGAGATCTGACTGAACGGTATTGGCAAATACTCGTTGCGGTTTTTAGTGAACTTAGCATCCTTATAGATAGAGCAGTCGCCTGCCTCCTCGGCGTAATACTTGTTAAGCACCTCGGCAGCCTCGCCCCAACGAACAAGGTCGAAGAAACGTTCGCACTCCATACCCATCTCCAAACGGCGTTCCATCTTAACTATCTTGAGGGCCTCTTCCTGATTGTAAGTGCCCCTATATGTAGAGATATTCATGCGTACGCCATAGTCGGTCTCGTAGTTTGATATTACACCAAGGCTCTGCTTAGCACGTGTGCGCAGCTGGTTTACAAGAGCGATGGCCTCGTTGATCTTGTTGAGCTGAACAAGAGCCTCGGCACGCTCGAGAAGAACATCGGCATAGCGGAATACTATGCGGTTCTCAGAAGTACCCCACCATGAGCCCTTGATTAGGTAGCCACAATCGGGGTCTACATTCTGCTTCAATGTAACATAGTAGCCATATAGTCCGTGCGAGCGGCTCCATGTGTCGGTCTCGTCCATCATATATTTCTTGTTGAACTCGTAGGGTAGTCCGGGAATGCCAACAGTAAGGAAGAGACGTGGATCGGCATAGTCGGTAGACTTGTCGTAGTCCTTGTCGTTGAAGTTGTCAAGGTAAGGCAGACCGTCGGGTTTGGTGCGGAATGCGTTTACCATATTTTGCGACGGCTTGTAGAAGTCGCAACCACCATCGGTAACACCAGCTATGTTAGGCACTATAAGTCCGTAACTCCAGTTGAGATTACCAAGTTTTGTACCGTCGTTCATAGAATACTGTATAGCCCAGATACTTTCTACACCATTCTCGTACTGAGCCTCTGGACGGAAGTTGTTGTGGAAGTCGGCCTCAAGATCGAAGCCTCCTGCCTGGTAGATGCTGGGGTCGCTATACTCTACAACCTTCTTAAGGTCGTCGGGCGAAATGCTTGTAACCTCGTTGCTCTGAGCATTGTCCTGATGGTAAGCCTTGTAAAGGTATGCCTTTGTAAGGAATGCGGCGGCTGCGGCCTTAGATGGGCGACCAACCTCAGTCTGCTTAACTGGCAAAACCTTATAGGCATCCTCAAGGTCGTTGATGATAAGCTGCCAACCCTCATCGTTGGTATACTGTGTGTTAGACAGATTGTTATAGTCCTCGACAGTGAGATTGGGGTTTGTAACAAACGGGATGTTCTTGTACAGACGTTTCAAGAGGAAGTGGCCGTAAGCACGCAGGAACTTCATCTCGGCCACACGCTCGTCCTTTAGAGGATAGGCTGCAGCGTCAAGCTTGTCGAGCTGCGCCAATGCTGTATTTACACGCGAGATACAGTTGTACAGACGTTCCCACATGTCGCTTATATTCCAGTTGGTTGTCAAGATACCCTGAGATATCTCAAGCTGATGGAACACATCGCCGTCGGATGTACCGTTGCCGCCCTTGTAAGCATCGTCCGAGCGAACATCAAAGTTCCACATAGAGAATGACGAGTTTACATCCTCGGCCGACATAAAGACAGCATAAGCCGAGATAACCAAGTTGTCGATGCGACTTGGGTCCTTAACCTGTGTCTCGTCCAAAGTACCCTGAGGTTTCTGATTGTCGAGAAAGTCGTCGCAACTGCCCAATGACAATGCACCTGCCGTAATGAAGGTGGCGAGGGCTATACGGCTGAATATATTAGTTTTCATTATTGTAATGTCTTTTAAGTGATTTTTTGACTAAGCCTTTCTAAGCCTTTTTAGGCCTTTCTAAGCCTTGGTTGAAGAAAGGCTTTTTACCTTTTTACTTTTTTACCTTTTCCCTTAACTATTGGATTCTTCCCTTTTCACTTTTCACTTTTCCCTTTCTAAAAGCTTACGTTCAGTCCGAAGGTAATGTTCAAAGGAATAGGATAACCGTAGTTAGGGTTCTCAGGGTCAACACCAGTGAAGCTGCTGCTCTTTATAGTAAAGAGGTTCTGTGCACTGAGGTAGAAACGTAGGCGCTCCATAGCCAGCTTCTGAGCAAAGCTCTTTGGCACATTATAGCCAAGCTGTATAGTGCGAAGCTTGAGGTAAGAACCATTCTCAACCCAGTAAGACGAAACACGCTTCTCGTTGTTATTGTCTGAGAGAGTAACAGCCGGAATATTGCTGTCAGGATTGGTTGGGCTCCATGCGTCGAGCAAACGACGTCCCTTGTTGAGGTAACCAATGTTCAAGCCTGCCCAGATATCGGTCTCCCTCTTGAGGTCAGAAATGATATCGACACCCTGAACGCCCTGGAAGAAGGCCGTGAAGTCGAAGTTCTTATATTCGAGATAGATGTTGAAACCGTAGGTGAAGTCGGGTGTCGGATCGTAAATCCATTGCTGGTCGGCCTCTGTTATCTTGCCATCATTGTTAAGATCCTTCCAACGAATGCGTCCGAGAGCAGCTCCCTCCTGAGTGGCATGGTTGTCAATTTCTTCTTGCGACTTGAATATACCGTCGGCTACATAGCCTACCTGCGAACCCATAGCATGACCTATTACGCTCTTAACACCATTTCCACCGAATGTGCCCTTAGCTGCTACGGTAGCCGGAAGCTTTGTAATCTTGTTGCGATAGGTACCAATATTGGCATTTACATCGTAACGCAGACCCCACTTAGTTGTCTTGCGATAGCCAATGTTAAACTCAAAGCCCTTGTTCTCCATCTCACCGGCGTTAATCCACTGTGTAGAACCCTCGCCCATAGCAGCGATACCAGCCATTTCTACAAGAATATCCTTGGTCTTCTTGAAATACCAATCGAAGGTACCATATAGCGAATTACGGAAGAAAGAGTAGTCGAGACCGATGTTGGTCTGAGTTGTTGTCTCCCACTTGATACCGTTGTTGCCGAGCTGATTACGCTTGAAACCTGAAGGCAGAGTCTGTCCACCGTTGGTTCCGGCTATATCATATGACGTACCGTAGCTCTGTCCACCATTCTCATTTACGCCGTAATTACTTACATAAACCGTATAGCGAGCGAGGTTTGAAATTTCTTGGTTACCGGTCTGACCCCATGATGCACGCAACTTTATGTCATCAATCCAACGTACGTCTTGCAAGAATTTCTCGTTGTTGATACGCCATCCAGCCGATACTGAAGGGAATGTGGCAAAGCGATTGTCCTTACCAAAACGTGATGAACCATCACGACGCATTGTCAACGAAGCCATATAACGGTCGGCGTAGTTGTAGTTGAGTTTGCCAAAGAACGATACAAGCGAATAGCCCGAACCTGAGCCGTAAGCCTGGGCTGTGCCAGTACCTGCATCAGGCCACATATAGTCGGGGTTAAGGATAATGTAGTCTTCCTTACGTCCAGAGAAGTAGATATCGTCCTGACGGTTGAGCTCCATACCAATCATAGCGTCGAGACGGTTCTTGCCAAACTCGGCATTGTATGTAGCCACAGCATTCCACATCCACTTGGTCCAATGTTCCTGCTTTGCCTCAACAGCATTGGTCTTATTGGCAACATTGCCTTCGGTTACGGGATAGGTAAATATGCGTTGCTCCTTCTGCGAATAATCAAGACCGAAGGTTGAGCGAAGGTTGAATCCCTTAAATAGGTTAAGGTTTACATACGCATCTCCGAATGTACGCCAATATGTATAGCGGTTGTCCTTATTACGCTCGAGCACTGCCACTGGATTGTAACGGTCAGGATAGCCACCTACTGGTCCGGCATAGCTACCGTCGGTTGTATAAACTGGCAACGACGGGTTAAACTGCAACACATTCTGAAGGAATCCGCCAGGAGCTGAAACCTCTGATGTGCGGTTAAGGGTGAAGTGCTCGCCAATAGTAAGCTTGTCGTTGATAAGCTTGTATTCGGTATTGAAGCGGGCAGAGAAACGCTCGAAGTCAGATGTCTTTATGATACCCATGTTCTTGTAATAGCCAAGCGAGAAATAAGACGAACCCTTCTGCGAACCATTACTTACACTAACGTTATAGTTCTGTATAACACCAGTGCGTGTTGTCTGGTCGTACCAATCGGTATCGGCTGCAGGTGTTGTGCCTGCATCATCAAGATACTTCTTCATTGAAATACCGTTGAGAATAGGCTGTCCAAGATTGTTATACCCCCAATCGTAGTGATAGCCCAAGCCGTTGGTGTTAGGATCCATACCGTCGTTGACATATCCCTGCCACATAACCTGACCAAACTCCTTAGCGTTGAGCACCTCCATCTTATGGCTGTACATTGAGGCAGCAACAGAAGCATCAAGGTCTACCTTGAGCTTACCGTCCTTACCCTTCTTTGTGGTGATGATGATAACACCATTGGCAGCACGCGAACCATAGATAGATGCCGAGGCTGCATCCTTAAGAATCTGGATAGACTCGATGTCGTTGCCGTTGAGCTCGTGCATACCAGCCTTGGTAGGAACACCATCGATAATGTAGAGAGGATCGTTGTTGTTAAGAGTTCCGATACCACGAATACGAACTGTAGCAGAACCTGAAGGCGAACCATCAGCCGAGATATTCATACCAGGAACACGGCCTTGAAGAGCCTTCATTGGGTTATTCTCGTTCTGTTTCTGTAGGTCGGTTACACTAACAACCGACACAGCACCAGTAAGATCGGCCTTACGCTGGGTGGTGTATCCAGTAACTACAACCTCCTCAACAAGCTTTGCATTCTCGCTAAGCACTACATTCATTGTAGGTTTGGCTTCCAGAGTTACATTGTTATAACCGATGTACGAAAACTCGAGCTGTGCACCCTTCTTTACCTTGAGAGTAAACTTACCATCAATATCGGTAACCGTACCGTTGGTCGTGCCTTTCTCTACGACCGAGGCACCGATAATGGTTTCGCCAGTGGCGTCGGTGACAACTCCGCTTACATTCACTTCTTGAGCACTCACGATGGCAACAGCCGGTGTAAGGGCCAAGCTCATGAGCATTCTTTGTAAACTGTTCATGTGAAAATGGTTTAAGTTTTTAATTATTGTCGTAATTCTGGCTGCAAAATTAAGACGATGAAAGGACTAACAATTGAAAATTTCGTTCATGGGATAATATATATCGTTCATGTAACGAGATTTTGTGTGTTAGTCCTTTCCGTTAGTGTAAAAGGACTATCTTCCACTGCCCTTTTGCTAAAAATATGATTTTTTATGAAGAAACTGTACTGTATCTGAATCATTCGCGACGCAGTTCAGTGGGGTTGATTCCATATTGTTTTTTGAAACATGTGGTAAAATAACTTGGCACAGCAAAGCCAACCTCATAGGCTATATCAGATATAGGACGGTCAGTATGACACAATAAGTAATGGCCACGATTAAGGCGCATCTCGCGTATAATATCACTGGGCGACTTGCCCGTTAAAGCCTTTATCTTGCGGTAAAGCTGCACACGCGAAAGGCGCAACTCATTGCCAAGATCGTCCATCTTGAGATTGACATCGCCAAGATGCTGCATGGCAACCTCGCGAAAACGACCTATAAATAAGTTGTCGGCACTGTTGGTTTCGACAGTCTCAACTGTCTCTGTGCCACGATTTGATTGGGCAAGCTTTATCTTGCGACGGTTGGCAAGCATACTTTCAATACGTGTCATAAGCAAATCGATATTGAACGGCTTGGTGATATAGGCATCGGCACCATGTTCGTAGCCTTCGATACGCTGCGACTCGTTGTTGCGTGCAGTGAGTAGGATAACCGGAATATGACACGTAACGTCGTCGGCCTTAATCTTAGAACAAAACTCCAGACCGTTCATTATAGGCATCATAACATCGCTAACGATAAGGTCGGGCACGCTCTCGCGCGCCAATCTAAGTCCGTTGCGTCCGTCTGACGCGTCAATAACATAGTAGTATGCAGAGAGCAAAGACCTAAGATATGAGCGTATATCGGCATTGTCGTCGACAATAAGTATGGTGTCAAGCTCCTCATCAGAATTGTTCTTGGTAACTATATTGCGTCGGCTGTCTTGCAAAACAAGCTTAGACACGGTCTCGTCTGATATTGTAGATTGCTGAATCTGGCCTGTATTATCGGCCACAGCCTCAACACGAGTCTGAAAATTAAGCACATTGGCAGTAAGATGCTCAAGTTCGGCAACGTTGCGTTGTATGATATCGAGCATTTGTTGCTGCTTTTCATCGAAGTGGCCTTGTGATATAAGGTGCTGAAGAGGGCCGGCTACAAGGGTAAGAGGTGTGCGCAACTGATGACTTGCCTTGGTAAAGAAAGCCACTTTCTCATCGGCTATCTGGCGCAAGCGGCGTCCAACCTTTGCCTTTGTCTTATATACATAATAATTATAGGCAGCAAGAATAATGAGCAACAACACGACGAGATAGGCAAGCCAACTGATGATTTTCTGGCTGCGATACATCTTCATATAGTTGTCGATATTGGCATAAATGGCGTCGAGACTGCTGGCTTGACTGGCAATCTCGTTGTTTTGCATCTCTACAATGTCGGCATTCTCGACGGTAACAAGACTTGAAGGAAGGAAATTCATACGAGGAACCGACTGTTTCTCTAATATGCGCATAGCAAGGGGCACCAGCATCTCGCCATGTGTAGGATATATGTAAGAAGCTGCAAAACAACCTTTCTTAACAAGGTCAATACCCTGTCGCTCTCCTGGCAAGCCATCAATACCAACAAACATTATGTCATGCTCCTTACCAACAGCCTTGGCTGCCTCCCATGCTCCAAGAGCCTCGGCATCGTTATGACCAAAGACACAATTGATATTAGGATCGTTGGCAAGACAGCGAGACATAATCTTGCGGGCACCGTCCACATTCCAATCGCCATTGACTGTGGTTGTAACGATATTGGGATAACGTTTCATTACCTCGACAAATCCTTTATGACGTTCCTCAACTGGCGTAGAGCCCTCAAGACCAGCTATCTCCAAAACCCTACCCTTACCGTGAAGCTTATCGGCAATAAAGCGTGCCATTACACGACCTATCTCTATATTATCGGCTCCAACATATGCGGTATAACTGTCAGAATCGATCTTGCGGTCGAAAAGAATAACGGGAATTCCTTTCTTATATGCACGTTCAACCGCCGGCGCTACTGTACTGGCGTCGCTCGGGGCAACAATAAGAAGGTCGACATTACTTTCGACCAAACTGTCTATCTGCTGTACTTGTCGCTTGGCATTGTTGTCGGCAGAACAAAAGCTAACGTCTACATTCTTATATTTGTACTGACCAATCTTTATCTCACGATTTACCTTCTGTCGCCAAGTATCGTTACTGCACTGCGACACTCCTATAACCGTGCGACGGTCGGAACATGATGCGAAAGCAAATAGTAAGTTTAAAGCTACTAATATCAATTTTATCTTCATAGCTATCTATTTGTTTACAATCTTAAAGGTTTTATAGTTATAGTATTAAACAACTGCAAAGTTACAAAAACCTCTCGATATAAACGAATACTCGATTATTTATAGTAAATTTGCAGAATGATATATGAATTGCGACATATGCAATCGCATACAAAACAACAATAAGCTAATGCAGATAAAACAATACACCGAAGACGCCGTAAGGCTGCTAAGCCAATTAATAGCTACTCCATCAGTGAGCCGCGACGAGAAGGTTGCAGCAGACATTATGCAGAAAGAGATGCAACGACTTGGACTTGAAACCCATCGCGAAGCAAATAATGTGTGGACCATAGGCAAACAATACGACAACAACAAGCCTACGCTTCTGCTCAACGCACATATAGACACGGTAAGGCCAGTAGCGTCGTGGACAAGAGAACCATTTAAGCCAGAGCTTGAGGGAGACACATTATACGGACTCGGATCTAACGACTGCGGTGGCGGACTTGTTTCGCTACTGCAAGCATTTCGCTACCTTAACGAATATGGATGTGCTGGATACAACCTCATTTACTTGGCATCTGCAGAGGAAGAGGTATCGGGCAAAGACGGCATAAGTAGGGCAATACCAATGCTGCCACATATAGATGTGGCTATTGTGGGAGAGCCTACTGGTATGCAACCAGCCGTGGCTGAAAAGGGACTTATGGTAATTGACCTTAAGGCTCATGGTAAAAGCGGACATGCAGCAAGAGGCGAAGGCATAAACGCCATTTATAAAGCATTGGACGACTTGGTATGGATTCGCGACTATCGGTTCAAGCGCATTAGCCCGCATCTTGGCGCTACAGTGATGAACGCAACGGTAATAAATGCGGGAACTCAACACAATGTTGTACCCGATGTATGCAATATTGTAGTGGATGTACGTACCAATGAGATGTACACCAACGAGGAAGTGTTTGAGTTTATAAACAATCATACTCAGTGCGAGTGTAAGGCAAGATCGTTCAGACTACACTCGTCGTCAATAGACTTAGAGCATCCTTTGGTAAAGCGACTTATAGATATGGGAAAGCAACCATTTGGGTCGCCTACACTTAGCGACCAAGCGCTGATGCCATGGCAGTCGCTAAAACTTGGACCTGGTGACTCGGCACGCTCGCACTCGGCTAACGAATATATAAGGATAAGCGAGATAGAAGATGCTATAAGCACCTACATACAACTATTGAAGATATAAAACATACTACACATTAAAAACTCTAACAACAAAAGATTATGGAGAATAAACAAATCGAACTAATGCGTCGCGCCATTCGTCTATCCGAAGAGAGCGTGCGCAACGGAGGCGGTCCGTTTGGCGCTGTAATAGCTAAAGGCGACGAGATTATCGCAGAAGCATCCAACAGTGTTACTATAGACAACGACCCTACAGCACATGCCGAGGTGAACTGCATACGCAAAGCCACACGCCACCTTAGTACATTCGACCTAAGCGGATGCGACATTTACACATCATGCGAACCGTGTCCGATGTGTCTCGGTGCAATATACTGGGCTCATCTTGACCATATATATTATGCCAACGACCGCAAGGACGCTGCCAAAATCGGCTTCGACGACGACTTTATATATCAGGAGATTGCACTGCCCATAGAGAAACGCAACAAGACAATGATGCGACTGCTCGGAACAGAAGCCATTGAGGCTTTCCGTATGTGGGAACGCAATGACAAAAAAACAGAATATTAGTTATTACAACAATATTAGGCAATGACAAGAACAATAATAACAATGGCTGTCGTTTTGATGGCATGTCTGACAACAAACAGCGCATTGGCACAAACCAACAGCAAGTGGACTTTATATAATAGTTTCTCTGACATTACAGAGATAGAGCCAGCAGGAGGCACAGCATTTGCCTTGTGCTCGGGCGGACTATTCTCATACAACAGTGAGACGGGAGAGACTGCTGTATACGATAAGACCAATTGCCTGTCGGACGCAAGCATAAAGCACATTGCTTGGTCGAAACAGGCAAAACAACTTGTCATTGCCTACGAAAACAGTAATGTCGATCTTCTGACCGTAAACGGCAACGTTACTAATGTGCCCGATATTTACATGAAGTCGACAACATTAGACAAGACCATCAACCATATTTATATAGACGGAACATATGCCTATATGTCATTGGGGTTGGGTGTGACTAAGCTCGACGTAAAACGCGGCATCATTGTAGATACATATCAGTTGGGGTTCGGCATAAACTATACCTACACTAAGGATGGATATTTATATGCGGCCTCAAAAACAAACGGACTTTATCGCGGCAAACAGACTGACAATCTGCTCGATATAAACAACTGGCAACGCATAGGCAACTATACAGAGCTGAATGAAAACCGTACTAATGTGGAGGATACTCAGGCTAAATTATGGTGGACACGTACTGAAGACAATAAACTTGCCTGCTATACTATGGACGCAGAGGGCAATCGTATATATAAGACTGAAGGTGTGCAACCGGAAGGACCAGCATCAAACCACTTCTACAGATTGTACTTCAATAACGGACTGATGTATGCCGTAGGCGGCTATTACTCAAGAGAGCTTGACGGCGGCTATCCAGGAGAAGTGCATGTATGGGACGGAAACAAGTGGAGCGAATTTGAACAACCATCCAAAGCCACTACCGGTCATGATAACGTCGACTATATAAGCATGGACTTTGACCCATTGAAGCCGGGACATGTAATGGTGGCGGCAAAGAGTGGTCTGTACGAATATCAAGACGGCAAGTTTGTCAAGTGCTACAATATGGACAACTCGCCCCTTACATCATGCGTCAATAGCAAGAATTACATACTGGTATCAGACATTAAATATGATGCTAATGGCACATTGTGGGTATGTAATGCCACTGTAGATAACAATCCTTTTAACGGCAAAAGTCTATGGACACTCAGTCCTAACGGAGAGTGGACAGCACAAGCTGTTTCTGACAATATAAAGGCAAACGGAAATTCCTGGCTTGAGAACATAATAATGACAAACAACGGCACACGAATGTGGTTCTCTAAACGCGAATGGCAGAATTCAAAAATTTATGTATACGATATAGCCAATAACCAGTTTGGAGCTTTCGGCCCGTCGTACGTCAATGAAGATGTCACAGCTGTAGAACCAAACGACCAATTTGACCTAACTTTGGATAGAGATGGCAATATATGGATGTGCACAACAAGTGGACCTCTATACTTCTCGCCAAACGATTTTATATCAGGCAACAATATTGTTACCCAACATAAGGTGCCACGCAATGACGGCACAAACCTTGCCGACTATCTGCTTGCCAATACAACAACAACATGTATGGCTATTGACGGAAGCAACCGTAAGTGGATTGGTACACGCAGCGGTGTGTTCCTTATTAGTGACGACTGCAATACACAGCTGCAACACTTCACTACCGAAAACTCGCCACTGATATCGAACGAAATAATTGATATAGCAGTAGACCCTAACTCTAACATGGTGTATTTTGCCACAACAGCAGGTCTGTGCTCGTATGCAAGCGACGCAACACAACCTACCGACAAGATGACAAAGGATAATGTGTATGCCTACCCTAACCCTGTACGCCCCGATTATACTGGTACTATAACCATTGTTGGTCTAAGCTATAAGGCCGACATTAAGATAGTGACATCAAACGGAACTCTTGTTAACCAAGGCAGAAGCACTGGTGGATCATACCATTGGGATGGACGCGACCTTAAAGGCAAACGCGTGGCAAGTGGAATATATATGGTTGAAGCTGCTAACGAAGACGGCAGCAAGGGAACGGTATGCAAGATTGCAGTGGTAAACTAACCACCAGGAAATAATAAAAAAAACGAGAATAATGGTTACCATTCCTAATAACACACTACATAATGAGGGTGCTGTCGCTTTCGTTTTTGCCAAATAACGTGATGCTTGTGAGTAGCATTATAAACACGGTAAACAAACCAAACAACACTACTGGCTACTCATTATTGCAATGATGCCCGTAGCATGGTTGGTTGTGAGCACTATATTCATGATGTTCCGCGACTATCGTCCTCTAAAATTCTTTACCATCATTAGTGCCTTGCTGCTGTTGATAGCCATAGCTATGTTTGTACCAGTATTTATAGAGTATATGCAGACTGGACTCGTGCCACGATTCCCTACTCTTATCGTTAGTGGATTTATAGGTATTGCCTCACTGCTAACCTTCTTCTGCGGTGTGGTATTGGAGGTTATCACCAAGAAGCATAAACAACTATACGAGTTGATGTTACTAAAGAAATAAAAGATGTATATGACAACTAAACGAAAATATTGGATTGATAACTTGCGCGGACTTTGTATGCTCGCTATTCTAGTCGATCATACAGAGACCTACTACTCTGGCAACTGTATCATCGACTATAGTCTATATGTAGTCAATGCACTTGTTGTGTTTTTCTTCATCTCTGGTTATCTAATGTTTCGTAAAACTACCAACGGAGAGATTGTGGAGTTTAGTCTGAGACACAAAGCTAACTCCATACTTAGAACACTTGTTGTGCCTTACTTTATATTCACCTCTATAATATATATACCAAAAGTTCTTGTACACGACGGAACATTCAGTACAGTCAATATGATAACAGACATATTATATGGTCAAGCATCATGGTTTATTGCGGCACTATGTGTGGCAGAACTGATATTTTCTGTTGTTATACATGTTTCAAAAGGTAAAGAATTATGGTTGTTGGCAACTGGTGTTACTGGGTTTATAGCTTCTATATTCTTAGCACAAGAAGGCAAGGCATACATATGGCAATTGGATAATGCTATGCAGGCTCTACTCTTTCTTTGTGCTGGATACCTCTATCACAAACACGAGCATCAACTCTACATGTTAAACAAGCCAATAGTCAACCTTATCCTATTGGCAGCACTTGTAGCAATAAAACTATACGAACAAGCCAATGATATACAGTTGATTGTATGGCATATAAATATTGACAATTATGTTGTGTTCTTGCTTGACTTAAGTGTATGCACGCTTCTTATGGTACAAATATTTAAGCATCTGCCTATGATTAGGCTACTCAGTTGGACTGGCAAGCATAGCCTTGTTTACTATTTTCTATGTGGCGGTGTACCACTTTTAGTGAGCAAGATATTTAATAAAGCCGGAATGATGTATAATGGCAATTATCTCTATGTAGTCCTGGCGTTTATATTGGTATATATATGTACAACAGCTATAACCTACATTGTTTACCGCTATATGCCATTCCTAGTAGGGAGGAACAACAAATTATGATTGTTGCAAGACATTATGGTGCTGACAGCAACAATAATAAATCTGCAAACACACTTTGGATCTGTGGTTACCATCTACTAACATTCACCCTATTAAAGGGGCTGCTTGTATATGTTTTAGGTATAGACATCAGTAAGTTAGAATCTACTATAATGCCTAATATATTCTTCTCTTTAGCGGCATTGTTTGTATGTCTATATACCACATTATTTATTAAGGCAGTATCACGCCCAAACGCTTAGCGTATACAGCAGGCGGTAGATGTTGAAGAGGCTTAGTTTGGGATTTGAGCCACTAAGGTTGTGGCGCAATGATGCCCCTATAATACGGTAAACAAGCTTGCACAAAGGTTGCAAGTGCCAACGCACAAGGGTTGTTGAGAATAAAAGCAAGGACGAGTAACCATTAAGTTGATTTCTAAACTCTATCAGTGTGCGACATGCCTCCTCTGTCTTATCCATATATACGGGGTTAGATTCGTAGTCGTCGATAAGCACAGGGTTGTCGATATGGTTTATAGAATAGCCTGAGGCTGTGAGCTGCTTGCCAAAGAGCACATCCTCATAGCCATAATGCTTGAAAGCCTCATCAAAAGGATTGGCTATAACAGCACGACGAGATACGAGGAAATTAGTGGTACGAAACTCACGATTGGCAAGCAACATACGTTGCTTTGCCGAATGGGCTGGCTCACAACGTTTCTCATAACAATAACGTAAGTTGTTGCGCCATAACTTGACATCGCCTCCTATTGCAGTGCCACCAACAACAACATCACCATCTGATAAGGCATAATTCTCTACAAAGTCAGATTTATCTACTGTCAAGTCGCCGTCAATAAATACCAACCAATCATAACGTGCCTCTCGTGCAAGAAAGTTACGTACTGCCGAACGGCCTAAGTTATGCTCGAGTTTTAAATAACGTACATTGTCTAAACGCTCTATAACACTGTTACTAATGACATACGAACGATCGGTAGAACAATCGTCAGCCACCACTATTTCATAATCAAAGCCATAAGTAGCCTGCACCTTGCGGCACTGGCTACACAATGTATCTACCAACTGTACACAATGGCAGTTGTATGTAGGCAATACAAAAGATATGGCTTGTCTCATAGCTAAACATTTTTATTATTATACACCTCCTCGTATCTCTGCTGCATCTTTCTTACCGAGAAATGCTCTACAGCAAAGGTATGTGCCTTGTCGGCAAGTTGCTGGCGGTTTACGGTTGGCAGATAGTTGGCAAATAGTTTAGTCCAATCGTCTACATTATTATTATATACCATTAATGGCCAATCGGGTGGCAACGTATCACTCAAACCTGGTGCACTATTGGCTATTACTGGCAAATGGTTTATGCTTGCCTCCATAGACAACATACTTAACCCTTCAAACTCGGATGGCATAAACAGATAATCGAATGAAGCCATATACGATGCCAAAGAGAATACGGGAGGCAGAAGACGAGCATTAGTCAATGGTGTTTCGTCTATACCACCACTATTAATAGTTTGCTCTACAAGCTGACGCAGCGAACCATCTCCGGCAATAGTAAAGAAATAACGTTTGTCGGCAGAAAGACGTTTAAGTACATTGCAGAGAGTAACTACTCCCTTCTGTGGTTCAAGTCTACCGGCAAATAAGATATTGATGCGGTCGGCAGACAATGGTTTAAAGGTCTGCGGATGTTTCTCCTCTGCCACACCATTATTTATTATAGGAGCTTCGACACCATAACGCTCGGCATATGCATTGCGTACCGAATCGGATATGGCTATACTTGCATTATTGCATCGGAAGAATATCTCAACACGACGTCCTACTCCATCAAGTCCTGTCCATAAGCGTGTATTATGAATAGTTCGCACAATGCGCGTATGACTAAAGAGACTTTTTGGCAGAACAAGTGATGCCACATACAATGCAAGATCTGGTGTCTCGGTATGCGAATGGATTACATCTGGTTGCCAACGCAACATTATATAGAGCAGTCGTATAGGAAACAGCAGAGCAGCTATTCGTTGCACAAGAAAGTGCCAATTGATGTCGGGCACAACCGATCGGTGTATATGCACATTGGCAGAACGTAGCTCGTTAATAAAGCGTGGGGTATAGGCAGAGCGGCCTCGCATTATCTCTACGACATGATATTCTATGCCTGATGTTGCCGACTCGGCTATATTGGCAGCCACTCGTTCGGCTCCACCAAGGTCGAAGTGGGTTATGAAATGAAACACTTTCATACATCTATCAGTTTTAAGTTTCCTACAACAGATATCCACCTATAATCGTGGCATTGTATACCCACATCCACACCGCTATAGAAGCAACCGCAAAGCGTAGCAACATACTGCGTGTATGACATAGCAGATAGCCAATGGCAATAGGTATGATGAATGCCCAATGAGCTGTCATGATATACACCTCGTTTATGCCAAACCCAAAACCTATATGCATGAGCATATCAAATCCAAACCATGATGCTACAACCCCAAAGAATTTGCTGCGACGTGCTATCCAAGCTCCTGCAAGAAGCAACAGCAGAACGACAGCCTCAACAACATAGTTTATTATCCAACGATAGCCAACAAACACTGGTCGGGTTTGTTGTACATCCTCAAGAAGATAGTCGCGATGCAGCTGCAATGACTCACCAAAGAGATTGTCAACAACCGATTGTAGTCGAGGTGTTGTTATGTCGCTCCACTCAAGCAATGGCACTTTTTCGACAAGAGCCTTACCATTCTGTTGTTTTACAAAGTCGTCATGCACCTTTAGTTTCTCCACACAAGCAGGATCTTTCTTCTTAACAGCTGCCTCAATACGCTTTATACCCTGTTCTTGTGGTTCTATTATTGCCTTTTGTTGCCACAAGACAACAAGTCCCAATAGCAAGGTTGGCACAACAAACGACAATATGCTGCGCCATGCAAATACCTTTTTGCCTGCCGCAAACCATGCGGCAATAGCCACCTTTATACCATTTGTAAGCGTAATGCCGGCTGTAAGCATAAAGAGCAAAGCCTGTTGCAAATAGGTGAAACGTTTGCCTTGTTGCAGCTTGCGTCCCATAAGCAGTAACGTAAGGAGAAGCAAAGGCAGCGACAGAGCAAAATGGTCGGGCACCATAACGGTTATCATTATATGCGCAAAACCATAGAACAGCACTGTCAACAATGTTGCATCCACGCGTGTACATCCTACAATGTCACGCAGTATACGATGCAATAGCACTGCTCCCCATACATCACATGCCACCAGAACAATTGCCATAAGGAATATGGCAAAGTTGAATTCGGTTGAAGGCATAAGCCAATGATTCACCCAATATAACGGCAGCAACACAGCAACAAATAGTGGATGGCGCAGAACATTCCAATGCAAACGCATGCACGAGATAAAGATGAGCGAGAACACATCATATCCCGACATGCCCAGGTGGTTATAGAATACAGACCAAAAGCCTACATGCGCACCACGTGTAAACGAGTCGTAGTGATTGCATATCAACATTGCGTTGAGTACAACAAACACTACCAGTGCTATGAGCGCTAACGGACGCTCTTCCTTGCGTATAATCATATAACTTTAGAAATAAAGATACTGTACTATCAGATTGACATTCCATATCCAAAGGAATATAGCCAACACTGCTATCATGCCCTTAAGCAACAACGATGTACGGCGTGGCTTGGCTGCCTTAAGCAGATATGCCGTAGCTATTGGTATGGCATAAATCCAATGGGCAGACATAATATATACCTCGTTGATACCAAAACCGAGTCCAACGTGCAGCACCATATCGAGAGCAAAGTAAGACATAACGAGCCACAAGAAGCGCGAACGGCGTCCTGCCCATATTCCAAGGATGAAGAAGAATGCGATGATACCCTCTACCACATAGTTGATGGCATATCTGTAATTTACTATTATGGGGCGCGATCGCATAACATCACCCAACAAATAATCCTGATGTATCTGTATCGACTCGCCAAAAAGATTCTCCACTATTGACTCGGTACGAGATGTAGTTACGTCGGTCCAATCGAGGAACTGCTTATGAGATATAGGTACTCCCTTGCTTACACGCTTCTTCTTAGCCTTATCGGCAGCAGCTTTAACACGTGCAGCTGAGTCGCGAACAACAGAATCGCGTCGCAATGAATCGCGTTGTACGATGGTAAACGATGCAATACGTATAGAATCCTCATGTGCTTTCTTTGCCTGTTCCTGCTTTTGCTTGCGCTGTTTATCTGCCTTTGCCTTAGCACGTGCTTGCTTGGAAGCCATATCACGTGGCCATACTATATAGTCGTAGCTTAATCGGGCGGCTCCCCAAGTTAGGCCTGCTGGTAGAAGTATTGCAAGAAAGAGATACTTTGGACGAAATATACGCCAACCATTGACAAACAATTCGGACAAGTATATCTTCAGTCCGTTGTTCAACGATGTGCCTGCTGTTATAAAGAAATATAGTACCGACTGCCATATAGTCAACTTTCTACGGCGCAATATAAGCTTGCCCGATACATATAGGGCGAGCAACAACAACATCATTGATATAATGAAGTGGTCGGGCACCATAGCAGATATCATGACAAAAGCAAATCCGAAATAGAAGAATGTCAGCAATGTTGAGTCGGTTCGGCTCACTCCCACCACCTCGCGGAATATGCGGTAGATGAACAATGCTGAGTAGAATGCAGAGAATGTCTGTATTGCCGACACCACAAACACGGCACAGTTGATGCCCGTGAGCCATATCAGTCCTTGGTTTATAAGATATGGTATATACATATAGAACGCCAACAGCGGATGGCGATATACGTTATAGCCTGCTGTCCAGTCGCTCACAACCGAATAGGTTATGGGGTCGAAACCAGAGATATGAAACTTGCTTATAAAGAGGTGCCAATAATGCGAATTAAGCGGAGTGAATACATCATAATACTTGCACACCACCAAAGCGTCGAGTGCGATTAGCAACACAAGCATAACCCAAGCAAGTAGTCGCTCCTCACGCTTTACACAGAAGATGGACGAGAATATCCGGAAGAAAGAATTGCCTTTATTTTTCATCTCTATATTTAATATTTCTTTTTATTTACCCTACCCTTTTTACTTCTTTACTTTTTTACTTCTTTACTTTTTTACTCTTCTACTTTTTTACCTTTAAAAAGTATCTCACAAGTATAAAGTTCACTGGCACACACACGCAGAACATAGGTATTGGTGCCCATTGTTTTGGCACGCCTAACCATATAGCCGCATTGAGCATAAGCATCTGCAGCACATAGTTAACAGCATGACTCAATGCAAATCCTGCCCCACGTTTCTTTGATGCCTCAACACGGAATGTATATCGGGTAGAAGCGATGAAGTTGAATGCAAAACTTATGGCATAACCTATGGTCATTGCCAAGGTTGGATTAAGCCACAGCACCAGCACCCAGTAGATGGCATACTGCATCAATGTTGCCACAACGCCAACGATGCCGAAGCGTATAACCTCTCCCAACTGTTTGTTATATTTATTATTCATTTCAATTCTATTGTTCTCATATTTCAGAATCATCTGAAAGGCTTATAGTGTGCCTCGTCAGCAAACTCCAGCATTTCCTTGTCACCCTTACTGTCTCCATAAGCTATTACCCAGAAATCCTCTCTGCAATTCCTTAGTTGTGGCATTGCTTCAAGCACACGTCTCACCTTTTCTGCACCATAGCAGTTGTGTGTTCTGAATCGTCCTGTAAGCAAACCATCCGTATCAGCCTCTACTTCTGTACCAATGACCATAAACTCGGAATGGCTTGCCTTTGATATATTGTCAAAGAAGGGGCGCACCCAATTGTCTATACTTGCACTCACCACGCATACTGTTTCGTTATAATGAAACACCTCACGCAGTTTGTCAAGTGCCTTCAATCGCATAAGTCGTTGGTTATGACAAGCAAAGCGACAGCACACAATGTCGAAGTCATCTACAGCCATTCCCTGAAAAAACCATGCAAAGAGTCTTTCCTTGGCACGATAGTTGGGATAGAGATGCAACTTCATCAACACAAGTATCGGACTGAACAGAGCAAAACCCAAGTAGAACCTACGTCTGCCGCACGCATAGCGTATAAACTCAAGCAATGTATCGGCATTTGTCAGCGTACCGTCAAAGTCGAACAAATATACCTTCTTTTTCATATCACGTATATCATCACAAGGAATGTAAGTATCCATGCCACAACTATTACCTGCGAGAAATGGTCGCGCAAGATAATCTTTGTTGGGTCACCACTCTTCTTATCTACAACAGCTATCTGTATGTAACGCAACAGTCCGAGCAGCACAAATACAAACGTAAGATATAAATAAGGTGTCTCGAAACGCTCTACCACATCAGGCGACACACAATACATTATATAACATACAAGCGTAACCGATGCCGTGATAGTAATGGCTTGGTTGATGAATGTTAGATTATAGCGCACGGTGTTCTTGCGTGGTGCCTCTCCTGTCTCGTTCATACGTAATACATCGTCGCGTCGCTTAGCAAACGACATGAAGAGAGTTAGCAAGAAGGTCATAATAACTATCCAGTTGCTAAGAGCCAACTCGCATGCAAAGCCTCCGGCAAGTATGCGCAACACAAAGCCGAAAGCCACAATACATACATCAAGTATGGCATACTGCTTAAGCTTTGAGCAGTATGAAAGGTTTAGCACATAGTAGAACACCACAACAGCCATTACCTCACTCTTTACCTCTGGCGGTAAAAGTAGCATAACACCTACTCCTAACATGAAGGTAACAGCCATAAGCGTATAACCCATACGTATGCTTAAAGCCCCCGACGCTATAGGACGGTGACACTTTACCGGATGATTGCGGTCGGCATCAACATCTACTATGTCGTTGTAGCAATATATTGACGATGCCACAAGACTGAATGCAAAGAAGGTCAAAGCGGTGAGCCACATAGAGTGGATATTAAACAATTCGCCGCCGAAGAACATTGGGATAAACACAAAGAAGTTCTTTATCCACTGTTTTGGACGCGTTAGGCGTAGTATGTCCTTTATCATATAGTTTGTTTTTTACAGTTTCTTACTTGAAAAATTCTCTCTATCAACCCTATGCTGCGTTGCAGCAGCCATGCCAATGGCAATGTTATGGCCACCGTTACAGCAAAGGTTCCCCAATAGCCCAATCCGCAAGGCTGTACATATACAAGCACAAAGTGTATATGTATAAGATAAGCCTCCAGACTCAATGCTCCTACCAAACGGAAAGCACGGTTCAACCATTCTGGTGTGCGACGGAAGATACGGTTCATTACCAATACCGAGCAAACAGTAAAGGGTATGTACAACATACGCTCTACAAATAGCGGAAAGTTGCCATGTCTTACCTGTTCGAGATAAAGGCATGTGCCGAATGTCATGGCAAATGTAATCAGCAACAGCCACACCGCATCGCTGCCAATAGTGCGCTTCTCTTTTACTAAAACGCCAAAGTTGATACCTATAAAGAATATCGGTACACGACTCCAGAATATCTCCAAATGGCCTACTGCATGATGTATAGGCAATACCCATTGCACCATAACACACCATACAACCATTAGTAAAGGCAGCCAACGGTATATAGGATGTCGCTGTACAAGCATCATATACCACGGTGCCAAGAGATACAACAGCATAATGGCTGGCACATACCAGAACGTTAGTTCATCGTGCAACCAGAAGTCCCAGTTTATTGTTATGTCGCCTATAAGGTCAACAATACTCTGCGAGTAGCGTCGTGCTCCAAGATAATCTGGCAGATAAAACGCTGTAGAACATACAAGCCATGTAGGCAATATGCGCAACAAACGCCGACGATAAAAATGACTTATACAAGGTGTCTTGGTCCATGCAAACCAAAGTCCTACACCACTAAGGAACAAGAATATATCTACACCCACATTTCCACAACGTCGCAATCCATAGAATGGATCGCCACGGTCAAGAGCCACATGAAAGAGTATGACGAAGAGCATTGCTGCTCCCATCTGCTCGGCACGATAACGTGATATGTTTCCAAGTTCAATGTTCGGTATTTTCATTATGATTTCTTATCTGAACGCAATTTCGAGAAGTTGTGATAGAACCATGCCAGTGCTACTGACGCTACTATATACAGCAGCAGTCCGGTGTACACATCGCCATGGCGTGATATTGGTATAAATATCTTGCGTGTTATAGGATGAAGCACAAAGAGTGCTGCAGATATGCCACCCATCCATGCTATCCACTCGTTTATTCTGCGTGGCATAAGCTTAGCCAATCCTACAGATGCTGAGCACACAAACAATGGAGTCCAAAGCCACATCTGGAAGTTAAAGCTGAAGAAGAACACTATGGCAATGCTCACTATTGTCTCTGTCACCCAAAAGGCATGCGACATTGTCTTTCCTCTACGTGCATACAACAATCCAGCACAAAATGGCAGCACACCACCCATAAAGTTGTAGCGTATACGATTGAGTGTATCGCCTTCTGGGTCGCAGAATGCCTGCAATGCCCAACATGCCACAATTAGCAAGATTGCAAATATGTCGGCACGACGCCAAAGTATCAGTCTATATACTATATACAGCTGCATCATCAGTCCGAAGAACCAGTATGGACCTGGCCATATTATATGGTCAGGATCGGGCATAATGTTGTTGAACATGAATAGCTGTCCCAATATATCCATCACCTGATACTTATGCGGACCGGGTGTTATGGCGTCTACCATGGTGAATATTACAAAGCCCACTATCATCATCTTGAACAACTTAACGTAGTGGTGCTTGATGAATGGCAGAAAGGATGTCTGCTTAACCGATGGCTTTACACCTCCACGGTTCTCATATTTCATAACCAGGCCATAAGCCGATAGAAAGAGAAACACCGGCACACCATAATGTCCAAAGAACGACAATAGATGTATAGGCAGATTCAAGTCGGGATGAGCCAATGCCTGTATCAGTTGCGAGCTTTTCGACACTGTAAAGGTATACTCATTCTCTTTTACTGCAAAACCCAGCCAGTGGCAGTAGTTGTGCAGGAAGATTCCTATTATTGCGAGTCCGCGCAAGGCGGAACATTCTGTACGTGATAACATATTTGAGTTGAGAGTTAAGAGTTGAAAGTTGAGAGTTGAGGAATTCCTAATTCATAACTTGTCATAGTCAGCTGTTCCCTTTAGTATTCTCGGTCTACTCTCGTTGTATTCGGGCGACAGCAGATTGAGCGAGTCTTTATAGTAAGGACAGTCTATACCAGCAAGATACATCAGCAGATGCGGCAGCGCATCAGTCATAAATTTGCGGTTACGCGCATTTACCACCTCACGGAATATCTCGTGATGTCGCTTTATATACTTGCGCGAGCACCATATCCACATAGGTATGTCAAACTCGGCATGTGCCAAACGTGCGTCTACCTTTGCCGAGTGCATACGGCAGAAGAAGTGCATGTCGCCTTCGTAGCATTCCTCACCATGGTCGGGAATATACAACACTATGGCATCCTCGTTCTCAAACTTCTTCACTATCTCCGTAACAACGGAGTCGTTGTACAGTATAGCGTTGTCATAGTCGGCAAGTGTTTGGCGTTCGCGTGCATTCAGATTTGGCTTTAGTTCCTTATAATCATCGCCCTTAAACTTCTTTCTGTCCTTTGGCGAGCGCTGTCTATATTGCACATGCTGTCCTAAGAGATGGAATATAATAAGATTGTTGTCGCGGTTTTGGCTTTGCAATTCCTCATAGTCACGCAACAAATCCTCGTCAAACTCATGTAGTTTTGTATTGCGCGAGTCAAACTGGGCCGCCGACAGCTTGGGATTATTCAAGAAGAATCCTCCGCTAAAATCGTATACTGCCTCTTTTGCCTTGGGCAAGAATTGGTTGGTAATGAAGGTTACATGAAAGCCTGCCTTACGGAACACAGCCGGGAAGAGCGGATAGTCACACCACTCGCCTTTATCGCCTACAGTATATGTAGAGAAGATATGCTTGAATACAAAACTTGTAAGATTCCATGGACTAACCACATCGGTATACTTAACAAGGCGTCCGCGCTTCTCCATCTTTTGCTGGCGCGGTGTTGTTGGCATTACATAGCCATACTGACTTGAGTGATGACGGTTGTAGCTCTCGCCTATTATAAGTATGATGTTAGGCGATCGGAATGAGCACGAGTCTACCTTTACCTTATCCACAGTTGCTACAAGGCGGTCTACCTGCTTTGCGGTTAGCGTATTGGCATACACACTGAACACCAAGCGGTATATAGGCTGATAAAGCACAGCATGCTTTGATTCTGTAAGGGTGTGTTCCACCTCGCCTATAGTCTTGCCTGTCATAAGTTTAAAGGTGGCTACCTTATTGTGCGCGCTAAGTACTATCGACACTACAAGCATAACAAACACAGCTACCTCTGTAACAGGGCGTACTCGGCGCATGAAGTATATGCCACGTGCATGTATGGAGCGCACCAGTCGGCACCAGTCCTTAGGTATAAAATGTGGAAAACGCAGGCGCAACGTCATTAATATATGTATTAAGAGCAGCATAAGTACCCAACCTACATTGCTCAACAATATATCTGGCGACACACACGAGCTTAAGAACTCGCTTGCCTCACGCGTGTCTGTCTCGCCTACAAGCAATAGCATTGTAGGTGTCAATGTAGACTGAAACTTTACAAAGCAATATACATCCACAATGGATGCCATGTATAATGCCGCATAAAACACTCCTCTTACCCATATACGCACCTTATGTGGCAACACTGTAAGTATAGCTGCAAGCACATACACGTCAAAGAAGAGTTCGGGATAAAGATTGTCATAAAGCCTTGCACCACGCGCATTAGGCAACGTTGCCCATGCCGTAACACAGCCGAGCAGATACATAAACACGAAGAACGACCAGTTACGGCGCAATGGCAGCATAACTAATTCGAGTATACGCCTTATCATTTTAATAAATTTCATCTAAAGAATATATATAATATGTATATTAAAGATTTTTACGGCAAATATACACATCTTTTTCCACTTAGACGTACTTGAAAGTGGATTATTTGCAATAAAAAGGGCGATAGCCACTTATTTTTGTTGATGTTTGGCTTATCTGTAAGCTTGGTTGCTCTACCTACTTGTTAAAAGAAAAGACAACACTACGACAACTATTAGTGTCATACGGTAAAAAAAGGGTTCTATTCGTACAAAAGTGTAACTTTTCCTCAACATTACTTTCTCTATTGCAAAAATTATTATAACTTTGCGGTGTAACACCTCACTCTCACTCAATAAAGCACATAATTCGAGACAACTCGCAATCACCCTAACCATATAATATATTAACCACAGAAATCTAACTGATTATGACAATATACAACCTTTTCCAGACAGGGGCAAGCTGCATCTTATACGGTCTTCTTGTCACAGCCACACTTATGGCTATTATGTATTTCTTTCTGAAAGAATACAATAAAAACATTGTACGCACTATTCCTTTCTTCATTACTGGTGTGGTGCTCGCTGTATTACTCACTATTCAGTCGTCGTTACTGATAGGTGCCGTCAAGGCAAAAGGTATGGTAGACGCTGCCGAGATATACATCACGCAACTTACCGAAAACGAATATGGAACAATCTCCACAAACGAGTCGCAATGGGTTCTCGACAAAGTTGGAGAAGAGTTTCCTATAATCAGAACATATTGTGGTATTTGCGACTTTGGTGGCAACGACTATAGTCAATTGCCTGAACGTATGGCCGAAACTATGCGTAGCTACCTCAGTTCTTTTATATGGCACCGTGTATGGTGGATGCTTGGAATGATAGTAGTAGCATTATTCGTGGTGCTCATTGTTCCTGGTACTGGCAAGGGAAGCGGAAAGAGCTTGTCGTCTAATACAGACGATTGCTTCGGCTCATCTGGCAGCAGTGGTACTGACTGGGGCTTTTAAAGCCCCTACAACCTTGCTTCAACACTCTAACAACTCGGTATTAAATTCAACAACCGAGCTTTAGACATTCTGACAATTATATACGCGCTCTATACTGATTTCAGATAATTCTACAAAAACTGTTCAACACTTGCAACAAATAAACAGAACATAAAACCGAAAAAAACATGGAAAATCATTTGCTTATCGGACTAGGAGGTACAGGCGGACGTGTTCTTGCTGCTTTCCGAAAACTAATGTACGAGAGATTCAATGGCGAAGTAAAGCCTAAGGACCTTTGGCTCGACTATTTGTATGTAGACTCAAGTGAGCAAGATCTCAAGATGAAGGATCCTGCACAGTGGAGTGTTATGGGCAACAACATAGCTCTCGATGCCGACAGCATCGTGAAGATACCGGCAGCTAACCTTGCCGACTATGTTAATAACCGTTCTCGTTTCCCTTATCTTGCTCCTTGGCTTGGCAATTCTGATGATTGGCGCAATATTATCAATGATCCTAAAATCAGTGAAGGTGCAGCTGGACAGAAGCGTCGCCTTGGACGTTTGCTCTTTGCCAACGGTGCTCCCGAGTTCAACCGTATGGTTGGCGTTAAGGCGCGTAATCTTAGCTACAATCCAGATGGACGTAAGATTACATATCATGTTATAGCTGGCTTGGCTGGTGGTACTGGCTCTGGTAGTGTTGTTGACGTTATTGCGCAGCTAAGACGCCAGTTCCCCGATTTGTCAAGCAACAAAATCATTCTTTATCTTCTCCTACCAGAAGAGCATCCTAATCCGTCATGGGCTTCTACCAATAATTATCAACCCAACGGATATGTTGCACTTACCGAGTTGTCGGCTATGGACCTTGGACTATTCAAACCTTGGAACCTTAGCGAGCGCGACTACGATGTGGAGCGTCTTGAGCTTGAGTTGCCATTCTACTCGGCTTACCTCATTACCGACACCAACCGCGAAAGCGTTAGATTTGATGTTGGTAAGGTTATTCCGTCTACTATTGCCGAACTGATATATCAGAAGACTGTAGGCGTAGCTTTGAGCGACCGCCGTATCGGTGAGAACGGAACTGAGAGCGCAGCCCACTTCTTTAACGATGTGGAGAAGGGTGAGAATCCTAAGTATTCCGACTATGATACACCTCATTGCTTCAAGTACAACAGTTTCGGCATAAAGCGTCTTGCTATACCTGAGCAGGAGATTAAGGAGTACTTTGGCTATACATTTGCCAATCAGGCATTGCTCAAGATGCTCTACAATAATCTTTCTCGCGAGTCGGGTTATGTGTCAGAACCTACCGTCAACGACGATTATGCCTTTATCACAAAGCCTGAGCAGAAGCAGAAGTGGTGCATATCACGCGAGCATCTGTGCTTATCTAAGCCTATACTACCCGATCATAAAAAGGAGGGGTGGTTGCCTATCGCCGACGAGTATGCCGTTGTTGATACATTCGCACGCGAGGTTCTTGCCAACAACGAGATTGAGCATAAGGATAAGTTTGTTGCCATACGCAACAAGACTAAGCGTTTCTTCGATAAGGATTTCCGCCCAATAGCAGAGGTAGGACAGAATGGTGTTACTACTTTCTATGAAAAGAAGGCTCGATTTGGTCGCGAAGCTATTGTGCAGGCTATTATTGAAAACATCAACAAAGACTTGCTTCAGCTTTGGGAGAGCGGCGAACGTTCACTCGTACAACTAAGTGGCATTGTACAGACATTGCTTGGTTACCTGGAAGAGGAGAAAGCCAACCTTGTTAAGCTTGCTGCTTCTGCCGACGACGAGATTAAGCGTCGCAATGTTGCTATGGAACAACTCAACAAGGATTGGTGCGACATAGGTCTTGGTGGTAAGCTTATTGCTGCTATGGGTGGCAACAACAAGAACGTTCTTTCGCAGAAGTTCACCGCTGCCGTTAAGGAGAAGTACATCCTTATGACATGGAAGGAGAGCTACGGCTTTGCCAAACTGTTGATAGACGACCTTATCAATGCTCTTATGGTTACAAAGAGCGATATCGACAATACAATTGCACAGTTTAAGAATGCTTACGAGACTCTCTCAGGTGCCATTAACAGCCGCTGCATTACAGAAACAGAGGAGAACCAAAGCCTCAAGGGTGTTGTCATCAAGAACTATGACCCGCAAAAGGTTCACACAATACAGCAGGGTTGTATAGCCAACGAGCATGACAACGACGAGCGTATTAAGATAACCACTGCAGGCATCATGGGCATTCTTAACCCTGATAAGCCTAACTTCCGCGAGGTATCCGAGAAACTTAAGACTGGCAACATAATCAGCATGCTTGAGACAGAGGGTCTGCGCGAGGCTTCCAACTTCTTCACCAACGAGATTGGTCGCGACTACATACCGGGATATGAAAAGCTTATTGGTGTTAACATCATACAGAAACTGCACGATGAGTTTAGTGGCAACGACGAAGGTCTGCGCGAGAAACTCGGTCGCCTTGTACGTCATGCCGCGATACTTAACAAGCACCGCGACGTAGAGGTTAACAACGGTCCTAAGGTTCGTTCTACTATGTTTGTCATCTTGCCTGACTATGATGTCGACAAGGCTTTCCTCCAGAAGGTTGAAGACATTATTAAGAGTCTCACGCCTGAAGGCAGCATCAAGGTATCAAGGGGTGGAAACAGCAACGAGATTGTGGTTATCACTCTCGAGACAATGCTTACTCCACGCTATTTACAGTCGGTATATACACTCAAGCAGAACTACGACAAGCTCATGGCTTCTAAACAAGGTAAGGTTGCTCGATTCGAAACTCAGCTTGAGGACTATAAGGGATTCCTCCCTGCCAATAAGCAAACATGCGAGAAACTGGGATACTTGCCTTCGCTTTATGTAGCAACTGACGCAGAGAAAGTTGAAATAAGCCAAATGCTTGAGGCTTTGGAGCACCCTGCAGGTCAGCAAACTGCCACAGCAACTCAGACGACACAGAATGTTGGTCCTACAACTGGTGGCGGATGCCCACCTCCTCCACCACCAACACAGCAATACTATGTATATGCCAACAACCAGCAGTCGGGTCCGTTTGATGTTGCTCAGCTTAAACAGCAAGTTGCTGCCGGCACTCTTAACAAGCAGACATACGTATGGAAGGATGGTATGGCAGGATGGGCTGCAGCTGGTACTGTGCCCGAGCTTGCTTGCATCTTCATGACAGGTACTCCTCCCCCACCGCCACCTCCAATGATGATGTAAACTCTCTGAAATAAAACATTATAGCAAAACATATAAAAAGCACTTAGAAATGGAAAGAAGAGCTATGTGTAAAAATGTTGGCGTGTGTTCACGCGCCAACAAAGTACAAATAATTACAGACGACGACCAGGAACTTAAGTGTCCTGAGTGTGGCGAAGAGATGGAATTGGTGACAACACCACAGCCACTACCACCTTCAGGAAATAAATGGAAGAAGATTGCCATTGCAGCTGTAGCTATTGCTGCTATTGGTGGCGGAGCCTACTTTGGTCTGTCTTCTGGTGGCGATAACTCTAAGAAGGCTGCTGTCAAGGATACTGTTGCCACTCAGCCTACCGATACAGTCAAGCCTGTTACTAAAGATTCTGTTAAAGCAGAGCCTACAGTTAAAAAAACTAACTCGCTCTAAATTGGACTTTGATTGAAAATCAAGAAGTTG
>ERZ1023621.22-NODE-22-length-42569-cov-11.375453_pt1 | contig 42569 bp, 38 predicted proteins | sample MGYA00380330_ERZ1023621 | MGnify/ENA primary metagenome ERZ1023621 (study PRJEB33179, sample SAMN07448975) | human gut metagenome | biome: Human-gut; feature: Human associated habitat; material: Faeces | host: Homo sapiens | place: India: Bhopal | collected...
CGTCGGCGGTGGTGGCTGTGCGTCGCAGTACGTCGCGCTACTTAACAATAACCTCGCGCAGGGAGATAGGTTTTGATATGTTGTCGTCGGCACCCAGGTTGAATCCGGTAACGGTGTCGTTCTCGGTGTCGCGTGCTGTTAGGAATATGATGGGCACGTTGGCAGTTGTGGGTTTTTCCTTCAGCTTGCGCGCCATGGCAAATCCTGACATTCCGCCCATCATCACGTCGAGCAGCAAGAGCGAGAACGAGGCTATGTCCATCTGCAACGCCTCCTCGGCCGACGAGGCTGTAGCCACCTCGTAGCCCTCGGTTTCAAGATTGAACTTAAGGATTTCGAGCAAGTCCTGTTCGTCGTCCACAACAAGTATTCTCTGGTTCTGTTTCATCTTATATTTAATAATGTATATAGTTTTCAGCCGTGTAATTGTAAAGAAATTGTATCTTTTCTTTGATTACGTTGCAAAGATACACATTCTGCTCATCATACATATTGCACAGGCGTTACAATTTTGTTACATCAAAATATCTATCTTTATTTTTTGTGCTTTCAACCATTTGCATTAACTTTGCATATTGCATCTGCCTTGCCGCCATAAAATGAATGGTATGGGCAGGCAAATCTCAAATATAGTTTCATGAACAACGACAAATTAGGACTCTTAGACAACATACAGTATCCAAGCGACTTGCGTCGTCTGGACGTGGCTCAGTTGCCCAGGTTGTGCGCCGAGCTGCGCCGCGACATTGTTGAGGAATTGGCCGAAAATCCAGGTCATCTCGCATCGTCGCTGGGCGTGGTGGAACTGACGGTTGCCCTGCACTACGTGTTCAACACCCCCAACGACCGCATAGTGTGGGATGTGGGCCATCAGGCCTACGGCCACAAGATACTGACGGGCCGCAAGGACAACTTTCACACCAATCGCAAGCTGCATGGCGTAAGGCCGTTCCCCTCGCCTGAGGAGAGCCCCTACGACACCTTTACGTGCGGACACGCGTCCAACTCCATCTCGGCGGCTTTGGGCATGGCTGTGGCGGCTCGCAAGACGGGACACGCCAACCGACATGTGGTGGCTGTGATAGGCGATGGAGCCATGTCGGGCGGACTGGCCTTCGAGGGACTGAACAACGTGTCGTCGTCGCCCAACGACCTGCTTATCGTGCTGAACGACAACGATATGAGCATAGACCGTGCCGTGGGAGGTATGGAGAAGTATCTGCTGAACCTCGACACCAACGCCACGTACAATCGGCTGCGCGACCGTGCCTCGCAATGGCTGCGCTCTAAGGGCTACCTGAACGACGACCGACGCAAGGGAATAATACGGCTGAACAACGCCCTGAAGTCGGCGCTGGCTCATCAGCAGAACATTTTTGAGGGCATGAACATACGCTACTTCGGACCGTTCAACGGCAACGATGTGGGCGAGGTGGTGCGCATACTTGAACAGCTTAAGGATATGCGCGGACCAAAGCTGCTGCATCTGCACACCGTTAAGGGCAAGGGCTACAAGCCTGCCGAGGAGCATGCCACCATATGGCACGCGCCTGGCAAATTTGACCCCGACACGGGCGAGCGTATCAACGAGGGCGAGCCTTATCCGCTGAAATACCAGGAGGTGTTCGGCAAGACGTTGCTGGAACTGGCAAAGAGCAACCCCAACATCGTGGGCGTTACGCCAGCCATGCCCACAGGATGCTCTATGGACATAATGATGAAGGAAATGCCCGACAGGGTGTTCGATGTGGGTATTGCCGAGGGACATGCAGCCACATTCTCGTGTGGTATGGCCAAGGACGGACTGATGCCATTCTGCAACATCTACAGCGCCTTTGCTCAGCGCGCCTACGACAATATAATACACGACGCGGCAATACTGAACCTGCCCGTTGTGTTCTGCCTCGACCGTGCCGGACTGGTGGGCGAGGACGGACCTACGCATCATGGTGTGTTCGACATAGCGGCCTTAAGACCTGTGCCCAACCTTACCCTGTGCTCGCCTATGGACGAGCGCGAATTGCGCCGAATGATGTACACAGCCCAACTGCCCGGCAAGGGAACCGTCGTTATACGCTATCCGCGTGGAAAAGGCGTGTGCGGCGAAGACTGGCAATGCCCGCTTGAGGAAATACCTGTGGGCAAGGCACGCTGCATTAGTCAGGGCAAGGACGTGGCTGTGCTGAGCTACGGACCTATTGGCAACGACGTGCAGAAGGCTGTAAACGAGCTTAAGGAAGAGGGATGTCCGCTGAGCGTGGCCCACTATGACATGCGGTTCTGCAAGCCTCTGGACACGGAGCTGCTGGAGGATGTTTCTGCCCGTTTCAAACGTGTGGTTACGGTGGAGGACGCACAGCGTGCAGGAGGCTTCGGATCGGCCGTACTGGAGTGGATGAGCGACAACAACAAGGATGTGAAGGTGCAGCGAATAGGTCTGCCCGACCACTTTGTGGAGCATGGAACCGTAAACGAGCTGAAGGTTATTGCAGGCATCGACAACGACACGATAAAGAAGGTAATTAGAGAGGGATAATGTAAGCTGTTAAGGAGCAATTTGCTACCATCGGGAACGAAAAGCTCCTTAACTTCTGAACTTTCTAAAAATCAATATAGATCAACATGAAGATAATAATAGCTGGCGCCTATGCCATCGGAACCCACCTTGCACGACTGCTGTCGCGCGAGCACGACGACATCGTTGTGATTGAGCCCAACGAGGAACGTTTGGCAGGTATTGGCCAGGATGTGGACATCCTGACAATGGAGGCATCGCCTACAAGCATAAAGGCACTAAAACAGGCTGGTGCCGAGGATGCCGACCTGTTTATCGGCGTAACGCCAAACGAGTGCCAGAACATGACGGCGTGCACACTTGCAAAGGCTCTTGGAACCAAGAAGACCGTGGCTAAGGTGGACAATTCGGAATACATAGCCCCCGAGCTGCAGGAGTTTTTCTCAGAGTTGGGCGTAAGCTCTATCATCTATCCGGAGATGTTGGCCGCCATCGACATCAACAACGGACTTAAGATGTCGTGGGTTAGGCAGCGTTGGGACGTACACGACGGAGCCCTTGTTATGCTGGGCGTAAAGTTGCGCGAGACGTGCACAATACTCGACCGCCCGTTACGCGAGCTCTGCGGTCCTGATGATCCTTACCACATTGTGGCTATAAAGCGCCAAGGCGACACCATTATCCCAGGCGGTAACGACTGTCTGCAGATGTACGATATGGCCTACTTTATGACTACCAAGCAATATATTCCATACATCCGAAAGATTGTGGGCAAGGAGCATTATGTGGACGTGAAGAACGTGATGATAATGGGAGGCGGAGCCACAGCCGTGCGAACTGTAAAGACTATGCCAAGCTACATGGACGTGAAGATTATAGAGACCGACGACCAGCGTTGCGAGCGACTTAACTCTATACTTGAGAACGACAAGGCGCTTATAATCAACGGCGACGGACGCGACCTGTCCTTGCTCGTAGAGGAGGGTATAAAGAACACACAGGCCTTTGTGGCGCTAACAGGAAATGCCGAGACCAATATCCTTGCCTGCCTCACAGCCAAGCGCATGGGCGTGCGCAAGACGGTGGCCATGGTGGAGAACATCGACTACGTGAGCATGGCCGAGAGTCTGGACATAGGCACCATAATCAACAAGAAGTCGATTGCGGCAAGCCACATCTACCAAATGATGCTTGATGCCAATGTGCACAACGTGCGATTCCTTATGACAGCCAATGCCGATGTGGCGGAGTTTATTCCGTCGGAAGGCTCGAAGGTGACGCGCAAACCGGTTAAGGACCTTGGACTGCCTAAGGGAATGACCATTGGCGGACTGGTGCGCGACGGTCAGGGACTGCTTGTGTCGGGCAACACGATGATACGTCCGGGTGATTCGGTTATGGTGTTCTGCCACAACCTAAACATGAAGAAGATAGAAAAGTTCTTCCTATGATAAATCTCAAACTGATATACAAGATTATTGGCTCGCTGCTCTTCATAGAGGCAATGATGCTGTTGGTGTGCCTTGGCGTGTCGGTTTACTACCACGAGGACGACCTCCTGGCGTTTGTCTGCTCCATAGCCATATCTGCGGGAACAGCACTTGTGTTGCGACTGTTTGCACGCAACTGCGACAACAACCTCTCGCGCCGCGACGCCTATCTTGTGGTTACGCTTACGTGGGTGGTTTTCTCGCTCTTCGGCACGCTGCCATTCCTTATAGGTGGCTATCTGCACTCGTTTACCGATGCCTTCTTCGAGACAATGTCGGGATTCACCACTACCGGAGCCTCCATTATCGACGATGTGGACGCTCTGCCACACGGCATTCTGTTTTGGCGCTCGTTTACCCAGTGGATAGGCGGTCTTGGTATCGTGTTCTTCACGATAGCCCTTCTGCCTTCGTTGGTGGGAGGTAGCGTAAAGGTGTTTGCAGCCGAGGCTACGGGCCCTATAAAGACCAAGCTTCACCCCCGACTCAGCACCAATGCCAAGTGGATATGGGTGGTATACTTATGTATCACGTTGCTGTGTATTGTTTCGCTGAAGTTAGCCGGAATGGATTTCTTTAGCAGCGTGAACTACAGCTTCACTACAGCCGCTACGGGTGGATTTGCCACACATAGCGACTACAGCTACCTTACCCCCGTGGTGCAGTATATCGTAACCTTCTTCTGCTTTGTATCGGGTGTCAACTTCACCATGCTTTACATCACGGCGTCGAAGCGCAAGATAAGCACCCTGTTCAATAGTGCCGAATGCAAGTTCTACTTCTTTGTAGTAGTGGCCTTCACACTATTCATAGCCTTCGAGTTGATGTGGAAGAACGGCTACGCGCTTGAGCCTGCGTTGCGCAGCAGCGTGTTTCAGGTGGTGTCGTTCATTACCACAACAGGTCTGCTTTCCGACGACCCTGCAGTATGGCCGCACGTAACGTGGGTGGTGCTTGCCGTATGTATGTTCTTTGGAGCGTGCTCTGGCTCAACCAGTGGTGGCTTTAAGTGCATTCGTTGCGTTATGCTATTGAAGATAATAAAAAACGAGTTTCGACAGATGTTGCACCCCAATGCTGTGTTGCCCATGCGTGTGGACGGTACAAATGTACCATCGTCTAAGCGTGTAACGCTGCTCGCCTTCTTGTCCATATACCTTATATTATGTTTGTTTTGCTCGTTCTCGATGATAGCAATGGGCATCGACAATACTAATGCCATTACCATAACACTTAGTTCGCTTGGCAATGTGGGCCCTACACTCGGTACCGAGATTGGTCCTACTATGTCGTGGAGCGAGCTACCAGTAGCAGCCAAGTGGATTTGTTCGGTGCTGATGCTCATAGGCCGTCTTGAGATATTCAGCGTCTTAGTGATATTCACACCGCAGTTCTGGAAGGAGAATTAACCTTTCAGAACGTTTTAGAACGAAAACAACTAATGTTGGTACGAAACTACTAATGTAGAAACGTATTAGTAATATATACTAATATATATAAATATATGGAACTAATTAAATTTAATGCCCTTTTAAAGTCAACCCTTTGGGGTGGCGAGAAGATTGTCCCATTCAAGCACCTTAGCACAGAGCAGCATAATGTAGGCGAGAACTGGGAAATTTCAGGTGTTCCCGACAATGAGACAGTCGTAGCCAATGGAGTTTATGTAGGGAAAAAACTAAATGATATTGTAGCTATTTTGAAGGAGAAACTTGTAGGAAAGGACAACTACGAGCGCTTTGGCAACGAGTTTCCGTTGCTCGTCAAGTTTATTGACGCTCGTCAGGACCTGTCCATACAGGTACATCCAACCGACGAGATAGCCAAGCGTCATGGCAAAGAACGTGGCAAGACAGAGATGTGGTATCTGCTCGACAGCGACAAGGATGCCTCTCTGCTGTGCGGACTGAAGAAACAGATTACGCCGTCGCAGTATGCCGAAATGGTGGCAAACGACACTATTGTGGATGCCATTGCCCGCTATAATGTTAAGGAGGGCGATTGCTTCTTTATACCTGCAGGACGCATACATGCCATTGGTCCAGGCTCTTTCCTTGTAGAGATACAGCAGACGTCGGACGTTACTTATCGCATTTACGACTATAAGCGTATTGATAAGCACGGCAACTATCGTGAACTGCACACCAAGCAGGCTGCCGAGTGCATCGACTATAATGTTTCTTCGAGCTATCGCATAGAGTATACACCTGCCAAAAATCAGGGGGTAAGTTTGGTGCAATGCCCATACTTCTGCACCGCCGTGTACGACCTTAACGAGCCAATGACGCTCGACTACTCCGAGCTTGACAGCTTTGTTGTCCTCATCGGACTGAAGGGCGAGGCAAAGATTACCGACAACGAGGGCAACATCATCAGCTTCCAGGCTGGCGAGAGCATCCTTGTGCCGGCTACAACAAAGACGCTTAAGGTTGAGGGAACAATAAAGTTCCTAGTAACATACGTTTAGATTCAAATAAAAAAACATTTGGATGTTCAATTATTGGCGAACACCCAAATGTTTTTTTATGTTGCATATTGCCCCAATCTTTAGTGGGGAGTGTTTTCTTTCTTTTTTAATCGTCCTGACCAAACAACGGGTCTTCCGGCATAACCATCAAAGGTTTCTGGTCGAATTCCTTGAGCAACGTTTCCGGCACATACTTCTTGTCTACGACAAGGCGGAACATGTATTCGTTGAACCAGCGGTTTGTCATTATAAGACAGCCGTTGACGCCATTGTTGGCACCCCAGCTGTTTTCAACCTTCCACTTAATGGGGTTGCCGTCCTTGTCGAGGTCTACAGCCGTTAGGGTCATGGCGTGTGTAGAGCCGCTGTCGAAGGTGGCTATGCGCTCAGCCTTGTTCATCTTGTTGAACGAGGTAGAGAAAAGCGAGCCATAGTCGAAATTCTCTGTGTCGAGATAACCAGAGGCACGGTCGAGCTGCTTACCAACATCGTACGACGAATACATCTTCTTGCCGTCCTTAAGCGAGGCAATAGCAAGCTTGGCAATATCCTCAACCGGCAGGTTAAGATACTTCCAGTTCTGTCCGTCGTAAACGTGGCGGTCGTACTCCACCTCATAAGTCTTGTGGTAAGGGCGGCGTGGGTCGTTCATCACCATGATGAATGTTCCCTTCAACGGATGGCCCACTACCTCGTCGTAGAACGACTTAGGAGTGAAGCGGCGTGGTTCGCCCACAGCCTTGCCGTCCTTGTTGCGGAACTGATAGGTGAACTCCTTTACTGGCTCGCCCATCGTGATAGACAGCATGTGGTAAACGGTGCCCAGCATCTCGGTCTTGCGCTGGTTGATTGCGGCAACCTTCTTGCCGTCGGCCACCATCTTGCGTAGCTCCAAGCCAAACTCGCGCAGCTTTGTAGAGATGAGCGACGAAATCTTTGAGGTGTTCTCGGCCGAGAAAGTCTCTGGCTGAACCGACATAGGCACCAAGCCATACTTAGGAGCAAGGTCGGCAGCGCCGCAGAATGTGCCGCCGTCGTTAAGCGGATTCTTGAAGAAGAACTGTACACGCTGATCGTCGATAGGCTTCTTAGCATTGTCTATCACGCCCTGAAGCATAAGGTTGGCCTTCTCGAGTTGGTCGAAGAAGAAGAGGTAAACGTGCGAGAAGTCTACCACTACCGAGTCGCCATGGTTGCGTGCAAAATCTGAGCGCAACACGTTGAAGCTTGAGAACATCCAGCAGCGTCCCGAGCTCTTCTGGTTATGTATCGACTGCTTGGCAGTCTCCACGCTGAAGTGGTCGTTGGTGTAGCGGTTGTTGCCAAAGTTCTTTGCCAAGTCGTCAATCTTGTTGGATGCAAGAGCATTGAAGAGAGCCTTGTCGGCAGTAGTTGTTGCCTTCTGTGTCTTCTCAATATTCTGCAACATCTCGGCAGAGATGCCTCCCTGCTTGTTTTGTGCGCCGGCTGTTGTGGCAAGCGCCAGGCATAAGCCTAAAGCCAATGTCTTTGTATTCATCTTTTTAAATTAGTTTGTTTTACTTGTTTTCAACCTACAAAAATAGGTATTAATCCCGATAAAGCCAAATCTTTTACTTGATTTTTAGAAAGATAGAACTATAATGTACTTTATTGTACTAAGAATTGAAATAAATTGTTTAATTTTGCAAATTATTATTAGTATTCACTAACATTTATTTCTTAAATACACAACAATGAAGACCAACAAACTCACCATTTTGGTAGTTTTGCTTGTTGCCGTTCTTTTCTCGGCAAAGGCTAAGGCACAAACCAATGCACAAGTTTTGTACGATTTCGGCTCAGACCGTAAGTTTGTCACCCTCACACTTGAGATGTTCAAGCAAGACAAGTGGGGTAGCACCTATTTCTTTGTAGACCACGATTTCAACTACGACAAGGTAACTGGAGCCGAGCATAACATTGCCCAGGGCGGTACTTATACCGAGATTTCGCGCGCCCTCAACTTCTGGAAGAACTCAAACATGAAGAACTGGAGCCTTCATGCCGAGTATAATGGCGGTATTTACGCATCTTATCCTATCAACAACGCATGGCTCTTTGGTGTGGAATACTTCATGCACGACAAGTCGTTCAAGAATGTTCTGACACTTGAGGCTCTGTACAAAACAATCCGTAAGACCGACCAGAATGTGCCAATGCAGTTTACTGCTGTGTGGACCTGCAACGACATCTTCGGTGTAAAGGGCCTGAAGTTTAACGGCTTTGCCGATTTCTGGTGGGAGACTCACGCCGTTGACTATCGTGAGGATGGATCATTCGACACCAAGCACACAGTATTCATTACCGAGCCACAGCTGTGGTACAACGTAGGCCAGCACTTTGGCTGCGAGAATCTAAGTCTTGGAGGCGAGGTAGAACTGTCTAACAACTTTGGCTCGACAGGCGGATTCAAGTGTCGTCCGTGTCTTGGCGTTAAGTGGGACTTCTAAAAGGTAAAAAAGTAAAAGGGTAAAAAAGTAAAAAGTTTGATTCTATAGTCTTTAGAGGCTTAGTTATATAGACTTATAAAGTCTTAAAACTCAAAAAGACTTGGAAGACTTAAAACTCAATAACAATGCTTTCAAAACTTTTCGGCTTCGATCCGTCGAAGCACAGTATCAAGACCGAGGTAATGGCGGGCATCACCACATTCCTCACCATGGCATACATCCTTGCGGTCAATCCAAGCATCTTTGCCAACCTCGCATCTAAGGGAATGGACACTAACGCCGTGTTCACGTCTACGGCTCTTGCAGCCATCGTGGGCACATTAGTTATGGCTATATATGCCAAGAAACCCTTCGGACTGGCTCCTGGTATGGGCCTTAACGCCTTCTTTGTGTTCACCGTGTGCCTCACTATGGGCTACTCATGGCAGTTTGCACTTACAGCCATCCTCATCGAGGGATTCCTCTTTGTGCTTATGACGCTCACACGCATACGCACACTCATCGTCGACGCCATACCGGCTGCGCTCAAGAGAGCCATCGGAGCCGGCATCGGACTCTTCATTGCCTTTATCGGACTGAAGAATGCGGGCATCATTGTAGAAAACTCGGCTACGTTTGTAAGCATCGGTCACCTTACATCGGGTACCGCCTTGCTTGGCGTTATAGGCATCATCTTCACCTCTGTGCTCGTTATCAAGAATGTGCCTGGCTCGCTGCTTATCGGCATCCTCGGCACAGCTCTTATCGGCATACCTATGGGTATCACCCATTTTACGGGCATACTTGACACTCCGCCGTCAATAGAGCCTATCTTCTGCCAGTTCGAGTTTCACAACATCTTTACCATCGACATGGTTATCGTGGTGTTCACATTCCTCTTTATCGATATGTTCGACACCATGGGCACCCTCGTTGGTGTGTGTACCAAGGCAGGTATGATGCGCAAGGACGGCCGTATTCCGGGTCTTAACAAGGCTTTCATGGCAGACGCCATCGCCACTATGACTGGCGCATGCTTGGGCGCAAGTACCACAACAACCTACGTCGAGAGTGCTTCGGGTGTAGCCCTGGGCGGTCGTACAGGTCTTACAGCCTTCTCTACAGCTGTTTGCTTTGCCGTGGCTCTGTTCTTCTCTCCGCTGTTCCTCTCTATTCCGGCTGCTGCCACAACCCCGGTTTTGGTAATCGTTGGCTTGTTCATGCTGTCGCCAGTAAAGGACATCGACCTTGACAACTATGCCGAAGCCATCCCTGCTTTCATCACCATCGTCATGATGCCACTTACATACAGCATCTCCGACGGTATCCTCTGCGGCGTTATCTCGTATGTTGCCATCAACATGCTGTGCGCCAACTGGAAGAAGCTCAACCCCACGCTTTACGTCCTCGCCGTGCTGTTTGTAATAAAATACATTTTTATTTAAGGATTGCACAGATATTTGGAGGAATCAAACAATAATGGGCATTAACGACGCTTACAAAGCTTGTCGTTAATGCCCATGTGTTTTTCTATGGAAAAGTCACTTTGTCCTTTGTATGTAGTTCCCACGGAACGCACAGACGACACAGAAGCTTACGGGCTTAAGCTTTTGATATTCACAGACCGTATAGACGCTGCGCGTCATACGACAGAAGGCAGAAATGATTGCTTGTTTGGCGTCGCAAGCAATCATTTCTGTGGATTCTTGCCTCGCGAACTACAAGCAAAGGAGCTACAAGTATAAGAGAGTTGGATTATACGTATTGCGTTATCATCGAAAAAGTGTATAGTTTCCTCGGTTGTATCATCGAAAAAGTGTAGAATTTCAACGATTGTATCATCGAAAAAGTGTGGTTTTTGCTTGTCTGTATCATCGAAAAAGTGTATCTTTGCAAAGAAACCCATTAGAAATCAGATAATTATGAAGAGGAAGATATATAACCAACTTTTGGCATGGAAAGAAAGCAAGGATAGAAAGCCTTTGATGTTGCTTGGCGCACGACAAGTGGGCAAGACTTGGATTATGCAACACTTTGGAGAAAACGAATATAAAAAGGTTGCTTATATAAACTGTGACGATGAGCCAAGAATGAAGCAACTCTTTGAGCTTGACTATAATATAGAGCGCATCCTTATCACCATTCAAGCCATAACGGGTGTAAGGGTTACACCTGGCGATACGTTGATAATACTTGATGAGATTCAGGAGATACCAAGAGGTCTGCATAGTTTGAAGTACTTCTGCGAAAAGGCTCCCGAGTATCACATTATGGTTGCTGGCTCGCTTTTAAGTGTAACGTTGGGCAAGGGCGAGTCGTTTCCGGTTGGAAAGGTTGATATGCTGACAATGTATCCTATGGATTACGAGGAGTTTCTTGACGCCATCGGCAACGAGGGCTGGCTCGACTTGCTCCATTCCAACGACTGGGCGCTTATTGAGATAATGAAACCTAAGATGGTTGAGGCTTTGCGCCAATACTACTATGTGGGTGGTATGCCTGGTGTGGTGAGCAAATACATCGAAAATGCAGACTTGAAGCAGGTACGAAACATACAGCGTGATATCCTTGAGGCTTATCGTCGCGACATCTCCAAACACACTACAGCGGCTGAGTCGACACGAATAAGACAGGTGCTCGATTCGCTTCCTACACAATTAGCAAAGGAGAACAAGAAGTTTGTATATAGAGCCGTGCGTCAAGGTAGCCGTGCCAAGGACTTTGAGTTGGCTATCCAGTGGCTTATGGATGCTGGCATTGTACACAAGGTTAGCAGGATAAGGGAGCCCAAAATGCCTTTGAAGTTTTATGAGGATATTGACGCTTTCAAGCTGTTTCTGCTTGATTGCGGCTTGTTGGCTTGTATGACAGATGCCCCTGCCGACCAGATGCTCATTGGCGACAACGCCTTCACCGAGTTTAAGGGTGCCTTTACCGAGCAATATGTTATGCAGCAACTGTTGGTGTTGGGAATCAAGCCGTATTATTGGAGCAATGCCAAGACTCCTGCCGAGATCGACTTTGTTGTGCAATACAACAATCGTGTGGTGCCGGTTGAGGTTAAGGCGGAGGTGAATGTGCGCGCTCGCTCGTTGGCACAATTTGTAAAGGACAACCCCGAACTCAAGGGACTTCGTATCTCTATGAAAGGTTATGCCGACCAAGAATGGATGGAGAACATCCCTCTTGTAGCCATTGGCGCATACTTCACTCCTCAAACCTAACCTTAAATCTATCTCCTTACACCCTAACGAACAATGTAGAAAAACGTAAAACGAGAAATAAAAGTTGTTAAATGTTAGCTCAATATTTCTCATATTATTATTAATGTGAGTAACTTTGCAGTCGGAAAACTTGATAAGCGAATTTAGTTTTCTATATAGCGATAACTTTTTTATGATACTATATATTAATAAGGTGTAAAGTTGAAATAACGAATAAACAAAATATTTAGTTACAAATAGGTATGAATAAAACAAAGATTTTATTGGTTGCAGCTTTGACTGCAGTGCTCGCCTCTTGTGGTGGCGGCAAGAGTGGCGGCAAGCCAAACTTCGGCGACAATGAGTATGCCGTACGTACTGTCCAGGGACAGAACGCAGACCTTCAGACCACTTATCCCGCAACAATTAAGGGTGTACAGGACGTAGAGATTCGTCCGAAAGTATCTGGTTTCATCACAAAGCTTTGTGTTAAGGAAGGTCAGCAGGTTAAGGCTGGTCAGCTCCTTTTCGTTATCGACAACGTTACTTATGCCGCTGCCGTACGTCAGGCTAAGGCTGCTGTTAATGCTGCCAAGGCTCAACTCAATACTGCCCGCCTTACATACAAAAACTCGGAGAAGCTCTTCAAGAACAACGTTATCGGTTCGTACGAGCTTCAGTCTACCAAGAATGCTATGGAGAGCGCAGCCGCACAGCTGGCTCAGGCAGAGGCTGCATACGTATCGGCTAAGCAGAACCTCGACTTCTGCTACGTTACAAGTCCTGCCAACGGTGTTATTGGCGACCTGCCTTATCGTGTTGGCGCGCTTGTAAGCGCTTCTTCACAACAGCCTCTTACAACTGTTTCTAACAACTCTACCATGCAGGTTTACTTCTCAATGACTGAGAAGGATCTCCTCGACATGACCAAGACAGCTGGCAACATGAACACAGCTATCTCAAACTATCCGGCTGTTAAGCTTCAGCTTGCAGATGGTTCTATCTACAATCATCCGGGTAAGGTGGCTACTGTGAGTGGTGTTATCGACCCAACTACTGGTACTGTGTCTATGCGTGCCGACTTCCCCAACCCTGAGCGTGTGCTCAAGACTGGTGCTTCTGGTTCTATCGTAGTTCCCCACACTGCTACTGGTGCTGTTATTATTCCTCAGGACGCTGTTGTTGAGGTTCAGGACAAGCACTTCGTTTATATTGTTGGCAAGGACAACAAGGTGAAGTATACTCCTGTAACTCTTAATCCGCAGAATGATGGCAAGACTTATATTATCACTTCAGGTCTTAAGGTTGGCGACCGTTTCGTAGTAAATGGTGTTTCTTCACTCCAGGACGGTATGGAAATCAAGCCTGTTACAGAGGCTCAGTATGCCGAGAAGCTGAAGAAGACAGAGGAACTGGGTGAGGCTCAGGGCGACCTCGGCAAGCTGAAGAAGGCATTCGGAAAATAAAGAATTCAGAAGTTAAGAGCTTGGAAGTTAAGCCAATAGCACATATTAAGTAGCTTGACATATGGCTTAACTCCATTATTCTTAACTTCTTAACTCCTAAATTTTAAACAAATGAAATTAGATAGATTTATCAAACGCCCGGTGCTTTCCACGGTGATTTCTATCCTCGTGGTTATCTTGGGTGTACTCGGATTGGTGTCGCTGCCTATCGAGCAGTACCCTAATATGGCGCCTCCAACCATTATGGTGCGTGCCGCCTATACCGGTGCCAACTCCCAGACTGTGCTCAACTCTGTGCTTGCACCGTTGGAGGAGTCAATCAACGGTGTGGAAGGCATGACTTACATGACTTCTGCCGCTACCAACGACGGTTCGGCTTCTATCACCGTATTCTTTAAGCAGGGTATGGACCCTGACATGTGTCAGGTCAACGTTCAGAACCGTGTGTCGCAGGCTTCGGCTTTGCTGCCTGCCGAGGTTACCAAGGCTGGTGTTACTGTTGCTAAGCGTCAGTCGTCTACCGTTATCCTCTTCGGTCTTACAGCCGACGACGACCGCTACGATGACAAGTTCCTTACCAACTACGCCAACATCAACGTCATTCCTGCCATCAAGCGTGTGAATGGTGTGGGTGAGTGTCAGTGCTTCTCACAGAAGGACTACACTATGCGCCTTTGGATTGACCCAGTGAAGATGAAGAGCTACGGCTTGATTCCTTCCGACCTTACTGGTGTGCTTGCTCAGCAGAACATCGAGGCTGCTCCTGGTTCAGTAGGCGAGTCTTCTGACAATCTGTATCAGTATACATTCCGTTATAGAGGTCGTCTGCAGACTCCTGAGGAGTTTGGCGACATGATTATCAAGTCTACTCAGGACGGTCAGACTATCCGTGTTAAGGATGTGGCACGCGTAGAGATGGGTGCCCTCTCATATACTGTAGAGTCAAAGAACAACGGCAAGTCATCTGTAACCATGATGGTTACCCAGACCGCTGGTTCTAACGCTACCGAGATTGCCACCAACATCAAGAAGCTCCTTAAGGAGCAGGAGGCTTCTATGCCACCGGGAATCCACTTCGACATCATGCAGGACGTTACAGAGTTCCTCTTCGCATCTATCGAGGACCTTATCAAGACTCTATGCGAGGCATTCGTCCTTGTGTTTATCGTGGTGTACATCTTCCTTCAGGACACACGCTCAACACTTATTCCGTTGATTGCCGTGCCTGTGTCGTTGATTGGTACATTCTTCTTCCTCTATGTGTTTGGCTTCTCGCTCAACTTGCTTACACTTGCCGCCCTCGTGCTTGCCATTGCTATTGTGGTCGATGATGCCATTGTGGTTGTGGAGGCCGTCCATGCCAAGCTCGACCTTGGCTACAAGTCGGCCAAGCTTGCGTCTATCGACGCCATGAACGAGATTTCGGGAGCCATCATCTCTATTACCCTCGTTATGGCATCCGTGTTTATCCCAGTGTCATTCATGGGTGGTACGTCAGGTGCATTCTACCGTGAGTTCGGTATCACCATGGCTATCTCTATCATCATCTCGGCTCTTAACGCCTTGACACTTTCTCCGGCTCTTTGTGCTATCTTGCTTAAGCCGAAGGATGAGGAAGGCAAAGAGCGCAAGATGTCAATGGTCGACCGTTTCCACGCATCCTTCAATGCCGCTTATGGCAAGGTGCAGGAGAAGTATACCAAGGGTGTGCGCCGCCTTGTGGAGCGTCCTATCATCGCTATCGCTACTGTAGTTGTTGCTATTGCTGCAATGGCTGTGCTCATGGGTACTACCAAGACTGGTCTTGTGCCTGACGAGGATACCGGTACTGTATTCTGTACTGTTTCTACACCTCCGGGAACTTCAATGAAGAAGACCAATGAGGTGATGGACCAGGTAGACCGCATGCTTGCTACCAACCCTGCTATCGCCAGCCGTATGCGTATCACTGGTTACAACTTCATTGCTGGTCAGGGCTCTAACCAGGGTACGTTCATTATCAAGCTCAAGAGCTTCGAGGAGCGTCAGAAGGATGAGGGACCGCTTAAGTATATCGGTGTTCACAACCTCGGTTCTACAATGGTGCTCGGTATGATTTATAAGCAGACTGCAGCTATCAAGGGTGCTCAGATTCTTGCCTTCCAGCCACCTATGGTGCAGGGCTTCTCTGCAACCAACGGTATGACCTTCTCTATGCAGGACCGTACTGGTGGTGATGTGAACAAGTTCTTTGACATTACTCAGAAGTATATCGCAGCCCTCAACGAGCGTCCGGAGATTTCGAACGCCATGACCTCGTACAACACCAAGTATCCGCAGTATAAGATTGATGTTGACGTGGCTAAGTGTAAGCAGAGCGGCATCGACCCGTCTGCAGTGCTCTCTACAATGCAGGGCTACTATGGCGGTATGTATGCGTCTAACTTCAACTCTTACGGTAAGCTCTATCGTGTATATGTTCAGGCTCCGCCTGAGGCACGTGCCGACATCAAGAGTCTCGACAATATCTATGTGCGCACATCGGCTGGAGCTATGGCTCCTATCAAGGAGTATGTCAACCTTAGCCGTGTGTATGGTCCGCAGGAGATTGACCGTTTCAACCTCTTCACATCTATCAATGTGAACGCTTCGGCTGCCGAGGGTTACTCTACTGGTGATGCTATCAACGCTATGGCCGAGGTTGCCAAGACCACTCTGCCAGCAGGCTACACCTACGAGTTCTCAGGTCTTACACGTACAGAGCAGGAGTCATCCAACTCTACTGCTATCGTGTTCGTACTCTGCTTGACCTTCGTTTACTTGATTCTCTCGGCACAGTACGAGTCTTATGTTCTGCCTCTGTCGGTAATCCTCTCAATTCCGTTCGGTCTTGCTGGTGCGTTTATCTTCACCAACATGTTTGGCAAGAACAACGACATCTACATGCAGATTGCGCTTATCATGCTTATGGGTCTTCTTGCTAAGAACGCCATCCTTATTGTACAGTTCGCCCTTGAGCGTCGCCTTACTGGTATGGCTATCTCATGGTCGGCAGTGCTCGGCGCTTCGGCTCGTCTGCGTCCTATCTTGATGACCTCATTGGCTATGATTATCGGTCTTCTTCCGTTGCTCATGCCTTGGGGTGTAGGTTATAATGGTAACATGACACTTGGTGCTGCAGCCGTAGGCGGTATGCTTATCGGTATGCTCTGCCAGATTATGGTTGTACCAGCTCTGTTCTACATCTTCCAGACTCTGCAGGAGAAGATCAAGCCTATCGAGTTTGAGGGCGACTCTGCTAATGTTGATTCTGAGATTCGTCAGTACACCAACCCTTATGTGGCTGGAGCATTGCAGGATCAGATTGACAAGAAATCGAATTAAGGTTTTTAAGAATTTATCGTAGTTAAAAAGAATTTATAGCCATTACCTATTTCTGATGGAAAGGCATTTGGCTATAACTTCTTTATAACTTTAAATTTTTTAAATTCTAAACAAAGTAACAATGAAATTAAACAAGATATTTCTTTTCGCATCTGCATCCTTGCTGATGACCAGTTGCGGATTATACAACAAGTACGAGCGTCCTGAGGTCAACGCCAAGGGCATTGTGCGTGATGTTCAGAGCACCACCGACACACTTGCCGTGGCCGACACTGCAAGCTTTGGCAATCTGCCTTGGCGTGAGGTGTTCACCGACCCACAGCTTCAGTCGCTCATCGAGACAGGTCTGGCCAACAATACCAACCTGCTCAATGCTGCTCTCAACGTTAAGATGGTTGAGGACCAGCTTATGATTGCCAAGTTGGCTTTCGTTCCTGGCTTCACTTTCTCTCCGCAGGGAACAGTGGCTTCTTGGGATGGCAATAAGGCTACAAAGACCTATTCATTGCCTGTCACAGCATCTTGGAGTGTCGACCTCTTTGGCAATCTTCTTAATGTGAAGCGTTCTGCCCAGATGGCCCTCCTTGCAACTAAGGACTATCAGCAGGTGGTGCAGACAAAGGTGATTTCAAACATCGCCAATATGTACTACACTCTGCTTATGCTCGATAAGCAGCTTCAAGTGGTGAATGATATGAGCAAGCTCGTGGAAGAGACTTGGAATATCATGAAGATTCAGAAGGAGCTTGGACGTGTGAAGGAGACTTCTGTGCAGAGTGCTGAGGCTAACCTCTATTCTGTTCAGGCTCAGGCAGCCGACCTCAAGCGTCAGATTCGCGAGACAGAGAACTCGCTCTCGCTTTTGCTCGGTCAGCAGGCTCAGACTATCAAGCGTGGAACATTCGAGGGACAGTCGCTTCCTTCAAAGTTCTCTACAGGTATTGGTCTGCAGCTTCTCAACAACCGTCCTGATGTTCACTATGCCGAGATGTCGCTCGCTCAGTGCTTCTATGATGTTAATACAGCTCGCTCAAAGTTCTATCCTAACATCACAATCTCTGGTACTGGTGCCTTCACCAACTCAGGTGGCGGTGGCATTGTCAATCCAGGCAAATGGCTTCTTTCGGCTGTAGGCTCACTCACACAGCCTATCTTTGCCCATGGACAGATTGTTGCAGGCCTTAAGGTTGCCAAGGCTAAGCAAGAGCAGGCTTACAACACATGGCAGAATGCTGTGTTGTCGGCAGGTTCTGAGGTGAGCAACGCCCTTGTGCTCTACAACTCATCTGACGAGAAGTCGAAGCTTGAGGAAAAGCAGGTGGAGAGCTTGAAGAAGAATGTGGAGTACAACAAGATGTTGTTCAACGATGGTTCTGCCACATATCTTGAGGTAATCACCGCTCAACAGAGTCTTCTCAATGCCGAGCTTTCGAAGGTTGCTGACGACTTCTATAAGATGCAGGCTGTGGTAAACCTCTACTACGCTTTGGGCGGAGGAAGATATTAAAAAGTGAAGAGTGAAAAACGAAGAGTGAAGAATCCATATGTGACACAAAGCAATTGGATTTTCTCTTTTCCCCTTTCCACTTATACAATTGGATACTTCACTCTTCACTCTTAGTTCTTAACTTTCAAAATTCAAAATTATGATTAGTGATAAAGCATATATAGCTCCTGGCGCAAAGATTGGCAACAATGTTACAATCTATCCATTTGCCTACATCGAGGACGACGTTGTCATTGGTGACGACTGCGTAATCTTTCCTTACGTCAGCATAATGCGTGGCACACATATGGGCCGTGGCAACAAGGTGTATCAGAACACGGTGCTTGGCGCCGAGCCGCAGGACTTCAACTACAAGGGTGCGGAGACTCGTCTGGTTATTGGCGACGAGAATATCTTCCGCGAGAATGTTGTTGTAAACCGTGCCACTTTTGCCGATGGCGAGACACGTATTGGCAACCGCAACTTCTTTATGGAGGGTGTTCATATCTCTCACGACACCAAGATTGACGACTACGTTACCTTTGGTTATGGTACTAAGATTGCTGGCGACTGCGAGATTCACAGTGCAGCCATCTTCTCATCTGGTGTTATCGTCAATGCCAATGTGCGCATTGGTGGTGCCTCTATGGTTACCAGTGGTGTGCGCATCTCCAAGGATGTGCCTCCGTTCATCGTGGCTACCGACAACCCAGTGCGTTATGGTGGTGTGAACGAGACTCTCCTGAAGTCATCCAATACTTCAGAAAAAGTCATCAGCCATATTGCCAATGCCTATCGTCTTGTGTTCCATGGTCAGACCAGCGTGTTCGATGCTATCAACCAGATTAAGGAGCAGGTGCCCGAAGGCAAGGAAATCAGCGCTATCGTCAAGTTTCTTGAGGGCAGCCAGATTGGTATCATCAGCAAATTGTAAAACAGATATTTCATACCTTTTATATATTAGTGTTGTTATTTCAATAAGTAAGCGGCAGGGTAGACGAGAGGTCTGCCCTGCCGTTGTTGGATTATAGGGGAGGGAGCCGCTCATAATATAATTTTCTAATATTGCTGTCCGGTAAAACTCCAAAGAGCATAAATACCCTCCCCGAAGTCCAGTAAAATAGGACCTCGGGTTATGTTTTTTCAAAAGTAAGCCTCCTAATCGAAAAGACTTGGTTCAAGTGGTACTTTTTGCATCTCCTTTGCAAGGAAATCATTGCCAAAGTGAGCGATATAAAATTCAAGGCTAAAGTTGATGATGCCGACATAGAGAAACTGACAGATGACAGAAAGAAACTCCTTGGCGAAGCTGTGCTTTAGTGTTGATACAAAAAGAGAGGGAGCTGCTCAATAGAGTGGCTCCCTCTTTTTTGTATGAATTATTTTAGTTCCAAATCCAGCTCAACGGGGCAATGATCGCTGCCGAATATCTCGTTGTGTATGGAGGCATGAGTTATTTGGTCGAGCAGTCTTTCCGATACGATAAAGTAGTCGATACGCCATCCGGCATTTTTCTCGCGTGCCTTAAATCGGTACGACCACCACGAGTAGGTAGTATCCTCGGGATGCAGCCTACGGAATGTATCCACAAAACCATTGTCAAGGAAGCGTGTCATTTTGGCGCGTTCCTCGTCGGTAAAGCCAGCGTTCTTGCGGTTGGTCTTGGGGTTCTTTAGGTCAATCTCCTGATGTGCCACGTTAAGGTCGCCACATAATACTACGGGTTTCTTCTTGTCCAAATCCTTGATGTAAGCCAGAAAGTCGTCCTCCCAAGTCATGCGATAGTCGAGCCTGCGTAGGCCGTCTTGCGAGTTTGGCGTATAGCATGTAACGAGGTAGAACTGTTGCATCTCGAGCGTAATGACACGTCCCTCGTGGTCGTGCTGATCGATGCCTATACCATATGTAACTGATAGCGGTTGGTGGCGTGTGTATACGGCTGTGCCCGAATAGCCCTTTTTGTCGGCATAATTCCAGTAGGATGTGTATCCAGGAAACTGCAGGTCGAGCTGACCCTCTTGCATCTTGGTCTCTTGCAGACAAAAAAAGTCTGCGTCGAGCGCGCAGAAGGAATCCTCGAATCCCTTCTGCACGCATGCACGCAGACCGTTAACGTTCCATGAAATAAATTTCATATATAGCGTTTTTGCTTGTTTCTATTGTGTTATTCGTATCCGCATGTCACTATGAGCGGACGGAAGTAGTTGATGGGGAATGATGGGTAATAGTCTACCGGTTCCTTGTCTACGGAGATAGAGGCGAAGAGCATGTTGAGCTTCATGTTTCGGCTGCCCGACTGTGTGTATACGCCCACGTAGTAGTTCATCTGGAATACGAAGTAGACGGTGTGAGACTCGCCGTTGTACTCAAGCTTCTTTGAGATGATGTAGGGGTTGAGTATAAACTTGTATCCGTTAGTAAGTGTAAATTGCGGGTCGGTGCTTGGCACGAAGTACTTGCACTTGATATCCTCGGCAGGTAGCTTGCTTATGGCTGTACGCAGGGCACGCAATGTCTTAGCTTGGTCCGATTCGTCTTTAGACGAGATGTAAATGGCAGAGTCGAGCATGTTGATAGGGAAGTTGCGCACAACGATCAACGAGTCTTCGCCACGGTAAGGGTCGCCAGCCTTGCAGTCCCAACTTGTAATATTGTTGTACATTGATTCCCATTTTCTGCCGTCGGCGCTTGGCTTCTGTATTTTCAGCTTGCCGGTGTATGTGCCATACATCTGGCTTTGTATCTGCTTTTGCTGTTCGGGTGTGTAGGCGCTGTATCCGTCGTCGGTGTTGCACGATGTGAGCGACATTGCAATGGCTCCGATAAGGAGCAAGAATAATGCTTTAAGATTCTTCATTGTTTTGTTTTTTTTATTGTTTTAAAATTGTTATACGTTTTGCCTATGCTATACATATATATAATACAGCAATATGCAAATCATTGCATTGTATAACAATTTTTTTTTAGAATTTTCTTGAATCCGAGTTGATGAGATTCATAAATTCCTGGCGTGTCTTGGCCTGCTCGAATGCTCCAGAGAAGTCGCTTGTCATGGTTATAGACCCCAACTTTTCTACGCCGCGCATCTGCATGCACATGTGCTTGGCCTCTATCACAACCATAACGCCAAGCGGATGCAGCGTCTGTTCGATGCACTCGCGTATCTGCTGTGTAAGGCGCTCTTGCACCTGCAGACGGTGTGAGAATATGTCGACAACACGTGCTATCTTGCTTAGGCCTGTGATGTAGCCGTTGGGTATGTAGGCCACGTGTGCCTTGCCGTAGAAGGGCAGCATGTGGTGCTCGCAAAGAGAGAACACGTCGATGTCCTTTACTATCACCATTTGGTTGTAGTCTTCCTTGAAGAGGGCATCGGTAAGAACCTTGTGAGGGTCTTGTGTGTAGCCACGTGTAAGCACCTGCATAGCTTTGGCAACGCGCATAGGTGTCTTTTGCAGTCCTTCGCGTTCTGTGTCTTCGCCAAGTAGCGATAGCACTGACTTGTAGTGTGATGCGAGTTCGTCGAGTCCCTCGCGGTATTCTGGATTCAAGTTCATGAGTTTTGAGTTTTGAATTTTGAGTTATGCGCTTTGCGCATTATGAGTTTTTGAATTTTGAGTTCTGAATTGTCAAAACTCTTAATACGCTACTGTAATCTTTCCGCTAACGATGCAAGCTTGCTTGTATCCCATCTTCCGCACCTGATGCAGTATGGCGCTTGCCTCCTCGTATGTGCGGTAGTTGCCCATACGGCATATCCATCGTGGCGAGTAGAAGTGTACGTATACTGGTTGGCTTGGGAAAGCTTGCTTTACGGCATTGCCTGCATTCTGTGCCTTAATCTTGTCGTTGCGTGTATTGCCTCCTGCAAAAACCTGCACACGATAGCCGTTGACCTTGTACGAGCGTCGCATAACCTTCTTGCGTGTATCAACTACCTCAGGCTGTTCGGCCTCGTGTTCAGAAGATGGCTCATGGCGAGCCTGCTCATGATGAGCCTGCTCATGATGGGGCTGCTCGTATGATCGGTGGGCATTATTGGTTGAGTCGCCGTTATGTTGTTGGGTGTTGTGCTTTTGTGGCTCAGCATCCTGATTGTTCTTCTTTTTGTTTGGAGTGTTGTTTTGATGCGTAGGCTCTGCTTGTTTCTTTACAGGTTCTTGAGCTCTTGCGCTAACGTTGGCGTTGTTAACCAACTCCTCTATCTCGCGACTCTGTGTCACGACAACGCTTGCCTTGCCTTGCTGTTTCTGTTGCAGGTGCTGTGTGTAAGTCTGTGCCTTGGCGGCTGTGGCAATGCCAAGCATAAGGCATAAGATGAAGTATAAGCGTTTCATTGGTTGTGTGTAAATTGAAAATCAGTGAGACGGCAATGCCTGTGTGGGCATGCAGTCTCACTGTTTCTTTTAAAGAATATCTTTTTAATTACTTCTTCCAAGCGTCAATGATGCCCTTGAAGTCGGCACACTTCAATGAAGCGCCACCAATCAAGCCACCGTCGATGTTAGGCTTAGAGAAGAGTTCAGGAGCGTTGCTTGCCTTGCAGCTACCGCCATAGAGGATAGATGTGTCCTCTGCAGCCTCGTTGCCATACTTCTCGGCTACGATAGAGCGGATGTATGCAAGCATTTCCTCTGCCTGGTCAGATGTGGCAGTCATGCCAGTACCAATAGCCCAGATTGGCTCGTAAGCGATGATGATGTTCTTCCAAGCCTCTGCGTCGAGGTGGAATACCGAACCTTCGAGCTCAGCCTTTACTACATCGTTCTGCTTCTCTGCCTTGCGCTCCTCGAGAGTCTCGCCACAGCAGAAGATTACCTTCAAGCCATGTGCAAGAGCGAGGTCTACCTTCTCCTTCAGAATCTCGGCTGTCTCGCCATAGTACTGGCGACGCTCTGAGTGGCCAAGGATTACATACTGTGCACCAGTGCTCTTAACCATTTCGGCAGAAACCTCACCAGTGTAAGCACCCTTCTCCTTGTCGGCGCAGTTCTCAGCACCAAGACCTACAACAGAAGAATCCAATACGTTGGCAACAGAAGCCAAGTGGATGAACGGAGTGCAAATTACTACATCGCAGTTAGGCTTTTCAGCTACAAGTGCCTCGTTGATTTCCTTAGCGAGAGCTACACCATCCTGCAGGTTGAGGTTCATTTTCCAGTTACCTGCTACAATTTTCTTTCTCATTTTCTTTTTTTGATTTAAAGATTTGGAATATATTATTCTCTTTCTGTTTACTTCTTACCCATTTGGTCCAAGCCCACAGTCGGTCGGCAAGCGACAGTAGGAACAGTGGCAGCAAGAATGTCAGCACAACCTTTAGTATGCTTGACGACATTCCGTTATCTGTTGGCATCTGTCCTATAGACAGCTTGTTTAGTGGCGCCGTCAGTTCGTCGGTCTGTGGCAATAGGTTGTGGCTCCACTTGCCTATTATAGTGCCGTTCTTCAGCAGTAGAAGTCCGGGGTTGGAGCGTATTATTGTCTTGAGTGTTGTCTCGTCTGACAAGCAGAAGGGATATTCAGCACCAGTTATGTCGCGCCATCTTGTAATGTCTTTGTCGGTAGAAGCCGTAAGACAGTAGAAGGCTGCGCCTTGCTCTTGGGCGTATTCGTATATTTGGTCGATGTCGCCAAAGTTGCTGTCGTCTGCTTTTGCCAATGATGGGGCTATAAGCAGAAATGTATATCCAGGGCGTGAGAGTATTGAGTCGGTAATATCTTCACCAGTTGTTGCCGAGTCGATGATAAAGTCGTGTATAGGTGGCTCGTATCCTTGCTTGGTAACAACCGTACGGGCATCTACAAACTGCCATGTAGAGTCGGGATAGTTGTCGACTGTAAACTCCCTTGTCTTGCCATCCTTTTGCATGATGAATGTTGTGGCATACTCGGTTTGTGGCGCTCCCTCTGGTATGGTCATGGCTTCCTTTATGTTGACACCTATGTGGTAGGGGCGGAAGTCGAATGTTGGGAGTGCGTACAGACACCAAAGGCTTGTGCCAAGGATGTAGACTACTGCATAGTTCATCACCAACCATTGGTTGGATGGCGATATAAGTCGTAGCATACATGCCAGTTGCCAAGCCACTATAGCCGCACATGCCACCAGCAGTATATTCTTTAGCAGCGTCTCGCCATTAGTCAGTATGAATGCATCGCCAAAACATCCGCAGTCTTTTACGGGGTCGGCAATGTATATCCATACAGTTATCAGCGTCATCACGGCCATAAATGCCAGTGTTAGACGTGTTGTTATCTGGCGTTTTATTGCAAACAGCATGAATACGCCGAGTGCAAACTCTATCGCTGCCAGCACCACTGCCAATAGTAGTGTGGTCCATTGTGGCACCATACCGGCAAGGTCTATCGCCGCCAGATAGTCGGTTATCTTATATTGTGTGCCCAATGGGTCTATGGCCTTGACATATCCTGATATGATAAAGGTTATGGCAAGAATCAGTCGGCACACGTTAACTATGATAACTCGCAACTTGTTCATAGTTCTTTGTTTTCGAGCATCTTTATCGCACCGAAGCATGCGTAGTTGATAATGTCCATATAGTTGGCGTCGATGCCTTCCGACACGAGTGTAGAACCATTCAGATTCTCAATCTCCTTAACGCGCTGTATCTTTGTAAGGATAAAGTCGGTGTAGCTGCTTACGCGCATGTCTCTCCATGCCTCGTTATAGTCGTGGTTCTTGCGCAACATAAGCTCCAGACACTTTTTGGCGTGCTCGTCGTATAGGTTTAGTGCCTGGTCGGGAGTCATGTCTACAGTGTCGGCATATCCTTTCTCAAGTTGTATGAGTCCGATGATGCCGTAGTTGATAAGTGCAATAAATTCTGGGCGTATGCCTTCTCCCACAAGCGATGTGCCTGTAGTCTCAAGTGAGCGTATGCGTTTAGCTTTGATGAAGAGCTGGTCGGTAAGCGATACCGGTCTCAATATGCGCCATGATGCACCATAATCGTGCAGCTTCTTGGCAAATAGCGAGCGGCATTCTGCCATTACGTTTCTAAATTGCTCTTCAGTCTTGCTGAATTGTTCGTCTGTATTATTCATAATTCGGCGCAAAAATACAAATTTCCTGTGATATATACAAGAGATTGCTTGTGATATGCACAAGATACGAGCCTATTTTAGTGTTGTTTCTGTCGCAAGTGTATCATTCTCACCACGCCACACATAGCTTCGTAGCGTGCTTGCAGTGAGTCGCGCTTTACGGTCATCATATTGCGGCGGTAGAGATTGGTCTCTGTTTTAAGTGCCTCTGTCATTTCTTGCAACTTTATGTCTGTGCTTGCCACATCTGCCTGAGCCAATTTTAGTGATGCGTTTTGCCATAGGCGCAAAGCCGTCTTGCGAGCTTCTATTGCCTGTGGATAATGCTCGCGCAACTGCACAATAGAGTCGAGTGTAGCTCGGTAATTGCCGCTTTTATACAGCGAGTCTATTTTGGCGAGCAAGGGCTTTGCCTTGTCTTCTTCGCTCTGCGAGCATGCAGAAAGCAGCATAGCTGCCAATAATATGGTGATTAGGTGTCTCATAATTGGCAAAAGTACAACTTTATAGCGCAATGGGCAAGTAAATTCGGAATATTTAACTTTAAGCTAAGAATTTTGACTTGTATCAAAAAAAGGAGAGCCGTTATGTAAGTTTTGTGTTTATTGTTTGCGTGCACAGGTTTCTGTTTGTATCTTTGCAACGTCTAAAAGACATAAAGGATAACATTTAGGATAACAAATTAAAAGAAAGGAAAAGATTATGGTAACTATGTTGTTATTGGCTGTTGTGGCAATTTCTCTTGCCCAGGTCATTAGTATGGCACACAAGATAGACATTAAGTAAACATTACTTCTTAATGCTATCAATGCCTTCTTCTATTTAATCGAAGAAAAATTTGGTAAGTTGTTAAAATATTACAGCCGGCAGACTATATGTTTGTCGGCTGTTTTTTTATATGTGTATAAACACAAAAAATCTCATACCACCATCGCTGGCAATATGAGATTTTATGCTGCGCTTCAGCATTTATTAGCTGTGTTATAATAATTTACTGTTATTTCTTTTCTGAGTTGACAGCCTTGATCTTCTGGCAAACGAGATCCAGGTCGTCACGCAACTTCTGTACCTTGCGGTTCATCTCATCGATAAGGCTATTGCCCTTCTTTGAGCTTGCATTAAGGAATCCAAGGTTATTCTCGTATGTCTGAATCTCTTGACGCAACTGGTCGCGACGGCGCATAAGGCGTCCGCGCTCAGAATCAAGAGCTTCTTCGCCACGCTTTGCCACGTTCTTCAAGCCTGACTTAAAGTCGTCCAAACGACGACGGCGTGTAGAGATATTGAGCTGCTTGTATATATTGTCGAGCACTTCGTGGAACTCGGCATACAGCTTGTCCTTATCTTTGTAAGGCACATGTCCCACCTTATTATATTCTTCTACCAGAGCCTGAACATTCTCGCGTGTTGTTTCGGCAGCGTTCTCAAGCATAGAGCGAAGCTTTGCAATAATCTCGTTCTTCTTGTTAAGGTTGGCATGCTCCTCATTGCGTGTTCCGGCGTTGGCTGCATTACGTGCCTCAAAGAACTTGTTGCATGCTCCAAGGAACTCGTTCCAAAGCTGGTCGCCAAGCTTCTTTGGCACCATGCCTATAGTCTTCCATTCCTTCTGCAATGCAATGAGCTTGTCGCTTGTCGACTTCCATTCTGTAGAGTCGGCAAGTTCCTTAGCCTTTTCAACAAGAGCGCGCTTCTTGTCAGCATTCTCTGCAAATGTCTTCTTCATCTCCTTGAAGTATTCGGCTTTACGGCCAAAGAAGTCGTCACAGGCAGCACGGAAGCGTTCGAATATCTTTACATTCATCTTCTGTGGTGCAAAACCTATGGTCTTCCATTCATTCTGCAATTCGATAATCTCCTTAGAGCGCGACTCCCAATCGCTGGCTGTCTTGTTCTCCACTTTACCCAGCTCTTCAACCTTCTCGCATAGAGCTGTCTTGCGTGCAAGATTCTCGTCTTCCTTAGCGCGAATCTGCTCGAAGTGCTGCTGATGGCGCTTGTTGATAACTGTAGAAGCAGCCTTAAAGCGTGTCCATATCTGCTCGCGAAGCTCCTTTGCTACCGGACCTATCTCGCGATATTGCTGGTGCAACTCCTGCAACTGATGGAATGCGCTGATAACATCCTCCTCATTGGCAAGGTTTTCTGCAGCCTCACACAGCTTGGTCTTAAGCTCAAGGTTCTTCTTGAAATCATATTCGCGAGCCTCTGAGTTTAGCTTCAGCAAGTCGTAGAACTGCTCTACATACAGCTGATAATTGCGCCAAAGCTCATTTGCCTTGTCGGCTGGTACGGCCTTGATGTCCTTCCACTGCTGCTGCAGTTCCTTGAATTCATTATATGATTTGTTGGCTTCATCTGGCGATGTAGCCATAGCCTTTATCTTTTCTATTATCTCGAGTTTCTTTTCGAGATTAGCCTGTTTTTCAGCCTCTTGCTCTTGGAACACCTTTTGTCTTTTTTCGCGTACGATAGCCATTTCTGCCTTGAATGCTTCTTCATCTTCATCAGGCAGAATCTGATAGGTTGCAGGGTCGCCGCCACCATCAATGTATTCCTTAAGTTTGGCTTCACGCTCTGTGATGTGCAGTTTGTAGAACACGGTCTTTAGAAGGTCTATCTCGTCCTTGTTAGGATTCTCGTCGCTTGCGGCGATTTCCTTAAGGCGTTCAACCACCTCTTTCTTGTTCTTGTACACTTTGGCGTTCTCTACTTTTTGAGCGTCAGCAGCCTGTGTGGTCTGCTCTACGTTCTGTTCTTCTTGTGCACCTTGCAACAGGGCGTTTTCTTGAGAGTCCATCATTTAACTGTTTTAAGTTTATGATACGGGTAATTCAAATACACAACACTTAGCCATCAAGATTGATATTGTTTTGTTGTTTGTGGTTAACGGCTTCGTGTTATTTCACGTTTAAATAGGTTGCAAACTTAATAAAAAAATTTGAATATAAGCGAAAAAAGTAATTTTTTTTCGCTTATATCCCATATAAACAAGCTTTATAGCAGTCGTTTGTGGCGTAGTATGACCCACGACAGCACCGATACCACAACAGATATGATTAGTGCTACGGGGAATCCCCAGCGATAATCTTCCATGCCGTTGATTAGGTTCATACCAAAGAGTGATGATATTAGCGTAGGCAACATCATCACGATAGACACTGACGTGAGGGTACGCATCACGGTATTCATGTTGTTGTTGATGATGCTCGAGTAGGTGTCCATTGTCGATTCAAGGATGTCCGAGTATATGCTTGTTGTTTCTCTTGCCTGCGACATCTCGATGTTTACGTCCTCGATAAGGTCGGCATCAAGCTCGTCCACTTGCAACTTAAACTTCAGTTTGGCAAGCAATGTCTCGTTGCCTCGGATGGATGTTGTAAAGTATGTAAGCGAGTCTTGCAGTCGCGACAATGCTATAAGCGACTCGTTGTTCACGTTATGGTCGAGGTTGTGCTTGGCCTTCTCTATAAGTGTGTTGATTTGCTTCAATCGCTTAAGGTACCAAACAGCCGATGATAGGAACAGTCTGAAGATCATGTCCACATAGTCGGTAAATCCCTCTCCGCGCTTTTGATGGTACGACACAAAGTCAATCATCATGTTGGTCTCGTAATAACACACAGTGATGGTTACATCACGCTTGTGTATTATACCGAGAGGCACAGTGGTGTATGGCGTACGCGAGCGTATCTCCTTGACGTATGGTATACGCAAGATGATAAGCATCCATCCGTCGTCGTACTCATAACGGGCACGTTCGTCGGCGTCGCTGATATCGGATAAGAAATAGTCGGGTATATTGAATCGTTCTTCCAACAGTTGCTGGTCTTCGTCAGTTGGACATGTTACTTGAATCCAGCAGTTGGGCTGCCATTCCTCGATTTGCTTGAGTGTAGAGTTGGTGTTCCAAAATGTTCTCATAAAGATAATCTCCATGGGTTTAATAATGCGGGGAGACCAGCTTTATGATGCCGTCCTCCTGCACTACAAGTTCATATTTTCCGCGTGATAATCGTCCATAAAATGTTATGATTTGATTTTTCGACTGCAAAGGTACGCAAAATCGTTTACATATTATTATAAGTTTTCGTATTTCTTTCGGTTTTTAACAGGATTGCAACAAATAACTACAGCACGTAATGGCTGTGGCATTGGCGCTGGCTTTTATAAAATAACTGAAGTTTCGCAAGTGAAAGTAGTTAAGAAGTTAAGGAGTTGTCGCACCCTATGGTCACTAAGGAGTTAAGTCATTAGCTTTTTACTTTATTTATAGCACTAAAAGCATTTGGCTTAACTTCTTAACTCCTTTAACTACTGAATTCTCTGAACTTGCGAAAGTTCAGTAAAATAAATAAAAACAAGCTTGTTTGTTTTGTATTGTCTTTGAATTCCATTAACTTTGTACTTAATAATTTAAATTTATAATATAGCAAGAATTTGGAACTAAAGAAGACCATAAACAATACGCTTAAGGTAAGTCTCTCGCTGCTGCTTGGCGGACTGATTCTGTACTGGATGTATCGCGGTTTCGACTTCGGTAAGGTTGAGCAGGTGTTGCTGCACGACATGAACTGGATGTGGATGTTGCTTTCATTCCCGTTTGGCATACTTGCACAGATGTTCCGTGGTTGGCGATGGCACCTTACACTTGAACCAGTTGGCGAACATCCGCGCACTTCTACCAGTATCAACTCTATATTTCTTTCTTATGCCGTTAGTCTGCTGGTTCCTCGCATAGGCGAGTTTGCGCGTTGCGGTATATTAAGACGTTACGATGGAGTTTCTTTCCCTAAAGCTTTGGGTACCGTAGTGATGGAGCGTGCTATCGACTCGCTGCTTGTAATGCTTATTGCCTTGCTCACATTCATCTTCCAAATTAAGATATTCAATATCTTCTTCAATCGCACCGGTACCAATATCGATACCATACTTGCCGGATTCTCCACAACCGGCTATATCGTTACTGCCGTGTGTGGCATTGCGGTGTGTGTGCTGTTATGGTATATCATGCGTAGGTTTGCTATATATAATAAGGTGAAGTCTACTGTCAAGGGAATATGGCAGGGAGTGATGTCTATACGCAATGTCAAGCACCCTGTTCTCTTTGTGGCTTTTACCCTTGCTATATGGGGCAGCTACTTTCTTCACTATTATCTTACGTTCTTCTGCTTCGAGTCTACAGCCCATCTTGGTATGGCTTGCGCTCTCGTTACCTTTATCGTGGGTAGTATTGCTGTTATTGTGCCTACTCCTAATGGTGCTGGTCCGTGGCATTTTGCCGTTAAGACTATGCTTATACTATATGGTGTAGCCGATACCGACGCTCTTAACTTTGTGCTTATTGTACATAGTGTGCAAACTCTGCTTGTTGTGGCTTTGGGTGTTTATGCCTGGGCTGCATTGGCTCTTACTAAGAAGAGAATTACGAATTAGGAGTTACGAATGACGAGTTACGAATTATAGATTTTTTTAATACATATTACTATGAGTGAAATCAAAAACCTAAACCCCGAGTGTATTTGGCGCAACTTTGATGCACTGACACAGGTGCCGCGCCCATCTGGACATCTTGAGAAAGTACAGCAGTTCTTGCTCGACTTTGCAGCCCGCGTTGGCGTGGAGGCATTTAAGGATGCTGCCGGAAACATTGTTATGCGCAAACCTGCTTCTCCGGGTATGGAGAACCGCAAGGGTATTATTCTTCAGGGACACATGGATATGGTGCCACAGAAGACAAAGGAGTCGACCCATAACTTCGAGACCGACCCTATTGAGACATATATAGATGGCGATTGGGTACGTGCCAAGGGTACTACACTTGGTTCCGATAACGGTATGGGTGTTGCTGCTATTATGGCTGTTATGGAAGACAAGACATTGGTACATGGTCCTGTCGAGGGCCTTATCACAGCCGATGAGGAGACAGGCATGTTCGGTGCTAACGACCTTCCTGCCGACGAGCTTAATGGCGATATACTCCTTAATCTCGACTCGGAGACTTGGGGCAAGTTTGTTATCGGCTCGGCTGGCGGTATAGATATTACTGCTACTCTCGCCTATAAGGAAGTGGCTACCGACAAGGAGGACGCTGCTGTAAAGGTCGTTATCAAGGGCTTGAAGGGTGGACACTCTGGTCTTGAGATACACGAGGGACGTGGCAACGCCAACAAGCTTATGGCTCGCTTCGTTCGTGAGGCTATCGCCGAGTATGGCGCACGTCTTGCTACATGGCATGGTGGCAATATGCGTAATGCCATTCCTTTTGAGTGCGAGGTAGTGCTCACATTGCCTAAGGAGAATGTTGAGGCTCTTAAGGAGGACGTTGAAGAGTGGTGCAAGCTGTTCAACCACGAGTATCGCACAATCGAGGAGAACATCCAGTTCTTTGCAGAGGATGTGGCTACTCCGGAGAACGAGACTCCTGAGGAGATTCAGGACAACCTCTTGGACGCTATCTATGGCTGCCACAACGGTGTACTGCGTATGATTCCGGTGTTCCCTACAGTTGTTGAGACATCATCTAACCTCGCTATTATTGACATCGAGGGTGGACATGCCTACTTCAAGCTGCTTGCCCGTTCGGCTAACGAGAGCATGCGCGACTATATTGCCAAAACTCTTGAGTCGACATTCTCTATGGCTGGCATGAAGGTTGAGTTTAGCGGAGCATACGGTGGATGGGATCCTAACACCGACAGCGAAATTCTGCACCTGCTTGAAAAGAACTATCGTGAGCTGTTTGGCGAGGAGGCTATCGAGCAGGTAGACCACGCTGGTCTTGAGTGTTCGGTTATCCTTGAGAAGTATCCGCACCTCGATGTTGTGTCTCTCGGTCCGACGCTTCGCTCACCGCATACCACTATTGAGCGTTGCAGCATCTCTACAGTAGCTCCTTTCTGGGAACTGTTGAAGAAGACTATGGAGACAGTGCCAGTTAAGTAATTTCGCTTGCGAATTTTGAACACCTTATTACATATACAACAAAAAGCCCAGAGCATCAATGCTCTGGGCTTTTTGTTAGCATCTTAGAAGATGCCCCATTTTTTCTTGCGTTTGGGTTGTTCGTGTTGAGTCTCAAACGAACCTTCGTTTATAATGTCTTCCCACGTTTGGCGTTTCTGTATCATGCGATATATCTGTCCCCAGTCGGGTAAGCCTCCCAGGTTGCGGTCGTCAATAAATAAGTCTGCCTTTAGCTTGCGCGAGAAGTGGTTGTTGTTGTCAAGCGTCTCTTCTGGATAGTCCTTGTTGACAGCATAAAACTCAACACCACGATCCTTGCACCATTTAACGGCATCGTCAAGCAACTTACCCTCTCTTACACTCCACATTATCAGCTTGTGGTTCTGCTTAATAAGCATTTTCAGTGTCTCGGTGGCAAATGGAATCTCGCGTCCTATTGCTGGGTATTCGTGTTCAACGATAGTGCCGTCAAAGTCAACAGCTATAATCATATTCTTCTGTTATTGTTACTGTTTAAAAGAGTTATTACTTCTTTAATGAGTTGTCGTTCTTGTTGCCGTAGCCACTGCTTGTGTAAGTTCCGTATGTGCCATACGAACCATATGAAGCCATCTGGCGGTTGTTGCTATGTCCGTATGTGCCATATTTGCCATATTTGCCATACTTGCCGTAGCCATAGTAGTAGCCATACTTCTTCTTCGACATGTCGATGCCGTTGATTACGATGCACATGTTAGGCAACTTCTTCTGCTGGTTGAAACCATTAATAAGATCGAAGCTTGACTTTGCTGTGTAGTCGGCACGACACATATATATAGTAATATCGGCGCAACGACCTATCTGTATGGTGTCTGTTACAAGACCTGCAGGTGCGGTATCCATGAGTATGTAGTCGTAGTCTTCCTTCAGCAAGTCGATAATCTGCTGCAATGCCGGACGCGATACAAGCTCTGCCGGGTTTGGAGGAATAGGACCTGCCATAAGAAGGTCAAGATTGTCGTTAGCACCCGACTTTACAATCTGCTCTCTGATATCCTCCTTTGTAGGATTGCCATGTACAAGCAGGTTGGTGATACCATGCTTGCGGTCCTTAAGGTCGAACAACTGAGCCAGACGAGGCTTGCGTATATCCAAACCGATAAGTATAACCTTCTTGCCCAGCAATGCAAAGCTCATGGCAAGGTTGGATGTGATAAATGTCTTACCCTCGCCCGATGTTGTAGAAGTGGTCATAATAACCTTCTGTCCGTCCTTCAGCATAAACTGGATGTTTGTGCGTATAGAGCGGAATATCTCCTCCATAATGTTGTTGGTGTTCTCGTGTACCACGATACCAGCCTTCGACTTAACCTCTTCGCTTGCAATAGCCACATCGCCAATGATAGGCAGATTGGTAAGTGTCTCTACATCGTCGTGTCCCTCAATCTTATAACGGAAGAAGTTGATGAGGAACAGCACACCTATAGGCAGTGCAAGTCCAAGAACAAGCGCCATAAGCAAGATGATAGAAGTCTTTGGGCTTGTCTTGCCCATTACCAATGGATCGTCTATAAGCTTGCCCTTGTCTGCTGTAGCAGCCAGAGATATAGAGTTCTCCTCGCGCTTCTGCAGCAACATAAGGTACAGACCCGACTTAACCTCCTGCTGACGTCCAATCTGTGTAAGCACGCGCTCCTGCTCCGGACTAGATGATATCTGTCCTGCGTATGTGTTATACTGCTGTTGTATGCTGTTGCGCTGTATGTCTGCGTTGCGTTGAGCCTGGCTCATGGCGCGGCGTATGCTGCTTATAAGGTCGTCGAGCTGTGCTGTAAGTGGAGTTACAGCAGGCGAGTTCTCACTTGCGCTACGCAATAGGCGGTTGCGCTCAATAGCGATGTCGTTGTACTTGTTTATAAGAGCCGAGGCTGTAGGATCGGTCAAACCCACGTTGGTAGGCAGAGTCTGATACTTGTTTACAGGCTCGTTCATATAGTCGTCGATACTTCTCAGAAGCTCAATCTGCATATTTGTCTCGGCCAACTTCTGTGTGTAAACATCCGAGCTGGCTATAGTCTGAGCCGAGTTAATCTTCGGGTCGATGATGTTGTAGCGACGCTTTGTCGACTCAAGATCGCCCTCTGTAGCACCCAATTCATTGTTTATCTTCTCAAGACGCGAGTTGATAAACTGCTCTGTGCGCATTGCTATCTCGTTCTTATCCTCGTTGGCTTGGCGGTTGTAGCAAACCGACAGCTGGCGCAGATAGTCTACGGCACGCATAGGCACAGCGTCTTTCAATACAAGTTCGGCTATTGTTGTGGTCTTTGATGTCTGGCTTACCGCCATTGACTTGGCATATATCTTACCAGCCATCTTAGGTGATACAATGACAGCCTTAAGCGAGCGGTCCTCTGGCATCTGGTATCCAGGGTTTGCATTAAAGCTTATAATACCCACGCTGGTGTTGATGCTGAAAGGTAGGCGCGCTGTGGTGCGGTCTATCTTGTGCTTAATAGGCAACTTGTCGGGGTCGTTAGGCACATACACGTAGGTACCAGTGATGTGATACTGACCTTTCTCAAGCTTGATGTTAAGCTTGATAGGCATCTTCAGGTTTTCAAGACTGTTTGCATCCAAGTCTACATTCACCGGCTGAGTGCGGTAGATGATGTGGTCTTTTATGCGTCCTGATATCCAATAGTTTACGTATAGCTTGAGGTCTTTTACAGTCTCGCTTGCAAGGTTTGACGATCCAAGAATAACCATCTCGTTGTCTATTCCTGCCGAGTTGGTCATAATGCCAAGTGTAGACGAGGCAAGCAACTGGCTCTTTCCGGCATATCCTCTGTTAGAGTTGCTTTGGTCTTCCTTAATCAGCAGCTTCACGTTGGCCTGATATATAGGTGTGGCTAACTTAAGGTATACCATAGCCAAGCTAAGGCAAACGATGAGCGACAATACGAACCACTTCCAGTTGAGCACAACCATTGTGTAAAGCGTCCTAATGTCGAACGACGACTTCTCGGTTTCGTTTTCTTGCTGGACATTGTACAATCCTGCGGTTTTGTTTTCTTCCATTTTTTATTATCAGCAATAATTTGTTTGCACTTAATAGTCTAAGTGTTTATGTTATGTTTCTTGTTATATAAATCAACTTTTCTTACTACTTCTCGCCCTCAGCCAGTTGCAGCAGATACTTACCGTAGTTGTTCTTGCACATAGGTTGAGCTATGGTCTTAAGCTTCTCGCTGTCAATCCATCCCTTCTTGTAAGCTATCTCCTCAAGGCATGCCACCTTTAGTCCCTGTCTCTTCTCAATTACCTCTATAAAGGTGCTTGCCTCCGACAAGCTGTCGTGTGTGCCAGTATCAAGCCATGCAAATCCGCGTTGCAAGGTCATTACCTTTAGGTCTCCCTTGGCAAGATATTCCTGATTTACGGTTGTTATCTCCAGTTCGCCACGCTTGCTTGGCTTTATATGGTTGGCTATATCTACCACACTGTTAGGGTAGAAGTATAGTCCAACCACGGCATAATTGCTTTTTGGATGCTCTGGTTTCTCCTCTATGCTAAGGCAGTTGCCGTTGCTGTCAAATTCAGCCACGCCATATCGTTCGGGGTCGTTAACATAGTAGCCGAATACCGTAGCCTTGCCTTCCTTTTCAACATTCTGCACACTCTCATGCAGCAACTGTGTAAATCCGGCTCCGTAGAATATGTTGTCGCCCAATACAAGGCATGCCGAATCGCCGTTAAGGAAGTCGGCTCCTATGATAAATGCTTGTGCCAAACCGCCCGGATATGGTTGCTCGGCATATTCAAACTTCACACCCAAGTCGCTGCCGTCGCCCAACAGTCGCTTGAATGATGGCAGATCGTCTGGAGTTGATATAATGAGTATATCCCTAATGTCCGCCAACATGAGCACGGAGATAGGATAGTATATCATTGGCTTGTCAAATATAGGGATAAGCTGCTTGCTTATACCCTTTGTGATGGGGTAAAGTCGAGTACCCGAACCACCCGCTAAAACAATTCCTTTCATAGTCGTGAGGTGTGTTGTACTAATTAATGATTCGAAAACGCATAAATGCGTACAAAGATACTAATAATTGTTGGAATAAGCCCATATGCAGACCTAAAAAATGCCTGTTATTATATTATTGTCAAATATTTATGCGTATACCTCCAAAACTTTTGCGAGATTGGAATAGTTTTATTAATTTTGCATATGATAGGCTTTGCCCTCCGTTCGCCTAAATACATGGAGACGACATTATGGCGCGAAGCCTTTCCTCAAGGTTAAATTTAAAATATAAACATTACACAAACATGGGATTCTTATCAAAACTTTTCAACAGAAAGGACGATAATAACAAAACAGGCGGAATGGAAGACTACATGCAGCTTGTGCGTGTTTACTTTCAGGCTTCTATAGCCGCAAACGTTGGTATTACCAATCTTGCCATGCTACCCGATCTGCGTGTGTTCAAGTCTACGCTTCATGTGCAGACTGTCAACAACAAGCTGGGACTTGGCGAAAAGAGCGCATGCCGCAAGATGTTAAAGGATATCTATGGCACCGACGACCTATTCTTCAAGGAGGTAGACCAAAGTATTCGCAAAAACTGCCGCAAGATGCAGGACGTCCAGGTTTATCTCATTCAGTTCCAGGGATTCACACAGGACATAATGATGCTTATGGGCAACCTTATGAAGTTTAAGTTGCGTCTGCCTTCTATCTTCAAAAGTGCTTTGTACAAGATGACAGAGAAGACCGTTGCCGAACTATTTACCAAGAACGACTATACCGACCCTGCCGTGCTTAAGGCTGTTGTGGCTATACGCCAGTACAATAATCGACTTGGTTTCTCGCAGAAGTGGATATCCGACTTTGTATATCAGGTGGTGATGCTTGCCAAGAAAGAACCTAAGCCAACCGACGACCAAGAGGCAAAGAAATAAGCTAACGACTCAAAAAACTGTTACATTTTTTTGTGCCGTTCACAGAAATAACTTAATTTTGTAATCAAATAGTAGCATAATGGAAGCTGATGCCAAATCTATCGACCTTTTCACTACCCGTGTCAGGCAGATGATTCTTCAGTACGAAGAATTAAGGGGACATAATGCCGCGCTTAATGCAACAATCGAACAGCAAAAAGCTCGCATTAGTCAACTTGAGGCGCATGTCACTCAGCTACAAAACGATTACAAGAGTCTGAAAGTAGCACGTATGGTCGAGATTGCCAATGGCGATATGGAGGCTGCCCAAAAGCTTCTTGCCAAACTGATAAGAGACGTAGACAAGTGTATTACGCTTGTAAGCGAGGGCAAGTCGACTGAATAACACTTCAACAATATGGCAGAAGAAAATCAAGACAAGTTGCGCATCAGGCTTCATGTTTACGACACCGAGATACCAGTCAACGTGCGTCCTGAGGACGAACCCTACTATCGCGATGCCGCACAGCTCATTACGAGTACCGTTAATGCCTATGCCTCGAGATACAAAGGACCAAAGAACGAGAAAGAACTGCTCTATATGGCGCTTATCGATATTGCCTTGCGCTATCAGATGGAACTGTCGCGCAACGATACTAAGCCTTATAAGGACATCATCGGCAAACTGACACAGGAAATTGAGGATGTGCTGAAGAAGGAGTAAGCCACCAAACCCAAAATTGTGAACAATCACGTATATAATAAATAATGTATAATAAAATATAATAATGTTAGGTATCATAGTTAGTGCCGTGCTCGCCCTCATAATAGGCGCAGCAGCAGGCTATACTATTTTCCGCTACGTAATACAGGGAAAATATAATGAGATGATTGCAGCCGCCAACAAGGAGGCTGAGGTTATAAAGGAGAAGAAGCTCCTTGAGGTCAAGGAGAAGTTCCTCAACAAGAAGGCTGAGCTTGAAAAGGAGGTGCAATCGCGCAACCAGAAGATACAGCAGAGCGAAAACCGCTTGAAGCAACGCGAGATTTCGCTCAATCAGCGTCAGGAGGAACTTGGCCGACGCAAGCAGGAATGCGACCAGAGTGCTCAACGCATAGAGAACGAGAAGAAACTTATTGCGCTTAAGCAGGAGGAACTTGAGAAGATGCAGATTAAGGAGCGCGAGAAACTCGAGGAACTCTCAGGTCTTAGCGCCGATGAGGCTAAGAATCGTCTCGTTGAAAGCCTTAAGGACGAGGCTCGCACCGATGCAGCTTCTTACATTAACGAGATTATGGATGAGGCTAAGCTCAATGCCAACACTCAGGCCAAGAAGATTGTTATCCAGACTATACAGCGTGTGGCTACCGAGACAGCCATCGAAAACTCTGTATCTGTATTCCATATCGAGAACGACGAGGTTAAGGGACGTATCATCGGACGCGAGGGTCGCAACATTCGCGCACTTGAGGCAGCTACCGGAGTTGAGATCGTTGTAGACGATACCCCAGAGGCTATCGTTATATCTGCATTCGACCCCGTTCGTCGTGAGGTATGTCGCCTTGCTTTACATCAGCTTGTTGCCGATGGACGTATACATCCGGCACGTATCGAGGAAGTAGTGGCCAAGGTTAAGAAGCAGCTCGACAACGAGATAATCGAGACTGGCAAGCGCACAGCTATCGACCTTGGTATCCATGGCTTGCATCCTGAACTTATACGTATCATCGGTAAGATGAAGTATCGTTCGTCTTACGGACAGAATCTATTGCAGCATGCACGCGAGACAGCTAACCTTTGCGCCGTTATGGCAGCCGAGCTTGGCTTGAATCCAAAGAAGGCTAAACGTGCCGGACTATTGCATGATATAGGCAAGGTACCCGATGAGGAGAGCGAATTGCCACACGCTCTCTATGGTGCCAAGATTGCCGAGAAGTACAAGGAAAAACCAGATATCTGCAACGCTATCGGCGCTCACCACGACGAGATGGAGATGAACACTCTCCTTGCTCCTATTGTACAGGTGTGCGATGCTATATCTGGCGCACGTCCAGGTGCTCGCCGCGAGATAGTAGAGGCCTATATCAAGCGTCTTAACGACCTTGAAGCTATCGCAATGTCTTATCCTGGCGTTACAAAGACTTACGCTATTCAGGCTGGTCGCGAGTTGCGTGTCATCGTCGGAGCAGACAAGATGGACGATAAGGAGACCGAGAGCTTGTCGGGCGAGATTGCAAACAAGATTCAGACTGAGATGACTTATCCGGGTCAGGTTAAGATTACCGTTATTCGCGAGACTCGCTCGGTTGCATACGCTAAATAAGCAATTTGTATCTTATATCAATATAAAGAAAAGTCCCCAAGAAGCAACCGCTTCTTGGGGACTTTTCTTTCTGTTTTTATCAACTTGTGTTTCTATTTTGTTATCTCTCCACAAAGGTTTGTATTCATCAAATTGCGTATGGTGTGGCAGTCGGAATACCTTGCCTGTAAGAACATCAACTTGGTTACGGCACTCTCTACAGTAGAGTCGTAACCGCTTACTATTCCGGCATCCTTTAGCTGATAGCTTGCCTCATAGCGTCCCATCTTTACGTTGCCTGCCACACATTGTGTTATGTTTACCACAGTTACGCCACGCTTTGTAGCGTCCATAAGCAGCTGCCTAATCCATGGTTTTTGCGGAGCGTTGCCACTACCGAACGAGCGCATAACGATACCACGCAACTCAGGAGCCTCAAGCACATGGCGCACAATATTCTGTTGAATGCCTGGGAAGAGCGAGAACACCACTACGTTAGGGTCCATGGCATAGTGCGGAATCATTGGACGACTATAGTCGGGCTTCAATATAAAGTGAGGGTTAAACTGAAACTCTACACCGGCCTCGCATAGATGTGGATAGTTGAATGTATTAAAAGCGTTGAAACCATCGGCACTTTTCTTGGTACTGCGGTTACCTCTAAGCAGTCGACCACCAAAGAAAATGCACACTTCAGGTACCATTGGACGACCATTGTCATCGTAAGCCGAAGCCAACTCAATACTTGTTACCAGGTTCTCCTTGCCGTCTGTACGCAGCTGTCCAATAGGCAATTGTGAGCCAGTAAGTATTACAGGCTTCGTAAGGTTCTCGAGCATAAACGATAAGGCACTTGCTGTGTAAGCCATAGTGTCTGTGCCGTGCAGGATAACGAATCCGTCATAACGGTCGTAGCCATCGGCTATAATGCGCACAATTTGTGCCCAACGCCTAAGCGAGATGTCCGATGAATCGATCGGAGGAGTAAACTGATAAACGTCTACATCCGTCTTCAGGTAGGCATATTCGGGTAAGTTGGCAATGAGGTGTTCGAAGTTGAGGGGTTCGAGAGCACCAGTTTGTGGATTGCGTCCCATACCAATAGTGCCGCCGGTATATATCAGCAGCACCTTGTGTTGGCGCAAGTTAGCATTGTCGTTATTCATGTGGTGTATTGTTATTATATGGCAAAATTAATATAAAAATATGACATCCTACATTGTTTGTCTATATTTTTATCATTTAAATGCATTGAAATAACAATATTTCGTTTTTTAGCCCCAAAAACTAATATATTCGTATCCGTATGTGGCGATATGTAAGCTATTCCGCATCCGTACCCACCATCCACGGTCATCTAACTTTCGTTTTGACATGTCCGCGCCTCCTCTACACACCCCTCTTAAATAGCTAGAAAAACGATAATATTATCGTTGGCAAAGTAATATAATATACTTTGCCATTTAATATAATATACTTTGCCATTTAATATAATATACTTTGCCATTTAATATATATTACTTTTGGGAGGCTTATTTATGGTGATTATTTTATAGACAAGAGAACATGTTTTTTAAGACATGAGAACAGAAGAACAAGAGGTTGGGTGTAGACTGTTTGCATATATGAGGACATGAGTTTTGGTTGGACTTGCAGTCCAACACTCGTTGCTTGCGTTCCATAATGGGGTTATAATGTACCCCAAATGTGGAAAATTTTACCTGTATATCTTTTAATTCCTACATCAAACCACAACAGTGCACGCTCAATGGTTGTCCTGATGGGTAAGGGTTTACTCATAATTATTTATCTTTATTCATGTTTTTTGTTTTGTTGTTTGATTTATTATTATTATATTTGCAATGATTTATCTGTTGGGGTAACCTGATATGCGGGAGCTCCATTTCGGCATGATATTGCGGATGAATCCAAGTTAGGGAGGCATATCCTCCGCTAACCATTTAATCTTGCCGCTTTCTCTTTTCTAATATCATGTCTATGAACACGTCCATTAGAACCTACAACTATACCCCAGTCGATTTTTTCTAAGGCTTTCTTTGGTGATTTTTGTATGAAACCATTTTCTCCATAGATTTGATTTTTTACATAGTTTTTATCAACCAAAGGATTGTTCTGAAACAAAACAACCGCTTTCACATTCTGAGTACTTGCCTTTTCTAACTGCCTTTTGATGGTGTATTTTCCAGCTTCATTGATGGTCTTTATATCCATGGGAATGTTGTAAATACGTCCATCATTATGAGTTTCGAACTCTATTGTAGCACGTTCATTGTCAAGATAAACTTTGTTGCCTTCATTGGCGAGAAACAATGTGGCTTCTTTTTCTTTGTCTATCTTTTGGTCTTCCACTTCATTGTGTTCCTTATTTGTGGCAACAAATCCGCCTGACGGGTCGAAGTAGGAACGTGAAACGTCATAAAATCCAGAGTGCATAAGCCTATCAAATTCTTTTCTTCTCGTTGACAAGGCTTTTGGATTTTTCCTGTAGTTTCTCGTGCCTCCACTGTTTTTTGCCATGTTATCCTCTGTATTTAAAAGAAACGGTCAGTTGTATATCATTTGATTCCTACATCAAACCACAACTTAGATTGTCAATTATAGCCAACAGGCGGTGTTGTATATCATTTGATTCCTACATCAAACCACAACTGGCTTACGCATACGCTTTACCTCAATTCGTTGTATATCATTTGATTCCTACATCAAACCACAACTACAGATAGACTATATCGTTAAGCGGAATGGTTGTATATCATTTGATTCCTACATCAAACCACAACTTAACCTCTTTCTGCCTTCAAGTGGGTTAGTTGTATATCATTTGATTCCTACATCAAACCACAAC
>ERZ1023621.26-NODE-26-length-39655-cov-49.482222_pt1 | contig 39655 bp, 36 predicted proteins | sample MGYA00380330_ERZ1023621 | MGnify/ENA primary metagenome ERZ1023621 (study PRJEB33179, sample SAMN07448975) | human gut metagenome | biome: Human-gut; feature: Human associated habitat; material: Faeces | host: Homo sapiens | place: India: Bhopal | collected...
AAAAGCGATGCCAGTGAGTGCAATGAAAGCTCGCTTTCAAATTGCCGAGTGCAGCTCGCTTTATCAACAAGGAAGGACGGGATGATATGCATGCAAAGCCATTGAATACAAAACAGCAAATAGCACAGCAACGTGCTAATTTGGCTATAGCTGAATTCTTGAAGGAATTGTTTACTCCTCCGTATGTTATTAGTGAGTCAACTTTTGATGAAACGAAGGAATCTGCGGTGGAGTGTGCCAAACAGAATGTCGATGCCGCATCTCTTACTGAAAGAGAGAAAGAGGTTGCGAAGGAGTCTGTAGAACTATTTGCCAATGATGTAGCACGGAAGTTTAAGGTTGCTATGAAACAATCTGGTAAGATTGTGTGAATACCCCTTTTGAAATAATGGTACACCTTGTTTGTTTTGCAACACTAAGATAAGTGAATTCTTCGACATGACAAAATCCTAGGCAACTTTTTGTTGCTCAGGTACTTAAAAAGTTTAAGTTATAATAGTGTTGCGGAATTAAGGTTTAATTCAAATTTAACCCATTTTTTTAAGTGGAGTCAATATTCGTTTTTTACATACATAATTTGCTAGTTTCAAACTTTTTTCGTATTTTTGCAACGAAATCCTGAGTCTCTTATGTTGAGATTCAGAAGAATGTAAAGAATAAGTACTATTAATATGGTCTTTATATAAGCAAAGCGTATGATACACAATTTGCTAAACACGGAGTTACTTGCATCATGTATGCAGGAGGCCAAAAGACATAAAAGTATTGAAGATTAGTGGAAGTTAGTCTATTGGTTTTTCGATGCTGTGATACATATCACATCCCCAATAATCCGGGAAGAGTATTCTTTTCAGGAGAAACCGAGGTATATATTTTTGAGTTATGTGGTTTATAATCAATACAGACAAATTTCAAGAACAAAGAACAAAAGAGTTTCTTGAGAATACATATCTCGGTTTATATCTATTTCAGCGATAAAATGGCAGATGGCATTGAGGGACTGAGTATTGTAGATAAGCGATATGATGACCTCATTCTGGAGAATGATACCTGTGAGGTAAAGACAATCAAGAACTTTACCAACGAGGATGATTTCGTTAAATATACCAATCGCTATTCTGTTTTTGGCGAGGAAGAATTAAGAGGTTGGTACAAGAATAAGGACAATTTTACCGTTATCAAGATGGTGTACAATATAGCATTTACCAAAAAGGTAATCAACAAGGTAATGAAAGAGCGAGTCGGTCTGAACCCCAGATATTGGGGCTTCTTCAGATTAACCGATGCCCAGTTTGACAAATTATTAGAATTAGGTGAAATTCCCTTCCCTTACTCGACAAGGTGTTGGATTTCATAAGCACAGATGACAATGGACAAAATTGATTATTCGATAGAAGAAAATCAGATAGAAAAAGAGGATGAGGGCAACGTGACAATCACAATGCCATTTAATCCTAATATGATAAAGATTCGTCGTGATCCGTTTACCATCAGTGAGCTGGTGGATAAGATGGAGCACGGGGAGATTCGCTTCGATACCCCCTTCCAACGCAAATCAGACCTGTGGGATGAAGAGAAGCAGAGTCGCCTGATAGAGTCGCTGCTGCTCAAGTTGCCACTGCCCGCTTTCTATTTCGACGAGACAGAGACTGATGAAGATGCAGAGGTGTGGAACGTGATAGACGGATTGCAACGATGCAGCGTGTTCAAGCACTTCATTGTGGAGAAGACGATGCGACTGCACCATCTGGAGTTTCTCACGCAGCAATATGACGGAATGACCTTCAACGAGCTTCCTCGTCTGATGCAGCGCAGAATCACCCAGACCCCTATAACCATGTACGTGATAGAGAAGGGAACGCCCGATGAGGTAAAATTCAATATCTTCAAACGTATTAACACGGGCGGTCTGATACTGACTCCACAGGAAATACGTCATGCGATGAATCAGGGCGTGTCTGCGGAGATGGTGGCCAATTTGGCCGCTAAACAGTCGTTCAAGAAGGCTACCTGCGGTATCATAAAGACCGACCGCATGGAAGACCGCGATTTTGTGACAAGGTTCGTGGCTTTCTATCTGCAAGACTATAAGACGTATGAGCCCGATATGGACGGATTTATGACCCGTGGCATGGCAAAAATAAAAAAACTGACGGAGGCGGAGCGCGAAGATATGAGTACACAGTTCGACAAGGCGATGAAGGCAGCCTGGAGCATCTTCAACAATGATGCATTCCGTAAACGTCGCAATATATATGACCGTCGCAAACCCATTAACAAGGCACTATTCGAGACGCTGAGCGTTTGGCTGGCAAAGTGTACGAACAATGAACGTCAGCAGTTAGTGGCTAAAAAGAGCATTGTGCAGAGACTTTTCGTAGAGCTTAACAACGATGAAAAGTTCTACTATGCTCTGTCATCCGGTACAGGTCAGAAAGAAAGCGTGAACTATCGACACCGCAAGATAAAGGAGATGATAGAAACTGTTTTGAAAGAAAAATAAATGTAAAAAATATGCTAAGATTACTTCACATAGACAATTACAAGATTCATAAGCATTTGCGTCTTGAATTGGGCAACCTGACGGTGCTGACCGGGCTGAACAGCAGTGGCAAGTCCTCTGTTATCCAGTCGCTGCTTTTGTTGCGCCAAAGTTATCAGCAGAATGTCTTGAACGAGGGACTCTCCCTGAATGGTGACCTGCTCTCTATCGGTCTCTGTCGTGATGCGCTGTGTCAGATGGCAGACGAGGATTATATGTCTTTTGGCATCGATGGCGGCCACGGGCTTTCTACATGGCGATGGGATGCTTCGGATGGGGTTTTGGGTAAAGACTTCTTTTCTCTATTGCAGGGACCTGATCCGAAAATGTTGCAGGAGAGTTCGTTATTTACGAACAATTTTCAGTATATCAGTGCGGCTCGTCAGGAGCCTTCAGAGTCCTACCCCCTAAACACGAATATGGTGGAAAGCCGGAGGCAACTGTCGCAGAAATATGGTAAGTGCGAACTGACGGCCCATTTCCTGTATCATTTTGGCGTGGCGAAGAAACTTAGCGTGTTGCCAGGACTGGTGCATCGTGCAGGCGAATCCGCAGAACTGCTCGCTCAGGTATCGTCATGGGAAAGAGTTATCAGCCCCGATGTCGTTGTTACCCCAGAGAAAGGAGACAAGTCTTATTCGTTGAAATATGCCTATGAGATAGGCGGCGATACAACACCTGCCTACAGCGCGATAAATGTTGGCTTTGGATTGAGTTACGCATTGCCGATAGTCGTGGCACTGCTTGCGTCAGAGAGAGACAGTCTGTTGCTGATAGAGAACCCCGAAGCCCATCTTCACGAAGCAGCGCAGTCGGAACTTGGCATGATGATCGCGCGAGCAGCAGAGGCGGGCATCCAGGTTATTGTAGAGACCCACAGCAATCATGTACTCAATGGCATTCTCATGGCTTCCAAGCGTTTTGAAGAGGAAGGCATAGGAATAGACCGCAACAACGTGAAGCTCTATTATATGAAGAAAGCCGCTGATGGGCTGCAATCAGTGGCGGAAGAGGTGAAGATTGTGGGCGATGACAAGATAGACCACCAGCCCGAAGGTTTCTTCACTCGTCAGGATGCAGACATGACTTACTTATTGGGATTCTGAAATGATGGATGCATCACTATTTATACTGCTTCCGACGGGAGACGAGGTGATAGGTTTACCCCTTACGGAAGAGGGTCTTCGCGATTTAGTAGCTCCTCTGATGAGCGTGAAGAAATACGCACGTCAGAACGGTATCAATTTGCGCATTTTCTTCGATAAGGATAATGTCAAGCGCTTCAAAACAGATGTGGGTGGCGTTGTGGATAAAGCAGCCTATTTGAGCAAAGCATCCGTGATATTGCGCAATTTTGTCAGTTCCAACAGCACCGATGTTCAGAAGAATGCTATCCTTGAAGGCAATTACAACTACATCCGTTGGGACACCATAGAATGCATGGCCCACCAAGATGTAGCGCTTGTGGTAAAGAGCGCATTCGAGTCGCCAGGAGCACCATGTGTGTTATCGTTGTCGCCAGGGATTCCAACCGACTATAAGCAGGTGACAATCATCAAGGACAGAACTTACGATGATGGTCGTCCTGAACTGAAGAATATTCCCCTGTTCTTCTCAGCAGAGGAGTGCATAGAGTGGATGTCGGCGTTACTCGATGGGCACTTTTCGCTGATAGGCAATCGAGACTACCGGCCCACCACGATGAAGTGGGGAAAACAGCGGATATATCAACGTATTGAAGACGGCAACTACTGGTATTTTGATTTTTTCCACCGCGAGAATAAGATTCACTATGAGGTGTTTGATGTTGCCGGCATTCACCTTGGCGAAGCCAATGCAGAAGGTGCGCTCGTGGTTGGAACAGCAGACGCAAAAAAGTCGATCAGTAAGATATTGCATGGGAAGTAATCTGTGTATGGCTTGCTCACATCCAACCAAGCTATCCGAGCAGCGTGGTGCGATATCACTTGCCTGTACAAAGAGCAAAAAGGACGATTAACGATTAACAAATTAATATTTTAACATGATTTAAGGAGCTGTCCCCTGATTCATTCCTGGAGTCCTCGCTCTGGTGTAGTGCATCAGCAAGGAGGTCTTTGACAAAGGACGTTCATTCTTGCAAGCGGAAGCACAGAAGGTGCTTCTACCTGCCGTTTGGAATGGGAGAATATTAGAACTGAAGAACATAATGCAAGCAGATTTCTTCTTGCAGAGATTCAATAATGACAAAATGAGGTGAATATGAATAACAAATTCTACGCAAATGTTCAAGGGCCAGTGCCTGAAGCAATTGTGGCTTGCTTGAAGAAAGCAAACGAGATAATAGCGAACGATTCTGAGGTCAACCTAATTGTGTTGTACAGCTATACTAAGAATAATTTCAATACCGTTGCACAAGTATTAGGAGCAGATAATGTCAATCGGATGTTTTCTCAGCCTCTGCGTTTTCAGAAAATTTCCAGACCTATTCAGTGCATGACGGAACGAACATACAATGAATGGCAGCAGGGGGCGAATATAGTAATATGCTGTCACATGGATGCCAAAGCTGTTCAGAAGGTTGATGACTTCCGCTCTGCGAAATACGTTATGGCTGTCTCATGGCTCAAAGATAAGTTGGATGACTGGGTTCTCAGATGGAACGCAGAATGCATCTATGGCGATAAGATTGATAAGGAAAATATCGAGGATGAATCTTTGTCACTTTTGAGGACAGCATTGAAAGAGATGGACGTAAGGATGTTCGGTTCCAAGGACTTTCATCATCCTGATGATGAGAACACATGTAAGACTTATATACGTACTATCAATAAGTATATGCCAGAAGTCTCATCTTCACAGATAACAAATATTCTTGTGACGGAACTGGGGTGGTCGAATGTCAGTGCGTCACAAGTTGGCGAACTACTGAATAGACTGAAAAATGGCCGTACATTCCGTGGAGGGGATAAAACCGGGCTTGCGCAGTACTTTAAGGGCTGGAAGAGCAAATTAAAAGAAGAACGGTAATGACTGATTTTGTAAGCTACGCCACAAGCAGGTACTGTCCTGATGAAGAACAGACAAAACTACTTGCAGAGTTCCACAAGCATGTGTGGAAGGATTGCAAGATAGAAACTGTTGGGCAACTGACCGAATATGAGAACCTATATCTGCAGTATTCTGAAAAGTTTGACTTTGTCTATGATACAGAGGTCGATGAGTTTGGATTTGTGGATATGAATGATGGTAAAGCGTGCTTACTCTCCAAAGGAAGGTTTGAACAGTTATCAAAGAATCTGAGTACAAGCGAATTTGCAACGAAAAGCTGAGAGTATGGGCTTTCGGACTTGGAAATTGTGGTCTTACTTAGTTTTCTTGCGGATATACTAACCTCGGCTACCAGAACCGTCGTTCTGACCATCTTGCCGCAATGTGGCAGATTGTCAACTGGGATGTTGTTGAACAACGGAATAATTAATAAATACATGGAACAGCAAGAGAAAATCTCAATGGAAGATATAGATAAAATAGAGAAGATATTTAATGTAGAATATTCTGATACTGTTAAGTATGCAGTACGTTATGGTTACAATTATCGAATAGAGGCAGAGCAGAAGCATAATTCCTATTCCCATGCTTGTTTACCAGATACATCTGCAATTCTTCTATGGCTTGGTCAAAAAGTAATTGACGGAGTTATATGGGATTTATTCAAAGTAGCTGCAAAAAAGCTTTATGAGAAGTTTGTCAAGTCCAATAGTTATCTTTCGGAAAAACTCAGTAAGTTCCTGTCAGATGAACAAGACCTCAAAAGATTCTATACTTACGTAAAAGAATTCAATGAGCAGAACATGACCGTAACAGAGGAACAGTTCAAATATATTCGAGAAGAAATAATTGCAGATTTCTTTGGAAAGGAATGTGGAAAGATATATGAGCAAGAACATCGCCTACCTACAATCCAAGAATATATGAGGATTAACCGTGAGGCTTTAGTTCATGCAGATAAACTTATGGTGCTTCTGAATTAGGGCGTTAAATTCTGCGGTAACCATCTATTTCTCCACATTGCCCACTAAAGAATAAGTAAGTGGATAAACTCAACGGCGAGTTACAGGCTCGCCGCCGCTAGATTTCTTTAGAGGTTTCTTTGACATGGTAGTGGCGGGAAGACAAGATTATCCTGACATGACGAAGGCTCTCTTATGTTAATCATAGGTAAAAATCGAAAAAGTTCAATTCTTGGAAATATGCTTTACCCAGTAAACACTGGAGGCAGAGCTATATTGCCATAGGGGTTGGATGCTTACTTTAAATATACAGAATGAATAATATCTCAGATTGGATTATTCCAATATCTTCATCATTGGTAACAATTATTGTTACAGTAATGACTTGTAAATGGCAATTACGAACCGAGTTAAGAAAAATATCGGAGAATTATGTCTCCGATAAGAAGTATAAAGCATACTATAATGCGGTGAATATGTTTTATTCAATTATGTCAGAAATTAAAAATAAGGGAGCAATAGTCGGTCCTTCTGATAGATTTCAAGAAATGTTGAAAGTAAAAGAAGACCTCTTTGTTTATGGTTCGGACAAAGCTTTTAGGGCTTTTACTGAGTTTCTTTGCAATAGTTCTCAAAATCAGCCAAATCAAGATTACATTGAGTATTTCTTGAATTTTATGTTGATTGTAAGAAAAGAAATCTCTGGAGGAAAAAGTAAATTAACAACTGATGATATTCTGCTGAATATTATGCAAAGTCATGAAGAACTTCGTAAATATCAAGTTTTTTGTGGCTTTAAATAAAATGTTATCTCATAAAAACAAATACGTTTTCCGAATGCTATTCTTGATTGTTGTATTGTAGTTTATGAGGCGATGTATATGGCAAGGATGTTGAAATAACAGAGAATATTATGAGCGAGGAACAATACAATGAATTGCAAAAAGCCTATACAAAGGAGGTTTTGGCAAGCATGATAAAGGCTGATATACGCAGTAGGTTTCCAGAACCTTATGCAAGTATGTATTGCAAACAATTTGATGATTTCAAAAATGTTGCAGATTTCTTGGAATTTGCAGCAAAGTTAATGAGAAGATAATAACATGTTTAACTTGTCTTTGCTTTCCTCTGATTCATACAAAATAAGTCTTAAGATAAGGCATAAAAAGCATCGTATTAAGGCGGTCCCATCCCGCACAACATGGCGAGACCTTTGATGGTCCGCCAACCTTAGAGCGTAGCGGTTCTGAGCACCGGAGGGCGGTTACATCCCCGCTTCCTGAGGAAGAGGGGCTTGGGGAGAAAGTGGAGCCCTCTTTGGAAAGAGGGACGGGGTGATTCGAAAAAATAAGAAAAAATAAAAACACAATATCATTATGAATGATTTCAAAGATATAACAGTAGCAGTAGCCGGTACCGGCTACGTCGGTCTGAGCATAGCAACCCTGTTATCTCAGCACCATCATGTAACAGCAGTAGATGTAATCCCAGAGAAGGTGGAGAAACTCAACAATAAGATTTCTCCTATCCAGGACGATTACATCGAAAAGTATTGTTATATCGCTGCAGCGTAGGCAAGGACATCCGCTTGTATGAATACAAGAACTGCGTGGTTCATGCAGCCGATGAAATCAAGGCGGTAGTGCAAGGCTCGGATGGCTATAGCGTAGCTAGAAGAATGGGCAGCTACTTGTTTGTTCTTTGAAAGAGAAACAGAGAATTAAGGAGTTTGTGCTGTCGTAATTCAGCGATGCAATGAATAAAATAGTTAGGTGAAAATGGAAAAGAGAAAAGAATTAAGTGTTGCGGTTTTGGAATTATTGAGCAATATCTTAGGTGATACAACTGAAGGCTTGACTGGAACTGAAATTCATAGTTTCTTATTACAAGCTGGAATTTCCGATATTTCAGAAAATGATACCTTTTTAGCTAAACGTAAGAGGCTGTACAATGCTTTTACCAATTTCCAAAGTACCCAAAAATGTTGTAATAACATATTGAAATTCATTCAACTTGTTCTAACTCCTTCAAGATTTGTAGGAAAGTCTGAGGAGTTTGAGGCATTGAGAACAAAAGTAAATCAACAGTTGGCATTCGAAGGTTATGAAATTAGAGAAAACGGAAAGTTTGCTCAGATTAAAAAAGCCAATGTCATTTCTGATGTAGAGCTAAAGGTCGAAAATTTAAAGCAAGAACTTACATATAGAAATGCTCATACTCAAATATTCAGATATTGTACTCCTGAGCTTCTTTCCAATAACTATTTCCATTCAGTTTTTGAAGCAAGTAAGGGATTATTTCAGCGAATCCGCGATTTGTCAGGTCTTACTACTGATGGCAATGCCCTTATAGAGCAAGTGTTTAGTAGCAATCCTATTTTGATTATAAACAATTATCAGACACAACAAGAGAAAGATGAGCATACTGGCTTTTGTAATCTTTTAAAAGGATTATGTGGAATGTTTAGAAATCCTGAAGCTCATCAGCCCAAAATATTTTGGGATATAGATGAGCAAGATGCTTTGGAAATTCTTGGTCTTATATCTTATTGCCATCGAAGATTGGATAAAGCTCAGAAGATTAGAAATGTATAATAAATAAGTCACTAGTGTCTATTGAAAAGGATTATGTGTTTGTTGATACTAGTGTATTTTGTAAAGCTAATAATTTTATGTCTTAAATAACGTCTATTATGAGCGAGGAACAATACAACGAATTGCTGAAAGCCTATACCAAGGAGGCTTTGGCAAGCATGATAAAGGCTGATATACGCAGTAGGTTTCCCAGAACCTTATGCCAGTATGTATTGCCAGCAGTTTGATGATTTCAAAAATGTTGCAGATTTCTTGGAATTTGCAGCAAAGTTAATGAGGAGACAATAATATATATAACTAGTCTTTTCTTTTTGCTGATTCATGTAAATAAGGCTTAAGGTTAGGTATAGAAAACATTGCATTAAGGCGGTCCCATCCCGCACAACATGGCGTAGACCTTTGAAGGTCCGCCAACCTTAGAGCATAGCGGTTCTGAGCACCGGAGGGCGGTTACATCCTCTCGTCCCTGAGGAAAGAGAGGCTTGGTGAGAAAGGTGGAGCCTTCCTTAACGGTAAGGAAGGACGGGTAGGTTTTCGAAACATGTTATTGAACAATAAATAATGATATGAAAGGAATAGTATTAGCAGGTGGTAGCGGTACACGCTTGTACCCCATCACGAAAGGTATCAGCAAGCAGCTGATACCAATCTTTGACAAACCGATGATATACTATCCAATATCAGTATTGATGTTGGCAGGTATCCGCGAGATACTCATTATTTCAACACCATTTGATTTACCAGGTTTCAAGCGACTTTTAGGCGATGGAAGCCAGTTAGGTGTGAAGTTCGAGTATGCAGAGCAGCCATCACCAGATGGCTTAGCCCAAGCCTTCATTATCGGAGAGAAATTCATTGGTAATGATTCCGCTTGCCTCGTATTAGGCGATAATATCTTCTATGGTGCAGGATTAAATCAGATGCTGCATCAAGCAGTTGTAGATGCAGAACAGAATAACAAGGCTACCGTTTTTGGTTATCGTGTAAGTGATCCAGAGCGATATGGAGTAGCTGAGTTTGATGAGCAAGGCAATTGCCTGAGCATTGAAGAGAAGCCTCAGCATCCAAAGAGCAACTATGCAGTGGTAGGTTTATACTTCTATCCTAACAAGGTGGTAGATGTAGCTAAGCATATCAAACCATCCGCTCGTGGTGAGTTGGAAATCACCACCGTAAACCAGGAGTTCTTGAAGGATAGGCAGCTGAAGGTTCAGACCATGGCAAGAGGATTTGCCTGGCTCGATACCGGAACCCATGATTCTCTTTCTGAAGCATCCACATTTATTGAGGTCCTGGAGAAGCGCCAGGGCTTGAAGGTGGCTTGCTTGGAAGGCATCGCATACCGCCAAGGTTGGATTTCCGCAGAGCAATTGAGAGAGAATGCTCAGCCAATGCTGAAGAATGACTATGGCAAGTATCTCCTTTCAATACTTGAAGAGAAAGAACAAACATTAAGAAAGAATTTAGAATTTTAGAAAACAATGAATGTAACGACTTGAAAAAGTTTGTGACATTGTATTTTGTGATTAACATTAATTTAAATAATATTATATATGAATATTGCACTATTAACAGCTGCCGGTTCTGGTACTAGAATGGGGCAGGACATACCAAAACAGTTCATGAATATAGATGACTGTCCAGTAATCATATATACTATGCAGGCATTTCAAAATCATCCACAAATTGATGCTATAGCAGTGGTTTGTCTTGAAGGATGGGAAATGGTACTGAAGGCTTATGCTAGCCAATATGGTATTACAAAATTAAAGTGGATATTTCCTGGAGGTGATAGCGGCTTTCAGTCTATACGCAATGGTTTGCTTGGTCTCAGAGAAAAGGGAGTTGGAGATGACGAAATCGTTATAATTCATGATGGTGTACGTCCTCTAGTTTCAGATGATATAATCTCTAATAACATAAAGGTATGCCAGAAGTATGGGTATGCCGTTACAGGCCTTCTTTGTAAGGAGGTGATTATGGAGTATCATGCAGATGATGAGACGCTTAGCTATATTGATACTCCTCGTGAGAGATTGTGTAGAACTCAAACTCCTCATACCTATCATTTGGGCTCAATTTTAGCAGCACAAGAAGATGCTCTTCGCCAAGGATTGGGAGGAAGCAAAACTGCAGCAATGTGTCAAATGATTGGACAAATAGGAATAAATGATCAACACTTAGTATTAGGTTCTGAAAAGAATGGACTTAAGTTGACTAACGTGGAAGATATTGAGTTGTTTAAGGCATTACGCCATGTGTCTAAAGCCCCTTGGCTAAAATAATATTATAAGTGCAATGGAAAAAATCAAAAAACATATCCTTTATCAAGAGGACATTCAAAATATTTTATCTGCGATTGAAATTGAAAAAATTAAAGGTAAGTCATTCTTGATAACTGGAGCAACAGGCATGGTGGGTGTACTGCTCATTGATGCATTGATGAGCATAAAAGATGCTAAAGTATATGCTGTTGGACGCAGTAGAGAAAAAGCTAAAACCCGATTAGGTGAATATTATAACAATCCTAACTTTATATTTTTAGAGCAGGATGTGCAAACGTCCTTTCCTAAAGATCTAAAGGTTGATTATATCATTCCTTTGGCAAGCAATACTCATCCATTGGCTTACTCACAATTTCCAGTAGAGACGATGCTGATAAATATTGAGGGTGCTCGAAATGCTTTGGAATTGGCAGCTTCTTGCGATGCAACAGTAGTCTATCCTTCAAGTGTAGAGATCTATGGCAATTCGCAAGATGGAAATTCTTTTGTGGAAGATGGCAATGGCTTATTGAATCTGTCTAACTCAAGAGCATGTTATACGGAATCCAAACGTTCATGTGAAGCTTTATGCCAATCTTATAAAGCTGAACGAAATGTGAATGTGAAAATCGTTAGATTGTGCCGTATCTTCGGACCTACAATGCTAATGTCTGATACTAAAGCATCTTCTCAATTTATTATCAAGGCAATAAATAAAGAAGATATTGTCTTGAAGAGTGAAGGCAATCAGTATTTTTCCTATACTTATGTCGCAGACGCAGTACGAGGTATGCTAACTGTGCTGTTGCATGGAGAGATAGGCGTACCCTACAATGTAAGCAGTGAGAAAACAAATGTTCATTTAAGAGATTTTGCAAGATTTTGTGCAGAGACTGTTGGCAAAGAGGTTGTTTTTGATTTACCTTCTGAAACGGAGAAAAAGGGCTATAGTATTGCAACTAAAGCTATTCTCGATAATGCACGAATTAAGTCGATAGGTTTTGAACCTATTTACGAAATGAGTGATGCTGTGAGCAGAACAATTGAAATTCTGAAGAGCTAAGATAAAAACTATTGGCAGGCGAAGTGCATGGGGGCACATTTTTATAAGCTACTTTTCTGCTCTTTGCATGTAGCCTGCCTTTCCAAAAATAGTGACTATGAATATTGTACAATTGATTTTTAGATGGCTTCCTGATTTTTTATATTTTAGGGAGTTGAATCTTACCAAACAACAGTGGTTCTTCTATAAATGGGTAAAAAGACATTTGAAGTGGGCTTATATGTCCATAGAATGTGAAAAAGTAATACCTCCACATGATGTAGTAGAAAACCAATCTATTTTTATGTATTGGAAACAAGGTTGGGAGAATGCACCAGAATTGGTGAAACGATGTTTGGTCAGTGTGAGAGCTAATGCAGGTGGACATCCACTTGTCTTATTGGATGAGAATAATCTGACTCAATATGTTAAGATGCCCGCATTCATAGAGAAAATGCATGCTGAGGGTATTATTCCCGAAGCGAATTATTCTGATATGCTGCGTACTTGTCTTTTACTTCAATATGGTGGATATTGGTTAGATGCAACTTGTCTCTTGACATCTTCATTTCCAGAAGTAATTGATAAGAGTGAGTATTTTATGTTTCAGCGCCATCTTTTTCCTGATTGGGCTTCTCCGATAAATTGTTCTAACTGGTTTATTCATAGCAAAAAGGAATCTCCAATATTGCGTGGAATGAAGAACTGGATGTTTAATTATTGGCAAAGAAAGAACTATATTATTAATTACTATATGTTCCATTTTGCTTTATCTGCTTTGGTTGAAGAGGATAAGCAATGTAAGGAACTTTGGCAAAATATGCCGTATGTTTGTAATATGAATCCTCATGTTCTTCTCTTTAGCTTTTCTCGTAAATATACACCAGAGTATTATCAATTCATAAAGGATTCTTGTTTTATACATAAGTTGAGTTATAAGTTTGATAAAAAGTTATTAGAATCAGAAGAGAATAATATACTTAAACATTTCCTCGAAAAATAACATTGTAATGCAATATAGAAAAATAACTTTACATAGGATTCTTCACGGAATAAAGTGGAGATGGGAGCATAGAAGATGGGATGTTCTTTATGATGTTCTTTATCCAATATGCTGTAAGATGTTTCCTGTTTCTTCAAATAAGGTTTGTTTTATAAGTTGGAATGGAGCTCATTTTAACTGCAATCCGAAGGCTATTGCTACTTATGTAGCAGAGCACAACTATGATGGCAAGTTACAGTTAATTGCAGTAGTAAACCATCCAAAACTTTATAGAAATCAATATAGTGGTATAAAGTTTATCCGTACGTTTTCTCTAAAGCATATATATATGCTGGCAACTTGCAAGATGTTGGTCGCAAATGTCAGAATGAGTTCGTTTAACAAACGTAAGGGACAGTTATATATCCAAACTTGGCATGGAACAGGACCCAAAAAGTCAGAGAAAGACAGTGTCGCTGTATTGAACAAAGTTTACATAGATAGTGCTATCAAAGATTGTCGTCAAACAGATTTAATGCTGAGCGGAAGTATCTATTTCTCAAAATGGATACGTCATTCTACTTGGTACACAACTGGTAAAATTCTTGAAGCAGGAACTCCTAGATATGATGATTTCTTTAATCAGAAGATATATGATTCATTGAGAAAACGAGTTCTTGCTAAGTATCATATTGAAGAACATATCAAGCTGGTGATATATGCACCAACATTTCGATCTCTTACAGAAATCGATAATTATGGCTTTGATTCAGAAAGGCTCATAAAATCATTTGAAGAAAAGTTTGGGGGTGAATGGAAGTTACTTTTGAGATTTCATCCGAATGTAGCAAACTTTCCTCTTCCCGAAATCTTTGCTAAGCATTTGTCTCGTTATGTCATCAATGTAACTCAATATGATGATATGCAAGATTTGCTTTGTGCAGCAGATGTCATGATTACAGATTTTTCATCTGTTTCTACAGAATTTGCTGTGCAAAGAAAACCTTGTTTCTTGTATGCACCAGATTACGATTCGTATGACAGAGGACTCTATTTAAGTCCTAATCAGATGCCTTTTATGTTCTCAGAAACAGAAGAACAGTTATTAAGCAATATTCGTAATTTTGATGGGAAAAAATATAGCATGGCTGTAGATAAGTATTGGAAGTTGTTAGGTATTAAGGAGAATGGAACTGCCTGTCAAGCAGTTTTTAACGAAATAAATAAAATGTTATGGCATCATACACAGGAGTAAGTGCTGCTATTTGGAGTTTCTTTGAGAAACTATCTAGTCAAGCTGTAAGTTTCGTTATTGGAATAGTCTTGGCGCGATTGTTGACTCCTTATGACTATGGAGTTGTAGGATTGACTGCTATTTTCATAGCTGTATCAAATGTGTTTATTGAAGCAGGCTTTGCAAATGCACTGATACAAAATCAGCATCGCACAGAGAAAGACCTTTCTACAGCGTTTTATTTTAATGTGGTGATAGGTTTAGTCTGTTATGCTCTATTATGGATATTCACTCCAGGCATCGCTGCTTGGTTTAAGGAGCCTTTGTTGATACCTTTGCTTAAGATTGTTGGCATAAATGTCATCTTAAACTCTTTATGTATTGTCCAAACTGCAATCTTGACAGCTAAGTTAAATATACGCCTTCAGACAATCATCAATTTGTCGGCTCAACTCCCAGCAGGTATTATCGCTATTGTCATGGCATATCATGATATGGGTGTTTACGCTTTGGCTTTGCAGGCTGTTTTAGCATCGTTGATTCGTGTTATATTGCTTTGGATATTTGCCAAATGGATACCTAAGGAAAAGTTTGATAAACAATCATTAGCAAAGTTATGGAGCTTTGGAAGTAAATTGTTGGGTGCAAACTTGATTGGTACTTTGTTTAGTCAGGTTTATTCCATTGTTATCGGTAAGTTTATAGGCAAGAATGAACTGGGCTATTTTTCAAAAGCAAATGGCTTATGTACCAATGTAGATGGTGTAACATCTGGAATTGTGCAGAGAGTAGCTCTTCCTGTACTTGCAAAGTATCAAGATGACGAATTGGTGCTAACTGAAAAATTCCGTGAAATCATGCGTTTGTTAGTGATGTTGATCGCCCCATTAACTGCATTTTTGAGCTTTGCGTCAGATGATATTATCGTCTTGTTGTGGACGGAAAAATGGCTCTATTGTTCTTTACTTTTTAAAATACTTATAGTGGGCATCATGTTTGGACCAGTTGGGCAGATGAGCCTTAGTTTAATGCAAGCACTAGGAAGAACTGGAATGGTGTTAAAACTAGAATTTCCGAAGAAAATAGTATATTGTATATATCTATTTGTAGGTTTTCGATATGGAGTAGTTGGCTTGGCGATAGCAAACGTTTTTATTAATATCACAGGAACATTGATTAATGTGTGGGCAACTCGTAAACTCCTACCATATAGTTATGTAAAGCAGCTTATGGATGTTTCTGTTTATGTAATCATTGCATTTGTTGTGGGATGGTTATCTTCTCTGATGATAGATTTTAATAGTAATATTTTAAATATTCTATCCTATTTGTTGATAGTCATTGTAGGGTATGTTGCTGTATTATTTGCATTGAAAGATAAAATTTTCCAAAAGTACTTGTCTAAATTGGCGACCAATTTAAAACACGTATAGAAGAAATACTAATATCGTTGTTACTAGTAACAGGTTGTTTTATGAAATTTTCAAAACTATACATCAAAGGCTTCTTCAATTAAAGGACCAATTGTGGGAAATGAAGATTGAAGTTGATAAGAATGCGATTTTGGAATATTGAAAGAATATGGCTAATATTATTTTACCTAAGGTTTCAGATGGCTCTTCTTTTGAAATCTTAGAGAAAGTATTATCGGATGAAAAAATACTGGAGTCATATAAGCCAATTCGTGATGATCAAGTTAATTTAATGACCCTTCACAAGTCCAAAGGTTTGGAGTTTAACTTGGTCTTTCATCTGAATATTCATGAATGGATATTCCCCTTAAAACACCCTATTAATGGTGACTTTAAACATTTGAAATATGAATCATGGCAGCAAGATTTAGATTTGCATTATGTTGGAATAACAAGAGCAAAGAAAGCTTGCTATTTCATAGTTCCTGCGCAAAGAACTAACTCTTATGACAGGGTCTTAGTGGCGCTTGATTCGGAGTTCTTGTATCATAATAATGTCCAGGTCTTAATGAATGAAATAGATTTTAGAAGATGATTCATAAATAAATTCAAAGAGAACTATTATGCTGTTATTACCATATATTATAATTTTTGTATTTGCCATTTTATTGATGAAAAACAGAACTTGGGCTTTCTGCTTTTATTTGGCTTGTCGCTTAATTCTACCTCCTGTAATTAGATTGGGTGCGATGAGTATGAATACTGCAATGGCTTTTCTGATGCTGTTTGTACTCATTTTAAGTTTTTCAAAGCTAGAGAAATGGAGGAAAAGATTATTCTTTCCTTTAACGTTGTTGATTCTGCCTTTGGGGGGATTGTCCTTTTTCGGAATTATACCTTATAATGTCGTTTTTAAGAATCTTTTTCAGTTCTTTGTGACAGAAATTAGTCCTTGCCTATTCCTCGCATGCTGTTTAAAAGACTCCAAGGATATAAAATTGGTTTTATCGACAATTCTTGTATCCTATTTAGCTATAGGAGTATGGGGAATTATGACTTATGTCTTAAAAATAAATCCTTATTATGCTTACTTTGTGTTAATTTTTGGTGGTGATTTTGAATATGCGGACTATACTGGAGATGGATTTGGAGAGATTCGCGGTTCGTTAGATGCGGCAGCTTCCGGCAATGTCTCTGGGCCGCTCCCTTGGGGGCAAGAATCAATGTTGATAGCTTTGTTCTTTTTGTTCTATGATAAGATTAAAATGTATAAGAAGCTTCTGATTGTTATAGTGGTGTTAGCATTCTTGAATGTTTTTTTGACGGGTAAGCGCTCTTGTTTATTACCATTAATAATTTTTGGTGCATATTTTTGTGGTAAAAGAGGTTTGTTGTCTTTAAAAAATGTTTTACTTTCATTTGTAATTCTACTTACCTCGTACGTAATAATAAGTTCCGTTCCGATGTTTAAAAGTGTAAATAAAAATATAGAATCCACCGTATTCTTTTGGGATGATAAAGTTGCTGCTAAAAATAATATTGAAGGTTCAAGTTTGGAAATGCGTCAGGCACAATTTGAATACGCAAATCACATGATTAGTACTAATCCTTTTTGTGGACTAGGTTTTGATTATCCTTCTTATTATTCTTCTAAATATGGAAAGCATCCTGTGATGCTGGGATTTGAAAGTATTTATTTCTTTGTTTTAGTTTCGTCTGGTATTTTAGGTCTAATTATATGGTTTTTGTTTTTCCGTAGAGTATTTTTATTGACAAATGTGAAACCAAGTGACTTTGAGTTCTCGTTAGCTTATCATGGGGGATTTTTTCTTTCGTGTATTTTGACAGCAATTCAGTCATCATTGTGGATTTATCTAATTTTATCTTTTCTTTATATTATGAATAGTAATTTAAAAGTCAAAAATAAATGATGAAATTATCAATAGTAATACCTGTTTATAATGTAGAACCCTTTATTAGAGGTACATTGGACAGTATATATAAACAAGGTGTGGACGAAAGCCTGTTTGAAGTGATAGTTGTCAATGACGGCACACCAGATAATTCTATGGCTATTGTAGAAATGTTTGCTGATGCTCACACGAATTTGGCGATTATCAATCAGAAAAATCAAGGACTTAGTGCTGCCCGTAATTCCGGTATAAGAGTGGCAAAGGGAGATTATATATGGGTAATGGATAGTGATGACAGCATTACTGAAAATTCCATAAGTCAGGCATTGGGGGAAATTACTCGTCATCCCGATGTGGAAATGTTTTGCTTCGACTTGAATGAGCAAAGGGGGGATAAGTTTACGCCTACCACTCTTTTCTCTAAGCCTTCCTATTGCAAGTATTATGGCGAGGTGCATGATGGATATTTCTTTTGTCGAAAGTTGCCAACAGGCATTGCTCAACGATTTTTGTTCTCTAAAAGTTTTTTGCAGAAGTATGAGTTGGAGTTTACTCCAGGCATTTATCATGAGGATCAAGACTTCTTGATTAGATGTTATACCAAGGCACAATGTGTATTGCCTTTGAAACGAATTTGGTATAATTATAATATCAGAGAGAGTGGAAGTATCACTTCAACTTTTAAGATGAAGAGATTTCATGATACTTTCTGGATTATCAAGAATTTCCGAAAGCTTTCGGAATCCTCTTCTAGTTATAAGGAAATAACTATATTGGAGGAAGGTGCCTTTAGCCTATCTTATGGACTCTTGACATCCTCCTATCGTTCTCATCCTGAATATCGAGCATTTTTGGATGACAACAAAAAAGAATTGAAATCCCTGCTATGGTCTTCTTATTTCAAATCGATAAGAAAAAATAGTTTGGGTAAAACATATAGATTAGTTAAAAGTTTATTGTAAAGTTTATGAAACGCATATTGTTTGATTTGACAGGTGTGCAACCTAATGCTTCTGGAAAAATGCATGGTGGAGGTAAATATGGTATAGTCATGTTTAAAGAAATGGTGAAGCACAAGATAGATATGGAAGCTGTTTATTACTCTTCAAAATACCTTCCTGAGGAGATAAAGGAAGAGTGTAAATTGATAAGGCTTCATGATTTGAATAAAGTTACGCTTCAAGATGTTTTGGAAAAGGGACATTTTGAGGTTTATTATTCTGCAATGCCAAGTTATACTGATGCACTAAAGAGAAAGGACTTGAAGGTTGTAGGCTCTGTTCATGGATTGAGAAGATTAGAGATGCCCAATGATAAGAATTACCTATGCTATAAGCAAACTCTTAAATCAAAGTTAAGAATTTGTTATACCTTGCTCTTTCCTAAAAAGTGGAGAGCAAGAGTTTATAAGGAATATGAAAATGATTTGATGCAACCTAATTACCATTATATATCTGTAAGTAATCATACAAAAGCTTCTCTTCTTTCTTTCTTCCCTTCTTTGCGAGAAGAGAATATAAAAGTATTCTATAGTCCTTCGACGGCAGGTGATAAAAATGTTTCACCATATTCTGATGACAAATATTTTTTGTTAGTTTCTGCCAATCGTCCGGAGAAAAATGCCTTACGAGCAGTTCAGGCATTGGATGAGTTGATGACTGAGAGACCAGAATTCAAAGAATATAAGGTCTATTTAACAGGTGCAGAAAAGGGGGTATTTAAATATAATTTCCAAAATCCAGATAACTTTATTTTCAAAGGTTATGTTTCAGAAGAGGATTTAGCTAGATTATATAAAGGTGCGTTTTGTTTCATTTACCCATCTTTGAATGAGGGGTTCGGTTATCCTCCTCTTGAGGCAATGAACTATCAGGTGCCAGTTTTGGCATCTCCGATTTCTTCTATTACAGAAGTTTGTGGTGATGCTGTGTTGTACTTTAATCCATTTGACTATAAGGAGATTAAAAATCGAATTGTTCAAATCTTGTATGACAAAGAGCTTTACAAAAGCTTGCAGGTAAAAGGTGCAGAGCGTTTTGATTACATAACAAAACGCCAGGATGAAGACTTGCACAATTTTGTTGAATGGATTTGTGAAGGTAAATTTTAATTGTGTACATAAAAGATAATTATGGACGAGAATGATATAAAAGTTTCTGTTATCGTTCCAATTTACAATGTAGAAAAGTATATTGGTAAATGTATTTTAAGTATTATAGAGCAAACCTATAAGAATATAGAAATTATCTTGGTAGATGATGGTTCTTTGGATGACTCTGGTAATATTGCAGATGAATATGCTACGAGAGATAATCGTATAAAGGTACTCCATAAGACAAATGCTGGTGTCAGTGCTGCTCGAAATTCTGGCTTGGATGCTGCTACGGGTGACTTTGTGTGCTTCTCTGATGGTGATGACTATGTAATGCCAAATTATGTTGAGCATCTATTAAAATTATGTTTGACATATCATGCAGATGTGGCATACACGGTTGATATGTACACTACATTCCATAACGAGCATATAGCTAATAGCCAAGTTAAGGTTATCACACCAGAAGATGCTACTGAGAACATACTTTGTTATAAAGTACCAATTGGAGTGTATTCTAAATTGTTCAATCGAGAATTCTTGGTTAAGAACAATATTCGCTTTTTGGAAGATGTTTATATCGGAGAGGGATTCAATTTTAATACGGCTTGCTTTCAGAGAGCGAATAAAGTGGTAATGAGTAATGAGCGAATTTATTTTTACAGAAGAGATAATGAAGCTAGTGCCATGACCAAATTTAAGGAGGCTAAATGCCAAATGGCTTTAAAGGCAATAGACATTATAAAAGCTAATCTTGTACTGAAGTCTGCTCGAATCGAGAAGGCTTGGACATTTGCTTATTGGCATACTCATTTTGATATGTATTGTTGGATTGTTAATGCCAAGGCAAAAAATGAAAATGTAGAATTGTACAAGAAATGTAGATACGTATCTCAATCTAAAGCATATATAGCATTTAGTGTTCCAACAAAAAGAACAGAAAGAATAAGAGGCTTCTTAGGATTGATAGCCCCTTATATAGTGGCAAAACTGATGCTATGGAGAAGTAATAGAACTAAGTCTAAATAACTGTAATTGAATGATGGACATAAAATTAATAACGAGACATTCTCCTTCAAACTATGGCTCCCTGTTGCAATCTATAGCAACGGTACATGTTATAGAACGACTTGGACATCAATGTGAGATAATAGATTATCAACGCAAAGATGAGCGTGGTCTGAAAGGTGTACTTACGCAATTGAATTGTAAGGGAAGTTATGGTAATCCGCTTAAAAGACTGGCGTATATAGCCATTAGATACCCTATAGAGAAGTACGCTCAAGTGAAGTTTGACAGAATGCGAAAGTGTTATTTGAAAATGACTAAGCGATGTTCTTCTCATAAAGATTTGGCTAAGTTATCAGCTGATGCCTTTATGACAGGAAGTGATCAAGTATGGGGACCTATGATGAATGGGCATTATGATAGTGCTTATTTTTTGCAGTTTGCTCAAGACAATGTACATAAGTTGGCTTATGCTGCCAGTTTTGGCAAAACAAAGTTTGATGCCTCTACGGTTGCTGATTATAAGAAGATGCTAGCTTCTTATGATAAGATTGCTGTTAGAGAGAAATCTGCTGTGGTAATGCTGGATGAATGGGGATTAGAGAATTATGTAGGTCAAGTATTGGACCCTACATTATTGCTTGATAAGAGTGAATGGATGAACTTGATTATCAAGAAAAACGACTTAGTTAAGTACAAGGATAAGAATTATATACTTGTCTATCAGATTCATAATGACCCTAAGTTGTCAGATTATGCAAAGAGATTGGCTAAGCATTCTGGTATGGAATTAGTGAGAGTCAATCCGATGCTTCATCAAATCTTACGTGGTGGTAAGTTTATCTGTTGCCCTGACTTAAGTGAATTCTTATCCCTTATAGCCAATGCTTCATGTATAGTAACTGATTCTTTTCATGGTACTTGTTTCTCCATCAACTTTGGAAAGCAATTTATTGAGATTCTGCCCAATAATGCGACTGGCACAAGAAATCAAAGTATTCTTGAATTGACAGGTTTATCTGATAGAATCTTACATGACACTGATGATTATTCTTTGTTAGGTAAGGTGATTGATTACGGTAAAGTCTATGAGGTGCTGGTGGCGGAAAGAAGAAAATCACTTGAAGTGATTAGAAGTATGATACAAAATTCAAGTTTTATAAAACAATGAATATAACAATAGAAATTAATGACGCAAGATTGGTTCATTATAGTCCAGAGGCTAAAATGAACTGAAAAGGCAATTAGACACCATAGCGGACTGTTTGGCAGAGGAAGCTAATCGTATAGAGGCTGGAAGACGTCTGCCTACTTCAACTTCCGAAGTGACTCAATCTGATGTAAGTGCAGCTGGTATATTGTCGAAAATAAATCAAAAACCTAAAAAGTCAAAATGGTGGTATACTTGCTATCTTCTCATGTCTATTACTGGCTGGTTTTCTGGTTGGTTATTTGATGAGGACAAATTTAAGGATGAGCCAATGAGATTGTATGCTTTCATGTTTAGCTTGGGAGTTTTATTAATAACTACAACTTTAACAATAATAAAAGATGGAAATAAATAATTATAAGATAGATCCTTTAGATAAAGAATATTTGGACGAATGTGTAAATAGCTTTCGTTTAGATTTGCTTCATGAAGCTTATATGCTTTCTAAAAAGAGAGATGAAGAGGGGATATCACAAAAATCCATAGATGAGGCTTTGGCTAATATTTTAAGAAACAACAATGTTTCTAGTAAAAGATTGTATTTTAAAGGCAGGAGATTAGTATATCTAGGAGTGTTAACAGGATTACTTTATACTGTATGTGGCAGCGTGATTTTCTTTGTACAAAATACAAATTTTAGGCCAGATAAAGATTTGGGGCAATTTGTAATGATTTTGGGATTGGCAGTATCTGCATGTTTTGCTATTTTTGGAATCTTCGTTAATAAAAGTAGGCACCTGTTTGCTACAGAGAATTCTAATAAGTTAAACAAGCAATATATGATTGTTCATAAATGGAGCGAAATAGAAAATCTTGTAAACTCGATGTCTCCTATGAGAGTTAATACCATACAGAGTATATTGCCAATACTCCTTGATATATGTAAAGAAGATATTTCTTCTGATGATATTTCTAGTGTCTTATATCTCAGAAATAAAATACTACATGACAATGCATCCATTCCTGATTTTGAAATAGATTTAGCACTTAGAACGGAAAATAGAATTATTTCGAAGTTGAAGGGAAAAATCCTTGTTGGTACAGATAATCTTAAATGATTCTATGAAGATATTATTAGCCAATAAGTTTTATTGTCGCCGTAGCGGTGTCTACTATGGAATCTGATAATAAAATGTGCCCCATGGAAGAAATACTTCTCGCAGACCCCGAGCACGTTGAAGGCTAAGTTCAAAAAGATGTTGGATGACCTTGGGAATTTCAAAAGACTGTAAAGAAAGGTTGTAAGGACGTGGCTAAGGAGGAATGGACAGATATAGATAAATATGATTTGTTCTTTATGTAGATTTGGCTAATGGAATTACTTATGTTTCAATGTGAAATATATAAAAGCTGATATATATGACATCTAAAGACATAGAAGAAAAAGCTATCTTAGCATTGAAAAACTATATATGGGGAAGTAAGATTATCTCTCAGTTTATAGCCGAAAATGACAAGGAACCATTTTGGGATGGGTACGTTAATCTATACAAAGATTCTCAGAAAGATAAAAAATCTTTTCTGGGGCGTGTTCCTTTGCAGATTAAAGGTAAGCTTGTACGTTCATTTAAGAAAGAAAAGTTTAAATACAATATAGATGTAACTGACTTAAAAGCTTATCTTGCCGATCCGACAGTTTATATCGTTTGCCAAATGAAAGAAGATAGTAAAGATACTCTTCTTTATTATAGGAATCTTTTGCCAGAGACAATCAAAAATCTTCTTAAAGGTAAGGATAAACAAAAGACTATTGCAGTAAAGATGAAACCTTTTCCTGAATCATTGGAGAGTTTTGAGTCAATACTTCGTGTCTTTATTGGAGATAGCAGAAAGCAAATTAGCTATTCTGGAATGAAATCGTTAACATTGGAAGATGCAAGAAAGCGAAAAGTGAATAACTTCTCTTTTGTTATGCCTTTAGCCAATATGAGTCCTGCTGATTGCATGGGGTATTTATCTTCGCATGATTCTTATATGTATGCACAGGTTGATAAGGATTTAGGCATAGAAATTCCTATTTCTAGTGAGTTGAACTTCTCTTTTACGAATGTGGCGAATCTTGATGTTATTGTAGGAGAAAAGATTTTTTACAATCAATTCTGTAATGAAATTAAGGATGGTAATCTTGTAGTTAATGTCGGAAATGTGTTGACATTAACTTTTCCTATCAATCAACAAGGTAAGAATAGCACGGCATCTTTCAAGGTTAGTTCAGACTTCTTGGATGAGTGTATGCATCAGATGGAATTTTTGATGGCTCTAGACCAGGAAGGAAAAGTAAAGTTAGGTGGTGTTGAAATTAAGCTAAAAGTAAATGAACCTGAAATTATCAAGGAATGTGGGCAGCGATTGATAGCATTAAGACAATTAAAGCATGTTTTGGATTTACTTCATGTAACGAAGCCTCTAGACTTATCTAAAATAGATAAGGAGCAGAATGATTTGATAGAAGTTCTGATAGCTACTATCGGAACAGGTAAGTCCGTAAGAATTGGACATTCTGAAAGTACTTTGACCCTTGCTGAAATAGGTAATCTAAATTTACTTCTTTGGGAGAGCGTAGATAAAGATGGTAATTCCTTTTTCGGCGATTTCTTTGATGGGAGAATTGATATAAAATATCAGTTTGAGGCAGGCAAACATTATGAGTCAAGTCCTTTCTCATACTTACAAAATAACAATTTGTGGAGTAAATGTGACAATATCCCATTCGACAAGCAAATTGATTCGTATAGTATCTTGATAGGCAGGAATCCTCATATATATGATATGGCTAATCTGGATTTGCTTGCTATGTTGAATGCCTATGATTCTTTGGATGAAACGGAGCAAATAAAAAGGGATAATATCTTGGCATATGCAAAGAAGTTGAATGGATGGTTAAGTAAATCTGAATCCACTAGTGAAAAGGGTGTTATGCACTTTGTCAATTATTGTCAGATATTAAAACGTCAAGGTCGTTTAACTGAAGAATGCATTGATGACTTGCGGAAACTATTGTCTGATGAAGCTGTTATGCCTACGATTAAGGTGGGGATATCCCTTTTGTTGAGAGAAAGAGATACATTCAATCATTGGAAGGGGTTATGTCGGGATGATGTGGAAAATATGAAGCGTTATCCGATATGGAAATTTTACTCTGATTTAAGCTGAGAGTATGTAAGTATTGTAGATGGAGCTTTAAAATAAAATATACAATGGCAATATTAAAAACTACTTTAGGATATTATATACCGACATTTTTTGAAATGCATGTTTCTACTTACGATGATGATATGGTTATTAATCGTATGACAGATAGGGATGCGACTGTATTGTTTCATGAATATATACATTTCCTTCAAGATATAACTACATTTTATGGATTGAATAACTTATATGTTCAAAGCGAGTACTTTCATAGTGTAGTCAATAGGATAAAAGAAAATCAGCAATTTCATGTTCCTTTTATGATAGAAGACAACAATGATAATGTGTTGCTAAATCAGATTGTGTGTAAATTGACAGTTGGAGACTATGCGGAACAGGAACATTATCATGTTTATTCTATTGATGAAATGGAAGAAGAACTGATTCCAAATCCATTCCTTAAGAAAATCAAATCCATTGTTTTGAATTTTGATGGTGATAGTCTAAGGTCTTTTGGAGCTATTGCTATTATGGAAAGTATGGCATATATCTTGGAGCGATTGTGCTCACCTAATGCTTATACAACATCTCCAGATTATCCTTATCGAGCCGCAGAACTTGTTGCACAATATTATGATGCAAATTTTGGAAATAATTTATTGAAAGTTTTAGCTCTTTGTGATATGTCTTTGCAAAATTATAATCCAGGATTATGTTTTGTCAATATCATGAAGGAGGTTAAAGATGGAAAGTTGCAATTTGTTACACCAGAAAGTATTTACGATTACTTTTATAATCAAAGAGTGAAAAGTGTATATGGTAGAGTAACCTCTTGGCAGGACTCTTATAATAAATTGCTGGATCAAGTAGATACTTGTTTACAGGATTATATAAAGGGAATAGATAGTCTAAAATCTTATCATGAATGGATTAATCACTTGGTGGATTTTTCTAGAGATTGGCGCAATAACGATAGATATTTTTTGCTGAAAATGGCAAGAAAAAATGATTTGAAGAAAAATGATTGCTGGGGATATGCTGTGGCAAGAATAGGTAGTCCTTTGATGGTTAATGCTAATAATCATTACTTTAAGTTGCCATATGATGGAATGCTGGAAGGTGAGTCTGTCGAGATGTATGCAGCTTTAAAAGAGATTTATAAACTGTTTCTTGAGGGAAACAAACCTTGTGGTCTGTTAACTTGGTGTAATGATTCTCTAGAATCGACTCCGAATGAACTTTGTAATACTGCACCTTGGAAAAAGGTAGGGGAGACAAAGTTGTGCCCATATGCTTTCTTTTGGAGACATTGGGGACTGACAGGATGTGAGCCTGTGTAATATTTAAAAAGAATTTTTGATTTAAGAATGATGAAGATTTTATTAGCAAATAAGTTTTATTACCGCCGTGGCGGTGATTGTATTTATATGCTCAATCTGGAAAAGCTGCTGAAGGCGCATGGGCATGAGGTGGCGGTATTTGCCATGGATTATCCGGAGAATCTGGATACGCCTTGGAAGAAATACTTTCCAAATAATATGAGCAAATTGATGGCTTTTACCCGTCCGTTTGGGGCGCATGAGGTAAAAAGCACGTTTAAAAAACTGCTTGATGACTTCAAGCCGGAAGTGGTGCATCTCAACAATGTGCATACGCAGCTGTCACCGGTGATGGCAGAGTTGGCGCATCAGCGGGGCATCAAGGTAGTGTGGACACTGCACGACTATAAGTTGCTCTGTCCTAGATATGACTGTCTGAAGAATGGAAATACCATCTGCGAGACTTGTTTCAAGGGCGACAAGAAGGCTTGTTTGGACAACAAGTGCATGAAAGGATCGAAGTTAGCTTCGTTCATCGGATTTAAAGAGGCTATCGTTTGGAACCGTGAGCGTTTGGAGGCTTCAACGGATGTTTTTATCTGTCCGAGCCAGTTTATGGCTGACAAGATGGTGCAAGGGGGATTCTCGAAATCGAAGATGCAGACACTTTGCAACTTTATTGATGTGGAGAAATGCAAATTTTCTTCCACAGATGGCACAGATGATGTTGAGCTTCTTCCGAAAAAGGAGGATTACTATTGCTTTATCGGGCGATTGAGCCATGAGAAAGGTGCAAAAACATTGATAGAGGCAGCCAACCAATTACCTTATAAATTGGTAATTATCGGTGGCGGTCCTCTGATGGATGAACTGAAATCAGTTGCCCATACCAATATCGAGTTCGTCGGTTTCAAGCAGTGGGATGACATCAAGCAACTTGTGGGCAAGGCTCGCTTCTCGGTGATTCCTTCGGAATGGTATGAGAACAATCCTTTATCAGTTATCGAGGCCCAATGCTTGGGAACGCCCGTATTGGGAGCCAATATCGGGGGAATACCTGAACTTACAGATTATACCTTTAGCAGTGGTAATATCGCCGATCTAAAGACGAAGATTGAGAAGATGTGGAACTCGGAGTTTGATTATCAACAAATAGCTTCGGATGCACAACATCGCTATGATGCTGAAACTTATTACGACAAGCTCATCAACATCTACAAGTAATAATCACAATTCATAATTGAACCGTTAAAAATCAAGGTTATGAATAAGCAATACCAGATACCATCATCTGTCGCATCCAAGCTGGAGCAAATCAAGCTCTATATGGGGACGCATAGTGTGACAGCCTTTGTTGGGGCAGGATTCAGCATGAATGCAGAAATCCCCAACAATGTGAGCATGAAAACATGGAATCAGCTTCGTGAGGTATTCTTAGACAAGTTATATCCCAACAACGAGGAAGACAAGAAGAATGATGCCAATGACGTGGTGAGGTTGTCTTCATTGATAGATGCGCAGTTTGGACATAACGAATTAGACAACATCTTGGAAGAAGCCTTACCAGACCAACTTATCCAACCGGGCAGATTGCATCGTTTGTTGGTGCAGTTGCCTTGGAAGGACATCTTGACCACCAACTATGACACCTTGATAGAACGTGCAGCCGGGCAAGTCATCAATGGGTTCAAACTGGTGACGAACAAGGAAACGCTGCTCTATCAGCCATCGCCTCGCATCATCAAACTGCATGGTAGTTTCCCGAATATTCGTCCATATATCATGACTCAGGAGGATTATAGGCGTTATCCGACTGAACGCCCTGAGATGGTAAATACAGCAAAGCAGTGTTTCCTGGAAAGTCTGGTTTGTTTGATAGGTTTCTCTGGAGAAGATCCAAATTTCAGAGCTTGGATAGGATGGCTGAAAGATATTATCGGGCAACAACGGATATGCCCTACCTATCTCATCACTTACAGAAAGGGATTCCATGATGCCGAAAAAGCCTTACTGTCGAAATTAGGGATAGACATCATTAACCTTGCGGATGTAGAAGGAGTGGATGGGTATTATTCAGCATACGATTTTTTCTTGAATTATCTTAAAGAAAAGCCATCAGAATGGAATGGTAAAGTGAGGTTTGATCATTTGAGAGACAAAGATTTGCCCGATGCTAAATTCAAGGAATATATAGCAGAGAAAATCAAGGAAATGCAGGTAGCACGTGAGACGTATCCAGGTTGGCTACTTCTACCGAAAGCACATGAGGAAGACATGGACTCAGTTGGCGAAGATGCCGTATTCTTAGAACACTACTTTAAGCGTATTACAGATGACGCCACAAAACTTCATCTTCTTTATGAGTTAAACTGGAGACTGAATATCTCTGCAACTCCAAAGAATCTTGATTGGTTTATTGTTGGCATTGAAGATTTAGCAAAACGCCTTTCTGATTTTTCTGCAGAGGACAAGAAACGAATGTCGGATTTGTTTTTGTCGCTATTGGAGAATTATCGCAATAATGGAAAAGCAAAACAATTTGTCAAGCTCTGCGATGATTTATTGGAGGACAAGAATGTCGTTTCGTCAAGATACGTTTACTATCAACAAGCATTGTTTTATTTGACCCAATATGATAATCAGAAGTTGAAAGAGGTCTTGATGAAATGGACAGTAGATATAGGTGATTATCAAAACTGTATTCAGAAAGCAAACTTACTCTATTACATTGGTGAAGAACTTGAAGCTTATCAGTTGTTGGTGAAATGCAAGAATGTTATTTGCAAATCCTTGTTGCAGAACCGCGAGGATATATATGCTAAATCTTGCTTGACATATATATTGAAGACCATGAAATGGTGTGACAGAAAAGTAGAATATACCGATGCTGGCATGGATACGGATTCCGATAACATAGAGAAATTTGCCATAGGCGAGACTTTGGAGGAATTGACGGAAAAGATTAGCGGAAAGGCATACGAAGAGAAACCTGTACATGGATTTATAAGAGAACATCTATTTGAAATCGGCGATTATAATAATAGCTGGAATTTGGGTTCATCTGGTTTTGTAGCGGATTATCTATATCCTTGCAAATGGTGGATGCTAAAAGAAAGGTTAGGCATGTCAATGTTCTTGATGAACCAAAATTTCACCAAGTACTGCATTCTGAAAATGTTTGATTACTCATGGGACATGGCCTGGAACATGATGATGGTTTCTGCAAACAGCAAGATTGTGGAAGCTGTTTTCGGCAGAGAACAACTCTCACAGATTGCTGAGGAGAAAGCAAATGAGTTATTTGACACATACATCGCCCTGTTTGAAAAAGCTGACATTCAAGGAAGGAGTTGGATAAATAACAAAGTGTTGAATATTTTACCAACAGTATTGGGTAGGCTTTGCACAAAAGTTAGTCAAGACAGGGTTTTGAACTTTGTTAAGGCTGCATTGAAATGGCGACCAATATTTGTGAACAAAATACTGAAATGCGCTTATGACTGTTTGAATAATGATAATTTGAAAGTCATTTGGATGTTGTTATTGACAGAGAAAAAGGCAGCGACACACTACAGTAGTGATGGATATACTTTCCCTGACCGATACATGCTGAACTTCGCTATTACCAATGACATGAAAATGAGGATTGTTGACGGATTGAGGAGCAACAAGAAAGAGGATGTTCTCCAGTCAATGATTTCATTGGAAGTTCTATGGAATCGGGCAGAGCTGACTGATGAGGACAAGAGCAAGATTTCCAAAGCAGTGAGGGAAATGAGAAATGGACAGAATACCATCTCGGAAGCAATTTATACATATTCGTATGTGGATGTGAGCGATGAAGAGCATGATACTTTCCAAAACAGATTGGATGACGAGGTTCAGACTTTTTGTGAAACGAACTATCTGTTCACCAATACTTCAGAAACTTTCAGCCAATGGCATTGTGTTATTGAAAAAATCAATGTTCTAAGAAAGTATTTGTCTGATGAACAAAAGAGGTTCGTTCTGCTTCATTGTTGTGACCTGATAGAACAGAATAAATCAAACTTTGAAAAAGATGACAGACAGGATTTATTGGGTGGAATGAGACGTTTCACTCAACAAATAGTCAAGACATACCAAAGTTTGTTTCTTTATACTGCATTTGACGCTTGGAATGGCAATGAGGTGGAGAAAATAGAAAAACAGATAGATTGGCTTCGGTCAAAAGGATACAGATGCCTACCGATGAAAGTAAAAGCACTTATGCATCAACAACAAAACATCGAAGGTGACATCATTGGTGCCATTAAAAGCTCTTTGTTCAGCAAAAAACAAGAAGTTCAGGTGGAGGGCATCAATGCTTTCTTTGTATTGAAAAACAACGGTGGTGATGTCAGTGAAATACTCAGTTATATTTTTGATAATTTCAGATTGGCAGACCCTGCTGTTTACAAGGAGCTACTGATACTCTTCGTAAATGTAATCGTTAGGAATTATAATGAAAATGATTTTCACCAGCACGTGATGATTTTCTTAACAAGCATTCATGAAGATTGTGAGAACTACGGATTGGATGTCTGTGCTTTATCTGATTTACAACATTATACAAATTATGTAGCTGGCGCATTATCGGAAAAATCACAGATAGAAAACATTCCAGTTTTCAGCAAAGAGGAATCTGGTTTTAATGACGTATTTGTAGGATTCGACAAAGGTGTAGAGTCCGCTCAGCATAAAAATTATCAGTAATCAATAAAAATATACAATATATTATTATGTCAGAAAAGAAATTAAATGGTACTGTCATTGTAACTTATCGTTGCAATGCGCGTTGTTCAATGTGTAATCGTTACAAGGCTCCTTCTAAGCCTGAGGAGGAAATCTCTATTGAGACTATTAAGAAGCTACCTAAGATGTACTTTACCAACATCACGGGTGGTGAGCCTTTTATCCGTACGGACTTAAAGGACATCGTACGTGAGCTTTATAAGAAGAGCGACCGTATCGTAATCTCTACCAACGGCTTCTTCACCGACCGTATCATCGACCTGGCGAAGGAGTTTCCTCAGATTGGTATCCGTATCTCTATCGAGGGCTTGGAGCAGACCAACAATGAAATCCGTGGTCTGAATAATGGTTTCAACCGAGGTTATACAACCTTGAAGAAGCTTTGTGAAATGGGATTGAAGGATGTGGGCTTCGGTATGACCGTTCAGGATAAGAACGCTCCAGACCTCGTGCCTCTCTATGAGTTGAGCAACAAGATGGGTATGGAGTTCGCTACCGCATCGCTCCATAACTCTTTCTACTTCGTTGAGGCTAAGAACATCATTCACGACCGTCCGATGGTGGCTAAGAACTTCGAGAACCTGGTGAACGAGCTGCTGAAGTCTAACTCTCCTAAAAAGTGGTTTCGTGCTTACTTCAACCATGGACTCATCAACTATATCTATGGTCAGAAGCGTCTCTTGCCTTGCGATATGAGTTTCGATACCTTCTTCATCGACCCATACGGTGATGTGATGCCATGTAATGGAACCAAGGACAAGGAGGTAATGGGTAACCTGAACCGCCAGACTTGGGATGAGCTTTGGAGTTCACCAGAGGCAGAGCAGGTTCGTAAGAAGGTAAGACATTGTGACAGAAACTGCTGGATGATCGGTTCAGTTTCTCCTGCGATGCACAAGTACATCAAGACTCCTGCCTTGTGGGTGGCTAAGCACAAGCTGAAGAGCCTGCTCGGTATGAAGTACTCTATGTATGAGAACCCTATCTGCTGCGAGTATCGTGATGGTAAGGTGACTAAGGAACAGCTTGACAAGCTTTCTACCTGCGATATGAATGCTGTGGTAAACAACGGTCTTTCTGCCGATTCTAAGGAGGCTTTGAAGGGCAAGCGTGGCGAGGACATCGTGAACGCTGACGTGGCTAGCCAGGGTTATGAAGCTACCAAAAAGGAAACAGATAGAAATATTGAAATCAAGTAATCACTTGATTCTCTTATGATAGATAAGAAGCCACAGTGCGGAGAGCATAGACACCAAGATGATGCCGAAGTACTGTATGGCTTCTTTGATATAGTTTGAAATCTTATTCATATCTGCAAAGGTAATACTTTTATTTTGAAAATCTCTAGTTTTTATGAAAATAGTTGTAACAGGTACTCGTGGTATCCCGAATATCATGGGTGGCGTGGAGACGCATTGTGAGGAATTGTTCCCTAGAATGGTGGAGCGTGGGTATGACGTAACGCTGATCCGTCGCTCGAACTATGTGAAGGATGACTTGCATGAATGGAAGGGGGTGAAACTGGTAACGATTCCTTCTCCTAAGAAGAAGAGTTTCGAGGCCATCATCCATACTTTCCGTGCCATCAATGAGGCGAAGAAGTTGGGTGCTGATGTATTGCATATCCATGCCATCGGTCCTGCGCTGCTGGTTCCATACGCCAAATTGCTGGGCATGAAGGTGGTGTTTACGCATCATGGTCCTGACTATGACAGGGACAAGTGGGGATTTGCTGCCAAGACTATCCTGAAGATGGGTGAGCGGATGGGCTGCATGTTTGCCGATGATGTCATCGTCATCTCGAATGTCATCAAGAACCTCATTGCCCGTAAATATGGAAGGACGAAGAATGTACACCTTATATATAATGGTGTTTCTGAGCCTGAAATCTGTGACTATCCTGAATATTTCAAGGAACTGGGGATAGAGAAAGGCAAGTATATCCTGGGTATGTGCAGATTTGTGCCTGAGAAGAACCTGCATCATCTGGTGGAGGCGTTTGTAAAGTGGAAAAAGTCGCACACGGATCTCACGGATTCCACGGATATAAAGTTAGTGTTAGCTGGCGATACAGACTTCGAGGATGAGTATTCTTTGGGATTGAAGCAGATGGCAAGGGAGAATGGGGTGGTGCTTACTGGCTTTATCAAGGGCAGAAAGCTTCATTCGCTGTTGACGAATTGCCGTTGCTATTGTCTTCCATCTTCGCACGAAGGTTTGCCGATTGCCCTGTTGGAGGCTATGAGCTATGGGGTAAAGGTAGTAGTGAGCGATATTCCTGCGAATCTGGAGGTAGGCTTGCCAAAGGATGATTACTTCCATTGTGGTAACGTGGATGAACTTTCGGAAAAGCTCGGAAAGATTATCGAGACTCCATTGCAGCATGTGGATTACGACATGAGCAAGTATGATTGGGACCGGATTGCTGATGAAGTAGGAGGAGTGTATCAAGGGTTGAAGAAATGAACTCTTGTTATTAGAAATCATTAGAACTAAATGATAAAGGCTTTTTTATAGGAGATTAAATAATGGAAAAAACAAATAGTGTTCCTAATCGGTTGCTGATATTGGGTAATGGATTCGATCTTAGTTTGGATCGTGAAACAAGATATTCTGATTTTGCAAAAAGTCGCTTTTGGCCGGAGAATTTGGAAAGTGAGCTTTTTAGCTATTTAGAGGAAAAGGCTAATCTTGAACGATGGTTCGATTTAGAAAGTGAACTTGCAAGATATATTCAGACCGTAAGAAAAGAATCTTCTGCTTATGTTACAACAAGACCTGGACGGGCTAAACAAGATCGAGCTGATTTTAAGGAAATAGTAGAGGCTTTGATTGCTTATTTGAAAAATGTAGAAAGAAAGGACGTGAATTGTGATTCTATTGCAGCCAAGGTTTTTCGCTTAGCTTGTTGGGATTCAGCTTTTAGTAAGATTTATTCTTTCAATTATACAGATTTGGACAAGCTTTCAGAGAAGTTAAATCTTGCAGGAGTGCCTATTGTAGAATATGTTCATGGCTGTTTGGCTGATGATTCTGCAATATTAGGCATCAATGATACAGAAGATACGCTTGGCGGTCTTTACGATTTCATGAGAAAAAGCTTTAATCCTCACTATTCTAGTCATCCTGTTTCTTATGACTTGAAAACGGCTGATGAGGTGGTGTTCTTTGGTCATTCATTAGGAGACAATGATTATCATTATTTTCAATCGTTCTTTAGACATCAATGTGAAGAGAATCTTGCGCCTGAAGAAAAGCGCACTATAACAATATTCACCAAGGATGAAAATGGAAGAATGAATATCATGCGTACTCTCCATAAAATGAATGATGGAAAGACGTCTCTTTTATTTCAGAATAATATTTTGAATATATTCTGTACGGCTGATGGTGAGTCTTCTGCTTTTAGTGAATGGTATCACGCAAGAGAGCTGGAAGCAGAACGTTTGAGGACTCGAGAATTCATAGAAAGAGCAACAAAGTTTAGATGATGAACTCGTTGAATTAAAGTTTACTCGCATAAGTGTTTTTGTATATAAACTTGTACGTATATGAAAAAATCAAGACGGATATTTAACGATGCAAAAATTCGTAATATTACTCAAGGTAGTATATTTAATGGTGGCATATCGTGTCTCTATACTCATCATAATGTCTTAGGTGTGATAATAACGCCCAGATGTGATATTGCACAACATAAGGTGCCATACTATTATTATTTACCTATGGTTTCTTTTGAGGATTGGAAGAAAGTAGAGTTTCCACATCTCTATATAGCTAAATTGAAAAATGATACTTTTGCTAGATTACGCAATGAGTTGAAAAATGCTGGAGTTTCTGAATCAATTGTAAATCACTATACAGCAAAGAAAATCGGAGAAATTATAAAAACGCAGTTACGTGGTATTCCCAAGAACTTGAACAAAACGTTGAAACAACTTTCTGATGTAGAGAAATACGAAGAGGAAAAAAATAATTTCTCGAAACTTGTTGAAACATATGGTGGTCCCAAGAAAGAATTGTTTAAAGAAATTGCAGCTAATAAAAATCTTAATTATTATTTGCTGGAGGGAGTGGATGATTTTTGGCTTATTAGAATGCGAGAATTGAATAGACTAACTCCTTCTGTTTTGTTTAGGTTGCAAAATGGAATAGATAGTAAACTTACTGACCAAGAATTATCGGGAAATGATATTTGTCTATATGAAGGTGAGTTGTTTCTACCTCTTTATGAGATTCAATCACCTTATATTGAGCATATAATGCAACATTTTTTATCTTCTTTTAATCGCATTGGTATAGAAGATATGCATAAGGATGTAATCAATGATTTTTTAAACTCTAATATTTAGCGATATGAAAGCAATTTATATAGAAGAAAAGGCTGTTAGGTATTTAGCCCAGACAAGAACCTTCCAAAGTGGTGATTTTGATGATGCTCTGGCCTTGACTGATTTCTTTTTAACGGGAAAAGATGTTGCTATTCAAAAGATACAATGTGTGACATTTAAAAATATTGGCTATATTTATCATACAGAAAATAATAATTTGCTCAAAAATGTCATTTTTGACATTGATACATTAGGGGATTTTTCAGCAAATGATTATAACCAAATAGTAACGATTGTTCAGAAAGTATTGAAGTTTTCTTTGAAACAGTGGGATAATTTTCCTCTAAATATTTCAGAAAAGATAATCAATGATAATCATGCAATATTATTTCCATTTCCATATAGAGATGAAAATCCTTTTAAGATAATGGTAAACTTATCGCCTGATAAAGGATATACAGAAAAGAGGAATATACGTTGTATATATGTTGTAAAAATGGGTATAGGAAACTTTTCTATTGATGATTATAAACCGATTAATCTTAAGGCGATAAATAATGAAGCTCTACAAATCATAAGTGAAACCGAAAAGAAAAGAAGTTGTAACACCTTCATCTTCTCCATTACAGGTTTCTAGTTTGGATAATGTTCCCAAAGCGGTAAATGGCTATATGAGTTTCGAGGCTTGGATTCCGATGTTGTCTAAGATTCAACATGATTTTGTTACCCGTAGTTTAAAAGGAAATGAAAGGCTAGAAGGTGCTGCAGGTACTGGTAAAACAATTTCGTTGGTATTGAAAGCCATTTGGTTATATCGAACGGCAAAATATGGCGGCAAAAACTTAAGAATGTTGTTTTTATGCCATTCTATAGCAACTAAAGAAAATTTAAAAAATATGATAGAGTCTACAGCAGGAGATTCTAATATATTAAATTCTGAGAATGGTGGGCAATTTATAGAATTAACAACATTGCAAGAATGGTGTACAAAATACTTGGGTAATTCTATTGGACAGTCGGAATTGTTGGATGCTGATGCACAAGAGTGTAAGGATTTACAATTTCAATTCATAAGAGATATTTATGCTGAATGTTTAAAACGAGATTATCCTACATATGAATGTATTTGCTCCCAACAATTTAAAAACTTTATAGCCTCTACTGATTTAAATCTTCTGATAGAATTAATTGCTTCAGAAATTTCAATAACTATAAAGGGGCGTGCTTCTAGTGATTTAGATACTTATAAACAGTTGCCACGACTTGAAGGTAGTATTCCTGTTCAAAATGAGGCTGATTATAACTTCTTGTTTCTGATTTATGAAAAATATCAAGATACTTTAATTCAATTGGGATATTTTGATAATGACGATATTTCGTTATCTTCTGCACTTCAATTGGCTTCTCCTATATGGAAGAGAAGACGTAAGGAGATGGGATATGATGTGTTATTTATAGATGAAGTCCATTTGTTCAGTTATAATGAATTAGCAATTTTTCATAACTTGAACAAAGATGAGAAAAATAGTCATATTATTTATGCTATTGACAAAACCCAAGCCATCGGTGATAGAGGACTCACTAAACAGCAACAATTGGATACAATGAGAATAAATGACAATAAAGAAACTCGTTATAATACGATGTTTCGTTGTTCACCTCAAGTTGTAGATTTGGCATTTTCTGTTCTGGTATCTGGTGCAGAAATGTTTTTGAATTTTGATAATCCTTTAGATAAGATAATTTATTCATTTACTAATGATGAAGAAAGAAAAGCAAAAACACCTGTATACAAATTCTATGCAACTGATGAAGAAATGATTAACGATGCTTTTAAGCAAGTTGATTCTATATCAAAAGGTTTAGGTATACAAAAAGATAAGATATTGCTTGTTAGTGTAAATCAGGAGATTCATCAGCACATTATAAAATATGCTAGAGACAAAAATAAACCAATAGAGGTCTTGAAGCGTAGAGGTGATATAACTACTATCAAGTGTGCAGAAAGAAATATGCGCTATGTACTTGGTTTTATAGATTATATCGGGGGATTAGAATTTGATGCGGTTGTGATAGTTGGAGTTGATAAGGGAAGAGTGCCAAATAACGATGGAAAAGAAGGAACTATTTACCAAAGCTACGAATGGCATAATCGTATGTATGTGGCAATAACAAGAGCCAAGTATACTGTCGCAATACTTGGTAATAAGTCGTATACAGAATCACCTTTATTGAGGAAGGCTATTGATTCCCAAAGAATAGTCGTTGAGTGGTGATCTATTCTGAGTATTAATTTCTATTTATTCTGATAGAGGTGAAGAAACAACTTCAGATTTTCTTTGATTTCCTAAGATTCTGCATTGGATCGGACTCTGAGATTTCTTCCTCCTTAAAGGAGGTGGATTGGAAGGAACTGTATGCTATTGCCAAGAAGCAATGCCTGGTAGGTGTTCTCTTTGATGGTATCAAGAAGTTGCCTGCTGAACATGTAGGGATGGAGAAGGAGTTACTGCTCCAATGGATGGCGGGAAGCCAGATGTTGGAGAAAGCGAATGTTCGGCTGAATGATGCTGCCATCCAGGTTTCTGAGTGGTTCCGGAAGAAGGGATTCAGAGCCTGTATTCTGAAAGGACAGGGGAATGCATTAATGTATCCGAATCCTTATTCCCGGACTCCTGGCGATATTGATATCTGGGTGGAAGGGGAAGACAAGCGGGTCATCTCCTTTGTCCGTTCTATCTCGCCTCATGAAAAGGCGTGTTATCACCACATCGAGTTCCCACCGTATAAGGGTGTGGAGGTTGAAGTGCATTATCGCCCTAGCTTCCTGCTGTGCTTCTGGCATAACAGAAAGCTTCAGAAATATTATGAGAGTGTGAAGGAGGAGCAGTTCTCGCATCGGGTGATGTTGGGGGAGCAAGGGGAGATTGCGATTCCGACGGTGGAATTCAATCTCATCTTCCAGTTGACTCATATCTTCTCGCATCTGATGAATGAGGGGATTGGGTTAAGGCAACTCGTGGATTATTACTATGTTCTTTGCGACTTTTATAAAGTCTATCAAAATTTTTCGAATCCCTCCGTCTCCCTTTCCAAAGGGAGCTCCACTTTTTCCCCAAGCCCCTCTTCCTCAGGAAGCGGGGATGTAACCGCACCTTCTCGGTGCTCGGAACCGCTACGCTCTAAGGATGGCGGACCAAAGCGGTCTTCGCCAAATTGTGCGGGATGGGACCGCCGGAATGCTATTGGGGATATGACTTCTGCAACTGCTGCTCGCTCTTCTTTTGCTGCCAATTCTTCTGCAGCTACCGATAGGGTGCAGAAGGAATTGAAGGAGTTGGGATTGTGGAAGTTTGCCGGGGGTATCATGTATATCATGCAGGAGGTGTTCGGCATGCCTGCCTCTCGCCTTATTGTTCCTCCGAATGAGAAGTATGGTAGGTTTGTGCTGAATGAAGTGCTGGAAGCCGGGAACTTCGGAAGGCATGATGCCCGGAATCGGTTTGGAAAATCAAAGCTAGGGCATAATCTCCAAAGGGTATATCGGGATATAAGACTCGTGAAGTATTTTCCTGCTGAGGCTCTATGCGAGCCTTTGTTTAGGGTATGGCACTTCTTCTGGAGGCTAAAATATAAAAAATAAATTAATCAAATAATTAATTGAAATAACTCTGTTTATGTTTGTCGAGATGCAGATAGGTAATCAGCTAGATGAGGATGACTGTCTGCACTTCGATTATCAATGATAATCATAATGAAGAAAAAAGTTTTTGTAAGCGGTTGCTATGACCTGCTACATTCTGGTCATGTGGAGTTTT
>ERZ1023621.27-NODE-27-length-39287-cov-26.726805_pt1 | contig 39287 bp, 47 predicted proteins | sample MGYA00380330_ERZ1023621 | MGnify/ENA primary metagenome ERZ1023621 (study PRJEB33179, sample SAMN07448975) | human gut metagenome | biome: Human-gut; feature: Human associated habitat; material: Faeces | host: Homo sapiens | place: India: Bhopal | collected...
GGGTTTGGGAGGGGGTGCGCATACACCCACACACTACGCTCATACACGCATATAGGCAGGCGCACGCATAAGCGAGCAAGAGCCAAGTAACGAACAAAAGAACGAGACAACAAGGAGAAAAGCAAAATGACGATTCAGATTACATTCACGGACGCAGCGATATCAACAGCCTGCATCCTCGCTGGAATTATGTACATTGCGTGGCTGCTTCACGAGGTGAAGATAGCCGTGCCAGAGGAAAATGAGGTTGTGAGCCAAAATGAAGCCACACAGAGCCACGAAACAACCTCGAACGAGGAAACACCAAGCAACGAAACAAAAACGCAGCAGGAGGCACGAAAATGAGCCACAGAGAGCAAATAATCATCGGAATAGACCCCGATACCGACAGAAACGGCATCGCAATGCTCGACATGAGCACGCACAAGCTCCAAGTCCAGATGCTCGCCTTCCCCAGCCTCCTTGACTTCATCAAGGAGAAATACCACCAATTCGCAGAAATTGACAAATGGGACTTCAAGGTCGTCATCGAGGCAGGATGGATGAACCACGGCAACTACCACATCAAGCGATGGCAGGGAAAGCAAGGAATAGCCAGCCTCGGAGTTGACCAGGGACGCAACGAGCAGGTCAGCCGAACCATCGGGCAGATGATGGAGCACTGGGGCATCCCCTACGAGTTCAAGAGACCGCTCCCGAAGTGCTGGCACGGAGCCGACCGAAAGATAACCAAGGAGGAAATCGAGGAAATAACTTTACAAAAGCTGGGCAGGCTCAACCAAGAGGGGCGAGACGCAGCCCTCCTCGCCTGGGACTGCGCAGAGCTTCCGATGCGCATCACCAGCGACACGCTCAGAGGGAAGCCTTCAGCGAAAAAGTCGATTTTTGCAAGGAAATAGGCTGAAAAATGTTAATTTTTTACCTAAAGTGATTACAATATAATCAGAAAACCGTATTTTTGCGACATGAGAAGAAGAGACAACAACACAGAACAGGAGCAGGAAGCCATTGCTCATGAGCAGGACTTCCTGGGCGACATCGGCAACTTCGAGCTACCCGACATAGACCTCGACCTCATGGAGTTCTTGCCATCGGACGAGACGGAGGAGACGAGGTACACCCTGCCAAAGGTGGTGCCGATGAGGGAAGACTTCGTACTTTATGACAACGCACAGAAGATGGCGAGGGAGCTGCGCCTTGGATTCGGTGAGCGTTTCGATGCCTTCGTGAGCGGCTCCTTCATATTCGGGGACTTCATCGAGGCATACCTAACGACACAGAACGCCTGCGCCAAGAGGATGACCATCAGCACGCTCTCCATGAGCCAGAACAACGTGGACAGCCTCCACACGCTCATGGAGAAGGGCTACATCGAGGAACTGAACCTCATAATCTCGGTTTACTTTTGGGGCAACGAGCGAAGCAGCCTCATTCCATACATCTACAAGCAGCTCGACATTGACGACCGATTTCAGTTGGCGGTGGCAGGAGTCCACACCAAGACCGTGAACTTCGAGACATTAGGGGGGGCGCAAGATTGTCCTCCACGGCTCCGCAAACCTCCGCTCCAGCGGAAACATCGAGCAGTTCACCATGGAGGAGAACCCAGAGCTTTATGATTTCTACGACGAGCACTTCAACAGGATTCTCGACAAGTACGCAACCATACGCAAGCCGATACGCAACAGCAAGGCGTGGGATTACTTCACGAGAATGGTATTCAACAACAAAAAGCAAAAGGAGAACAAGCAATGAGTAGCGGTTCAGAATCACACGGAGGCGGAGGCTCAAAGCTCCACTCCAGCACCATGGCTTCAAGAAGAGCCAGCAGCGTCCTGCCATTTTCGCCAGGAGGCGGTGGTGCAGCACCATTTTAGCGTAACAAACCAAGCAAGAGAGGCGAGCCTTCACGAAGGGCTCGCCTTGGCTGCTTAATAACCAAGGACACAGAAAATGCAGAAAGGAATACAACGAAAGGAGATGGAGCTGGCGGTGCTCCACCCAAATGACGGACAGGTCGAGGGACTGCCAAAGAACCCACGACGAATACGAGACCCCAAGTTCAAGAAGCTGGTGCAGTCTATCAAGGACGACCCAGAGATGCTGGACTTGCGAGAACTCATCGTGTACGACACCCAGGACGAGCGAGGCTACGTCATCATCGGAGGAAACATGAGATACCAGGCACTCACGAAGCTCAAGTACAAGACGGCTCCGTGCAAGATTCTGCCCCACGACTTCCCGATGGACAAGATGCGTCGCATCGTGCTGAAGGATAACTCCAGCTTTGGAGAAACCAACTTCGATGCGCTCCTCAACGATTGGAACCTCGAAGAGATAGAGGCTGCTGCCATTGACATCCCCGATATCCAGGAGCCAGAGGAAGAGGAAGAGGCGAAGGACGATGGCTACGACGTGCAGGCGAACACCCCAAAGAAGGCAACCAGCAGGACAGGCGACCTCTACAGACTCGGAAACCACCGCCTCATTTGCGGTGACAGCACCAAGGGGGAATACCTCGATGCGCTCATGGGCGAGGAACAGGCAGACCTCCTCGTAACCGACCCACCATACAACGTGGACTACCAAGCCAAGGGCAAGATGAAAATCGCAAACGACCACATGGCTGATGAGAACTTCGTGGCGTTCCTCACCGACACCTTGCAGAACGCAAGCGACAGCATGAAGCCAGGCGCAGCCTTCTACATTTGGCACGCAGACTCGCAAGGCTTCAACTTCCGAACAGCCGTGAAGAACATCGGCTGGGAGACACGCCAATGCTTGATCTGGAACAAAAACAGCCTCGTCCTCGGCAGGCAGGACTACCAATGGAAGCACGAGCCGTGCCTTTATGGATGGAAGGACGGAGCCGCCCATTACTTCACCGACAAGCGAAACCTCACCACGGTCATCGAGAAGAAGCTGGACATCGAGAAGCTGAGCAAGGCAGAGATGAAAGACCTCCTCACGCAGATATTCGAGGGAGAGACACCGACAAGCGTCATAGACTGCGATAAGCCGAAGAAGAACCCAGACCACCCTACGATGAAGCCCGTGCCTCTTATCGGCAAGCTCATCAGCAACAGCAGCAGGCGCAAGGACATCGTCCTCGACATATTCGGAGGCAGCGGTACCACGCTCATTGCAGCAGAGCAGCTCGGCAGGTGCTGCCGTATGGTGGAGTTCGAGCCAATCTACGTGGACGTAATCATAAAGCGATGGGAGGAGATGACAGGAACGAAGGCAGTACTCGTCCGCAACATCCTCGACCCAGAGCAGCCAGCAGACAAGCCAGCGACCAAGACGAAAGCGAAGAAGGAGGGATAAGCCATGCCAAGAGGAAAAGAGACAATGACGGAAAGTCAGCTCGCAAACATTGAGAGCCACAAGTGGCAGAAGGGGCAGAGCGGCAACCCAAGGGGCAAGAAGAAGGACAGGGTCAAGGCTCTCTTGAAGCAGGTACTCCCAAAGAGCAAGCTAAAGAAGAGCGAGGCACTGACCCTCGACGAGATAAACACCATCGAGAAGAGCATCCTCGTCCTGGAACTCGCAGACCTCCAATTGCTGGCGAAGGCAGACGATACCCCAGCCTACGCTAAGACATTGGCGATGGCAGCAATCATCGACATGAAGAACGGCAAGACAACCACCATGGACAGGCTCATGGACAGGCAATACGGCAAGCCACAGCAGAAGGTGGACATCACCACAGGGGGAAAGCCTATAGAGCAGGGTCGCCCACTCACCAGGGAGGAGCAAATCGAGTACTTGAAGAAGCTGGAGGAGGAATACTGAGATGATGAACGACACCGAACTGCAAAAGATGTGGGTGTTGCAGAATCCCCTCAACTTCACCAGGTACTTCTTCAAGGAGAACGGAGGAAAGCGGTTCATTGTCGGGCATCACCACAAGACCGTCTGCGACGCACTCGACAGGGTGCTCAAGGGCGAAATCAACAAGCTCATCATTAACATCGCCCCACGCTACGGAAAGACGGAGCTGGCGGTGAAGAACTTCATAGCGATGGGACTCGCCATCAACCCAGCCTCCAACTTCATACACCTGTCCTACTCCAGCGACCTCGCTGTGGACAACTCCATAGCGATAAAGGACATCGTGAACTGCGAGGCATACCAGCGCATGTTTGAGACCAGGGTGAAATACGGAAGCGACACCAAGGCACAATGGGACACGGAGCAAGGCGGTGGAGTTTACGCAACCTCCACGCTCGGACAGATTACAGGTTTCGGAGCAGGAGAGGTGGACAGAGTGGACGAGCAGGGCAATCCGCTCCCCTACAGATTCGCAGGAGCCATCATCATCGACGACCCGATAAAGCCAGAGGACGCACTGAGCGACGTGGTGCGTGAGCGAGTGAACCGACGATTCGAGACAACCATTCGAAACCGAGTGAACAGCCGCAACACGCCAATCATCATCATCATGCAAAGACTGCACGAGCACGACCTATGCGGCTACCTGCAAGAGATTGAGCCTGACGATTGGACGGTGGTCAGCCTTCCGTGCATCACCACGGACGAGGAAGGAAACCGAATGCCACTATGGGCGTTCAAGCACACGCTGCAGGAATTGGAGAAGATACGCCTCGCCAACTCCTTTGTCTTCGAGACGCAGTACATGCAGAACCCGACACCTATCGAGGGTTTGATGTACTCCCACTTCAAGACATACGACACCCTCCCGATAGAGGCGCACCTGCCAAGGCGCAAGTGCTACATCGACACAGCAGACACAGGAGCCGACTGGCTCTGCGCCATTTGCTACGACGAGTACGAGAGCGGATGCTACGTCACCGACATCCTATTCACCAACAAGAACATGGAGTTCACGGAGCCAGCCGTGGCGAGGATGCTGGTGAGGAACCAAACCGAGGAGGTCGTGGTAGAGAGCAACAACGGAGGTCGAGGGTTCAGAAGGAACGTGGAGAAGCTCGTCCGCACCCTTGGAAATTGGATAATGGTCTTCATTGACCTCGCCCAGACCGCCAACAAGCAGACACGAATCTTCATCAACAGCTCGAAGGTGATGAACATGGTCTTCTTCCCAGCAGGATGGGAGTTATTGTTCCCACATTACCACAACGCAATGACATCCTACCGCAAGGAGGGAGGAAACGAGCACGACGATGCGCCCGACTGCACGACAGGCGTGGTGGAGCGTTTCGGATTGATTACCTGCGCCCAGATCACCGACGAGGAAGAGGAAGAAATCGAGGATGAGATTTATTAACAACACCAAGCATAAGGAGAATCAAACAATGCCAGACATCAAAGAGATTATCGACAGACAGAACAGAATGCCAGCGCAAATCATCGACGACTTGAAGCAGAAGAGCCTCGATGTCATCCCTTGGGGGAACTTGCGCAAGGAGTACGAGCCAAAGAAACACCCAGTGTACACCGACCGCCACTACCGAGACAAGGTGCGCAAGGGCAAGGTGGAGAAGATGACCAGAATCACCTACAGCATACAGAAGCAGGCGGTGAAGCGAATGAAGGAACTCATGTTCACAATCCCAACGAAGAGAAAGTACACCACCAAGACGGATGATGAGAAGCAGGCTGCAGACATCATGGAGGCAATCTTCAAGCGCAACCGAATCAATGCGCTGAACCTAAAGCGAGCGCACAAGCTCTTTGCAAGCTGCGAGATGGTGACAATTTGGTTTGCCCAGGAGCAGGACACCATCTACGCAGGGCACAAGAGCAAGCTAAAGCTCCGCTGCAGGGTCTTCTCCCCGATGGACGGAGACATCCTGTACCCACTTTTCGATGAATACGATGACATGATAGCTCTCAGCGTCCAATACAGCCGAAAGAAGGGAATGGAGCAGCTCACCTACTTCGACACCTACACCGATGCCTTCCATTACCGCTGGGTCAGCAGGGACGGCAACGGATGGGAGGAAGACATGGAGCCAGAGCCTATCAACATCGGAAAGATTGCAGGCATCTACATCCACCGAGACCTCCCGATATGGGAAGACCAGAGCGACAACGGCTACGAGCTGGAGTGGACGGTCAGCAGACAGGGCAACTACCTGCGCAAGAACAGCCGACCAACCTGGGTAATCTACTCGGACAGCCAGCAGGTGACCGCACCGAAGAACAAGAAGCAGGAGCCTGTCGATGACAACGCAGGGCGCAACGTCCTCCGATACGGACAGAAGGACAAAGCGGAATACGCAACGTGGAACCAGGCAACCGATGCTTTGAAGCTCCAAACCGAGGAACTCAGACGCAACATCCACACCAGCCTCCAGCTCCCCGACATGAGCATGGAGCAGATGAAGGCGACACCAATGAGCGGAGAGGCACGCAAGATGCTCTTCATTGATTGCCAGATGAAGGTCACGGACGAGTCGGGAGATTGGCTGGAGTTCTTCGACAGGGAGGTGAACGTGATACGAGCTTTCTGCAAGCAGATGTTCCCCGAACTCGCAACAGCCTTCGACACCCTCGTGGTGGAGAACAAAATAATTCCGTTCCAAATCAATGACCGAAGCCAGCAAATCAAGGACATGAGCGACGCAACAGGAGGCAAGCCTATCGTATCGAGACGCACCGCTATCCGAGAAATCAACATCGTGCCAGAGGAAGAGGTGGACGAGGAAGAGCAGAGAATCATAGACGAGGAGAATGCAGCAGCCGATGCCTTCTCCAACGAACCAACCATGTAAAGGATTGAACAATGCCAACAAGAATCACCATTGCAACATACGACGAGAAGCACAAGCAGAACCTCGCCAAGAGAGCCAAGAAGGTGAGCAGCCTATACGACGCAGCCGTGAAGCGATTGACGCAAGCGGCTGCGCCATCCCTTTTTGACGCAGACAAAGAGCAAGAGTTCCACTTCGAGGACTTCCCAACCTTAAAGAGGGAAATGGACGCACTCATGCAAGACCTATACTCCAGCCTACAGACGAACATCGAGGATGGAGACGAGGAAAGCTGGACGCTCGCCAACACCAAGAACGACGCAATGGTGGAATCGGTCATCGGCAAGGCGAAGCTCCCAAAGCAGACCGTACAGGCGTGGAAGCACCCACACTTGGAGGCACTCAACGCCTTCATAGACCGCAAGGAGGCAGGGATGGGGCTCAGCAAGAGGGTATGGAACCTCACCCAGCAGTTCAAGGATGAAATGGAACTCGCCCTCGAACTCGGAATGGGCGAAGGGAAGAGCGCAGCAGAACTGAGTCGCGATATCCGCAAATACCTAAAGGAACCGAACAAGTTATTCAGAAGGGTGCGAGACAAGAGCGGAGCCTTGCGCCTCTCCAAGGCTGCTGCCGCATATCACCCAGGGCGTGGCGTTTACCGCTCCAGCTACAAGAACGCCCTCCGAATGACAGCGACCGAGAACAACATGGCATACAGGACAGCCGACCACACCAGATGGCAGGCTCTCCCTTTTGTTATCGGTATCGAAATCCATATCAGCAACAACCACCCGACAGAGGACATCTGCGACCTATTCGACGGAAAACGCTTTCCAAAGGACTTCAAGTTCACAGGATGGCATCCATGGTGCAGATGTTATGCAGTTTCCATCCTCGCCAAGCAGGAGGAAATGGACGCATACATCAAGGCTCTCATTGCTGGCGAAGACGTGAGCGATTGGCAATTCACTGGCAAGGTCGAGCAGATGCCAACCGAGTTCACCAAGTGGATGAAGGACAACGAGAGCCGAATAACCAAAGCCAAGTCCATGCCCTACTTCATCAAGGACAACTTCAAGGACGGAGACCCAGCCAAGGGGCTGCGATGGGAAGGCAAAAATAAACAATTACTTAAGCCATGGCGATAATTGGCTGGAGACATGGACTGAGAAAGACGGCTCGCCTGTAAGCATAACCAGTTTTAAAGACTTCCAAAGAGCACATCCAGGCTGGAAGCACATGACGCAACAAAGATACCTCCAATACTTCGACGAAGTTTGCAAAGAGGAAGGCACATACGAAGTCGGTCTTAGCTGGGAACCAAGAGGTGGACATTGCACAATCGTTAAACGATTCAACGATGGAAGCCTTAAGTACATAGAGCCGCAGGAAGACAACTCCGACGGAAGCGGATTTGAGGAAAAGGACATTAAATACCTTTGCGAAAAAATGAGGAAAGACCCAATTTTGAAAGATGGAGCGATAAAGGTCAGCGACAAATTGCTTAATTTAAAATACGTTTCAATTTTCCTTAAACGCTGAAATTACATCAAGGGCGATAAAACCTTTAAACTCGGTAATTTCCCCATTTGAAGACAGGACAAGAGCAACAGGGAAGCCAGTCTTGCTATTGGCAACGGCTGCACAATAGCAAGATTCCCCCTCCTTCTCCCCAACAAAGGAGACGGAATAAGCAGAACCAAGGTTCTCGCTAACGAAGCTACGTATCGTCTTTGAAACTTTCATAAAAGTTTAGTTTTTTGCGGCAAACTTACGAAAAAAGTCGGAGATTGCAAAGGGAAAATCCCTATAATTTGCGAATTTAGCTTTAATTTACGTTAAATAAATGATTATATTGTAATCACTTTTAAGAAAAAGAGCTATTTTTGCAGCGTTACAAATTTGTATAACCAAAGCATAATTTTATGTTCGAATTGATTTTAAAGGCACTCAAAACCAAGTTTCCTGGGGTTGATGCCAAGATTTTAGAGCGGATAGCCAAGAAAAAGGCTGAGACGACAACCAAGGAAGAGGAAGTGAAAACCGTCGTTGATGGGGTGACCTTCCAATCCATTCTGGAGAGCGAGGGCGACCGAAGAGCTGACGAGGCTCAGAAGACAGCCGTGACCAACTACGAGAAAAAGTACAAGTTGAAGGACGGCAAGCCTACCGACGAACCAGCACCAAAGACCACACCAAGCTCGACAAACCAGCCAACAGGAGGGGAAGACAGCGAGGTGATGAAGATGCTCAAAGAGATTAAGGCAGACAACGAGCAGCTGCGCAACGAGCTCAACGGATTCAAGTCCGAGAAGCTCGGCAATCAGCGTAAGCAGCAGTTCGAGGCTTTGTTTGAAGGGGCATCCGACAAATTGAAGGAACGCTACATGCGCAACTACGACCGCCTGTCATTCAAGGACGATGAGGACTTCAACGGATGGCTCGACAGCCAGAAGCCGTTCATCGAGGATGACATCAAGACGGAGAAGGCAGCAGGTGCAACCAACACACCACCGCTCGGTGGTACCCGACGCAAGTCAGGCGAGCAAGCCGACCCAGCCGTTACCGCATACCTCAACGCAGAGGCAGTGAGAGAGCAGCAGGCAGCATCGCCAGTCATCATCGGACTCACCCAGGGCGCACCAGCGACACCAGCACCTCCTGCGCAGTAGCAAAGTTTAACCATTTAAAGGGAAAAAGCAATGAACCGCATGTTCAAGCACACGGACGCAGACCGACCTGATCCTATCGTCTTCGAGACCATCGTCACGGAGAAGCCTGGAGGCGGTCTCGTCAAGAACCCTGAGTTCGACTTGCACAAGGGTCTCGCAATGGGACAGGACGCAAGCGGACTCTTTGTCCCAATCAAGGGATACCGCCTCATTACAGAGGTAAAGACAGCTGACACCACTATCAAGATAGCCAAGGGCAGTGGTATCAAGAAAGGAGACGTTATCGCCCATGGCAAGGTAGGTGTCGCCTGCACCAAGGTGGACACCGAAACCAGCCAGGACTATGACGTGGTGACCGTCACCTTGGGCGTGGCTATCGCCCAGGACACCGTCCTCTTCCAAGCAGCCGAGGCAGCGGACGGAAGCTCAGCAACGGCTGCGCCAATCCACAAGCCCGAATACATCCTCGGCACATTCGTCAAGGCTGGAGAGGGCGACTTTGAGGCTCGACTGATTCGAGGCGCAAGCCTCCGAAAGGAGACAGCACCTGTCGCAGCAGAGGTCGTGGATTTGATGAAGGGCATCACGCTCGATTAATTCATTAACAAAAAAGGAGACAAGAATCAATGGAATCACCATTATTTGACATTGACATACCTGGAATGCAGGCGACCGTCAACAAGTTCCAACCAGGAACAGGTCTCGCATGGGCTGCACTCTTCCCACTCAAGTACACCCGAAAGTTTGACTTGAAGGGCTTGGAGGGAGACGAGGGCATCCCTGTGGCAGCGGACAGAGTCGCATTCAACACCAAGGCTCCAAAGAAGACACGCCAGAAGGTCGGCACCTGGAGCGGCAAACTTAGCAAGTACGCAGTCAGCCGTGACAAGGACGAGGTAGAGATTAACGAATACCTCGACGCACAGACCCTCGCAAACACAGCAACCGAGAACCAGCAAGAGAAGCAGGAACTCGTTAACTTGGTTTACGATGACGTGACCTTTGTCCGCAAGGCGATGGACTACAAGGTGGAGCTGGACTGCATGAGAATCGCATCCAGCGGTGTGCAGACATTCCCAGCGAAGATTGAGGGCGACATGGCGACACAGGACACCATCGACTTCAATGTTCCTAAAGCCAACTTCATCGGAGTATCAATCTCCAACAAGAAGAGCAAGGACGGCAAGACAACCATCGAGGCGGTAACCTGGGATGACGAAGAGAACGCAGACGGACTCCTCGACCTCGCCAACGCACAAGACATGATAGCAAAGCAGGGACTCACCAAGCCACGCTATGCATTCATGGAGAAGTCCAAGTTCAACCAGCTCATCGCACAGAAGAAGACCGCCAAGCGACTCTACCCACAGGTGAACGACCTATCGATGATTACAGCCGACATGATTACGCTGGAGAAAATCAACGCCTACAACGAGAACCCATCGAGAGGCTATCCGCACATCATCATCCTCGACACCTATGTAACCATCGAGCATAAGGACGCAAGCCGTGAGACCATCAAGCCATGGAACGTGAACGTGGTGACACTTTCGCCAACCCAGCAGCTCGGATGGACTTATTACAAGAACGTACCTATGGTTCAGAACACCTCGGCTTTGCAGGTTTACGGAGCTTTCTTCAAGGTCACCCGATACAGCGAGGTGAACCCTCAGTCGGAGACCACGCTGGCAGAGGCATACGTGCAGCCTGCGCTCATCAACCGCAAGTCCCTTGTTTTCCTCAACACGGCAAACAAGACCTGGGCAGATGGCGAGGCAGCGACAGCCTAACCCGTAACAGAGAGACAGCATGAAGACAAGACACGCAATCAAGGCAATGAGCAGCTACCCCATACCAGCCGCAACGATTGACAACATCATCGACGAGGCAGGGCTGGACGCAGAGGCTGAAATCACCAAGAAAATGAGAGCGAGCAACGAGTTCAAGAAGGCGAAGGCACTGACCTACGCCTTCCTTGCCGAAGCACCGAACATCACCCAGGGTGGAATCAGCTACACGTTCAGCGAGGACGAACGCTCACGATTCGCCAAGAAATCGAACAGCCTGCTCGCAGAGCTGGGAGAGGACGAGGCAGGAACCGACGTTCAATGCGGCTACATCGGGGAGGATTTCTGATGATTATCCAAAATGGCTTTCTTTTCATTATCGATACCACCAAGGGGGGAATGCTTCACGGCATCCCCCAGAAGGTGGACAAAACCAAGGGAGAACCAATCCCTTGCAACATATCGAAGAACAAGAGCGACCACCAAGGCACATACCAGGACGGCAAGTTCACGCAATTTGCAGCCAAGGTACTAATCGAACCGCAGGACTTCACCGCCAAAAGAGTGAGGCTAACCGACAACCGAGGCACAGACCTCGGAGAGTTCGAGGTGCAGGACATCACCTATCTCGAAGCTGTGGACGCATTGCAGATAACCGTCTGAGGAGAATAAGACCATGCCTATAAAACCCAACTTCACGGCAAACGACATCCGCAACAGGATGAACCAGGAGATACAGCGAAGGAGACTGGCACTAATAGCCCAGCTTTTCTACATCGGGGAGGAATGCCTGACCCAGGCGAGAAGCGGACACAAGTACTTGAACCAAACAGGAAACCTTTGCAGTTCCATAGGTTACTGCATCCTCGACAATGGCAATATTATACACGAGGGAGAATGGCAAGCCGTGGCTGGAGACAAGGGCGACGGAACGGAGGGAGCCAAGCAAGGCGTGGCTTTTCTTCATGATCTGGCAAGCAAGCAACCAACGAAAGGCATCGTTTTTCTTATGGTGGCAGGAATGCCATACGCCCAATACGTCGAAGCTATGAGCCTCGACGTTCTCGATACAAGCGAGCAGATGGCGCAAGCCAAAATCAAGGCGATGCTCAACCGATTATTCAAGGCAACTTAACTATGGCAAGAGGAACGACACAAATCGAATTGGAGATGTATGCAGCTCTCGAGGAACTGATGGGAGGTATGATAACAGGGACATTCTACCCCAGCGACCTGCGACCACTCGATGCGAACACCGAGGACGCAGTCCTTACCGTCTCCAACGTAACGGCAGCGCAAATCCAGGAAGGCAGGGCACGGCTCAATATTTACGTACCCGACATCGACAACGGAGGGACGAGCCTCGTCCCCGACAAGGCAAGGTTGATGGAGCTGGAGAAGATGACCGACAAGGTGGTCGAGACACTTAATGAAGCCGACACCGCCTACATTTTCGATTTGTTTCAAGCTACGGCAACGATTGCCGTGCCAGGGAAGAGTGAGCATTTTTTGAACATCGGCATTCATTTTAAGTTAGCAAACATTTAAAATAACAAGGAGAAACAAGACATGGCAGACACCAACCGAAAGATTATCATGTCATGGGGAAAGTGCAAAGTCGAGTTTGGAGACACAGGTGAGAACGATGCATTTGCAACAGAACTCACCGATGTCGGTGTCATCAAAGACCAAAGCACCGAACTCTCAGCCAGCGATGGAGACCAGCTCCAGATGAAGGCTACAGGTGGGGAGGTCGTGGCACAGGAAGACAACGAAGGCACGCTCCAGCTCGTGACAACCGTCATCGAGCCGACACCTGAACTTTACGAGAGACTCGGCATCGCAGACAAGGAAGCTGATGGCGAGCAGAAGGTGAAGACCCACATCGTGCCAGGCGACAAGTGTCTGAAGGTTACACCACACAACAAGGGAGCGAGAGGAATCAAGGCTCCGCTTTGCCGCATCAAGGTAGCACCAGCCCTTGACGAACAGAATGGTAACGCCCTCACCCTCACGTACAACATCTTCAAGACAACAGGTGTGGCACCAAATGAAAAAGGAGAAGACCAGAACTACTGGTACTCCCGATTCAAGACTACGGAGGCTTTGAAATAATCCCATATTCCAAACCAAGGGCAGGAGGAAAGCGCAAAGCCACCCTCCTGCCCTTTCATATTCAAGAGAGCTATGGACAAAGAACAAAAGACATTGGAACAGCAGGTGGTGGACACCATCCTCCAGCGCAAGACAACATCGCTGGAGATAGACGGACGCACCTACGAGATACCAGCACCGACACCAGCCACGCTCATGATGGTCAGCGAGGAAACCTACAACATGCCCGATATCAACCAAGCCCCGAAGAGCATCCTCAACGAGACCCTGCGAACCGCCAGGGACTGCAAGGCATTGGGCAGGATAGCCGCCATCTTGGTACTCGGAGCCAAGCGCATAAGGGAGAACCACAGGGTGAAGATTTCCCAGATCAAGAAATGGAGCTGGCGCAAGTTCCGATTCATCACAGAGGCGAAGACACAGAGCGAGGTGGACTACATCGCAGACCGAATCCTCGAGGAACTATCCCCACAGACGCTGAACGAGGCGATAACCAAACGGCTGCTGGAGATGCAAGTGGGCGATTTTTTCGGTCTTACCACTTCCCTAAGCGCAACAAACATTCTAAGGGCAACAAAGGAAGTGGAACAGACAGCCCCTGGGCAATCATCATAGGCTGGGCGAAGAACCTCGGAGTGACAACGGAACAGGTTCTATACGACTACAGCTGGACGAACCTCACCCTTTACTCAGCAGCGACCCCACAATTCGATGACGAGGACACCAAGGCAGGAGGCAAGGAATGGGACGAGTCCAAGGACGCAAACAACCCCGACAATTTCAACGACAAGGACGATGAGGAAGAAACCATCGTAAGGAGCATTTAAAAAATGGCAGATTTCGACAACGGAAGAGAAGGATTCTCGATAGGCATAGACGATTCACAATTGCAGAGCGACGCTGAGAAGGTCGTCCAGCAATTCCAATCCATCGGCAGGATTGCCACCGAGATAGGACAGAAAATAGACTCTGCATTCGGCAGCGTCAGCACGGAGAGCCTACGGCACGAGACGGAGGAAGCGACCGACAAAATCAAGGAGATGGGAGACACCACCAAATCCGAGACCGAGAAGATGGACGCAAGCCTCAAGAAGATAGCCGCAGGCGTTACTGCGTACTTTTCCATTCAGAAGTTAGCCGAGTTCGAGAGCAAGGTCATCAGCATCAGAAGCGAGATGGAGAGCCTGCACGTTTCCTTCAAGAACCTCGCAGGCGAGCAGATGGGAAACGAGCTATTCGAGCAACTGAAGGAATACGAGCTGCGCACCCCGATGATTATGAACGACCTCGCACAGGGAGCGCAGACAATGCTCGCCTTCAACATACCAGTGCAGGAGGTCATGGAGCACTTGAAGGCAATCGGTGATATCTCCATGGGCGACAGCGAGAAGTTCAAGAGCCTCACCCTCGCCTTCTCCCAGATGAGCGCAACAGGCAAGCTGATGGGACAGGACTTGCTGCAGATGATTAACGCAGGATTCAACCCATTGCAGGTTATCAGCGAGAAGACAGGCAAGAGCATCGGTGAGCTGAAGGACGAGATGTCCAAGGGAGCCATCAGCACCAAGATGGTGCAGGATGCGTTCCACGCAGCCGCCAGCGAGGGAGGTCAGTTCAACGGAATGCTGGAGCAGCAGAGCAAGACAATGAAGGGTGCGCTCTCCAACCTGGAGGGAGCATGGCAGTACATGCTCAACGACATAGGCGAGGCACAGGAAGGCTTCATCGTTGACAGCATCGACGCAGCGCAGAAGCTCATCGCCAACTACAAGCAGGTGGGACAAATCATCATGGGCTTAATCACCACCTACGGAACATACAGGGCTGCGGTCATGGTGGCGACCGTGGCAGAGAAAGGACACAGCATCACAATGATTGCAGCAAGGGCGCAAATCCTGCTCACGCAGAAGGCACAAGCCTTGCTCAACGCAACGATGCTATCCAACCCATACGTGGCAGCAGCCACGGCACTCGGAGTGCTCATCGGAACATTGGTAGCCTGCCAGGACGGACTGACCGCTGACGAGAGAGCACAGAAATCATTCAACGAAGAAATCGAGGCAGGCAAGCAGAAACAGGAGGAATACAACCAGGAAACAGAAACCGCCATAGAGAACGCCCAAAAGGACGGAACCGCCACAAATGACAGACGCAAGGCACTGAACCTCCTCATACAGCGATACCCTGCCATCATAAGAAAATACATTGACGAAGAGGGACACCTAAAAAACATCGTCAAGCTAAAGCGAGAAATCGCAGAGATAGATGGACAGAAAACAATAAATGGCTACAACCAGCAAGCGTCGCTCAACGAGCGATATGCAGCCATACTGCAAATGGCACGAAGGAGACAACTCCAAAACATAGGCAGCACGAAGAATCCATTCACAGAGCAAGAAAGAAAACAAATCGATGAAGCCAAGGAATACTACTACAAGCAGAACGGATGGACGAGCCGAATAACAGCGAGTCTATCCGACATGATAGGCTTCTACCAGGGCAAGGGACGCAGCTACCGCCAACAGGCTGGGAAGACTGCCACCACCCAACAAGCCAATAAGCTCGCAGAGGGATTCAAGAATCTAAACAACACCCAGCTCAACAACCTCATCAAACAGCTGGAGAAAGGCAAGGCAACAGGCAAGAACGTCACGTTCAAAATGAAGGGATTCGGAAACTACGCCTACAGCCAAAGCGACATATTGAGCATGCTCACAACCGCCCAGGGTATCAAGTCAGCCAGGGGCAAGAGCAAGAAGACATACAACGCCAGCGACTGGGACAAACAAGCCAAGGACGCACAGGCGAAACTCGACGAAATGGGAGATGACAAGAAGGGAACCAAGGAGTGGAAGGCGCAAGAAGACCTAATCAAAGAAGCGCAGGAACACAAGGCATCCCGACAAGTCTCCACCCACCAACAGAGAACATCAGCCGCCAAGAAGCAACAAACCGAAGCCGAGAAAGCCGCCAAGGAGCAAGCCAAGGCAGACGAGAAGAAGGCAGAGGAAAACTACAAGTACGAGCAGCAGAGCACCCAGCAGAAGACCGACAACGAGCTACTGCAGGCACAAGCCATCGTGGATGCGATGAAGGAAGGCGAGGCTAAGAAACTCGCCCAGCTCGACATCAACTACAAGAAGGAGCAGGATGCGCTCGACAAGGAAGAGAAGGCATTGCTCCAAGCCAAGATAGACCATGCAAAGACCTTGTGGGAGGCAGACCCGAAGAACGAGAAACGAGGGTTCTATGCCACAGGGCAGCAGAAGAACATAAAGCTGACAGACGAGGAAAAGGCTGGAATCACAGCCAAGCGCACCTCGCTCGACAGCAACACCGCACAACAGAGGGACGACCTGATCAAGGCATTGCTCGAGAAATACGATGACGAGAACGAGAAAGCAGAGAAGACCCGAAAGGCAATCACGGACGATATCGCCCAGCTGACAAAACTGAGGGACGAAGCAGCCAAGCTCGGAGACAAAGACCTCGTCCAGCGTTACGAACACAAGCGAGAGCAGGCAACGAAAGCCCTCGAAGAGAACATACAAAGCGTTTACCTTGAGGAACTGAAGAAGTCCATCGATTGGGACTCGGTCTTCAACAACCTCGACAAGCAGACAACGCAGCAGCTAAAGGACACCCGAAACAAGCTCCTCGCCTACAAGGGAAGCACAGAATACAAGAACGCCACCCCAGAGAACAAGAAGGTCGTGGAGACCGCCATAGGGCAGCTCAATGACGCAATCATCAAGGGAAGCGGCATATTCGGCAACCTCGCAGAGAACTGCAAGGCATACGAGGAAGCGAGCCAAAGATACACCGATGCCTTGAAAGAACTGAACATCGCACTCTCCGAGTTCAGCGACATCGAGGACAGCGATGCATCCGACGAAGCCAAGGAGAAGGCTAAGAAGCGAGTGGATGAAGCTCAGAAGAAGGCTGACGATGCCAAGAAGGACAAGGACACCACCAAGGTGAACCGAGACAAGTCTATCGACACGACAACAAACAATATCATAAGCCTCTCCAACGCAATAACCCTGCTCGGAAGCACCAGCGAGATGAGCCTTTCAGAACTTGGCAGTGTCGCAAGCAATGTCGCAAACGTATTCGGAGAAGCTGGCTCGAAGATAGGAGGCATCATCGGTGCCATTCTTTCATTGCTTGATGCGATACAGAAGCAGGGACTCTTCAAGTTCATCGGCAACATTTTCTCCTCCGTTTTCGGAGCGGTCGGTGGAATTTTCCGAAGCCTCACAGGAAGCAAGCTATTCGGTACCGACACCAGCGTTGAAGACACGATAAACGACCTCACCCAATCCAACAAGGATCTGGAGTCTGCGGTGGACAGGCTGACCGAGATAATGAAGGACAAGGCAGGACAGGAAGCAACCGACACCTACCAAAGGGCGAAGAAGAACCTGGAGGATGCAGAGTCCAACAAGCAACAGATTCTGAAAGCGGCAGCAGGAGCATACAGCAACGGATTTGCAGGCATCGGTGGACATCACTCCGCCAACAAGAAAATCAACGACTCCATGAGCGCATCCGATTGGGCGAGGATTAGCCAAATCACAGGAGTGACCGTCCGAGGTGCTGGTGACTTTTGGAACCTTACCAGCGAGCAGATGGCGAAGGTGGCTGACGAGGCGACCGACCTCTGGTCTAAAATCAAGAACGCAGGAGGATACAAGAACGTGTCCAGCGACATGGACGAGTACATCGAGTACTACAAGAAGCTCATCGACTTGCAGAACGACTACAATGAGGCGGTCACGAACCTATCGTTCGACAGCGCAAAGGATGGATTGAAGGAACTGCTGAAGGACACCACCAAGGGCTTAAAGGACGCAACCAAGCAGGTAAAGGAGTACATGGAGGAAGCAATCCTCAACTACATAACCAAGACGGCACTCGCCCAGGACATGCAGGACTGGTACAAGCAATTCGCTGACGCAATGGCTGACGGCACACTCGACCAAACCGAGAAGAACGCCTTGCAGAAAAAATACGAGGAAACCTACCGCAAGGGAGAGCAGCAGAGGGACAACATGTACGCAGCGGCTGGAATCGACCCATCGGAAGACTACAACCAAAGCAGCACCAGTGCAAGCCTCAGTGGAATGGCGCAAGACCAGGGCGAGGAAATGAACGGAAGGCTCACCAGCATACAGGTTGGAGTTACCACCATTTCGGAAGCCATCCAGCAGCAGGCGATGAACAACGCAAGCATCGCACTGAGCGCATCGGCAATCAGAACCAACATGGACGACATGATGGAGATGCAGGTGCAGGCGGTCGGACACTTGGAGAAGATAGAGCGATACACCAGCGAGCTGCCTGCGATGAACCAAAAGCTTGAAAAGATAAGAAAGAACACCGAACACCTTTAATAGGAGAAGCGACAAATGAACAGAATCGGGGAATTATTCATCAACGACATGGACGCATTCGGAATGTGGGGCATTTGCCTAAGCGACTCCTCGCTTTGCACGCTCATCGAGCCAGAGCCACTGAAAGATGCGGTCAGCAACAAGGCGACCACCGAGAACGGAAAGCAGGTCATCAAGGAGCAAGCACCAAAGGTGGACGAGAGGGACATGACACTATTCGTCCAGCTTTACGCACAGAGCCGAGACGAAATGATGCAGAGGCTGATATCGTTCAAGAAGGAGCTAAAGAAGAGGCGCATCAACATACGCACCAAGTTCGAGCCAGACGTGGTGTACCGATGCGACTATAAGAACTGTAAGCAATTCAAGTCATACTTCAAGGGAATGGCGACATTCAGCCTGTTACTGAACGAGCCGAACCCAGCCAACAGGGGCAAGGAGGATACCGACAATTATGAAGATACAGATTTATAACAGGGCGCAAGCCAAGGCATACACCATACCAGTCGGGAGCGGAAGCACCTACGCATGGAAGAAGCAGGAGGAGGAGTACATCAGCGTGAACTTCTCCACCTCCTCCGTCCTTTCGCTCCGAAAGGGATACTACACCAACATCGAGGGACTCGGTCGCTTCGAGGTGGTGGACTTGCCAAAGCCAACTGCATCGAGCAAGGACGCAGGCTACGATTATGAACTGCGACTTGACAGACCCTGGTACAAGTTCAAGAACCGCATCATCTTCTTTAGGATAGGCAGCGTGAACGGAATGCAAGCCAAATGGAGCAACACCGACACGCTGGAGGCGCAAGCCAGCATTCTCACCGACAACCTCTCAAAAATTGGCTACACTTACGGAGGCAAGGAGTACATCGTATTCATCCACGATGACGTGGAGAAGAGGAACGACGCAAAGCTCATAGACTACGACAGCACCACCCTGCTCTCGGCACTTGACAAGATAGCCGAGGCTTTCGACACCGAATGGTGGATAGACAAGAATGAAATCCATTTCGGAAGATGCGAGCAAGGCGACCTGATCATAACGCTGGAGCAGCACAAGGAGCTGAACGGACTGAGTCGAAGCGAGGACAGCGAGCAGCACGGAACCAGGCTCTACGCATTTGGCTCCAGCCGTAACCTCAACCAGAACTACAGGCGCAAGCTGAAGAACCCATTCACGATAGACGGATTCCACAAGCTCTACTCCACCAAGGTGCGATTCACAACAAACAAGCCGAAGACTTTCTACAGCGAGAAGAACCGCATCAAGATAACCAGCTACAGCAAGTACGCTGAGAAGACATACACATTCATGGTGGTGAGCGGAAGCTACACAAACCCAGCCGCAGGACAGACCGTCTCCTGGAACAGCCCAGTCTTCGAGATAGAGGTGGACAGCATGGTGGACGCAATCGGATTCCAAAACGGAACAGGCGTGCAGTTCATCATCGGGGACGAGACAGGAGGGCAGACGGACGCAAGCAAGACCACCATGGTCAGAGTTGAGCGAGACTACCGCCCGATTTTCTCGTTCAAGGACTTGCAACTACAGAAGAAGGCTATAACCAAGCACACCACCATCACGCTGGCAGACAAGACCGAGGCTGGAATAGAGTTCATCGGCATAGTGGCTGACGGAGACAAGAACATCAACGAAGGAAGGGACTGCTACGGACTGACGGACGAGAAGAAGCAACTCGCAGGTACAAGCCAGCAGGTCACACTCGCCCACCTCGCAATGGCATACGTCAACAAGCTCTATACAGAGCCGATAGACGGACAGGCAGACGTGGCGATACAAGGAGTGGCAGACACCATCCTCCAGTTACCGATAGGAACACCATACATCGACAGCGACCCGAACCTCGACCCAGACGAAGTGACAGATATCGTCAAGACATACGAGGACATCTATCCAAGGGCACTGCTCACCATAACGGAGGTGACGGAGATACCAGCCAAGACAACAGACACCGACACAGGAAACGTCACCTATTGGACTGCCTACCGATTCAAGGCGAAGCTCCCAGATGGCTCTCCCTTCGTTTTCGACAGCATATACGAGACGCAGGAACAGAACAAGCCACTGAGCATCCACTTCGAGAGTGGAAAGCTGAACGGAATGGACTTCGAGGTACACTTCAACCCTGATGCGGACGTGGATGACAAGCAACTCTTCGAGATTACGAGGAACGACACCTACACGCTGGAACTGCCGAACGACACCATGAAGCCAGCGGTCGGGGACAAGCTCTACATGTACAACATGGACATTACCTTCATTGATGACAAATTGGTGGAGGCAGCGGAAATGGAATTGAAGGCTAAGGCTGAGAAGGACATGAAGAAGATGAAGGTGGACAGCGGAACATACGAGGGAACCACGAACCCCGTGGACTTCAAGCGCAAGCAAATCGAGCTGACCTACGGAAGCAAGGTGAAACTCGTCGCACCCGAATACTTCGACACCGATGACAAAGCAAGACAGAGCCGCATCATCGGATGGGAACTTGACCTCGAAGACCTCAACCAAGGGACATACACCATCGGTGAGAGCAAGGCATACAGCAACAGCGATAGCCTGGCAAGCACGGTAAGCGAGGTGGTCTATTACAATAGCCAACTGCAGAACACCACCGCCCAGGGCAACATTCCTGCCTACGACAAGCTGATAACCGAACTTCAAAACAAGATGGAGTTCTTGGAGAAAAGGATGGACACAAAGCTGAGCAAGGTCTTCGAGGACAGCGCAAGGCAGCTCATCCAATTCAGCAAGGGCATCACAATCGGTGACTTCATCAGCGGACAATTCGGAAAGGGAGCCAGCATCGACGGAATGGGCAACGCAGAGTTGAACAGCCTCACAATTCGAGAGTTCATCGAGACACCCGAATATAGATGCAACAGAGTAACCATTCAGATAGGCAACCGATGGAGGGCAGCAGGCGGTGGAATCATCAAGGAGGTCATACCCGACACTGACAGCGATGGGAACCAGCTAACGACAGGAACCATCGTCCTCCACCTCCAGGACGGAGAAATAGGCAAGATTGCTGTTGATGACATTTGCCAAGGTATATGGCATGAGGGAATGAACATCGAGGACAACGAGAGCGATGACTACGACGATGGCATAGGCAACTTCAAGTTTGCAGGGTTCTACACCGCATACTTCCGAATCACGGAAATCATCGACACCCAGCACAACAGCAGGGTGCGCTACGCATTGAGACCGAAGAGCGACACATGGCATAGCCAACACCACCCACACGATGCGATGCACTTTGTCACATACGGCAACTTCAGCGACGAGACAAGGCAGAAGAGCCGATACAGCACGCTGACATACGAGCGATACCTTGCTGGCGTGAACAACTGGGAGTTCACGAAGGAAATGGTAGCCGCCCAATTCGGAGACTTGACGAACCTATCCATTTTCGGACTCAACATGAAAGGGTACTCCGCATACCTCAACAACATATACATGAGCGGAACCATCCAGCAGTTCGAGCAGATGGGAAGGCGAATGTACATCGACCAGAGCCTGGACGGACGGATGGCTGCTGACGAGACGGAGACCGTCACAATCCAGATCCTGGACGGATACATGCAAGACCACACCAGCGAATATACATTCAAGGTGGAGCGAGACACAGGGGATACCGCATCGGATGCGGTCTGGAACGCAATGCCAGAGCACGCCAACTGCGGCTCCTCGTTCCAGATTTCGTTTGCAGACCTCCACATAAGCGAGAGCCACAGCGGAATCAGCACCCTGTTCTACGTCACGGCAGACGATGGAAAGGAAGCCCCGATAACGGAGCCGATAGAATATTAACTTTAAAAGCAATAGGAGAACGAGAATGGCAACAAAGAAAAGGACATTCCAATCGGAGCGAAAGCACACGAGGCTCGACTTCTCGCCATTGGCAATAACCTGCGAGTTGGTCTGCATCACGGCTGACTCGCCAACGGCACAGACAGCCAACACCGCTCTGAACCAGTTCGAGCCAGACCGAGGGATTACACCGACAATCATCAGACCGCAGACCACGGTCAATGACCCCGACGGCATCTACACATCGGGAATCAACAACCACAACCTGGCGAGCGACCAGCACGAGTGGTTTGTGAACGGCACGCCAATCGCCAAGGCTTGGAAGCAGGGAACTGACTACGATATCATCAAGGACGCAACCGAGGACAACGGCAGCTTGAAGATTATGCGCAACATCATCCCTGGTGAAGTTGCGACTCTTTCCTACAGAGGAAAGTTCAACGATTTCAGAACAGGAACCAACTACAACGTGGAAGCCAGCGGAATGGCACTCACCACCACGGACAAGGGAGGCAACAAGATAGCCTGCTCCGTGGACTGCGAGCAAATCACCTACGACCCACTGAAGGACGAGCTGCTCCTTTATGAATACCTGGTCGCTGAGGGTATCGAAAAGGCAGGGCAAAGGGACAAGTTCATCAACGGCAAGAGCTACGAACGCTCGGTCAGCGTGACGCTCACGCAAGGAGACGCAACCATCACTACCCTGCCAACAGGACTGACAATGCGCCTTGTGGAACGAGGCAAGAGCACAGCCCTCACGGCAGGAATGCTCCAGCACCCAGAAATCAAGTCCATAGCATTCCCGAACATCGCCTTCGACTTGCGATTCACATGGAGTCAGGAGTTCGAGGTTCAGTTTGTGGACGCAAGCGGCAACGTTAAGACAAGCTGCGGAATCAGCCTACAAAGGGACATGAGCATCCTCACCCAGCACGACGTGGCGAGAGGAAACGACATCGTGCAAGGACAGCAGCGTTACTTCAACTACGGCATCTTTGCCACAGGCTCGCAACCCATCCAATACCCAGAGCTCTACTACAGCATCAGATGGTGGACGCAGGCAAGAGTTTATGACTCGGCATCCAAAAGCTACAAGTTCGCAGAGAAAATCGAGAGACAGGAAGGTCAGAGCATGGAATGCAGCGTGGACTCCCTCGGCATTGGCTACGAGAAGAACCTTTGCTGGTTCGACGTGGGCATGGACATCGAGGAACGAGACGTGGCTGCAATCATGACAACCGAGGATGAGAGCAGCATCCTCACCGACGAGAACGGCAACATTTATATCATATAGAATGAGATACGCAATAGTCGAGACAGAGAAGGCAGAAGCCAAGGGGCTGAAAGCCAAACACCATCGAACGAACAACACAGGCTCGAAGATGGCAGTGAACGAGAACGAATTGCTGAAGGTGGACAAGAACCCAGAGACAGCGGCAACGCTGCTCGGAGGCAAGCTCCAAGACCTGGAGCAATTCAAGGTTGAACTTCAAAAATGGGACGAATAAGGAATGGCAAACAAAATTAAGGGAGCGTTCACGGTGCGCTTCATCAGAACAGGCGACCAAATCTACGTCGAAAAGACCATCGTGAAATTTGACAAGAACGGCACGGAAAGCGGAGGCTCGCTCTTCCAGGCAATCGATCCGACAAACGGAGGTCTGTCCGTTGATTGGAAGACAAGCATCTACGAGCAGCCAGCACTCAAGATAGGAATCAAGAGCGCAGTCGGCAACCCAGTGACGATAACCGACATCAAGTGGACATACCGAGGGACGCAGCTTGCATTCAACGCAAGTCCTGCCACAACAGGAAACTACGCAGGCTGGAACCTATCCACTGACGGAAAGTTTGCAAAGAAGGAGACAGACGGATTCTGCTACCTCCGAGTGATTGACAACATCGCCAGCACCACCATCGTCTCCAACCAGATCATCGGCTACGAGGTCAGCTACATCAGCAACAACGTGAGAGACACCATAGCAGGAACAGAAGATATCCTCATCCAGCAGGCAGGAGCGGACAGCTACTCAATCAACATCACCACGGCTTGCAGCACGCTGAACGCAACAACCACAAGCACCACCCTCACGGCAACCTACCTCTACGGAGTTAAGCCGATTTCAGACTCCGAGTTTGCCGCAAATTGGAAGCTGGAGTGGTACAAGGATTTCGTCCTCATAGACGGACAGAATGGAAAGACGCTGAAAGTGACGAGGGATGATGTGGATGGCAGCTCAGTATTCAGCGTTAAGCTCCTGCACAAGGAAGGAGACACCTGGGCAGTGAAGGCTGTGGACGCACAGAGAGTGACTGACGATGCCGACGAGTGGACGATTGACGCAGAACCCGATGGAGCAAACCCAGATGCGATATCAAAGACCAGCAACGCCAAGTTTGTACTGAAGCTGAAACAGAACGGCACAGCATACACAGGCAGCACCACCTGGACGTGGGACGTTTACAACGCACTCAACGCAAAGACCTACAGCGGAACAGGAGCGAACGTAACGCTTACAGCGGAAATGGCGAAATGCACGCCAGACGCAAACAACACCAACAAGAGTTATTTTTCAGACGTGGCTGTCGAGGTTTCGGCAGCGTTATCATAAAGAAGGAGACAGAAAATGAGTTATCAAAAAATTACACAGGCGACAATCGCCACGACACTGAGCAATTCAGATTACATCTTCGTGATGGCAGGGGGAACGCTTAAGCGCATCACACTCGACAACCTCAGAGCCATGATGGAGGAGAACCAGCAGCAGTTCCTGGACGAGAACGCATTCTACATCGAGGAGAACACCGCAGCAAGCAAGGGCTCTGCATACTGCGAGACAGGAGGCAGCAGCCTCATGCGACAGATTTGGCTCTCGAAGATTTGCGCCATATTGATGACGCAGGACGGACACTTCACGAAACTCAACCCAGCCGACCACCGATACACTGCGGACGGAGACCAAGTGGTGAAGAACGGAGCCGTGGTGGACGCATACAAGAACGCAGACTGGTTCGGAATGCTTGAAGGCGGTTATTGGAACTACCTGCAAGAGGTGACCATCAGCGGAGTGAAGCATATCCGACACCACATATCGCTCACGCCACTGCCAGGTGGCTGGTTTACGCAGAACATACCAGCAGGCATGTTCAAATGCGTGATTCAGAACGGACAGATGCGAAGCATACCATTTGTGGTACCAAGCGGAGGCAGCAACATCAACCAATTCTTCAACTACGCACAAGCACGAAGCAAGAACCATGGACTTGCAGGCGAGCCATTCCGCAACTTCCTCCTTCAGTACATGATGGGCAAGTACGGATACAGAGACATTCAAAACTTGGCGGCATCCGATGGTACAAAGATTTTCGGCTGCGGTTTGGACGGAACAGAGAAGAGCGCATCTTCAACATTGGGTGACGGATTCGCAAGACAGAGAAACATCAAGACAGGAGCCTTCCTCGCTCTTGGATACAGCGACGGAAAGGTGGTGGTCAAGGACGCAGACAACTACGCCTGCCACAGCGTGAACGTGGGAGTATGGGAAAACCCATATGGGCAATATTGGGAAATGGACGGACACCTATGCAGCGTAGGTACCGACGTTTACCAATGGGACGGCAACTTCTTGCCTACAGGAACACCGAAAGCGGACAGCTTTGCTGCGGTCAAGCACACCAAGATGACAAGACTCGCAGCCGAAGGTTCAAGCGATGCCGACATCACCCTTATCACCACCAAGGGAGCGCAGCACATGAGCTACGTGCCTACCAAGCAGCATACAGGCATCACCTACGGAGACCACTACTGGTACAATGCAAGTGGACAGCTGTGGTTTGGTGGCGGCTCCTCGTACGTCGGTGCGCCTTGCGGTCTCGCTGCTGCGCACTCGTTCAACGCCTGGTCGTTTGCGCTTGCGTACCTCTCGGCTCGGCTTGATTTTCATGGTGACCTCACGGAAGTGACATCAGCCGAACTGAAAAGACTCCTTGCAAGTTAAGACAAGGAACAAAACGAGAGAACAAACAAAAAAAACAAACAAGAAAAGGTAACTTCAAAGGGGGCGTGGGGGATTTCCCCCACCCGCCAATGATGCCCCAGAATAAAGAAACCCCTCGCCCAAGCTCGTGGCGAGGTAGGCAAAGGAAAAGGACAGCTGTGGATTGGTGGCGGCAACTCGAACAACGGTGCGAATTGCGGTCTCGCTTATGCGAACTCGAACAACGCCTGGTCGAATGCGAATGCGAACATCTCGGCTCGAATTACTTCTACGTTTTCGGAGACGGAAACGAAAAACAAATAAGGACATGAGTACTGCGTCATGGGAAAGTGTCCGCCTTTTCTGAGCCTCGGCAGCTGGTGCATAAGTACAGCCAGTGATGAGCCGAAACAAATCGAACTTGCGCAGGCAACGCCCAGCGACCTGCCCGTGGTGTTAGTAAATCCGAACCGAGGATGGTCGGAAGTTGAAAGCTCTGCACAGAGAGAAGCAAGCCCAACGAGAACAGATACGAGCAACGACTTGATAAAAACGAAAGACAATGCCGAAAAGACAAGGATACATATACGATGACATGTGGCAATGGGAGACCTTGAAGGAATCCGACAGGGTATCGACCAGACGCAAGAAGAACTACGGAGTCAAGAAGCACAGGAAGCAATGGCTCAAAGACCTCGTGGAAGTCCAGGGCATCATCCATGACAGGAAGATGCGCACGGACGAATACAAGCACATGACGCTGAAGAACGGAAAGAAGGAGCGAGACATCAGCAAGCTCAACTTCCACCCGAACCACATCGAGCACCAAAGCCTGGTCTTAGTAAGCCACGACAGAATAGAGCGCACATTAATCTCGCACACTTATGCGTCAAGGATTGGCTACGGACAGATAGCGGCTGCGCTTCAAGTCAAAAGATGGCTGCGAGAGCAAGGGAACGGATGCCTATGGTACGCACAGGGCGACATTTGCCATTATTACGCCAACATCCTGCACCAACTGCTCAGAAGGAACATGGAGCACCTATTCAAGGACAAGGAGTTCATCGACGCATACATGGAGCCGTTCGAGAGGTTCGCCCCAGATGGAAAGGGCATACCGCTGGGCATAAGACCCAGCCAGGACAGCGGCAACATTTCGCTGATGACATTCGACAGGTTCATGAAGGAGGAGGCGAAGGCGCACCTTTATATCCGATACCTCGATGATTTCGTCATATTCGGAAAGACGAAGGGAGAGGTGAAATGGAAGATGAAGAGAGCGATAGCATTCTTGAAGGATCTGGGATTCGAGGCACACGAGCCAAAGATTCGCCCGATAAGCGAGGGCTTGGATTTCCTCGGTTTCGTTTCCTACGAGGGAGGTAACATGTTTTGGAGGAAAAGCGACAAGGTGAGCTGGCTCAAGAGAAGAGCGAAGGTCACGAACAAGCGAAGACTCCGTGAGATAGACGCAGCAGCATGGGGCATGATAAAATGGGGAAACAGACATTGCAAAAGACTTTATAAGATGGAAACAGGAATCAACTTACAAGACCTCGGCATCAAGATGCCAGAGAAGAAGGACAAGAACGGAAAGCGAATCATCGACTCTCCAAAGATTACGACGGCACTCATCCTCAACAAGGAGATAGAGGTCATCGATTGGGTGAAGGACGTGCAGACGAGCTACGGGGCAGGACGATACGCAGTGGAGATTGTCTTCTACGGAAGCAAGCAGAAACTCATCGTGAACAGCCCATCGATGAAGCAGCTCATCGACGCTTTCGACACCAACCACGTGACGAGCTTCAAGACTGTGGTCATTGACAAGGGAGGCTCGCACTTCGAGTTCAGCCAGGTCAAGATTCTCACAATAGATGGCAGACCTGTCGCCAAGCAGAACGACGGCAAGCTGATATACACCGACAACAACGAGGTCGTAGACCTCACCATGTTTAACAACCAAACAAAGTAGGAGGCAGAAAAATGAAACAGCAGTACGGAAACATCAGAAGAACGTTCATGGAGCAGAAGCCAGAGGTGTACGACCGAAAGACACGCATCGCCTACATGGACTTCACAGCGGACACCCAGGAGAAGACCGACAACGCCAGCCAGGACACCGACAAGGCTAAGGGCAAGGAAGAGAAGACCACCATCGAGGGATTCAGCGGCTTTGTCATTCAGACCGACGGCATCATGGACTACGCCCACATCAAGAGCCAGCTCGTGGAGGCGGCATACCCACAGAAGGAAGAGCACGCCCTGGCATTCAATACCATCGACGCATTGCTGAAGAAGGTGGACGGAGTGGAACTGACCGAGGAAGAGAGCCAAGACCTCGCCAACTACAAGGACTTCTCGGAATACCGAGCATTGTGCGCCAACTGCGCCCACGCCATCATCGACAACTTATTCACTTAAAACAAGAGACCCACCATGCAGAAGAAACGAATATTCAAGGGAGCGTTCACCTGCAGGTGGGCTCCTTCGGACGGAGCGGACGGCAAGGATGGAGACCCAGGCAAGGACGGAACAGGAATCAAGTCGGCTGACGTGGTCTTTGTCCTTTCGGCAAGCAACACCAGCGAGCCATCGGACACCGCAGGATGGGTAACCACATTCACCCAGCTCGCAATGAAGGAGAACACCTACGTATGGAGCTGCACCAAGATTGTCCTCACGGACGGAACGAGCAAGTACACAGGCAAGCAATGCCTCGGTGCGAGCAAGGACTTCATAACCATCACCGAGCAATATGCCGTGGGCAGCAGCCCAACCACTGCGCCAACGAGCGGATGGGGAACCACCTACACGCCAACCAAGGAGCTATGGCTGTGGACACGCAACAGAATGGAATGGAAGAACGGAACATTCACATACACCACACCTTTGTGCGTTAGCTACTTTGGTAAAGACGGAGCGGACGGCAAGGACGGAGACCCAGGAGACGATGGCAACGGCATCAGCTCGCAGACATCGTACTTCATCGCAACCGACAAGAAGAGCGTGGCATCATACAGCTCGGTGAGCGGATGGAGCACCACATTTCCAACGCCAAGCGACCAAAAGCCGTACGTTTGGAAATGCGTGAGAACCATCTACACCAAGAGCGGTACCACCTACTCCACACCAGAGCTCGTCACAACATACCACAGCGGAGATAATGGCAACATCCTGGAGAACGCCAGCTTCACTGACGCAGACAACATGGAAGCGTGGAACGTCAAGAGCCAATACCAGCCACTCAGCGGAAAGACTGCACCGCAGGATCTGGGTAGCATTGACACCAGCAACAAGAAGGACGGACGCAACTCATACCACGACACCTGCAAGGCGACAGGAGTCACCATCACCTGCAAGGAGATGCTCCGTCAGAAGGTACACCACCCAGCAGGAGGCATTCAAAAGCTGGCAGCAGGGCAATGGTACACGCTGAGTTTTTGGGCGAAGGGAAGAACAAAGCCTATTGTCATAAACGAGACGAGCAGCAACTACGGATTCGCAACCAAGGAACTCTACCTCATTGCAGGCAGGACATACACCATAAGGGTAATCGGCAAATGCGACAGCACTGCCGTAGTCAACGGAAAGGAACTGCGCACATACATCTACGCAACCGATTGGAGCGAATGGAACTCATGCGCAACCAAGAGCACATCGGTAACAGCAATGAGCATGACCTTCACCCCACAGAAGACAGGAGCCTACCGCATATCGAGCTACCAATACGACAACACCGAGCCAAGGACTGGCAAGGTGACCGTCCAGCAGTACGAGATTACCGACCAGGTGGACTTGGTCACCTACATCTACCCGACAGCAGTGGACACAAGCACCAAGATGATTGTGGACGGAATCGAGGTAACAACGCCAAGCGACCTCGGCTACTCATGGAAGCTGACGGACGAGTGGACTCGACACAGCGTGACGTTCAAGACAAAGCAGAACCTCACCACAGAGGAACAGAACTGCCTGTTCAGATTAATGCCAGCCATTAACGAGGAAGGCTACAGAGAGGCGTGGATTTGCATGCCGAAGCTGGAGAGCGGAATGTTCGCAACAGGATTCATCGACGGCATCGATGACCTCCGAGGTATCCCTGGACTGATCGTAAGAACCAGCGAGTGGAGCGCAGGAACCGAGTATCACAACGACGAGAGCCTAACAGGAGGAATCCGATACCTCGACATCGTCACGGTCACCGACAACACCACAGGCAACTTCTCGATGTACCAATGCCGAGTCACCCACACCTCCACCGCAGCCAACGCACCGAACGGAGCGGACTGCAACGAATGGCTGAAGCTGAACCAGATGCGACCGATTTACACGCCACTCATCGTAGCCAAGAACGCAGTCCTCAGATTTGCACAGACAAACCGCATCCTGATCACCAACAGCAAGCAGCAGGTGCAGGGATGCTTTGGAGGGGTCGAGGACGAGACCAACGGATACCCTTTGTGGATAGGTGGAGCGACCGCAGCAGCAGCCAAGTTCAAGGTCAAGTACGGAGGACAGCTGGAGGCAACAGAGGCAAGCATCACCGGCAAGATAAACGCAACGAGCGGAATCTTCAACAACGTATCCATAAACAGCGGAACAATCGGAGGCTTCACCATTAGCGGTAACGGACTAACCAACGAGAAGAACTTCAGCGATGACGCATACATCATCTTGCGAAACGACAACGCTGGATCCTTTGCAGGAATCGGTGGAAACCTCCTCCCTGCTTCAAGTAGCCTAAGAGCCGTAGCAAGATTTCAAAATGAGAACAAAAGCAAATGGTTCAAATACGACAGCATGGGACAGAACTACGCCATGATATTGTCGGCAAAGAACGCAGACAGAAACATTGCATTGTCAATATTCGGAGGGTACATAGAAGGATTTGCGCTTAAAACGACCATCACAACCAGTGAGAACTATTCAGTGAGCAGGACGGAGCATGTCGTAAGCTTCATTTCAGACAAGAATCATACAGATTGGGTAACCTTTAGACTTCCAGACATGCAATGGTACGACGAGGGACACTTTGTGATGTTATCAATGGAAAGCGTAGGAACCTATCAATTCAGAGTCAAGCCAGGGTACAGCTACGACAAGAACGGAATGCGATACGAAACTTACATCTTTTGGCATGGACGAAAATATACAATAAGCAACTTTGATACAGAATACTTCACAGCATACGGCTCTGTCATTATGGTTTACAACCCACGCTGGAAATTGGTATCTGGAAACGCAGTGATGAGCGAAGGAATCTGGTTAGCTTATGGAGTTTAATAAAAAGGAGAAAAAACAATGAAAATCAACTTTGAAAAGGTCGAGGTATTCGCCAACCTCGCAAAGACCAAGGCGACAATTATGAACATCAAGGAAGGGTTTGCGGACGCAATCTACACCCAGGGGCAAGGTATCGCCTGCCACGCCCTCGCCTTGAAGATTTACAACAGCAAGGGAGAGGAGGAGTACGATGACAAGGAAGTGCAGCTCATCGGTGTTTGCTCCGAGCTCTGCAGCCCAGCGGTCATGGACGGCATCAAATCAATGATTGAGAAGGGCAAGCAGGAGGGACAGCCATGAGCGCAGACATCCTACAGGCAATAGCCACAGGACTCGTGACCATTCTCGGATTCTTCATGTTCTACGACAGCAAGAAGCGAACCGAGGCAGCGAAGGCATCGCAGGAGGAAGCGAAGGCAACCGCCCAATACGCAAGCGGTTGGAAAGACCTCTGCGAGAAGAAGGACAGCGAGCTGAAGGCAAAGGACGAGAAGATAGACAGCCTCTACGATGTCCTAAACCAGCACCGAGCAAGCGAGGATAAGCTGAAGGATGAAAACATTGAGCTCCGTCTGCAACTCCAGGAGGCAAGCTGGAACAGATGCATCCGCAACGGATGCGAGCGGAGAAGCCCACCACGCAAGAGGGAACAGGAAGAGGAGAACTACAAAGACAGAACAGACGAAGAAGACGTATGAGACTTACAACATATTTAATGAAACTCATCCAAACCAACAGCGGAGCATCCAGCAAGGCATTCTTTTTGGTAAGCGTGACCATCATCGGATGCCTCCTGCTGTTGACAATAGGATTCGTCCTGCTTTACGAGGTGCTCACCACGAACACCATCCACACCGACCTCATGGGCATTGCTGCAGTAATCGGTGCGATTGGCTCACTTTTCGCAACAGCAGGCATAACAAAAGCATTCGGGGAGAGGAACGAGCCAACCTCCCCAGGTAACAAACAATCCAAAACGGAGGAATAAGCAATGGCAGAAGTAGAGAAATTCGCACCTTTCGTCATTAAATGGGAAGGAGGTGCAAAGTACACGAACAACAAGCACGACAGAGGTGGAGCCACCAAGTACGGAATCACCATCGCCACCTGGCGTACCGTAGGCTACGACAAGAACGGAGACGGCAAGATAGACGTAAAGGACGTGAAGCTCATCGATGAGGAGGACTTCAAGATGGTGCTCAAGCGCAACTTCTGGGACACCTGGAAGGCAGACAAAATCAAAAACCAGAAGGTAGCAGAGAGCCTTGTCGATTGGGTCTGGAACAGCGGAAAATGGGGAATCATCAAACCGCAGCAGCTCCTGGGAGTGAAGGCAGACGGCATCGTCGGAGCGAAGACCCTGGCAGCAGTCAACAACTACCCGAACCAACGCCAGCTCTTCGAGGCTTTGAAGAACGCACGCAAGGCGTACCTCAACAAGCTGATTAAGGAAGACCCAAGCCAGATTGTTAACAAGAAGGGCTGGTTCAACAGAATCAACGATTTAAAATATGAGGATTAACACCATGACGAAAGAACGAAAGACAAGCATCCTCGCCCTGATCATCATCTGCATTGCATGCCTTTTGGCAGCAGGATGCGCAACGAAGAAAAAGGCAATGACAGAGACGGCAACAGAGCAAGAAACAACGAAGGTGGAGCAAGTGAAGGACACCGCCATCACGGAGACGCACGACACAACCAGGATCACCCAGAAGCTGATACCCGTTGAGATTGCGGTACCAGAAGCCATGCTGGAGCGAACAACCAAGGACACCACGTCGGTGCTGGAGACAGACCTGTACAGATCCACAGCAACCTGGGCTAACGGAGTGTTGACACACACGCTGGAGGCGAAGCCAGGAGCGAAGCTGAAGGGACAGGCTACCGCAACGGACACCACCAAAATCTCCAAAAAGAGCTCGTCCACGAAAAACTCGAGGAACTCCTCGACGGATTCGAGGAACAGCCAGAAGGACACCCAGCAAACCACCAAGACAACGCAGGCAAGCTGGGACATTTGGCTGGGAGCTGGTATAATAATAGGTATAGGAGCAACCATCGCCATCATTTGGATCTGGCGCAAGCGAAAGAAGCCGAAAAACTAGAAAGAGACCTCTTCACCGACAAGGTGGAGGGGTCTTTTTTTTTGATAACTTTCTTTAGCTAAGTTGTTGATTTTCTGTAACTTATAATAACTATAAAGTTATACAACTTTGCGAAAAATTGATTATCTTTGCATCAGAAAAAGAAAAGGAAACGACCCCCTAACCAAGGGTCATAAAATACAAAAATTATGGCAAGAGCTACATATTACATTAAGGAACAGACAACTTGGAGAGACACAGAGAAAGAAGAAGTTAGAGAAGTTTTCAACTCTACAAGAAAAGAAGAGACCGAGCGATTCTTCAACAGACTCGAAAAGGGAAACGAGAACATCACCGACAGAAGAATGGGATACTTCAAGATTGAGGAGTTCACCATGGCTGGCAAGATGACAACAGAATACTGGATAGAGAAATATTAAAGACAACCAGGGAGGCGCAAGCCTCCCACAACTTAAGCCCTACGGCAGCACGGTAAAGCCGCATTTTATGACAAAGACAGGCGACGCTTTTATATACAAGCACATGACAGGGATCATCGACAACATCATGGAAGGATACCCTGTAGTTCTTACAACCGAGGACGGCACAACCTTAACCATCACATACGAGGGAGAGGCAGCAGACAAGCCATTCAAGGTTACACTTAAGAAGAGAGCAACCCGAGTAAAGGCTTTCCTTTCAATTGAGACAATGGAATTCTACCTCGGCAGATTCAACTACACAGACATTAAATTTTAAGGAGGAACAAAAAATGAAAAAAGAATTAGCAGACAACATCATAAGCCAGATAAAGAAAGACAAGGTTCAACAAGCAACCATCACTCTCAAGAGCGGAAAGGAGATAGAGTTCAACCCAACAGACGATGACTGCAGATTGATGAAGCAACCAGATAGCATCTATTCAAGCAGCATCCTCATCATAGAAGGAGAAGAAGGTACGAGTTTTATCGAATGCGAGGAAATAGCAATGATTAATATTTAAGGAGGACAGCGACATGGAAACAGCAATTAGAATCACAATAAGCCTTGGCGACGCAAGAGAAGGAATCGACAGGATCCTGGATAACCCATACTTCGAATGCCTTCAGCGCACAGCAACCAACCAATGGGAGAGCGAAAGATTCGACGATGAGGATGAGGACGAAGCAGACGACCTCTACGAATTGAAGGAGACCCTCACCCACACCCTGGCAGGGCTTGATTACGAAATAGAGGACATTACAGAGTTTGACATTGAATATTAACATTTTAAAGATAGGAGACAAGAATCATGATGAAACAAGAATTTGAAGAAAGAGCAAACCTTAAGGTTAGCCTGGGGTGCTACCATTCATTAATAGAGCCAGGATACAACGCAAGCAAGCTGGACAAAGACGAATGGGTGAAGGAGTGGAAGAAGAACGGAGGTGTTCAAGCTGCCTACGATTGGGAGAAGAAGAGAGCTGACACCTGTCAAAAAGGCAACAAAGCACTTACCGAGGAAAGCATCGAGATGGATGAGAAGCTGGCAGAGGCGACAGAAACATACATGCAACTTGCAGAGTTCATCGCCAAGGTAGGAACGGAATACAAGGACGAACCGATGCTCAGAAAGGCAAAAGAAATCCTTGGAGTCAAGAGATACATAACCTTCAAGCTGGAGAACAACATCGAGCTGACCGACGAAGACAAGAAGTTCATCCTCGCCCACTTGAAGTAAGAAGGAAACAGGGGAGCCAACCACTCCCCTACCAAAAGAAAAGGAAATGGAAAAAGGTGCAACATTCAAGAAAAAGATAGGAGAAGACACGATAATCGTGACGATTTTAGACGAGTTCCACTTCATGGGACAACGCAAGTACGCAACAATAAGAAACATCTTCGACAAGGACGGAGATCTTGTAGCAAACGACCAAAAGGTCGAGTTTGGAGCTGACAGCTTCGACGAAGGAATAAAGAAAGGAAGATACAAGGAAATCAAAAGCCACATGGCAATCATCGGATAAAAAATAGAGGAAATGAGACAGATTGAAGCAAAGACATACGTAAGCGAAGAAATTCTGAAAAATGAATATGACTACACCTACGGAGAGAAGAAAGACCAGAAGGTGGACTTCACGTTCATCAACACCAGAACAGGAAAAGAGAATACGAAGCAGGCAGTTTTTAACTACCGCCACGCTTTGGATCTTGCCAGAGCAAGACGCAACGACGGAAGATACAAGAATTACGAATACGCAATCGGATAAAGAAGGGAACGGCTGGGCTAACCACCCAGCCACAAAGACAAACAGACATGGCAAGAACAGAGTACATCTACGAATTGGAGAGAATGCCAAGATGCTACAACCTTTTCGGTTGCCCATTCAAGAAGGGACACAGCGGAACAACAGAGAAGAGATGCATCCTCGATGGAGAGAAGTGCAGCGGCAAGGACAAACAGGCTGCGAGAGAGTACGCAAAGAGCCTGGAGGGACAAATCATCATCAGCGAGAAGGAGAGAGCTGACGAAGCAGCAGGGCTGAGTTGCAAGGTCATCCAATGGAGAATCGAGTACGCCCAGCACACACTCGCCCTCGCCAAGGAGCTGGATCTGGACGAGACGGCTGGAGCCATCCAGCAGTGCATAGACACCTACGCAAGGGAGCGAGACAAGAGAAAGGAGGCTGGCACATGGGAGCAAGCAAAGTAATCGAGAACACAGCCTACAAGCTGGTGGTGGAGACGGACAACGGAGCGTACCGCCTCCACTTCACGAGACGATACGACACCGAGGTGACGATGACAGGCAAGACCCGATACGTTTACAGAGGATGGTCTGTCAGAGGATACCAGCTCGCCTGGGGCAATTGGAAGAGCTGCGACACCAGCCACATACCAGCCAGCCACAAAGACAAGAAGGCTATCCTCGCCTTCATTAAGAACCGCCCAGCGTTCAGCATTGCAGCGAGCGAGATAAAACACTGATTATCAGCTAACAAAGAGATAACTTTTATTATCTTTTTTGTTAGCTTTTGTTATCTCTATTTTTATACAACATTGCGATATTTTTATTACCTTTGCAATAGAAAAAGAAACAAAGAGCACAACAACTTAAGCCCTACGGCACCACGGTCAAGCCGCATTTTTATGGCAAGAACAATGTACACATACAACATCAACGGAAAGCAGGTCAAGCTAAGATTGGAGCCAGACATCTTCAGCAACGAAGAGACGGCACGCCAATTGTTCCACACCATCGCCTACCACGCATGGCTGGTCAAGGTAGGAAACAAGGTCTGGGCAGTTTGCCCAAGAGACGCAGCGAAGCTCGAAGAAGCAGGCTGCACATTGATTTAAGAAACAAGCATTATTAACAACATAAAACAGAAAGAATATGAAAGCAAGAGCTATTGAAATGATTATCAAGAACATTTATAAGGACGATGAAATCAGAGAGGTCTCAATCACATTAAGAAGCGGAAAAGAAATCATTTTCTGCCCAGAAGAGAACGAGACGAACTTCATGACAATATACAACGAAGAACGTAACACAACAGAAAAAGCGAACATTCTCGTCCTCGAAGGAAACCAAACCCGATACATTGACTGCGACGAAATCGCAATGATTGACTATTAAAAAAGGAGACAACTATGACAGAGCCAACAGGAAAGTACGCATTCGGAAAGCGAGGCGATGGACGCAACCAGAAGCGAATCGGGGTAGCTATCGACACCGAGCTGGAGGATTGGCTGGGAGCGCAGCCAAACAAGAACCGCTACATCAACGGACTCATCCGAAAGGACAAGGAGCTGCACCAGCTACGAGCCAACACCAAGGCAACAGGCAAGAACGAGGGAGAGCTACTGCAGGAGATGCGAGAGGCGTGGAATGAAAAGCGACAGCAGCAGGACGCAGAGACCGTCAGCCACAAGCGAGGAAGACCACCGAAAGACAAGACGAGCAAATAAGAAGAGGGAGAATCCACCACAGGGTTCTCCCTTACTTTTTGCCATAGAACACCCAGTCGATCACCCGACGATTTGCCTCGTCCACCTTGCGCATATCGAAATCAATATAAATATCGGTGACGGAAGAACCACCATGACCAAGGGCGTGGGCGATTACGTCCTTGGGGACATCCAGCGAGGCAGCGATGGTCGCCCATGAGTGACGAGCGACATAGGAAGACAGCATAGGAAACGCAGGACGGAACACCTCCACCTCCCTATACACACCCAGATCATCGGTGCGCCATTCCTTCTCCATGGTGCCGATGGATTTCAAGCCACGGCACATTTGAAAGGTGAAGGTGGTATAGACCTTTCGGTTCTCACCCCAGGAGACAAGCCGACCAAGAGAGCCGTGGTACTTCTCGATGATGGCAGCAGCCTCTGGCTCCACCTTGATATCATAGAGCCGCCCCGTCTTGGAGCGACGATAAGACAAACGACCATCCACCAGCTGGTCGGCACGCAGGGCAAGGAGGTCAACCACATTAATGCCGATGAGACAGAACGAGAGCTTGAAGGCATCGACATACTGCCGCTGCCAGGTGACAGGGAACGAGAACAGGGAACGCAGCACCTCCACGGACACGGCTCGCTTTTTGGTCGCCTCATTCTTCACCTTGAAGGTGCGGAATGGATACCAGGAGGTGATACCATTGTCGATGGCATCATTGAAGACAGCCCGAATGTTGCGAAGATGGACGGAACGAGCATTCACGGAAGGACACCCACCTGCATCGGAGCCAAGCCAGGAATCGAACCGAGAGAGCCAATCCTTGGAGACCGACTCGAAGGTGAGGGACTCGGCACGAGAATCGAAAGCCAACACCTTCTTCACGGTCACGAGATAGATATCAGCCGTCCGCTTGGACTTGCAGAGGGACGCATAGGCACGCATACGAGACACCAGCCGATTCTCCACACCGACATCAGGAGCCAGCTCCGAGGCGACACGATTCTTCACCTCGACAACCGAAAGACCAAGCAGGGCATCGGAAGTGGTCAGCTTCATGAGGATTTCAGAGACACGAGCCATACGCTGGAGCAAGAAGCAGTTCGTTTGCTCCTTGTTTGGGCAATCACCGACACACCGCTGAGCCTTCGCATCCCAATGGGAAGGCAGGAGACGGATGCCAACCGAGAGAAGAGCATGGGAACGCTTATGACCGAAATCGAGCTTCAAGGGAGCAGCCTGCCCCTTGGCGACAGCACGAGTGTCGAGATAGAAATGGACATTAATCATAATCCAACCAAATTATTTGCACGCATTTTGCACGCATTTTGCAACAAAGAGCAACAAACCGCACCAAAATGCAACAATCAACAAAAACGGAGAACCACCGTAAAACCTATGGTTTTAAGCGGAAAGAGGGGGATTCGAACCCCCGATTCCCTTTAGGGGAATACACGCTTTCCAGGCGTGCCTCTTCAGCCACTCGAGCACCTTTCCTTT
>ERZ1023621.28-NODE-28-length-39113-cov-34.794946_pt1 | contig 39113 bp, 21 predicted proteins | sample MGYA00380330_ERZ1023621 | MGnify/ENA primary metagenome ERZ1023621 (study PRJEB33179, sample SAMN07448975) | human gut metagenome | biome: Human-gut; feature: Human associated habitat; material: Faeces | host: Homo sapiens | place: India: Bhopal | collected...
TGAGTATTAATAACTTATTTAATAATCGTCTCGTTTTAACGGGACACTAGTGAATCACATTAATTATAATACAGGTAAGTATACTGGTAAGCCTGAGGACTATGCTCACCCAGGCTGGTACTATGATGAGTATGGAAACGCTACCCAGATTGATGTGGCTGACTGGCAGGATGAAATCTTCCAGACTGCTTTCCAGCATGATTATAACCTCAGCGTGAGCGGTGGTGATGACAAGGGTTACTATTCTTTCTCAGGCAACTATGCCAAGCAGGATGGTACCATCAAGAATTCCGGATATGAGCGTTATGCACTTCGTGCCAATATTGCACGCCATATCTACAGTTGGTTGGAAATAGGTACAAACCAGAGCTTTACCAACAGTACTACCAATTTTGCCAATACGTTGAGCTACAACACCGGTGTTGTACGTTCTGCGTTGCTCTTCCCTCCAACTTATGGTCCTAACACTGATACTACTCAGATGGATGACCTCAACTGGTTGGCAGCCAATCCTTCTGCCTATGTAAATAGTGCCAAGGATGAGTTGCATAGCATCAACTACTTCAGTAGTTCTTTCGTAGAGATCAAGCTGTTCCCATTCCTGAAGTTCCGCCAGAACCTGGGTCTTTCTTATAATGACTCACATCGTGGAAGCTATTACGACCGTCATACCCAGGAGGGTAAGGCTCCTACAAATGGTAAGGCTAGCCGTGCTACCAATATCTGGAAGAGTCTGACTGCCGAGTCGCTCCTTACATTCGACTATACATTGGCTAAGGTTCACAAGTTTAACGCTGTGGCAGGTTTCACTGTAGAGAATGCGTCTTGGGACAATACTTCTATCCTGGCATCCAACTTCCCGGATGACTTGACAAAGGATAATGACTTGAGTCGTGCGCTCGACAAGGCTACTCTCAGCAGCGACAAGGGTAATCAGCGCTTGGCATCTTTCCTGGGGCGTATCAATTACACCCTGATGGACAAGTATCTGTTCACAGCCAGTGTTCGTACTGATGGTTCTTCTAAGTTTACTGACAAGAACAAGTGGGCTACCTTCCTTTCTGGTGCCTTCGCTTGGCGTGCTTCTGAGGAGAAGTTTATCAAGGACTTGAACATCTTCTCTAACTTGAAGTTCCGTCTCTCTTATGGTGAGACCGGTAACCAAGGTATTGGTTCTTATCGCACCTTGCCTCAGCTCGGTGTTGCCAACTATCCATTCAGCGGCAGCATTCAGAGCGGTTCTGCTATGGTTTCATGGCGCGGTCCGGTAGATGCTGATATCAAGTGGGAGACCACTGCTCAGTATAACCTCGGTGTTGACTTCGGATGGTTTAACAACCGACTGACCTTTACTGCCGACTATTATTACAAGAAGACCCGCGACTTGCTGCAGGAGGTGAAGATACCACCTTCTACAGGTTTCTCTAATAAGTTGACCAACTCGGGTAATGTAACCAACAAGGGTCTTGAGTTGACCTTGGGTATTACTCCTATTGACAGTCACGACTGGCATTGGAACATCAATGCGAATCTGGCATTCAACAAGAATGAGATTGGCGGTTTGAATGGTGACCAGTATGCCAATACCTTGTGGTATGGTGCTGATAACGTGTTTATCCAGCGCAATGGTTGTCCTATCGGTGCTATCTATGGTTATGTAGAGGATGGCTTCTATAACAATGAGGCAGCCGTACGTGCAGATCCTCAGTACACATTTGCCAGCGATGCTACCGTGAAGTCGAAGATTGGTGAAATCCGCTATCTTGACCTCAATCATGATGGCAAGATTACAGAGGCCGACTGTACCATCATTGGTGATACCAACCCAGACTATACATGGGGTTTGACCAACAACCTGACCTGGAAGGACTTGTCTCTCAGCTTCATGCTTCAGGGTTCTCATGGTAACGACATCTTCAATGGTAACTTGCAGGATGTAAAGTTGGGTAACATCGGTAACATCCCTGTAGATGCATACAACTCTCGCTGGCAGGCAGATAGCTACGAGAACGCAAAGTGGCCTAAGGCTTCTTCTGGCTACGAGCGTAACTTCCTGGTAAGCAATCGCTATGTAGAGGATGGCAGCTATATCAAGTTGAAGAATATCAGCTTGACCTACAACTGGAATCATCCTTTCAAGAGTGTAGGTCTGGAGCGCCTGCAGTTTAGCTTTACTGCCACCAACGTATTCACTATCACAGACTACAGTTGGTATGACCCAGATGTAAATGCATTCGGTAGCGACTCATCCCGTCGTGGTGTGGATATCTACTCATATCCATCAGCCCGTACATTCACATTTGGTATCAATGCAACATTCTAAAGATACACATATTAAATAAATAGAATTATGAAAAGATTTAATAAATATATACTGTCGGCTATGTTGCTGGGATGCGGAACCATGGTAACCACTTCCTGCAATGATTTTCTGACAGAAAAGCCTGAAAGTATGATAGGTCCTGATAATCTCGGTGACTCAAAAGAGGCTGTTGATACTTGGGTGACAGGTGTTTATAGCAACTGGCTTTACGATATGTTCTGTTGGGGTGAGTTCCCTAAGGTATTGGAACTCGATGCCGACTATATTTCCGGTCCAGACTGGCTGTTTGGTACTCTGGGTGCCGGTAACTTCCAGGCAGAGTCTGCTTTGGACAAGATGTGGAAGGGTCCTTACAATCTGATTAATGATGCTAACATCGCTGTGCGCTATATCTCTGCCATGAGCAACGTGGATGAGAATTACAAGAACAATGCCCTCGGCGAGTGCTACTTCCAGGAAGCTTTTGCTTATTTCCTCTTGGTAAGAGCATACGGACCTATTCCGTATATGGCCACCGATGTGAGTGCTAGTGGTGAGTTCATGAATAGTCGCCGTCCGGTGAAGGAGATTTACGGTCACATCATCGAATTGCTGACCAAGGCTTCTGAACTGATGTACCATCGTGATAACAACAATTATCAGGAGGGTCATGTCAATGCAGGTTCAGCTGCCGGTTTGTTGGCTAAGGTATATGCAACGATGGCTTCTGCTGCTATGCCAGAAGGCACCGAGGTGAATGTACGTACCGGTGAGCCTTTCCGCACGGTAACCGTGAACGGCAAGGAATACAAACTCTACCGTACCCCAGCCACCGAGACTTTCAGAAAGACTCAGGTAGATGGATACCAGGATATGGATCCGCATGAGCTTTACACCGAGGCTGCTAAGTGGGCAAAGAAGGTGATTGATGGCGAGTTCGGACCATATGAGTTGAGTGCATACAACAATCTGTGGTCTCGTAACCATCGCACTGATTCTGAGATGATGTGGGGCGTGCGTTCTGCCATTTCTTCTGCTTCTGATAACTATCGTACCAATATCCACACCACCTATTCAGGTTATAAGGAGAGTTCTGGTAGCGAGTTTCTTACTTCTGGTGGATGGATTGGATGTACCAATACATGGTATCAGCTTTTCGACGACCAGGACTTGCGTATTGTGAAGGGAGTACGTCACACATGGAGATATTATTATCAGGAAGAGTATAACGGATGTTTCTATTATCCACAGTCCTGGTGTGAGAAGATTACCGGTTATGATGTTTACGGCAACTATGTGCGTGAACCGGATGCTGAGTACAAGAATACAGGCTTGACATACCAGTACAACCAGGGCAGCGAGTGTCTGGCATTCACCACCAAGTATGATGACTGTGAGAATGATGCCTTGGAGTATCCTGACAGTTATTGGCCATTCCTGCGTTATGCCGATGTTCTCCTGATTTATGCTGAGGCTGAAACCGAGTTGGGTAACCTGGAAGAGGCAATGAGGTATCTCAATATGGTTCGCAAGCGCTCAAATGCTACATTGATGAGTGCCATATCTACCCAGACCGGTATGCGAAGCAGCATTCTCGAAGAGCGTGCCAAGGAGTTGGCTTGCGAGGGTGACCGTCGCTGGGATCTTATCCGTTGGGGTATCTATCTCCAGGCTATGAATGCCATCGGAGGTCGTGATGAGGCAAATATCAACAAGGCTCGTTCTGAACGCAACCTGCTTTATCCAATCCCAGCAGATGAAATCAATGTAAATGATAGTATCTCTGCCAACAACCCAGGTTGGAATTAATGTGTAATTCTTTTAAAAGAAGATAATTATGAAGATTAATATCAAAAATATCAGTCTATCAGCGATGGCTATTATCGCTTTGGCATCTTGCAGTGATGTGGTAGATTACTCTGTGCCAGATAGAACCTCCAACAGCGGAGCGCCTGCTATCAGCCAGATTTATGATGTGCAGGATACTGGTTTTGTGGCACCGCTCAATGGCGGTGTACTCAACCAGATGATTCACATCAAGGGACAGAACCTGGCTAATGCCAAGAAGATTCGCTTCAACGACGTGGATGTGGATGTTCGCCAGGTTTATGCAACAACAGATGAGGCGTGGGTCAAGATTCCACGTGCCATTCCTGGTGTGCAGAACGACAGCCTTGTCTATGAGACAGATAAGGGAAAAACAAAATTGTATTTTCCGGTTTCAATTCCTACTGTGGAGATTGAGGGATTGAAGAACGAGTTTGCTCAGCAGGGCAACCAGGTTCAGATCACTTCAGAGTATATGGACCTCTATGGTTTCAATGATACCACAGAGACAAGCCCTGCAAAGGTATACATCGAGAATGTGGATGCTGGTTACAGAAAGGAAATCCATTGTGATTCCTGCTCAGAGCAATTCACCAGCATCGTGATTCCTGAGGATTGCCCAGACAATTCGTTGATTCATTTCTCATGGCATGAGATCAGCGGTGATAAGACTGCAACGATTCCTTATCGTATGACAGACCGGCTGATGTTCGGTGATTTCAAAGGTGACCTTGGTTGGTGGAACGATTGGGGCAAGGGCCTTGTTACTGATGGTACCAAGAGTGGTGACCCTGAGTCACTCGGCTTCGGCTTTCTCCGTGTCAAGGGTACTTATGATGCCTGGTCATGGAACAGTACTGGTTTCGGTTGCAACTGGAAATGGCTTGATGCCTCTGCTCATCCAGAAAACTATGTGCTGAAGTTTGAGGTTTGCACCAACTCATCTAATCCATTTAACAATTATGGTGACAATGGTGCCAGCGGCAGTAAGAATGGTGGATACAACTTCACCTTACAGGTTGGTGGCGAAGGAAGATGCCAGTTTGACCCTGTATCTATGGGTATCAGCAATACCTATGGCAAATGGGTAACTGTATCTATTCCTCTAACTGATGTCTTGAAGGGGGGCAGTTTGCCTACAGAGGCAGACCAGTTTATAGCATTGGAATTCGTAATGCAGCCTAATACGGCTGATGCCTGGAATGTAGACCATTGTTTCGGTCAGTTCCGTATTGAACCAAAGAAATATTAAAGACTTTTAGATTATGAAGAAGATATTATTTTTGTGTGCAGCGATGTTGGCTATGACCTTTGCTGCATGTTCTGACAACGACACCGATTACTTGCCTCCTCGTCATTTCGACGATGCAACGGCACCATCGGTGGTGTCAGTGTCGCCAGAAGATGGAACTTCAGAACTCGATACCTTCGTCAATGTGGTTGTCACATACGATGAGCCTGTATATGCAGCTCCTAACACGACAATTAAAGTATATACCGATGACTCCACCTTTTATTATGTGGATGATACCCTTTCTTATACCGAGGGTAATAAGTTGATTATTCCTTTGCATGCAAAGGGTGCCACAAACTATAAGATCCAGATAATGAAGCCAACCGTACGTGACAGCTCGTATAATTTTGCTTCCGAGTACACGTTCAGCTTCTCTACCCGTGCTTATAACAACTGGGATGCTGAACAGTTTGACATCACTCCGAGCCTGGTGAACCCAGATGCTACCGAGCCTGCCAAGAAACTCTATGCTTACCTGGTAGAGAACTTTGGAAAGAAAACCATTACAGGTGCAATGGCTAATGTAAACTGGAATACGGAGAATGCGGAGAAGATGTATGAACTCACAGGCAAGTACCCTGCGCTCAACTGCTTCGACTTCATCCATTTCAACAACAGTAAGCCTCTTGGCAATGCCAACTGGATTGACTACACCAACACAAGTGTCGTTGAGGATTGGTACAACAATGGTGGTATCGTAGAGTGTATGTGGCACTGGAATGTTCCTGCATCAAAGGACCAGCTAAATGACATCAGCTCATATACATGTTCAGCTGACAAGACCACTTTCTCAGCTAAGAATGCAACACGTAATGGCACTTGGGAGAATGAGAGAGTAAAGCGCGACTTGAATGTCATTGCCGATTATCTCCTGGCTCTGCAGGAGAAGGGTATTCCTGTTATCTGGCGTCCTCTCCACGAGGCTCGTGGTAACTATGGCAAGTGGGGCGATACAGGTAAAGCTTGGTTCTGGTGGGGATCCAATGGTCCTGTTCAGTTCAAGAAACTTTGGAAACTGATGTACGAAACCTTTAAGCAGAAGGGTGTGAACAACCTGATTTGGGTGTGGACTTCTGAAGGTTACTACCAGGATGAGAGTGACAATACTATCACCAATGATATGGACTGGTATCCTGGAGATGAGTATGTTGATATCATTGCACGAGATTACTACTGCAAGAACCAGAATTCTTTATATCATTCATCTCTGGTTCAGGAGTATGAGGAACTTCGCAAGATTACCAATGGCAAGAAGCTGATTACCATGGGCGAGTGTGATGCCATTCCTTCTATCGAGAATATGTTCACCGATGGAGCGATGTGGAGTTGGATTATGCCTTGGTGTGGTAAGGATGCCGATGGTATTGATTACTTCAACAGTGCATACAATACATCAACTTTCATGAAGAATTTCTTCAACAACAAGAATGTGATTACACGTGATCAAGTTCCAAGTTTCAAATAATAGTTGCACGAATCAATCATGTATTATATAATTAAGGTGGCAAATCCTATAAAAAAGGGGTTTGCCACCTTTTTTAGTGATTACTTTTTAGGTAATTTAAGATAGAATAATGCATTTTTTTATACTTTGAAAAGAAAGTGTAATCATTTAGCAAAATAGTACAAGGGTTATAGAAAGATTTGTGTTAACTTTGCAACCGTAAAACAGAATGTTTAACTAACAAGATTACCAACGACAATATGAATCATCGTATAGCAAATGTTTTTAGGTTAATAATTATAGGTGTTCTGATGAGTGTGCTGGGGATTTCAAGCCTCAGCGCACAAATCAGAGGAAATAACATCGTTGTAACGGTAACTCCTGACCATCAGGACTGGAATTACCGAGTAGGCGAGAAGGCTAACTTCACGGTGAATGTGAGAAAGAGCGGTACGCTACTCAATCAGGTGAAGGTAGATTATGAAGCCGGTCCGGCAATGTTTCCGGAGGTGAAGAAAAGTACCACTCTCAAGGACGGAACCATGAAATGGTGCGGCAGTCTGAACAGACCGGGCTTCTACCGCCTCAAGGTTATCGCTCATGTAGATGGAAAGGATTACGAGGGACTTTGCACGGCAGGTTTCTCTCCAGAGAAGATCCAGCCTTTCGCACAGGAACCTAAGGATTTCGATGCTTTCTGGAAGAAGGCACTGGATGAGGCAAGACAGAATGACCTCAATCCTACCAAGGTGCTTCTGCCTGAGCGTTGTACCAAGGATAAGAATGTATATGAAATCAGTTATAACAACAACCGATGGGGCTCTAAGATGTATGGCATCCTGAGTGTACCGGTAAAAGAAGGTAAGTATCCGGCTTTGCTCCGTGTACCTGGTGCGGGTGTACGCCCTTATGCCGGCGATACTTATACGGCTCCTGCAGAATGCATCGTACTGGAAATCGGTATTCACGGTGTTCCTGTTACCATGCAGCAGAAAATTTATGATGATCTTGCCAATGGCGAGCTGAAAGGTTACTGGGATACCAATCTCGAGAATCCTTATCGCAATGCTTACAGACGGGTGGTAACCGGTGCTGTCCGTGGCGTGGATTATATCGCTTCGCTCCCTGAGTGGAACGGAAAGACTATCGGTGTAACGGGTTCATCACAGGGTGGATTTCTTTCAATCGCTGTGGCAGCTCTCGATAAGCGAATCACTTTCCTGGCTCCTGTTCATGATGCCATGTGTGATTATGAAGCTGAGATTCACGGAGTTGCAGGCGGCTGGCCTCACTACTTTTATAAGGGAGACAAGGCGCAGGGGGCTGCATGGAAAGAGCAGAAACTTATGGATTTGGAAAAGGAAAGACTCGAAGGTGCACGCTATTATGATGGCGTCAACTTCGCCCGTCGCATCACCGTTCCTGGCTGGTACAGTTTCGGTTATAATGATGAGGTGGTTCCCCCAACATCGTCTTACGGACTTTATAATTCGGTAAAAGCGCCTAAGACATTGAGTCTGTACCAGATGACCGGTCATTACTGGTATCAGGAGCAGTGGGATGAATGGCAGGCTTGGATTATTCAGCAATTAAAGAAATAGATATATGATAGGAAAAAGAATTTTGATTGGTGCAGCTTGCCTCATGGCGATGCAAGGAGCAATGGCACAGGTTGATGGCGTTACGGGCGCATCAGTCCAGACTGCCAATACTTCCTGCTGCAAGGGTAAAAAGCAATGTTGCAATACTCCGGCAGAGCAACTGAAGGTCAGACTGCAGAAATTACTGAACAAGGGAATCATGCTCGGTCATCAGGATGATCCGGTGTATGGTACTACTTGGAAATGGGATGAAGGAAAGAGCGATGTATTACTCACTACAGGTGATTATCCTGCCGTGATGGGCTTTGATCTTGGTAAGCTAGAGCTCGACAGCAAGGAAAATCTCGATGGAGTGTCTTTCGATCGTATGCGAAAAGAAATCATTGCCCAAAATGAGAGAGGAGGCATCGTTACTTTGAGTTGGCATCCTTGGAATCCGGTTACTGGCGAGAATGCCTGGGATCCGAAAGGTGATGCTGTGGCTGCAGTCCTGGATGGAGGCGCCCAGCAACAGAAGTTCGATGGATGGCTCAAGAAGGTTTCCGATTTCATCCTTTCTTTGAAGACAAACGATGGTAAACTGGTTCCTGTCATCTTCCGACCATGGCATGAAATGAATGGCGGATGGTTCTGGTGGGGAGCTAGCAGTTGCACACCTGCACAATATAACCAATTATACGTAAAAACCCTAAATATACTTACTAAAGCAGGGTGCAATAACATCGTTTGGGCTTGGTCACCAAATCTCAGCGACGAGAAGACGGTAGAAAAATTCCTGGAGCGATTCCCGGGAGAAAAGTATGTGGATATGGTGGGTGTTGATGTCTACGAGTTCGACAACAGCGATGCCAACTATCAGCAGAACCTTGCAGCCACGCTCGATGTGCTGATGGAAGCCGCCAAGAAGGTTGGCAAGATTCCTGCCCTCACCGAAACGGGTTGCCGAGGTATCGCCAGCAAGAAGGATTGGTTTACCCAAACCCTTTGGCCTGTACTTCAGAAGTATCAGTTGAGTTATGTACTCTTCTGGCGTAATGCCTGGGATAAACCTCAGGAGGAAGCCTATCTTCCTGGAGTAGGCGATGGAGCCATCGTCGAGGACTTCAAGAAGTTCAAGAAGGAAAAGAAAGTTCTCTTTGCAAAAGAGGTTTTAAAGGTTAAATAAATGTTGAATGTTGAATGTTGAATGTTGAATTGGCATTAGTTCAATGTGCATTTTATACTCAACATTCAACATTCAACACTCAACACTCAACACTCAACATTAATATAAAATAAAATATGACTACATTTCAAGACAAAGTGAAAGCACTCCGCGCTCATCATGAGAAATTGCTGAGCCGTAAGAATGAACCGGTAGAGTGGGGAAATGGTATCTATGAAAAGTATAAGAACCCAATCCTTACTGCAGAACATACACCATTGGAGTGGCGTTACGACTTCGATGAGAAGAGTAATCCGTATCTCATGCAGCGCATCATGATGAATGCTACGCTCAATTCGGGTGCCATCAAGTGGAATGGTAAGTATCTCCTCGTTGTTCGTGTTGAGGGTGCTGACCGCAAGAGTTTCTTTGCCGTAGCAGAGAGTCCTAATGGTGTTGACAACTTCCGTTTCTGGGATGAGCCTATCACCATGCCGGAGGATGTTGTTCCTGCTACCAACATCTATGATATGCGACTCACAGCTCATGAGGATGGTTATATCTATGGCGTGTTCTGTGCAGAGCGTCATGATGATGCACAGCCTGGCGACCTCAGTGCTGCTACAGCTACAGCAGCCATCGCCCGTACCAAGGACCTGGTAAACTGGGAGCGCCTTCCTGACTTGAAGACCAAGAGCCAGCAGCGCAATGTGGTTCTCCATCCGGAGTTCGTTGATGGCAAGTATGCTTTCTATACCCGTCCACAGGATGGTTTCATCGATACAGGTTCTGGTGGTGGTATCGGTTGGGCTCTTGTTGATGATATCACTCATGCCGAAATCAAGGAAGAGAAGATCATCAATGCCCGTCACTATCATACCATCCAGGAGGTGAAGAACGGTGAGGGTCCTCATCCTATCAAGACTGATAAGGGCTGGTTGCATCTGGCTCACGGTGTTCGTGGCTGTGCCAGTGGTCTCCGCTATGTGCTCTATATGTACATGACTTCTCTTGAGGATCCTACAAAGGTGATTGCAGAACCAGGTGGATATCTCCTCGTACCGGAAGGTCCTGAGTATATCGGTGATGTAATGAACGTAGTCTTTGCCAATGGTTGGATTGCAGATGAGGATGGCAAGGTATTCATCTACTATGCTTCTTCTGATACCCGCATGCATGTGGCAACTTCTACCATCGACCGATTGGTAGACTACTGCATGAACACACCAAAGGATGATTATCGTACTCAGTTCTCTGTAGAGAAGATCAAGGCTTTGGTGGCAAAAAATAAACAGACTTTAAGTAAATAAGTTTCAGGTATTAAGATTGTAGGGATTCGTACTCCTCATCCGTATTATTGAATATGGATAAGGGGCGAATCCCTTTTTTAGTAACATTCAACATTCAACACTCAACATTCAACATTAAAAATAAAAACAATGGCTCGTTTAAAAGAAAAAATAGCTTATGCATTGGGTGATGCCGCTGCGGGTGGTATTGTATGGAAGGTGATGTCTATCGCTTTTCCTCTGTTTTTTACAAATGTCTTCGGACTCTCGTTTGCGGATGCGGCAGTACTGATGCTTGTAGCCCGCATGTTCGATGTGGTTACTGACCCGCTGATGGGTACTCTTGCCGACCGTACCCAGAGCCGTTTCGGTACCTACCGTCCTTGGCTCATCTATGGTGCCATTCCTTTCGGATTGATATTCGCCCTCTTGCTCTATACACCAGACTTCGGTCCTGTGGGCAAGCGAATCTATGCTTACGCCCTCTATCTGCTGATGATGGCGGTATATACTATGGTGAATGTGCCTTACGGCTCATTGCTCGGTGTGATGACCGAGGATGATGATGAGAAGAACCAGTTCTCTTCTTTCCGTATGGTGGGTGCTTATGCCATGGGATTCGTCACCCTGCTTTCTTTCCCTTATCTCCAGAAAATGGTAGGTGGAACAGCCGCACATCAGTATGCTGTCATTGGTGCCGTGCTCGGTATTATTGCAGCTGTGATGACATTGGCTTGCGGACTCCTTACCAAGGAACGTCTGAAGCCGAAGCGCGCTGAGAAGTTCTCTTTCCAGCAGTTTGCCGACCTCGTTCACAACAAGGCCTGGCTCTATATGACAGCCATTGCTGTGTGTACCAACTTCTTCAACGGATTCCGCTATGCCGTTGCTGGCTATATGTTCGATTACTGTCTGCATGGCAATGTAACCATCGAGGGACTGATTATCAACTATACCGTTTTCATGGCATTCGGTGAAGTAACCTGTATGATTTTCGGTGGTGTATCTCCTTGGTTCACCCGTCTGGTAGGCAGCAAGCGCATGGCATTCTTCTGGGCTGCAGCACTCTGTCTGGTTCTCTCGGTTGTCTTCTTCTTCATCCCGATGGATCCGTCGTATATCTGGGTGATGATAGCCATCGTTATCCTTACCTCTATGGGTATCGGTATCTATTCGCCATTGATGTGGTCTATGTACGCCGATGTAGCCGACTATCATACCGAGCATTTCGGAACATCCGCTACAGGTCTTATCTTCTCTTCCGGTACGATGAGTCAGAAGTTTGGTACCGCCATTTCCGGTTCTCTCATCGCCCTCTTCCTGGGCTGGGCAGGTGCCAACATGATAACAGATAAGATGGGTAATACGATGATCGACCCAGCCAGTGTTACCGACTCTGTGCTTACGATGGTATGGTCATTGTTCTCACTTTTCCCAGCCGTCATCGCCTTCCTGCTGATGGTGCTTGCCTGGAAGTTCCCTATCCGCAAATAATTGTTTTAACATAACTAATAATCACTATAAAGAATGGAAAAATGGAAAATCTTAAAGAAACGATGCGGGATGTTCTGGAGAACAACATCCTCAGCTATTGGCTTACGAAAGTGAAAGATGAAGAAAACGGTGGCTTTTACGGACGTGTAGACGGTTACGACCAGGTACATCCTGAAGCCGAGAAGGGTGCGGTGATGAATGCCCGTATCCTCTGGGCGTTTTCTGCAGCCTATCGTGTCTTGAAGAAGCCGGAGTATCTTGAGGCTGCCACCCGTGCCAAGGATTATGTGCGTGATTATTTCCTCGACAGGGAATATGGCGGCATCTACTGGAGTGTTGACTATCAGGGTAATCCGCTCGATACCAAGAAGCAGACTTACGCCATCGGCTTTGCCATCTATGGTTTCTCGGAGTATGCCCGTGCAACAGGCGACAAGGAGGCGTTGGATATCGCCATCTCCCTGTATCATGACATAGAGAAGCATGCCTTTGATGCCGAGAATAACGGATATATCGAGGCATTGACCCGTGAGTGGAATCCGATTGCAGACATGCGTCTCTCTGATAAGGATGAGAATGGTTCCCGTACGATGAATACCCATCTGCATATCATCGAGCCATATACCAATCTTTATCGTGTATGGAAGACTCCGGAACTGGAGAAGAGCATCCGCAATCTGCTCGATATCTTCACCGATAAGCTTCTGAACAAGGAAACTTATCATCTCGACCTCTTCTTCAATGACGAGTGGGAGGGCAAGCGCAACATCGAGAGCTATGGTCATGATATTGAGGCATCCTGGCTGCTCCACGAAACCGCGCTGGTTTTGGACGATAAGATATTGCTGCATAAGATAGAGCGCATCATCCGTCGTATAGCCGATGCAGCAGATGAAGGCTTACGTCCGGATGGCAGTATGGTTTATGAGCATTGGAGAGATGGAGATAAGTATGATCTCCAGCGCCAGTGGTGGGTGCAGTGCGAGAACATCATCGGACATATCGACCTCTACCAGTATTTCCGCACAGAAGAGAATCTTCTGGTTGCCATCTCCTGCTGGAACTATGTAGCCAAGCATCTGCTGGATGCCAAGAATGGTGAGTGGCACTGGGCTATACTGGAAGATGGTACGGTGAACAAGGAGGATGATAAGGCGGGTTTCTGGAAATGTCCTTATCACAACTCCCGCATGTGTCTCGAACTCATCGAACGTGACTATTAAAATACAGTTCCCCTGCAAGGCAGGAATAGAATATAAAAATCCAAGCAAATCATATATTTGCTTGGATTTTTTTGTTTATCCCGATTTTTTATTGTACTTTTGCAGCCAATGCGGCGCCAGCCCCATTATTCATTATTAAATTGTAAATTATTCGTATTAATAAATGTATATAGCAATAGCAGGAAATATCGGTAGTGGAAAGACAACACTCACCAGGATGCTTTCTAAACATTATGGATGGAAACAGTACTTGGAGCCCGTGGCTGAAAACCCCTATATCGATGACTATTACAAGGATATCTCGCGATGGGCACTCAATATGGAGGTGTTCTATCTGAAGCAGCGATTCAAGAATCTGCTGGAAATCCAACACAGTAAAGAGACGGTCATCCAGGACCGCACCATCTTTGAAGGTGTCTATGTCTTTGCGGCCAACAACCGGAAGATGGGCAACATGGACCAGCGCGACTACGAGACTTATATGGAGCTCTTCGAGTCGATGATGGAAGTGGTGGAGATGCCTGAACTGATGATATATCTCCGTTCTTCCGTTCCTCACCTCGTGAAGAATATCCAGAAGCGCGGTCGTGATTATGAGCAGAAGATGCCTTTGGATTATCTGGAAGGTATCAACAAGCTTTACGAAGATTTCATCATGAACAAGTATAAGGGCAAGGTGCTTATCGTAGAAGTTGATAATCTCGATTTCGAGCACAATCCCAAGCAGTTTGGTGAAATCGTAGATAAGATAGATGCCAAGCTCTTCGGGCTGTTCTCTTAAAGGTAAAAAAGTAAAAAGGTAAAAAAATGCATATAGCAATAGCAGGAAATATAGGTAGCGGCAAGACAACATTAACCAAGATGCTTGCCAAGAGATATGGCTGGAAAGCTAATTTCGAGCCGGTAGATAATAATCCATATCTGGCTGATTATTACAAGGATATGGAACGTTGGTCGTTTAATCTTCAGATTTACTTCCTGAACAAGCGGTTCCATGATGTTGTGGAGATTTCACGTTCAGAGCAGACCATCGTACAGGATAGAACCATCTTTGAGGATGCGCGTATCTTTGCGCCTAATCTTCACGATATCGGTATGATGAGCGACAGGGATTTCAAAAACTATACCGATCTCTTTGATCTGATGATCAGTCTGGTAAAACTCCCTGACCTGATGATATATATCAAGAGCAGCATTCCTACGCTCGTGAAGCATATCGAGAAGCGTGGCCGCGATTTCGAGAAGAGCATCCGCATCGATTACCTCCAGGGTTTGAACAAACGTTATGAGGATTGGATTAAGGATTATAAAGGTCGCCTCATCATCATAGATGGTGATAATCTGGAGTTCGGAGAGAATCCTGAAGATTTCCGTAAGGTTACCGACCTGATAGATGCTGAGCTCTTCGGTCTGTTTGCTGAAAAGGGAGTTTAAAAGTAAAAAAGTAAAAGGGGCTTTTAAAGGTAAAAAAGTAAAAAGGGCAACCCCGCTAGGCGTCAAAGGAGGAACGCCTGGCGGGGTTGCGTTTTATGGTTGTACAACTAAAGGGTTTATGGTTGTACAGCTAAAAGGTATATGGTTGTACAGCTAAAAGGTATATGGTTGTACAACTAAAGGGGTTATAGTTGTACGACTATAAGGGGTGTAGTTGTACGATTAAAAGGTGTTGTCACTAGGCTCGGCAGACCTGCTGACTGCAGTCGGCAGAGCTGCTGACTAGGCTCAGCAGGTCTGCTGAGCCTAGTGGCAACCTTCGAGAAGCAGTCTCCTTCAACTCGAAAAGCAGTCTCCTAAAACTAAAAGAGACGTCTCTTTGAACCCAAAGAAACGTCTCCTTTCGCTTATTCAATCATATTCTTTCGCTTATTCAAACATCTGAATACGCTTATTCAATCATCTCCTTCTGCTTATTCAAACATCTGAATTCGCCAGCAGAACTATCTCCTTCCTCCGGAAGAGCCGGGAGCTTTATAGAACTTACCTTTCTGACGGGAGATAAAAATGCCGCCTTGGGCAGAGGTCTTATCTACTTGCTGGCCATTGAGATTATAGATAATCTCTTTCTCATCCTTCTTATGCAGGGTAGGAGAGGTGATGGAAGTCGCGCCAGAAGCAATGGCGAAGCAGATGGAATGCTTGCCCAATGCCAGATTATCCTGGTTGCTCTGATTTACCATCTTTTCCAGATGATATGGTTTTCCGTATCTACCTTTTCCTTATCCTCCAACTCTTCGTCATTTTTCGATAGTAATCCCGATTCTGCATCAATCTGCCGGCAGAGAATTTGAGGTTCGAAGGCATCCGTACCACCCATTACGTTGCGGATATTATAGCCGGTAGTATCTGTGAGGATACAGTCGTCGGAACCTGGAGCAGGTGAGCAGGCGGCAAGCGAACGGGTTCCCAATGGAATAGGGGAGAATAGGTATTGCCGAGTTCGTATTTGGTTGTGTCGTTTTCTAGTGTCCAGTATTTGAGGGTATAATATTGCTCAACAGCATTTCCTTTATCATCAATGCTCTTGAAGAGGGTATAGTTGGTAGGGATGGTAAAGGAGCGGACGTTGAGCATATCGTCCGGTTTGATGCTGATGGCATTCTTGAAGTTGCCGGTTGATATCTTATTCTTTCTATTCATATCTTTCTGTTATTTTACCATGATTTTTCTGTTTCCGAAGATGTAGATGCCGTCAGGGAAACCACTATAGGTGGCGGTGCCAGGACGTACATCCAAGATGCGATAAAGCTGACCGGTGGTTGAGAATACCTGCAACTGGGTGGAGTAGGTGCTCTCTATGCGTACACGATGAGCTCCGATAGGGCGGATGAAGAGTGATTCGCCGGCTGGTGTATCATCGTTACCGTTTATTTCCGGTTCTATCCTGTCGATGCCCGTGGTCTCGCTGATGCGGATTACAGAAGGAACCTCTGAAGAACGGGCTCCGGCGTTCGTACTTTCTGTAGTCAGATAGGTACGGAAAGGCATTACGGTCTGTGAGGTTGCCGTATTGCTGAATGCTGTTCCCTCTGTATTGAGCGCATAGATGCCTCCATTCGCCACTTCCTTGGCAGCGAAGGTTCCCCGGTGGGCATAGCCATCGCTTACGGTCTTCATATCTGCTGTGATAGGAATCACGATAGCTCTATTCTGAGGTTCCTTGTTCGCATAAGCATGGAAGGTGATAGTCTGAGGATCTTCCTTCTTGTTCAAAATACTGTTGTAGAACTTGCTGGAAAGGTCGAACTCATAATAACGCTCACCTGGGAAACGGATGATATAAGGTACTCCAGCTGTCAGCGGAATGTAATCCTGGTATTCGTGACCCTTGGCATAATACGAATCTGCATCCCATCGGTAAGCCCAGTCTTTATAGGTGTTGCCAAAGAAGGAATTAGAGAACTGGTAATTCCATTTTGCCGCATTCGCACTTTCATTCATGAAGAGTCCTGCTGTTGTATCAGGTCGCTGGAAGGTGGCAGTCTTCTCCGTTTCATTCACACCAGTCAATCCTCGCAGCCAGTACTCATGGTGCAGGGTGTGCGTGTTCGTGGCTGGGTTATCAAGTTCTTCTTCTGTTGGTGTGCCATAAAAATGAGTAATCTCGCCATTGAGCGATGCCATTACCTTTTGTGCGGTGAATGGCAGACAGATACCTTCCCAGGCTCCGGTAGCATCCTCAGCATAGTACATCGGCTTGCGAACATACCAGGCATGGTTGGTTACCGTGAATTGGATAGGGGCACAGAAGTCGTTGTTCTCACACTTGTCTCCCTCGCTGTTCTTACCCTCAGGGGTGCGTTCTACGAGGTGGAGGAGAGAGGTGGTATAGCCATTACCGGCATTATTCTTGAAAATATGCTGTCCGTAGATGGTAGTCTCACTCGTGTTCTCCTTGTAGCCGAGTGCATTGTCTGCGATGTCGTAAGCCTCTGTATTGTTGTCGATGTCGTTGCCATTGGCAGCAGTATATACTAGGAGGTTCTGGCTTACTCCCTGCTGGATGCTTAGGTCGCTGAATATCTTGGCATTGTCATCTACCGGTGGGTAGAAGATGCCGTTCTGGTTGATGTCTGCCGCCTGTTTGAATCCCATGGCTGCCCCCTTGTCGTTCAGGCAGGTGAAGTCGATAGCCGTTGTTGTCGTCTGGTGTACGTAGGTACTCATGAGGCTGTTGGCATTGTTGCTGGCATTATAGTGGAATGCATCGAGCTTCGTGTCGCCATAGTAGCCGGCAGTACGATATATGCGGTTTCTCATATAGCTGTTCTGATGGGAAGCTATCTGGGAAGGACAGAGGTCTGGAACCTTCTGCAATGACTGTCCCCAGAAGATGAAGTCGTTCATCGGCTGACTTTCGTCTGCCTGGTTTCCGTCGAACTGTGGAACGTAGCTGACTGCGGATGCTGTACCCTGCGATGCCTTTCGAGCCGCATCGATAGCGTGACTCTGGTCGTGGCGGGTTTCGTTGCTGCCGTAGTTAGGCTGGTCACTGTCTGTACCTTTTCTCAGATAGGTGATACCCGTGTTGTTGCCGGTGATGGCATCTGTACGGTGGGCATACTGATAGTCGCCGTTGGCATAGTAATCGTAGACGTACTTCAATGCCGCCTTGTCTGCTTCTGTTTCCATGTTGTTGCTGTAGCGGGCACGCAGATAGTATTCGTTGAGGTCGTAGCCAACCTTGCCGTATCTGAAGTCGTCTGCCGTATAATGAGTATCACTTGTGCCGTCCATGTGATAGACGATAGGCTGTATGCCCTTGTTATATTCGAAGCAGCAGTGGTAGGCACCCCCATTCGTACAGCTATCGGCAGCGATATTGCCGCTTTCCATTCCGAGGTTATAGATGTTGCCTCGGTTCTCTTTGAGGAATGATTTGCCTTGAGCCAGACCCATGATGACATGTCCGTTTCCATGAAGAGTGCCGGCAAATACAGCATTGCTTCCATCAAAGTCGCTGGTCACGGTGATGTCGTTCTGCAGGATGAATTGGGCATTCTTTCCATATAGTTCCGCCTTGCTTCCCGTACCGGTTCCGATGGTATCCACGAAGTTGATGAATGCCTTCAGGTCGCTGGCATCAGAGATATAAATGCGAGGTTCGGCAAACGTCTTGTCTTCCTTGGTACGCTGGATAGCCTCCGAAAGATGCAGGTTCACACCCTTCTGATGAGGATTCATGCGGTGGTAGTTGTGTACGGTAAACTGGCTGTCGTCTGCCATATCCACCGTAAAGATCTTATTCAGACCATTCATGGTGATACCCAGCTGTACGCCATATCCGTTCATGAAGTAGTAGGCTGGAATATCCAGATAGTCGTTGGTCTTGTCATATACGCAGTCCTTGAAGAGTCCTTGTGCTTCGCTGCTTCCCTGCTTGTAGGTGTCGTAGCCTGTAGCCTTTTTGTTGATGTCCCATTCGGTAGCGTCTTCAAATACCCAGTTTCCCTTTTCGTTTTGCTTGCGCTTTCCTATGCGCCAGTAGTATCCATTGGCAGAGAACGATTCGTCTGCCTCAATGGAAATCTGGTTTTTCCTGAGTCTGACCATCTCTCCCGGCAAGGCGCAGTTGTCAACAGTTATCTTACCGTTGATGTTAGGACCCTGCACATATTCTATGGTAAGATAGATGGTGTAAGTGTAGATACGTTCCACCTCACAGTAGTAGTTGGATGATCCTGCTTTTACGTCTGTGATGTTGACAGGAGCATAGCCATCTTTGTTGTTGGCATCCTTTATATAGATTCTATCAGGGTATATCTTGGTGTATTCTCCAGCAATGCCGTTCTTGATATAATAAACAGTGCCGGCAGATAGCTTGGTTCCTGTTGTTACCTGTTTGTAATCATTGCCTTCTTGGATGAAGAAGTCGGATGAGGCCACCTTACTGATGATAGGCTTGTTGTTGGTCTCATCTGTATATTCTTCGTATGCACGTCCCTTCAGTACAACGGTGGCAAGACATTTTTCAGAGAGATGCTTCTTGAAATAGTCGGTTGTCGTATTGTTGACAGAGTCTGTCAGCTGGAATGAAATCTTGGCATCGCCATCTGTCAGTTTGGAAGGGAGCTTTTGGTTCACATAGTTCTCTTTATTGAATTTTCCATTCATTGGCAATACGGCAGCGAATCCCTTGCCATCATATTCCTCTGAAGAAGAGGCACCGATGCAGAGCTGGTATTTGCCGGATACGTCCTGATTGTCCATATCCACATTGCCTTTTGTTCCGGCTTTCAGATAGTTGCGCTCTTCCAGGTCGCAGCTGTATTTAGTCTTATCTTCAGGATGTCCGCTGCGCATCTTCCAGCTCTGAATGGTTACAGGCTGGTTTGGCTTCAGTCCTGAGAGCACGGTGAGACCGTCCTTGTTGTCACTGAAGAAGGTCATCTTGTCCTTGTAGGTATAGCCAGTGATGTGGGCATTGTAATAGTAGTTAAAACCTGTTACATACCAATAGTGAACATCAATATTGTCATCCGGATTTGCTTGTCCTGCCTTATCCATACCATAGAATCCGGTAGGAAAGCAGTCGTCAACAACGAAGCGGTTCTGCTTGGCATCGTATGGGAAGACGAAGTTTCCGGTGGTTTCCAGGAAGTCTACCTTGTGTCCGCTTTCTCCCTCTGTCGTTGCCCGTTTATGCACATTGTCGGCATATACATAGCCGCCACCTTCGTCTTCACGAACGTCGATGAGGTTCATCTCCACTACGCCGTAGATAGGACCGTAGAAAATACTGTCGATGACATTCTTTTGGCTGTCATCGTATAACTCCTGTACGTTCTGAATCTTGAGGGCATAGCCTGAGGCGATACCTATCATGTTCTTTGCCGTACCGTCATTGCGCTTCTGGAAGTTCTGGTCGTGTTTGTCGATGTAATTCTGTTTTACCTCCATATATGACTTGCCCTTGAAGTCGCCATCAGCAGGTACCATACCGGTATTGTTGCGCCATGGTTCTTTATCGGCATCGTCGAAAGGAACATTCGATTTTACTGCTCCCACGTAGTGGATGTTGTTGGCAAGACCCATATAGTTGCGTGCACGCTTTGTGGATTTGTCCTGCAACTTGTTGTCGGTCAAGGTTATATTCTTGGCAAACATCTGGATTTCACCCACTCGTGCTATCGAATAAGGAGTCTTGGTGGTTTGGTTGGTGGCATAGTCGCGTGCTCCAAGTACGTTGAAGCAGTTATCCTCCAGTCGCAGGATGTCCATACGCTGGAAGGTATTGATGATCTTCGGATTGTTGATATTGGTTCCTGCAAAGCCGTAACCCGTCAGGTCGGCACTGCGGAAGCCGGCTGCATACGACTGGTGTCCGTCTCCGAAGATGCCACCTTCACTGTCGTAGGCATATATATTCGTGTCGGTCTCCGACTGATGTTCCGGCTTCTTATATCCGTCTCCATAGAAATAGTTGTCCTGGAGAGAGATGTAACGGTAGTTGCCGTCTTTGTCCATGTAATAGTAGCCGAAGAGGTCGGTACCTGTTGGTAATACGACCGACTGCATTTTCTGATGGGAGATGATGATATGGTCACGGTCAGAGTCGGTTGCAGAATTGTCGGCAACCAGGATGGTGGTGTTACCGCCGAATCCTGTTGTGGTACCATTAGGCAGATCAGACAGTTTTTCCTGTCTTTCCGTGAAAGCCTTGTCTATATTGTATTGACGGGTAAATTTCAGAACGGTAGAGTCGTTTGCCATGACAGAAGTACCCTGTGCCACGGAGTAACCGCCACCATAGATAGCTTCTCCAATCTTGATATTGATGTCGTTCCATGTAAGTGGTGTAGCTGGGGCTGTAGTGAATGCATCAAAATCATTCTCCTTCACGAAGTCCGTAACTCCCTGCTTGCCGATGATGGAAGCATAAACAGCCTGCGAAACCTTGTCACCACTGATGAGTCTGATGCTCTGCTTGATGGTTTCTGAGGCAAGGTTTGGCAGTATCTTTCCGTCCTTATCCTTATTCTCATGGTCAATATACAGGTTGTTCTTGTCGGTACGGTCCAGCAGATAGATGCCGGAATGCCCGTCTTTTACCTGATAGTAGGTAGGGTAGCCCACCTTTACCTGGGTAGAACCATATACATAGCCAGAATAGGAACCGCCTGTTACCGAACGGAAGACGTGACCATTGAGGATATCCACATCGGTAAGTCCGATGACATTACCCTGCTGACCGCCACCATAGATGAAGTTGGCAGATACACCTGTAGCTCCGTTTACACCGCAAGGAAGGAACTTACCACCTTCTGTCTTATGTTCAGAACATTTCATATCCTTACCCATGATGATGTGGGTATTGCCGTAAACATAACTCTCCATACCATATCCGGCACCATAGATGTTGAGGCTGGAGTATTCCGGTTTGGTAGCCAGAGAATCGTTCGAATTTTCCAGTTTCTTCTTATCCTTACCGGCAAGCATGTCGCTCCGGAGATCGATGGTAACGTCGCCTCTCACGGTTCCCGTCTTGTAGCAGCCGCCGAATACGTTTCCTCCCACATAGGCATCGTTCTTCTCCTCTGGCTGGAACTTGTTCTTGATGGTGAGTTGGATGAAAGGTTCGGTAGAGTAGGCACGTCCCAGTAGATAGCCACCCTCATGGTTCACCAGTCCTTTATAGTTGTAGTTGGCATTGTTGCAGCCACCTACAATCTTGTCGGTGATGGTGAGTCCCTCCGGGAAGATATAATTGATTACATTGCCCCTTGCATTTGGATAGATGTTCATGTTGCCACGGTTTCCTCCGCAGCAGAAAGTCTTGATGGTACAGTCTTCCAGTCCTTCACCCTCCTTGGTTCCGTTCCATCGCAGTTCTCCCTGGATATCTGTTTCCACTGGCTGGAAATACAGGTCGATGAGGTGAGGATATACGGTTGGTCGGTCTTCCAGCTTGGTAGGGAGATAGAGGGTACCGATATCCTTGTTCGAAGGATTGAACCAGTCGATGGTATCGGCAAGGTTCAGTTCCTGTGTATAGTCCTCCACGTTTCCATTGAGTTTCTGGAACTTGTTCATGAAGTCATTGTCCTCTGATTTGGCGAAGAGTTCATCTCCGTTGCAACCCATGAAGACACGTCCGATGTTCACATGACTTCCAATGTTGATATTGATGTTTCCCACCTTTTCTACAGCCTTGTTATCCTTGTCCTTCACCTTCTGTACGGTGGCAGAGTTTCCTCCTCCATAAACGTCACCGGCGATATTCACCTTTTCAGATGTAGAGTTACCCTTGATTTCGATGTTCACCTTGTTGGTGAGTGGTCGCCATGAATTGATGTTCACAATCTTAGCCGCATCGCTTGCCCCCTTGTAGGAAGGCATGAATTCTCTCATCGGTACGGTATATACCAGAGGAACGGTCTCTGAGTTTGGATCCTCCGGGTTCATAGGGTAATACTCGTTCACCGTCACCTTCTGGTTCTGGTTCTTGTCGAGTGCATACAGGTAGTTACCGTTTCCGGCACCATACACGTTACCGTAAATCTTACCGCCATATATATTAATATGTGTACCGGAGCCGTTGTTGTCAGTAAAATCACCATCCTTAACGCTTACGTTAACATATCCCGAAACATCGTTTCCGCCGTAAACATTGCCATGGATGAAGATTGCTTTGTTGCTATTTTGGGCTGAAGGATTTCCGATATTTACTGCGGTACTATCGATGACATCACCCATCATACCGCCACCGAAGATGTCATGGCAGTCAATAGCCTTGATATTGACGGTGGTAGACTTTACAGAGTTGTAGAATCCGCCACCAAAGACTCGGCGACAGAAGATACTACCGGATCCTTCTACGTGGGTATTGCCCACCACCTTGCCGGAGTAGCCACCACCCACGATGTCCATCACGGAAAAACCGCTCAAGAAGTGCTTGTATTCTTCGCCCTTCTTGATATCGTCTACGTGACCTCTGTTGTTATTTTCTTCCATGTTGATTTTCACATGGGTATCACCCTGAATGACGGTATGTTCTCCATAGCCGCCACCGAATACGCAGAAGTGAGGGGATCCCACCTTATTATATATCTCCTTCCATGCCATGGTTTCGAAGAATTTCTTATTCACTCCATATGCCACCTGGGTACTATCATGCAGCAATCCCTTTTCCATGGTGAGATAGGCATCTTTGCCTACCACGCATGCTACGTTTCCACCGGCATAGATGTTGTGGTTAATCTTGAACTTCAATGCCTGGTGGTTGTACTGTGGAGAGTAGATGATACCGTCAATGATGCTGGCTGGTCGCCATGAACGGGTTTCCGGATTCCAGTAAGAGGAGAGCAGTGCCTGTCCACCATTGATCATGATATTGGTATTGCCGGTTACGTCTGCCGAAGTCACGGTCAGGGTGTCGGTTCCGTTCACGGTCAGGGTGTCGCAGTTACCCCAACCGCCGCCATAGATACCATGGCCTATCTGTCCGTCGGAGATGCTCATGAAGGTATTGCCATATACCGTACCGTTTTCGCATCCGCCGTAGATTCTCTCCAGGAATGCTGGCATGATATCCTTGTTCTTGTCATTGTCTGGATGCTTCATGGCATCGGGGCTCCATGGCTTGATATACTCTTTCGTTTTTTCGTCGAAGTATGGATAGGTGATGTTTGGACGGTCGATGACCAGACTGGTATTGCCGTAGATGCCACCCAGCTTCTTATAGTCGTTGCATTCAGACTTTAGGCGTCCTCTACCTCCTGCAAAAACCTGAGAGAAAACAACGCCGCCACGGATGTTGACGAGCGAAGTGTGTTTGGCTGGTACCTGGTGGTATTCGAAGTTAAAGACAGCCGGTTCTTTCACTTCATCCTCATTATTTCCCACGTTGGCAACATCGCCACCGCCATATACGCTGCCCAATATCATGGTACGGGCTATCAAGCCGAGGTTTTGCTTATATTTGATGTTTCTGCCATAGACGTAAACTTCCGTTTTAGGGACGCGTGCCATATTCGGGAAGTCAATCCATGTATTCTGGTTTTTGTCATAGATTGATTCGATACCGGCACCACCGCCATATACATTCTGTGCTACATAGCCTGATTTGATGAATACTCTCGACAGGGAACCTACCTTTCCGAAGTCATAGCTTTCTCCCTGGTTTGCAGTGATGTTACCGATAGGCATGGCACCAACACCGGCACCAAAGATGTTCTCGCAGAAAGGCTGACAGTCGGTTTCTACATAGGTTTCACCGGTAACATAACCTGAGAAGCCACCGCCGTGGATAGCCTGGAAGGTGAAGCCTGGCAAACCGAGGGTCCAGGCCCAGCGGCTGGCATGATAGCGCTTGAAGGTCATTGGGTCGAAGTCGGCATCACCCGGATTGCTGCCCGTCACACTACCGAAATAGAGCTTCTTGTCATCCTTTGAAACCTTCAGGAAGTCATTGTATATCTGCTTCTCGAAGTCAACGTATGTCTTGAGGTCTGCATTCTGGTTGAGATAGCGGTATTTGATACCGTTGACGGTGATGACGCCATCGTCATCCATCTTGTTACCAGGCTGCACACATACTTCGGTCTTTACCACCTTGGTGTTGGCACCGAAGCCGGCTCCGAATATGGAGAATTCCGGGTCGTTTGTGTTCTTGCTGCTGATATACCAGCATAAGCCGGCAAGCGAGGTTTCATCGAACACGCTGATCTGGTTGCCATCCTTGGTGATGACGTCGGCAAGAGGAGAGTGGTTGATAATTACCTCACTCAGACCGTTACTGTCAGAAGTACCGTTGCCAATGGTAGAGTTTCCGTCCTGTCCGAATCCCACATAGCAGGCACGGTTTCCACCGCCATAGATATTATGGTCTCGCTTGAAGGAACCGGAGTTCATCGTTCCCTTGGTAAATGCATAGAACTGTTGGGTATTCTCATCACTGATGATGCGATTGATGGCATCCTTTGCCTTTTCGTTGGTAATCTCATTGGCAGTCTTGGCTTTCAGGATGGCAGCGGTTATCTCCTTGAACTCATCAATGTTCTCGCAGATCTTTTCGTTATTTTGAACTGCCAGCCAGGTGGTGATGTTGCCGTTGATGTCTGCCTTGCGGTTCCATATCCAGGTTCCACCGTCTATCTGTACCTTGGTGTTACCCAGGATGTTGGCGTAGGTTCCCTCCTTGTTTTTATCCACTTTCCCCAGTACTGTGTTACGGGTAATTTCCTCCTCTTCCTCTTCGGTTTCATTGCCGGTGAGGTCTATCTTGATATTTCCGTATCCACCGCCGTAAATGTTGTGGCCCAGTTTGCCGCCCTCGATATGTACCAGGGTACTTCCATTTACGGTACCGAAGGCACATCCGCCATAGATATTACTCCAGATGAATGGCACGATGTTGCCCTGGCTGTCGGTGTCGGCAAGGGAGGTGGCATTCGTGTTCACCACGTGTACCAGAGTGTTGCCGTTGATTCTTCCCACCTTATAATATTCAGGAGCTTCAGCTTTCTTGAGACCCTTTCCACCGCCAAATACTTCTCCGAAGATGTCGCCACCGGTGATATTGACGAAGGTGGCATAGTCCGTTGCCTCATAGCTAAGGAACTTGCCTGTAGTCTGGTCGAGCTTTGATTCGCTCTTTGGCTTCGTGTTGTAATAGGCTTTCTTGGCTGCTCCTGTCAGGGTGATGTATGATCTGATGTTGGCGATGTCACCGCCACCATATACATTGCCATATATTTTGGCTTCACCCGATATCTCTACCTTGGTGGTTCCTAATACCTTTGCTACATCGGTAAAGTAGGTGTAAGTGCCGTTGATATCCTTAGGTGCTACACCGGCACCGCCACCAAATACGTCACCGTAGATTTTGGCTCCCTGGATATATACCTCGGTGTTGCCGCCAATCTGACCCGTTTCGTTATTCTCTGTAGAGGATGGGTCACCGAAGCCACCGCCATATACACGGTGCAGGAAGGTCTTGCCATCAATGGTTACCTTTGTACTCTTGTTAACTTTTCCAGCATATCCACCGCCCAGAGCACTCAGGATGGTGAAGTTAGGAATACCCTTTGAGTTGTCGAAGACAGAAATATCCTCTATCTCAGTATTGTAGATTCCGTAGTCGCCATTCACGTTCACGGTAACGTCGGTGCTGTCCACGGTTGTATTGATACCATAGCCACCGCCGAATACAGCGAAGTGAGGATGCTCGCTGTCGTCGTATGCTTTCTTCCATTCTGCTGTTTTCAGGAGTCCGAATGGGGTCATACCTTTCAGGATGGTAAGGGTAGCCTTTCCTTTTACGTTGCAGGCTTGGTTACCGCCACCATAGATATTATGAGGGCAGACGAACTGACCGTCATTGAAGAACTCGCTCTTGTTGTCATTCCATTTGGTCCAGTCTGTTCCGTTCCATTTCTTGTCCCAGATCACATTGATGGAGAAGTTGTCCTGCTTCTTTCCGTCTTCTCCTTCTGTCTGTGCGCCCTGGTCTTGAGCCAGTTTCACAAAGGTATTACCCTTTACGTCGGCATAGGTATAGAGGAGATTGCCGTTGTCGTTCGTAATCAATCCCTTTCCTCCGCCGTAGATTTCTCCTGCGAAGTTGGCTGCATATATATTAATATGTGTATCTCCCTCTACCTGTGCTCTGTTTCCACCGCCATAGATGTCGCCATAGATGGATGGTGCCTGTGCAGAGGTGCCGTAGAAGTTGAGGTTGGTGCCGCCAAGTACCTTTCCTACGAGTTTTGGATGCCAGGTATCGTCAGCGATGGTTGTATTGCTTTCCAATCGTTTCTTTCTTCCATTACCGCCGGCAAACACATCCCCTCTGATGTCGGCATTGTCGCTGATGGCTATGTTGGTGCCTTGCTCTACTACAGCCATGTCACCACCGCCATAGATATTCTTAAAGAAGGTTCCACCGTTAATCTTGACAGTAGACTTTCCATAGATGCGTGCCATGTTATTAAGGGTGGTGATGTCTGAGGAGTTGAGCCGTTTGGCATCAGCCACACCATATCCACCACCGAATACAGGGCAGTGGAAGTTACCGCCATTGATGGTCAGTTCTACGTTGCCGTATATCTTGCCGAGGTCAGTATATTCAGCAGCATTACCGCCCTTTTGGTCTGTAGAATAGAAATAATCAGTTCCACGTCCACCAGCAAAGATGCCGTTTTCGCAATAGAATTCTCCACCCTTGATGGTTATAGAGGCCACGGTTTCTCCTGCCTTTCCGTATATGTTTCCACCATCCTTACTTGGTATTCCATTTGTAGTCCAAAGGTCAGAACTCATATATCCGCTACCTCCGGCATATATACCATCAATGGGTTTTTCTGCAGAACCGAATATGCCTCCCTCTATAACGATTTTAGTACTCGTTTGTTTTGGATCTATTTCTGTATAAGTATGTGTGTCAGAGTTGTAGCAATTAAATATGCAAAGATTAGCTATGGCAGCATCATAGTTGCCAAATTTCATTACAGACTTTTTGCTACTGTCTTCCCAATATGGTATTCTGGTATCTGGTGTTTTGTGTGTATCGTCTCCTACACCATTCATACCACCAGCTCCAGCTCCATAGATGCCACTGAAAATCATATCTCGGTTACATGTTGAAGGAATTAAGAATGTTCCACCCTTTATGGTTATTGTACTTTGTCCATAGAATGGATTTTCAATGAGTTCATTAGCTTCAAAAGCACGACCGGTGCTACCACCATATATCTCTGTTATCTCAACTCTGCTATTTATATCGTTTTGGTTATTTTCTGACAGTGCTGGGTCTATAAGAATGTTGGCACGTCCCATGAATGTGTTGAAAGGAACATTATTATATCCATTATCATATCCATCTACTTCACGTCTGTTACCGAGAGTACCATTAACAACGCGACCTATCTTTCCACTCTTAATCACGATGTCTACATCACCAACCATAGCACCCTCATGGTTGCCTGCAAGAATTACGGCAACATCAAGAGTAGGAGTCATATTACCATTTTCTGATTTATGAGTATCATTGTACTCTCTGTCTATATCTATATCTATGGTACACTTTATAGGCATATTTGGACTGCCCATAATGCCATTCATGTGACCATTTATTTGTCGATCGCCTACACAGATTGTAGAGTAATGACCTGACTTGATTTTAATCTTGAAACCTTCACGTCCGTGTGGATATGAATCTTCCATTTTCTTTAGATTGTCATCTTTATAAAGTGGACGAAAACGGGCATCGTTTAGTGTACCGCCAAATATTTCGAATGATGTAGATGTTGCTCCATCAAGAGTACCGTCACCTTCAAATTTCTGATCATAGTTTTTCATCTGTATGCCTTCGCCCATTTCCAGGTTGTTGTAATTGCAATACAAGACGTCGTAATTTTCGTTTGCACGCCTAAACGTAATATACTGGAAGCGAGTATCTCCAAAGATTGTTAAGCCTGTATTCCACAAGTTTCCACCTTTTATTCTTATTTCGCCAGCATAGTCTACATCTCCCCAACTACCTCTGATAGTCGCATTCTTGAATAATGGCGATTTCGCTTTAGCTTCATTCCACTTATCAATTGCGTCTTCTGATGAATAACCTGTAGAACTAAAGCCGTTATCTGTATTATTGGTGACATTCTCGTCACTCGTTCCCATCAGCACGATGGTGTTGTCGTCCCATGATCCTTGCTTTTCCAACTTGGAATATGCGCCCTTCCATGTCCTTACTGCAGTCTCTGGAGATTGACCGTCATTACTGTCGTTTCCGGCATTGTATGATATAGTCTTTCCTTCAGCTGTTGTTCCAGTAGCGCCAGCAGGGCATAGATATACCACGCTCTTGGTATAAACCAACCATTTGTTTAATAGCTCAACTCCGTCTTTGGTTGTTACTATCACATGACAGCTCAGCTTGTCGGTAGAGCCAAGAGATGACTTGTCGAAAGTAGGCTCTGTGCTTACTTCTACATCATCATTCTTTACCCACGAATATTTGATATCAAGATTATCGTTGTTGTCCCAAATATTATTATTTATGTCAATGTAGATTGTATTCTCTTTGTGCTTCATCACAGCATTCACTTTTCTTGCTTCAATCTTTGCCACTCCCGATTGCGAACTGCCATCTTTCAATACTGCATAAACATACTGGTCGAAGTCTGTGAGCGAGATGCTGAAATTGTTATATGGATTGTTCTCGTTCTGTAGAGTCCAATTCTTCTTGTCTGTAGATGTATACCAGAAATATTTCTCGTTTCCTGCATTACCTTCAATAGTTTCTGCTGTGATGATAGTATTATAGCCACGCTTCACTGTCAGTTTTGTTGAACCGAAGTTAAAGCCTGTACCAGAAGTATAGCTCCAGTTGAGCTTGTCTTGAAAGTTGTTGGTTGATATATACTGGTTGTTCTGGCTTGCAAATGTTGTTGCAAACTCATCAACTTTCTTCCGCGTACCCAGGTTCTTTCCACCATCTACGTACTGGGTGTAATACCATGTAGAAGCATATTTAGTGGCATTACCTTCGTTTTGACAATTGGCAGTGATGCCACCTTTGTTGATCTTGGTACTTGTATTTTCGATGTTAAGCCCATTGCCAAAGAGATAGATGTTGGTAGGCTCTATGATATTACCGCCTCCATTCATGTCATAGCTGAAGCGACCGAAACCTTGGGCTATGTGGAACTTATCGTTATGCACGCTTGTATTCTTCAGCATATTTATCTGTGTATCAGCTGCTATGTTGAAGATTCTGAAAGTTTCATTCTTACTGTCGGTCTGTACATTTCCTGCTATACCGCCAATCTTTGTTTCCCTGTTTATCTCGTATGTTTCGTCGTTATCCGTAATTTCAGAGCCACGGATAATGATGTTGCTGAGTTCTGTATTGCCGTATATCTCACCAGCTACTACACCCACGTTATAACTGGGACCATCAGGTGAGAAGCCTGACTTCTTTTCTACCCTAGCCTTCTCAATGATGAGGTTTGTTACGGTAGTAAGGTTAGTGCTGCTTTCACCTTGGAGTGTTGAGAAAAGTCCCCATACACTCTTGGCTTTCCTGGCATCGACATCTTCCCATTGTATATGCATATTTTTGATGACATGACCATTGCCATCAAACTTTCCGAAAAACAAACGGTTGTTGCCATTGCCGTAGTTATAGTATTTACCGATTGGCATCCAGATACCGCCACTCAGGTCGATATCGGCAGTAAGCTTAAAGTATTTGCCAAGGAAAGCCTGCGGTGTGTTTCCGTTGTTCACATCACTTGCCAGTTTGGCGAGCTGTTCTGCCGTAGCAATCTCGTATGGATTGGTCTTGCTTCCATCACCCCCTGCATAGCTATTGGCACAGATACCTATGGAATAGTATTTGTTTGTTGTCTGAGCCCATAAGGTTTGTCCACACATGAGCCATAGGGTCAGAATGCCAAGAAGTATTCTGAATTTTTTGTTTTGTGTATTGTTATCTTGTTGCTTTTTCATGAGTCTTCATTTATAAGCGATTCTTTTTTTCTTTGTTCTTATGTTTCTTCGTGGTATAGATCATGAGGGTATTCTGTTATTACTGTATCAGAAGATGCCCCGTATAGGCATCCTGGTCAGCCAGTACATAGAGGTATCTTGGCTGGATGAGTATATTGATGTTGTAAATCGCTGCCGTTTGGGCAGGATTGAGTGTTTCGAAATATTTATTTCCCAGGATGATGGTAGAGGTTACGTCCTTACGGGTAACCGTTTCTCCCTTTTCATCCTTCAGGATTACATCGTAGGTGACGGCAATGGTGGGTACGAAAGAGGCATCGGCGATGGCATAGAAGGTGGTGCCCCAACGATGATACTTACTGTCGTCAATATCCATAGATTCGTTGGCTACCGGAGTAAATGGGGTTTCTGAATTTTTATCCTTTGCCAGCTTGATGGCGTTTTCTTCCGTTATAATTACCTTGTTCAGTTTGCTCCATTGGATGGCTTTTGCCGTCCATTCATTGTTACTCCAGGTATAGCTGCGGCTTACGTAGCCTCCCGTTGCCAGACCTTTGCCGTAAATCTTGACACCCTTGATGCGGAAGTGTCGGATGGCATTCATCTTCTGGTCCAGTTGGAAGTTGAGGTTATAGCCCGTCAACGTCTGGTCGAAGAGAAAAGTAACTACTCGTCCAAAGGTTGCATCCGAACCTCCTGCCGTTGTACTTCCCTTATGTTCCGGTTTGGCGCAGATGATTGGCGCCTGTCCTAAATCTTTCTGAGCAAGGATAGGGGATGGGGTGCCATTTATTATGGTTGGCATGGAGAAAGGAATCGTCAGGAGATAGGTACTTTCTGTTGCCGATGGCTTACTGAGGGTTGCTGATTCAGAATGCGGCATATATCCGAAGAAGTCGAAGTTGCTGTCTGGGTAAGTATCCCATCGCTTTTCTTCCTTTGGGCTCCAGGTCTTGGTCAATGTATTGTAATCTACCCGGATATTGTCGAAGATGGCGTGGTTTTTGCCTCCTGTCTCTGTACCAGTGGTTTCAAAGCTATGAGTGGCAAAGTTGTAATAGCCGAAGACGCCCATGTTTTGTGGGTGCATTTGCTGAACCGGATCATAGCTTTCATATCTGTCATCCGCCCGTGTCGTCATCTTTTGTGTCCGTGCAGCAAAGGTGATATATCGGTAACTGTCGGCGTGCTGGATAGGCAGGTCGTTGCTTTCGCAGGCAGTGAGACTTGCGAGGAAGGCAAAGAGGGGTATCATCAGTTTTTTATTCTTCATAATGAGTCATGTGGGGCGTTACCAGTCTTCGGTACCGCCATTATTTTTAATAGGAGTTTCCACCCATTTCTCCACCTGCATATTGGTGAAGGCAATGTTGGGTCCTGCTACTGTTATTTTAAAGATGTATGTATATTGGTAGCCTGCCTTCCATTGCATATATTCTGCCGGAATGGTGGCTGTAGATTTCTTTCCGTCTATGGTGGCGCTGATGATGTAAGCGCCCTGCGGTGTGTTACTGTCTCCCAATGGTGGAACGTAATACCATTTCTTTCTTTCTGTAGCCTGATGATTCAAATCTGCATCTTCCTCGTAAGGAATGGTGAATTTGATGGGCTCAGTTCCTGTTTCTGTAGTTTCCCATTTATAGGAAGCTTTGGTTCCTGTTCCTGTAATAGGGTAGCTGGCGATGATATTTCCCTTTGTAGGTGAATGTTCATCGTTTATATTTTTGAAAACAATATCGGTGATAGAGATTTTGGTATCTTTCAGATAATTGAATCTGAATCTTACCTTTGTGATAATAGGAGCAAAGGTGAGTTTTACGCATGCCCCGTATTTCCTGTTTTCGAAGTTCTGGTTGTCTGACAGCCAGAGGTCTGAGATATATGGGGTGGTAACTGCGGTGGCATCCTTATTGTAAGTGAATGGGATAGAGAAGGATGCATATTTTGCTGTGGAACCTTCTATCGATGTAGGTTCCTGGAAAGATGGGGCTGAACTTTTACCGGCTGCTGTCGGGATGCTATAGGCGAAGAAGCGATAGCTGGTAGCGGAATAGTCCCAGTATTTGATAGTTTGATTAGCGATACCCACGTATTCCCAATCGGCAGTATTGCTGGAGGTAGTATTGGCGGTTTGTTGTGTCCAGTTGACGGTATATGCATCCATTACGTTTTGGGACTGATTGAATCCGCTGGTGTAATTTCCTCCTGTGGTTTTATATCCCCATACTTTGAAGGTTTTGGAAATAGTTTCCAGTCCTGTTTCTTTGTTTGCACGGGTAGTAGGTGCATCTTGCCATGTTCCGCTATTTCCTCCGAAGGAGATACTTACTCCCTTCGGTTCTTCCGGTTGAGTAGGCACATCCGGTTCTTCCTGCCCAGATCCAGCGCAGGAAAAAAGACATAGAGCCATGAATGGTATGATCAGGATGCGATATAATTTCATTTTCTTCTTGCTTTTTATCATAGGAGCCGGGCAGGGAACATTCAACCCCGTCCGGCCTTAATAGTATTGTTTTGCTCCCAGGGTTTGGGGGCAAAAAGTATTTTGTTACTTAACGATAACAATCTTGTATGCCTTCTTGGCGTTGTTATCTCCGTAAGTATATTCAACAGCGTAGATATTTGTTGTACCTGTCCACTTGAGGGCGTTAACTTCAAGGTTACGACCATCTTCGGTTGGAACAGATGTAACATTCTCAGTTCCTGTTGTTACCTTTGTGATTGTCATCTTCTTATTGTTTGCATCGGTAATTGTCCATGTGTTACCGTTTGTTTGATCCGGTTGCTTAGTAAGTGCATTGGCAATGCTAGTCTCATTAATAGTCTGGGCTGCTCCTGGTTCGATAGTTACAGTGTACAATGCCTGAGGTGCAGCAGTTGTTGCATCATGTTTGACATTTTCTTCTGTATATGCTGGAACAAATGCAGTAGCATAGATATCAGTTCCTGTTTCATACTCATCCTTGCCAGTTGTTACCTTACCAGCCTTAAATCCATAAGTTGTAATAGAAGGATCAGAAACAGTAGTGATTGTCTCCTGCTTTCCTGTTACTTCATCATCAAGAACAACTGCGTCGAAGCTGATTGCAGTTAAACCTGTGTCATCAGATCCTGGTTTACCTGTTGTTCCGTTGGTGTTTTCTGAAATCTTAAAGATATAGGTATATGCATAACCATGTTTCCATGCTGTATATTTAGCAGGAACGGTTACTGTTGCATTCTTTACGTTGATCTCCTCGCCAGAACCATCTGTTGCTGTCAACTTGTAGTCAATTCGAAGGTTAGCTGGTTGGCTAGCGTTTTCTGCTGGAAGTACAGACTGATAATATGATGTTCCAGTGCCACAATAAGATGGCTTGGCTGCGCTTTGGCTAAGGTATGTATTACCTTCGGCAATAGCATCCTCAACTTGGTTTCCGTAATTTACTTTGCCAAATTTCTGTACATTTACAGTACCATCTACTTGATCAGCAGTAAAATTAACGTGAGCCTTGTTGTAATCTGGATTCGTTTTGTTAGCTGTACCTGTTGTTGGGAAATATACAGTCATAGTTCCTTTGTTGTTGAAAGTTCCAAAGAGGGCACCTTCTGCTTCGCCTTCAGTGTAATTGCCAGAACTATAAGTATCAGAATGGAATTTAACATCGCTGATAACATAGCCAGGAACTATTTCATAAAGAGCAATGCGTACTTTGCTGCTTGCATGGCGGAATTGCATGTTAACAGCATTGTTTTTATAGCCTTTATCGCCTTTTACTACAGTAGCCATATCTGAGATGTAGCACTCACCAAGGGTATTAACATCTCCTGTAAGAGTATATGCTTCAGAACTCAATTTATCTTTTTTTACTGCAGTTGGAGTTGCGTATTCTTTAGTACCACCTTCACCTGTATGTCCTTTTCCCATAGAGAAAGCAAGGAAATCATAAGAAGTGCAAGAGTTATCCCAATACTTAATGGTCTGAACCTTTGTCGCATCTGCAGCAAGATTTTTATTTGCACCATTTACTTCTTGTTTTTGACCTACATACTCCCAGCCTTTTGTGTTGGATGCTGTTGTGTTAGCTGTGCCAGTAGCATAGTTAACATTGTAGTGGTCGAATACCAAATTGGTATTGGCTGCTGCAGTTTCGTTGCCTTTGAAACCAACAACAACAAAGTTGTTGCCAAGAAGGGTGGCAGCAGCTTCGCCTTCACTATTTGCACGAGTAATCTTACCCGTCTCACCACCAAAGTTAATAGCCTTATTGGCACCATTCTCAACATTTCCGCCTTCTGTTCCGACGAAGTCATCACTAGAGCAGCTTGCAAGAGCTAATGCAGAAACTGCGAGAAAAACATATTTTTTCATATACATATAAGTTTGTAAATTGATAATGTTAAATACTAATTCTTAATTCTCTTTTTTTTGTTTATTATATTTTTTTTGTTAATAATCATCATTTACATATCAAACTCCCATTGTTTCTCTTCGAAATCCTTGACTACGGCATCAAAACCGGAGCCGCCGGGACGAACAGGAACAGGGACTTTCGTCATGTCTAAATCTATCGTGATAACACCACCTCGGTAAAGACGACGAACCTGGTCGGTTACATCAAAGACCAATGTGGAGTCCTTACCATTATAAAACTGCATCTTTACATCCAAGTAATGTCGGTTGTTAAGGTCGGCATCTCTTACTTTTGCTAAAGATTCCATATAAGAATGGGTGTCTAAACGGCTGGGATTCAACTTCGGCATACCGAAGGTCAAGACCCTGCCTCCAATGATATCCACCTTCTCTCCATCCTTCATTTGCTGGTCAAACTTCATCCTCATATTATAGTTTACCGTGATGGCATCCCTTCCGGTAACACCGGTATTCAGATTCACGCTGCGCGCCATGCCACTCAGGTTGCCGCTACCGTCAATACCCGTTACGATGCGGGTATGCTGACGATTGTTGTGGAGGATAATCTGCGTAAGATAAATATAGGTAACAGGCTGAATCTGCATTTCCAGTTTCCTTACCCAGCAGTTGCGATTCTCATCAAATACAAATCCGTCAAGGTTACGGTTGATTTCAATACCCTTCTCATATCCCGCAAACAGTTCTTCCGGTTGATAGAAGGAGTTGCTGAATTGGGGAGCATTGTATTTTGAGGGAAACATCGTCTGTCCCGTATTTGCCGTTACATATTCGTAAGTGGAAGATTCATCTATGCGGACGCTTTGAATACCATCCGCAGTCTGGATGTCGTTCCACGCCAGGATATCCCAGAAACCGAAGTCGTAATTGGCTGTCAGCTGTTTTGACTGGATCAGGTTCTTATAGGGTGCTTCGTGCGCACCATATTGCACATCCTGTGTGAAGTATCTTCTTATCTCGAAAACAGATGGTTCGGTATATCCGATTTTTCCGAAGAGTTTGTTGTCCTCATCATCCCATCCGTATTTCCATTCCGCCTCCCAGTCGTATACCACATCATATTTGAATTCATAATCCCAGAGCACTTTCAGCTCCAGGTCTATCTTCGGCAAATCCATTGTTGTTTCCTTACCGCCCTGATGCAGATAGAGATTCGGCTCACGTTCGCAGCCTGCAAGCAGCAGAACTGATGAAATGAAAAAGATAGTAGTACCCGTTCTGCAAACTTTGTGGCTTACAGAACCCTTGAGGAGATATGTTAACTGCTGAAACTGATTCATTATTTACTTTCTTTTACTTTTTCGGTAGAGGATATCGTAACTCAAACTCACCTCCAGTCGGGTTGGTCCTAACCAATTATAGCGATACTGTCGCTTTTTGAAATCCTTGGCATCTCCATACCATTTGTAATAATATACCTGTTTGTCTTTATCTCCATCCACAGGGCAGAGCCACTGGTATGGGTCGTAGCGGGTATTGAGAAATCCTGCCTGCAGACCGATGTCGAGTCGCCAGTGTTTGGAGCGGTCTAGCGGTATCGCCCAACCCAGTCCCAGTCCGGCTCCCCAGCCTTCACCTTCCCATCCCCGTTTTTCGTCGAAGCATATATTATATAGGAACGCGTGCGCGTAAGCACTTACGAAGAAACCCCTGAAACCCGTTTCACCGCTTTGCAGGTAATACCGGGTGTGCAACTGGTAGTTGCGCAACTGGAAATATTTATGCTCTTTGTAGTTCCGCCACCAGGGTCCTTCGAAACTGGCACCGTATGTGAAATGTCCGGACAGCGGATAATACTCAAGAGCCACGTTGGGGATAGGGCAGAAGCGGTCGTAGCCCGGCATATAGGCAAAGTCGTAGAGCAGATTGGTTTTGATGCTCAGCAACTCACGGCGTTTCTTGCTGCTTTCAGCCGGTTCCGGTAGCGGCATTTCCACATAGATGTTGGGCTTAGGAAACGGCAAGTCCGTGTGGATAGGTTTTGCCTCGGGCAACCGGTTGGTATCTACGAGCCGTTCGTCTATCGGCATGATTCTCACAGCACGCAACTGCGGGAAATATTTCTTGAGCAGATGGTTCCAGATTTTTCCTCCTTCCAACCGTTTCAGTTCCGCTTTCAGCTGGTCACCTTTTCCGTCATGTTTTCTGATGATGGTCTTTACTATAGGCAGGTACTTGTCGTGCTCCATCTGCATCAGCGAGAGGAGGAGCGGATAATCTTCTGGCACCACATCATATCTGATGCGCTTGGTGTTGATACCGTATCTGCCTAGCAAGGCATCCATGGAAGCCTTTCGGCTCCGGGCAAGTCGCACGTTGTTGGGAGTAGAACCTTCTGGTGACGCCGTAGCACGCCCAAGGATGATGTCCCTGTCTCCAAGTGCTTCCAGCTCAGAAATCAGAAAATTGTTAATCCAGTCTTTGTCACTCTCGCTGATATCAGTTCGGTTGACGACAAAGACTATAGGGCGCGAGTTATTTATGAACGTACTGTCTGTGGTTTTCACCTGGGCAGATACATTCATCGTTACGTATATCAAAAAAATGATTATAACAGTTTTGTTTCGCACTTTTACCTTTTACTAATTTCAGTTTTTGTTATACTATATATATTCCAGAAAAGCTGTTGGTAGATAAGCTGTAGCCATGGTAAAGCCGCCGTCGATGATGATGGCAACCCGCTGCTGCCCCTGATACCGTGCCACTCTTCCTGTCAGTCCCTTAAACTTACCATCTATTACCCGAACCATCTGCCCCTCTTTGAACTTCTGAACCTCTTCTGGCACATAGAGGATATCATCAGCTTCTGATTCACAGATAATCTTTAAACCCTCAATCTGTTTCTGGGGAACAATCAGAGGAGATTTCGTAATCCTTGCCCCTTCATGCATGTGTCGGTAATAGAAGCGGAGATATGGCAGATTCACATTATCATACACATAACTTTTGATTTCCTCTTCGGTACCGAAAGCAAAAAAGATGTTGGGCAGTCGGGATTCCGTTACAACCTTCCGTTGTCCTCTTATTTCTTTCATCACCTGGATGGTAGGGTAGAAAGCAGAAACGCCTTTTGCTACGAGGTAGTCGTAGGCTTTCTTCTCTCTTCCGTAGGTAGTTCGGAGTGCATACCAGTTCTGTTGTTCGTTAGGATTTTTTGCGATAGATTTTGTTTCCGCAGGTATACAATGGGTGGACACCCCTGTATCTGAGCTAGCCGCAAGAATCTTGTTTTTAACTTCGGGGAGGGCGCTGGAGATAAGTCCAACGCAAGAACCTTTATCTGCATACTGAGTGTAGTTATCCTTCTTCATTGTAATTGCAAATGCTTTTATATATCAACCTATTCTAGACAGAACCCGGTTAGCGGGTGCAAAGGTACATAATTTTCCTGTTATAATCTCTTAAACCTTGGAAAATATTCAATAGCTGCATTTTTATTTAACATATTTTAGATAAAAAATCCTACTGTTCTGTTCCTTTTTGCTACAAAATATGTTCGTTTTCTCTGTTTCTGATCCTCCATTAAGTCTGTCTGTTGACTGATGAAACAGGCAGTTTTTTGTGTTTTTTCACTTTGGACGCAAATTAAACCATAAAAAAATGTGCTCTTTCAGAAAAAAGTGTTACCTTTGC
>ERZ1023621.35-NODE-35-length-37030-cov-12.520243_pt1 | contig 37030 bp, 26 predicted proteins | sample MGYA00380330_ERZ1023621 | MGnify/ENA primary metagenome ERZ1023621 (study PRJEB33179, sample SAMN07448975) | human gut metagenome | biome: Human-gut; feature: Human associated habitat; material: Faeces | host: Homo sapiens | place: India: Bhopal | collected...
GCTGCCTTCTTTACTTGAGGTCTTCAAGGTCTAACGACTTTGGAGACCTTTTTTTTATGTCCTTATTCTTCCTTTTGCATGCGTTACACATTATTATATACGTACCTTATATTATATATATAGCATGCGTTCTTTGGCATGTTTAAAAAAATGTTTATCTTTGCAGCCGTTTATATTTATTGAAGTAATATAGTTATGGATAAGTTTACAAACAATTCTTTTTTTATGTCAGCCCTTGCCGAAGGCAATGAGAAGGCTTTTGACGCATTGTTTGTGGAGTATTATCCTAAGGTATTGCGGTTTGTCATGTGTTTTTGCCATGACAAGAGTGAGGCAGAGAACATAGTTCAGGAGCTTTTTATGGAATTATGGATAAAGCGTGAGCGTTTTATAAAAATTGAAAATCTTGATAACTATTTGTTTATATCTGCACGCAATTCAGCTATACATTATGTTAAGCAGTCGCTTGTGTGCAGCGATGAAAAGTCGGCATGTAACGTTCAGAGCAATTATATTTCCGGTGAAATGAAGTTGTGCTACAATGAACTCTATGATTTCATAATGAGCGAGATTGATGCTATGCCTGAACAACGTCGCCGTGTGTTTGTTATGAGTCGTGTTGACGGACTGAGCAATGCTGAGATTGCTGAGCGTCTTTGTATTAGTAAGCGTACTGTAGAGACGCACATATCTGCTGCACTTGCCCATTTGCGCAAGTTATTGCCATTACTTGCAATGTTAACATTGATTAACTATAAGTAGCTACGTGTGGTTGTCGGTTTTTTACTCTTATTAGTAGAAAACCATAAACAGCTATGCAACCAAATAGTACTAAATATACAGAATCAACACCAAAGGACGATGCACTGCGTCGCTTGTGGAATCAAGATGTATCAGACATATCAGAGAGTGAGATGTCGGATGCACTTGATATCTTCCGCAATCGCCGCACAGCATACAATCGTGCAAAGCGTCGCAAGGTGCGTGTGCTAAGCATAATGAAGTATGCTGCACTATTCATTGCGCCTATAATAACTGCTTTTGTTGCTTGGAATTATTCGGCAGAATATCATGTACAGGAAACCGAGTTGACACAGTTTTATGTTCCTGAAGGGAAGATAGACAGTCTGATACTCTCGGACAATACTTGTGTAAAGCTTGATGCAGGTACATCAATTATTTATCCGGCACGTTTTAGTAATAGAACGTACAATCGCAATGTGTATGTCAACGGTAAGTGTCATTTTGCAGTGGCTAAAGACCGAATGCATCCATTCGTTGTGAATATGGGCAGTTTGAAGGTTAAGGTGCTTGGAACTCATTTCACCGTAGACTCTTATAACGAAGATGATAATATCATTGTGACACTTGAAGAAGGATTGGTAAAAGTATTTGACAATAAACAATCAATGACCCTCAAGCCAAATGAGCAGGTTGTTTACAATCGTAGAAGTGGTAGTATGCGCAAGAATAGTGTAGATGCTATGGCATACGGTGCGTGGGTAGGAGGCAATGTTGACTTTGTATCTCAACCACTTTCGGTGATTATAAAGACATTGGAACGTAAGTATGATGTATCAATAACGGTCGCCCCAGATATTAATTTGGGTAAGCGATATACGATGAACTTCAAAAAGGAAGAATCGATAGATAGCGTACTGAAAGTATTGTCAATGGTATCGGGAGATATAAACTATACTGTAGATAATCGAAAAGTCAGACTCTACAAAAAATAAACATTATAATAACTATTTTTATTAACATAAACCAACAAATCTATGAAGACCTTATTGAACAAGAAGACAGCAGCTACACTTGCGCTCTGTCTGTCGATGTCGGTGAGTACGTTCGGACAAAGTCAGGTAATTCATCTGACTCAGAACAAGGCTACGGTATCGTCAATTATCAAGGCTATTGAGAAGCAGACTCAAATGTCGGTGGATTTCTCACAGAACACCTTAAATCTTAACAAGACAGTAAACTTGAAGTCGAAGTCGCTTTCGCTTGGTGAAATCATGAACCTAATTCTAAGTGGTAATCGTGACCTATCCTATAAGATAGTGGATAGACACATCATTATCGTGAAAGGAGAACAGCGTGGCGTACGGTCTACACAGACCATGCAGCAAGGTTATGGCAAACATAAAATAACAGGTTGTGTGCTTGATAATAATGGTGAACCTATTATTGGCGCATCTGTTGTAGAGCAAGGAACCAAGAATGGTACTGTGACAGATATTGACGGTAACTTTGTACTGAACTGTTCTAAAGAGAATGCTACACTTGACATTTCTTATATAGGTTTTCTTTCGCAGCAGGTGAAGGCTCGTAGTGGTGCAACCGCAAATGTAACTATGAAGGAAAATGCACAGAGTCTTGAAGAACTTGTAGTTGTGGGTTACGGTTCACAGAAGAAAGTTAATGTCATAGGCTCTATTGCAACAGTTGACTCTAAATCGCTTGAAGCACGTTCGGCAAGCGACGTCAGTAACATGCTCACTGGTCAAATGTCGGGTGTTACTATCACCCAGACAAGTGGTAATCCTGGACAAGATGGTGGTACTATCCGTGTGCGTGGTGTAGGTTCGTTCGGTGCAACACCAAGTCCACTCGTACTCGTTGATGGTATGCCTGGCTCGTTGAGCGACATCACTCCAGACGAAATCGAAAACATTTCTGTACTTAAGGATGCTTCTTCGGCTGCCATCTATGGTTCGCGCGCTGCCAACGGCGTTGTGCTCGTTACTACAAAACGTGGTAAAGAGGGTCGTACTAAGGTGTCGTACAATGGTTCTGTAGGTTTCAGCAAGGCTGCCGAGCTGCCTGAAATGGCACACTCGTACGACTATGCAAAGTTCTATAACATAGCAGCTGGTACAGAAACATACACACCAGAAGATATACAGAAATATAAGGATGGTTCAGACCCAGACAACTATGCTGACGAGAACTATCTTGACAAGTTGTTTGGCGGACACTCGTTCCTAACAAAACACACACTCAATGTAAATGGTGGCAACGACCGCATACAGTATATGGCTACTGTAGGCTACCTTCGCCACGATGGTTTGCTTGAGAACAACTACTACAACAAGTACAATGCTCGCCTCAACCTCAATGCCAAGCTCACGAATGATTTATCTATGGGCATACGCTTGAATGGTATGGCAAGCGACCGCCACGAGCCTTCTACTCCAGGTTCGCTTGATACTGGTGGCTACGCAGGTATTATGCTTGCAGCTCTGCGTTATCCGGGATTGCTACCTTCGTATATGAGCGACGGCTCTAACGGTGTAGGTCTTAAGGGTAGCGGCACACCTGTGGCTTGGGCAGAGAAGTGTGCTTCGTTCTATCGCCAAGACTTCGACAAGTTTGGTGGCAACATTGACCTTACTTATAAGCCTATTAAGGGACTAACAATTAAAGGCATCGGTGGCTACAAGTACTCTTTGCAGCACGTAAGACACTATCGTAGCGAGTTTGCCACAGCAGATGGTCGCAATAATGGTCCGTCGTCACTAACCGACGATATGTACCGCACTGTGTACAAGACATTCCAGGCTACAGCCGACTATAATACCACTATTGCCAAGAAGCATGCCATTGATGTACTCGTAGGTTACACATGGGAGGACGAAAACCAGCGCTCTGTAGGTGGTTATCGTCAGAAATTCCCATCTAATGATGTACCTTACCTTACTGCAGGTGGTGCCGACGGACAGACCAACTTCGGTGGTGGCTACGACTGGGCTATCCAGTCTATCTTTGGACGTCTTACCTACAATTACGACGAGCGCTACCTCTTCGAGGCCACTATGCGTTACGACGGCTCTTCACGCTTCCCAACCGACTCTAAGTATGGTTTCTTCCCATCAGCAGCTTTGGGTTGGCGTGTTAGCGAGGAGAAGTTCTGGAAGGACTCTTCTGTAGCTAAGTGGTTCACCAATCTCAAGATAAAAGCTTCTACCGGTGTACTTGGTAATAACAACATTGGTAACTATCCTTACCAGTCGGTTTACACTCTTGGCAGCAACCAGAACTATGTGTTCGGTGGCGTGTACACTACAGGTGCTTCCATTACAACATACGTAGATCCTAACCTTAAGTGGGAGAAGACACGTACATCTGATATTGGTATTGAGACTGGATTCTTCCAGAACCGACTCACCTTAAACGCAACTTACTTCTATCGCAAGACCACCGACGTGCTCTATAAGCCATCGGCAAGCTACTCTTCTATCTTTGGTCTTAGCGTATCGCAGGTCAACACCGGTGCTGTAGAAAACAAGGGTTGGGAGTTTGAGGTAGGCTATCGCGACAAAGTAGGCGCATTCAACTATTGGGTAAACGGCAACTTCTCTATCATCAAGAACAAGGTGCTAACACTTGGTATGGGTAACGTTACACAGGCTAACGGCATGGTTGGTAATGGTAGCAACCTCTTCATTGGCTACCCAATGCAGATGTACTATGGCTACAAGACTGATGGTGTGTTCCTTACAGATGAGGAAGTTGGCGAGTGGTACGACCAGAGCGCTATTGCCAAGGGTTCGAAGGCTGGTGACATCCGCTACGTTGACCTCGATGGTGACAACAAGGTTACACCTAAGGATATGACCTACCTTGGTTCGTCTATTCCTAAATACAACTTCGGTCTTAGCTTTGGTGGAGACTATAAGGGCTTCGACTTCAGCGTGCTCTTGCAGGGTGTAGCTGGTGTTAAGGGCCGTCTTAACGAGTGGGCAGGTTTTGCTTTCTTCCAGGAAGGCAATATCCAGAAGTGGCAGATGGAGGAGTGCTGGAACATGAACCAGACAAACCGCTATCCTAAGTATCCTCGCCTTGAGATTATGTCTAATGCAGGTAGCAACAACACATTGTTATCTGACTTCTGGATTCTCAATGCTTCGTTCGTAAAGGTGCGCAACATCCAGTTTGGCTACAAGTTGCCTAAGAACATTATCAGCAAGGCTGGCATCAGCAGCATGCGTGCATACATCTCTTTGGACAACCCATTCTCATTCAACAGCTATCGCAAGGGATGGGATCCTGAGAACACTAACAACCGTGGTTCTTACTATCCCGTTATGTCTTCGTACACATTCGGTCTAACTTTAGCATTTTAACACATTATGAAAACCAAATTATTATATATAGGCATCGCATTGGCATCGGCACTATGCCTAAACTCTTGTGACCTGGAGCGTTCTCCGCTCACCGACTTGCCAGACAACAACTACTGGAGTGGATCTGACATCGAAAACAAGGCCAAGCTGGCCCTTACACCACTCTACCGCGGCAATATTGCAAATGGCGTGGAATATAATCCAAGCGACTTCTGGTCGTATCACGGACTGCTCTTTACCGAGCACCTTACCGACAACGCCTTCGACCGCCGTGGCGAGAACAACCCATTCTTCAAGATTACAAGCGGACAGTTGCTTAATAACAATGCCTTTATTGGCAGATATTGGTCGTCGGCATACGCACGTATTGGAAAGTGCAACCGATTCCTCGAAGGCATTGTGAGTGGACAAGACTTTGCTCAGCGCAAGCGTATGATTGCAGAGGCTCGCTTCCTCAGAGCAACACAGTATCACTACCTTGCTTCTTATTTCCATGATGTGCCTCTCGTAACTTCTGTACTCACAGGCGAAGAGGCAAATAATGTGAAGAAGGAAACACAAGCTAACATCTTGGCATGGTGCGAGAAGGAGTTTAAAGAGGCTGCCGCTGACCTGCCACGTTTTAAGGAGATAGGTTCATCTGAAACTGGTCGTGCCTGCAAACAGGCTGCATTGGCTTTCCTTGGACGTACATACATGTTCGATAAGAAGTGGAGCGAAGCAGCCGCAACTTATAAGGAGATTATCGATCTGGGAGACAACAGCATCGAACCAAACTACTCAAACCTCTTCCTTCCAGGTTCGGGTGTTGGAAACAAGGAGAATATCTTCTATATAAGTTATATTGAGGGATACTTTGGCTGCGGTTTGCCACAGCATGGTTTGCCTGCTAAGGATGGTGGATGGAGTCTGTCTAACCCATCGGCAGGATTGTTCGAGGCTTATGAGTTTAACGATGGTACACCATTCAGTTATGATGATCCAAGATACGACCCTAATAACTTGGGCAAGAACCGCGACCCACGTCTTGACTACACCATATATTATAATGGTGCTATGTTCCGTGGAACAGAGTATCGTATGAGTCCTGACTACGAGCAAGGAAAGAAGGAACGTCTCGACTACTCGTCAGAGGCTTCGCGTACTGGTTATATGTGGCGTAAGTACTACACAGAAGATCCTATCGCTGACCTCACAAGCTACTCGGCTGTTACTCCTATTGTCCGATATGCTGAGGTGCTGCTTAGCTACCTCGAATCGATGATTGAGAGCAATCAGACTATCGACCAGACTTTGCTCGACCTTACTATCAACAAGGTACGTGGTCGTGCCGATGTACACATGCCTGCTATTACCGAGACCAATCCCGATAAGCTGCGCGAGATTGTACGCCACGAGCGTCGCGTAGAGTTGGCTTATGAGGGTATACGTCTTTGGGATATCTTCCGTTGGCAGATTGCCGACAAGGTGCTTGTAGGCAAGATTTGGGGTGCCCCTTATCCTAACGCAACAAAATATTCAAGTTCTAAGGAGATTGACCCAACAGGTAAGTGCCGTTGGTATGTAGGCAAGCGTAACTTCCGTGCTCCGCAAGACTACACATGGCCTGTTCCACTGTCTGAGCAGAACATCAACCCGAACTTGAGAGATAATTAAAACTGAATACAAATAAGACTGGAGGCTTTATGTCATAAAGGCACAGCCTCCTGTCTGTTTATAACATTTACTAAACAAAAAATAAGCATGAAGAAATCATATTTGGCATTATCGCTTCTTGCACCATTAGCCACTCAGGTTGCACATGCTGCTAAGAAAGCAAAGCCTAATACTGACCCTAACCGTCCTAACGTGATAATAATTCTTGCCGATGACCTTGGTTATGGCGACCTTGGATGCTATGGAGCAAAGAATGTGGAGACTCCTAATGTTGACCGCTTGGCGAATCACGGCATACGTTTTACCGATACTCATGCTATTGCTGCTACAAGTACTCCGTCGCGCTACTCAATTCTTACGGGTGAGTATGCTTGGCGTCGTCCTGGCACTGACGTGGCAGCAGGTAATGCAGGCATGATAATTCGTCCTGAGGACTACACTATGGCTGATATGTTCCGTAGTCAAGGTTACCGTACTTGTGCTATAGGCAAGTGGCATCTTGGTCTTGGTGACAAGGCTGGTACGCAGGATTGGAACGCTCCTCTGCCTGCAGGTCTTGCCGACTTAGGTTTCGACTATCACTATATAATGGCTGCAACTGCCGACCGTGTGCCTTGCGTGTTTATCGAGAATGGTAGCGTAGCCAATTGGGATGAGAACGCTCCTATTGAGGTAAGCTACAAACAGAACTTCCCTGGTGAGCCTACTGGTAAGCAGAATCCGGAACTTTGCTATAACATGAAGTCAAGTCATGGACACAACATGTCTATTGTGAATGGTATTGGTCGTATAGGTTATATGAAGGGTGGTGGCAAGGCTTTGTGGAAGGACGAGAATATTGCCGACTCTATTACATCGCATGCTATCGACTTTATCAAGGCAAATAAAAACAATCCTTTCTTCATGTATTTCGCTACTAATGATGTACATGTGCCTCGTTTCCCACACCAGCGTTTCCGTGGAAAGAGCAGTATGGGTGTGCGTGGCGATGCTATTGTACAGTTCGATTGGTCGGTAGGTCAGATTATGGAAACCCTTGACAAGCTTGGCATTGCCGATAATACCATAATCCTTCTTACAAGTGACAACGGTCCGGTTGTGGATGATGGCTATCAGGATCAGGCAGAGGAGTTGCTTAATGGACATAAGCCTTCAGGACCGTGGCGTGGCAATAAGTACAGTGCTTTTGAAGGTGGTACATGTGTACCGGCTATTGTAAGATGGCCTGCTAAGGTTAAGGCTGGACAGACATCAGATGCTCTTGTTTCACAGATTGACTATATTCGTTCGTTTGCAAGTATGCTTGGCGCGCGTATGCCGAAGGGTTCTGCTCCCGATAGTGAAGACTGCATGTCTACGTTGCTGGGCAAGGACAACAACAATCGCAAGTATGTGCTGGAGCTTGCATCCAACCACGTGCTGTCGGTTCGCACCAAGCAATGGAAGTACATCGAGCCTAACAATGGACCGAAGATGATTCAGTGGGGCCCGAAGGTTGAGACGGGTAATAATCCTATGCCACAGCTTTTTGATATTTCTGCAAGTGAATGGGAAAGCAACAACCTTGCTAACCAAAACCCACAGATAGTATACTCTATGCAGAATATTCTGCGTGACGAGCGTGCTAAGACTAAGAAGTAAAGAATCTTACAGAAAGTATAATGCTCATACGGATGAGTCTATAATAAAAAGTCTGCGTTCAGTTATTGACGCAGACTTTTTTTGTAACTAATCCTTTTCAATATCCACAATGCCGAGAAAATCATTGCTATGCCGAATATCCATGAGATAGCAGCACTGGCTACGACACCTAACTGCTGTGTGAATCCTGCTACGATGAATGTCAGGAACGACACGGCGGCTACAGTCAGGGCGTATGGCAACTGCGATGACACGTGATGTACGTGCTTGCATTCAGCACCTGCCGATGCCATAATGGTTGTGTCGGATATCGGTGAGATGTGGTCGCCGCAAACTGCACCTGCCATACATGCCGATATGGAAATGATGCGTAGCGGTGCTGCTGCTGGGAATACGGCTATGCATATTGGAATGAGTATACCGAATGTTCCCCAAGATGTGCCGGTTGCAAAGGCAAGCAATGCTGCCACGATAAATATTATTGCCGGTAGCAGCATCTGTAGTCCTGAGGCACTACTTGCAACTACGCCCGATACGTATTCGGCTGCACCAAGTGAGTCGGTCATGCTTTTCAGTGTCCATGCAAGTGTGAGTATCAGTACGGCAGGAACCATGGCTTCAAAACCCTTGATGAGGCAGCTCATGGCATTGTCGAACTTCAAAGTGCGACGTGCAACAAACATTGTTATTGTAAGAATCAATGCGGCAAGCGAACCGATAACCAATCCTACTGAGGCGTTGCTTGCTGCAAAGGCATCTACGAAATTGTGATAGCAATTGCTTGTTGTGTCGAAATATCCTCCGGAGTAAACCATGCCAGCCATGCAGAAAACGATAAGCATCAGTATAGGCACTACAAGGTCTACGACCGAACCGTTGGTCGTTGCAGGTTTTTTGTCATCTTGCTTGGCACCCACACCGTGTTCTACAATATGCAGCTTGGTGTCAATCACCTCGTCCACCTGTCCGCCCGTGCGCTCGTACCATTCCTGCAGGCGTGCATCGTACTTGCTCATGGCTTTGAAGTCGAAGCCTGACACTACAATCATAAATATGAATATAATAGTGAAGAATGCGTAGAAATTAAACGGTATTGCCTGGCAGAACAACGCCAATCCATTCTCTCCGCCAGACACAAATCCGGAGACGGCTGCAGCCCAACTTGATATGGGCGATATGATGCACACAGGTGCTGCTGTAGAGTCAATAAGATAGGCAAGTTTTTCTTTTGTCACACCGTGGCGTACGGTTATAGGACGCATTACTGAACCTACTGTGAGACAGTTGAAATAGTCGTCAATGAATATGAGAATGCCGAGAATGATAGTGGCAATTTGTGCGCCTATCTTTGTCTTGATGTGTTTTGACGCCCAACGTCCGAATGCTGCCGAACCTCCAGCCTTGTTCATCAGCGACACTATAGAACCCAGCACAACAAGGAACACGATAATGCCAACGTTCCATGGATCGGACAGGCATGAAATGAGTCCGTATTGTTTGGCATCCGAACCAGTTCCTACAGTGTCGTTGAGCAGATGTGTCAAGAAACCTTCAAATCCTGTGCCCATCGACATACTGTATAAAATAGCACCAAGCACAATGCCTATGAACAACGATGAATATACCTCCTTGGTCTTCAATGCCAGCGCAATGGCTACGACGGGAGGAAGAAGGGACCAGATTGTCCCAATGAAATTGAAATCCATATTATTTTATCTCTTATTTTTTCGGAGTGCAAAGGTAAGGCTTTTGCTGCAAAAAGTGAAACTAAAAAGTGTAATTGTATGAATAACCATTAGTTTTAAGTAACTTTGCACCATACAATTACTTTTGAACTAATTTAAATAAAACCATTATAACAATGACCCAAAAACGAAATCTATTGATTGCTTTCATGCTTTTTATAGCATTGCAATTGTTTGCTGCTACACCTATCGAGGGCTTGCTTGAGCGTATCGACAAGGGGGCGTCTCGCAAGATTATGACAGAGATGGTTAGTGGCGATGCCGACTTCTTCGAGATTACGAGTCGTGACGGCAAGCCCATTGTACGAGGCAACAACTACGTAAGCATTGCCTCGGGCATAAACTGGTATCTTAAGTATAGCGTGGGTGTACACCTTACGTGGAACTCTATGCACGCCACACTGCCTGCAACGCTGCCATTGGTGCAGGGGGTGGAGCGCCATACTACGGACATAAAGCACCGCTACTATCTCAACTATTGCACGCTGTCTTACTCGATGGCATTCTGGGACTGGAAACGCTGGGAGCAAGAACTCGACTGGATGGCTCTGCACGGCATCAACCTCTGCCTCGACATTGTGGGCACAGATGTGGTTTGGCGCAATGTGCTGCTTAAGCTTGGCTACTCTAAGGATGAGGCAAACCAGTTTATTGCAGGTCCTGGTTTCCAGGCATGGTGGCTTATGAACAACCTTGAGGGTTGGGGCGGACCAAACTCGGACAACTGGTACAAACAGCGCGAGCGTCTGCAGAAGCAGATAATGAAGCGTATGAAGGAGCTTGGCATCAACGCATGTTTGCCTGGCTACTCGGGTATGGTGCCGCACGATGCCAAGCAGCGCCTTGGTCTCAACGTGGCAGACCCTGGCAAGTGGAACGACTATAAGCGTCCTGCCTTCCTTCTGCCTACCGATAAACGTTTTGCCGAGATAGCCGCTATATATTATAAGGAGATGCAGAAACTCTATGGCAAGGCACAATATTATAGTATGGATCCCTTCCACGAGGGTGGCAACGCACGTGGTGTAGACCTCGGTAAGGCTGGCGAGGCTATTATGTCTGCTATGAAGGCTGCCAATCCAAAGGCGGTGTGGGTAGCACAGGCTTGGGGTGCATGCCCTTATCCCGATATGATAAAGCATCTTAAAAATGGAGATATGCTTGTGCTCGACCTCTACTCGGAAACACGTCCGCAGTGGGGCGACCCTGAGTCGACATGGTTGCGTAAGGAAGGATTCAACGGACACGACTGGGCTTTCTGTATGTTGTTAAACTTTGGTAGCAACGTTGGATTGTATGGCAAGTTGCAGCACGTGGTAGACGAGTATTATAAGGCACGTCAGAGCAAGTTTGCATCTACACTGAAGGGTGTTGGTCTTACAATGGAGGGCATAGAGAACAACCCTGTGATGTACGAGCTTGTTAGCGAGTTGCCTTGGCGCAACAATAAGTTTGGCTGGCAAGAATGGCTCAACAACTATGTTGAGGCACGTTATGGCAATATCAATAATACTAAGGTGCACGATGCCTGGATGCTGCTTGCACGCTCGGTATATGGTGCATCAGACAAGGTGCTGGAGCAAGGATGCCACGAGTCGGTGCTGTGTGCTCGTCCGGCACTGGATGTATATCAGGTGTCGTCGTGGTCGGAGATGGAAGAGTTTTATAATCCAGATGATGTTATACGTGCAGCACAACTTATGGTTGAGGCTTCGTATGAGGTAAAGGCAAATGCCAACTTCCGCTACGACCTTGTAGACATTACCCGTCAGGCTATAGCCGAGAAAGCACGTTACGTATATGCCGAGATAGTGGCTGCATATCGGGCAAAGGATCGCAAGATGTTCGATTATACCACACGACGTTTCCTTGATATAATATTACAGCAAGACCGTCTTCTGTCGTCAATACCCGACTTTATGGTGGGTACTTGGATTCGAAGCGCACGCAATCTTGGAACCAATACCCAAGAGAGCAACCATTATGAGTGGAACGCTCGTGTGCAGATAACAACTTGGGGTAATCGTGACGCTGCCGAGAAAGGCGGTCTGCGCGAGTATGCCCATAAGGAATGGAATGGTGTGCTTGCCGACTTCTACTATCCACGTTGGAAGGTTTACTTCGAGGCTCTTGCCGATACTTTCGATGGCAAGCCAATGAAGAACATCGACTTCTATGCTATGGACGAGGCATGGACGCTTAAGCACAATGTCTATCCGTATGAGGCACAGGGCGACGCCGTAGAGTTTGCGCAGAAGGCAGCTGCTGAGGTATTATAAACGATGCTGTATAGTTTGCAACCCAGTTGCAGAAGATAAGCCTTAACTTTGCACCATAATTAATAATGTACTACAAAAATATAAAGATTATGGGCAAATGTAAATGTTGCAATACTCATGAGCATGGTCATGGCCATCATCATGAGCACGAACATCATCACCATCATGAGCATGGCGATGGAGGATTGAGGGGAAAGCTGTTGCTGATAGCAGCAACAGTTTTCCTGCTTATAGGAGCAGTGATAGTAGAGCACAATACAAGTCTTGCCACATGGCAGTTGCTGCTTGTGTATCTTGTGCCCTACTTGCTGATAGGTCATGACACTCTTGGCGAGGCATTGGAAGGAATAGCCAAGGGCGACATGTTCAACGAGGATTTCCTTATGTCGGTAGCTACGATAGGAGCCTTGTGCATAGGCTTTTTGCCAGGATCCGAGACACAATTCCCCGAGGCAGTGTTTGTAATGCTCTTCTTCCAAGTGGGCGAACTCTTCGAGGGTTATGCTGAAGGCAGAAGCCGTGAGAGCATCTCTCATCTTATGGACATACGTCCGGATGTAGCGAACGTGGAGCGTAACGGAACGGTAGAGTCAGTCAAACCAGAGGATGTAAGGGTAGGCGAGACAATCGTAGTGCGTCCAGGCGAGAAGATACCTCTCGACGGAATAATTGTTGAAGGCGCCACATCGCTCAACACAATAGCCTTGACAGGTGAGAGCTGTCCGCGCGATGTAGAGGAAAAAGACGAGGTAGTGTCAGGTTGCATCAATCTTACGGGAGTGATACGTGTGAAGACCACAAAGACATTCGGCGAGAGCACAGTATCCAAGATAATCCGACTCGTGGAGAGTGCCAATGAGAACAAGTCGCGCAGTGAGTCGTTCATCACACGTTTTGCGCATGTCTATACCCCGATAGTAGTGTTTGCGGCATTGGCATTGGCTTTCATTCCGCCATTCTTCTCGGCAGATGGCTATGCCACAGCATTCTCCACATGGTTGTATAGAGCATTGATATTCCTCGTAGTCTCTTGTCCTTGCGCCTTGGTCATCAGTGTACCGCTGTCGTTCTTCGGAGGCATCGGAGCGGCATCGCGCAGAGGAATACTCATCAAGGGCAGTGGATATATGGACACATTGGCCAACCTTGGCACAGTAGTGTTCGACAAGACAGGCACACTTACCCATGGCGAGTTTGCTGTAGAGGCTGTGCATCCCAGCGATTTCGATGAACATGAACTGCTTCATCTTGCTGCCCATGTGGAGCATTTCACCACTCATCCCATAGGAGCCGCCTTGCGCAATGCCTTCCCTTCGGAGGCAATCGATGGCTGCAAAATAGAAGAAGTGGAAGAGATAGCCGGTCGTGGCATACGTGCCAAGGTATCAGGTCGCACGGTATGCGTGGGCAACGGAAAGATGATGGAGGATATAGGTTTGGAAGCTCACAATTGTCATCTGGCAGGCACAATCATTCATGTGGCTGTCGACGGCAAATATGCCGGACATATTGTCATCAACGACAAGATAAAAGAGGACAGTGCTGAGGCTATTACCTCGCTGAAACGTCTTGGGGTAGAGAAAACGGTTATGCTCACTGGTGACCGTGAAGCCGTAGGCAAGGATGTGGCAGAGCGTTTAGGCTTGGATGAATATCATGCCGAGCTCCTTCCTGCCGACAAGGTGGCCCATGTGGAACGATTGATAAGAGAAAAAGCCGAAGGAAAGAGCCTTGCTTTTGTTGGCGATGGTATTAATGATGCCCCGGTACTTAAGCGAGCCGATGTGGGTATAGCCATGGGAGCACTTGGTAGCGATGCTGCTATTGAGGCAGCCGATGTGGTGCTTATGGATGATAAGCCGTCCAAGATATCCACTGCCATAGACATAGCACGCCGTACAATACACATAGCCCGCGAGAATGTGGTGTTCGCTATAGGTGTTAAGGTGGCAGTGCTCTTGCTTGCAACCGTAGGACTCGGCAACATGTGGATGGCAGTGTTTGCTGATGTAGGTGTTACGGTGCTGGCTGTTCTTAATGCAATGAGGACATTGAGAAAATAACTGTTATGTTGCAAGTCAAATTATAAAAAATGAGGAGATGTAGTCTAAACATCTCCTCATTTTTTATATATGCAATTACTACTGTTTAGTATTCCATTGAGAATGTTATGCCGCGACGCATCATATCCTTGGCTGTTGCCTTAAGGCGAACAAGGAAGTTGTCGTACGATGGCTTGTTTTTGGTCCAACCTGCCTCTGCAAGTGCTATGGCACGTGGATAAGCTTGGTAGTATATACGCTCAGGAGTGGTAATGCACTCGCTCCAAAGCGTACCGGCAACACCAAAGAGATTATTCTTCTCAAAGTCGGCACCCTTGCCCCACGAAGGATCTAACGAATAGGTGGCCTTAAGCGATGTTACAGGCATACCCCAGTTTACCTCTGGCATGTCACCCTTAGCCATAGGATAATCGAAGTAGCAGTGCTCTCCAGGGCAGAGCATAATGCGTGCGTTGTTCTCTACTGCTGCATCAAGAGCCTTTTCTGTGAGTCCTTGACGCCAAGCAAAGGTTACACAACCTGGCTGTATCTTTTTGAAGTCTGTTTCGTACCAGAACATTGGTGTCTTGTGATAAGTGTCGCGCAAGAGTTCGATGATACGGTCGAAGAGGTAGCCTTGTAGCTTCCAGTTCTCCGAACGGTCGGTAGTTGTTATGCCGATCTTCTTCTTTAGAGCCTGGCATTTAGGACAGTCGGTCCAGCAGTCAAGAGCCGGATTGCCTGCCTCGTCGCCTCCAAGGTGGATATACTTAGATGGGAAGATGTCGGCAAGCTCCTTGAACACATTACCCAAAAACTCGTATGTAAACTCGTTGCCAGGACATAGCAGTTCGTTGGATACGCCACATGTGGTGCGTATAGGCACCCGACGCTGATGGCATGTAAGTTCGGGGAATACGCTGATAGCGGCAACCTCATGTCCAGGCATCTCTATTTCAGGCACAATATCGATGTGATACTTGGCGGCATAAGCCACCAGTTCGCGCATCTGCTTCTGTGTGTAATATCCCTTATATGGCATTTGGATGTCGTCCTGTCCCCAGCGATAAGAAGCCTGTTCTGTAAGCTGTGGATACTTCTTTATCTCTATACGCCAAGCCTGGTCGTCAACCAAGTGCAGGTGCAAGGCGTTGAGCTTATAACGGGCCATCTCAGGTATGAAAGCCTTAAGTTCGTTGAATGGGATAAAGGTACGGGCTGGGTCAACCATAAGTTCGCGAACGTGAGTGCGTGGAGTATCCTTTATCGTGAGTTGTGGAATAGCGTCCACACATTCCTTATTGCCCGAACCACGCAGTATTTGGTCTAAAGTCATCAATCCCCAAAACACACCACTCGGTGTCTTGCCCTTTATGTTTACACCTTTTGCGTCGACTGTAAGTGTGTAAGCCTCGTTATCTTCGAGCGAAGAGTCGATGTCGAGCACAAGTTGCAGACCACGCTGACGGCTGTTTACGATATTTCCTATGCGGTTGCTTAGCATCTCGCGGGCCTGTTCCACCTCGTTGTTCAATATTGTGCCTTTGCCGTCCATGTGTGCAACAACGATATTCCAAGCTGTATGCACGTTAAGTGTCTTTGCGCCTTTTTGTACATTAAGCACCTGTGGCATAGGAGTTAGGCATTGTGTCGGGTCGCTCACCTCGTTGCCCATCTTTGGCTCTGCATGGAAACGGCTCCATCCTGTAGCCTTCATATAAGCCTTCTCGCTGCCTTTCGGAACAATAAGTCTTACGCTGCCCGGAGCTATGCCATAGAATGAAGACACATCTGCCTTAGGTGGTACTTTCGAGTTGAGCTTTACTGTCTTCAAGCCTGAAAGTCGTGCAAAGGCGTATTCTCCTATTACTGGCTGGCCCTCAATAGTAAGTTCTGTAAGACTTTTACATCCCGAGAAGGCAGCTGCGCCTATTATCTCTACCGATGCCGGTATAGTGATGTCATGTAGTTTGTCGCAAGCAAAGAAAGCCTGGGTGCCAATCGACTTCAGTATCTTAGGCAGTGTGATATGCTCTAATTGATGGCGTGAGTGGAACGCATTGTTTGGCAGTTCGGTGCTGTTAGCGTCGCTTAGGTCGATAGTGCGTGTCTGAAAACACAGGTCGCGCATTTGTCTATAGTCCGAATTGCCCTTGGTAGACAGTTCGCCTGTAAGCTTAAGGCTTACAGCCATAGCTTTCTTTTCCGGCTTAAGGTCGTTCATATTAGCGACTGTTTGAGCCGATAGTGCAGCCGAAATAATAGTGGCGGCAGATAGTAGCAAGATTCGTTTCATTTGTTTTTTTATTATTGTTTAATTTGATTATAGTTTAAATTAATAGATGCCAATCAAACCAGTCCGTCAATATGTTTCTTAAGTTCTTTCAACTCGTTGCGCACATTGATGAGCGTGGCAAGTATGTCGGCGTTCTTGTCAACACCGGCTCTGTTCTTGTTCAGCATCTTGCGCGCGGCGGCAAGCTTGAAACCACGCACTTTTACGAGATTGTGTATAACGCGAATTTGCTCGATGTCCTTCTCCGTATATTGGCGCACATTCTGCCCCACGGTCTTAGGCTTGAGATGAGGAAACTCGGTCTCCCAATAGCGCAGAGTCGACTCTCGCACATCAAACATCTGAGCCACTTCCTTTATGGAATAGTATAGTTTCACGTTCTTGTTAGTGTTCAGTGCCATATTAATTATTAATTTATTTGCAAAAATAACCAAAACGGAGTACCTTTGCAAATGTTTTAGAAAGAAATAAACAAAATATATAATATTATATAATATGATGACAGCTAATGAAATCCGCGACTCGTTCAAGAAGTTTTTTGAGTCGAAAGGACACACCATCGTGCCAAGTGCTCCGATGGTAATAAAGGATGACCCAACTTTGATGTTCACCAATGCTGGTATGAACCAGTGGAAGGACATCATTCTCGGCACACGTGAGCCAGAACCACGCCGCCGTGCCGACACTCAGAAGTGCCTCCGTGTGAGCGGCAAGCACAACGACCTCGAAGAGGTAGGCCACGACACCTATCACCACACCATGTTCGAGATGCTCGGCAACTGGTCGTTTGGCGACTACTTCAAGGAAGGTGCTATTGACTATGCCTGGGAATATCTCGTTGATGTTTTGAAGCTCAACCCTGCCGACCTCTACGTTACAGTATTCGAGGGTTGCGAGGAGGAAGGACTCTCACGCGACGATGAGGCTGCATCATATTGGGCAAAGCACGTGCCTGCCGATCATATCATCAATGGCAACAAGCACGACAACTTCTGGGAAATGGGCGACACAGGTCCTTGTGGTCCATGCTCTGAGATTCATCTCGACTCACGTACACCCGAGGAGAAAGCTAAGACTCCAGGACGTGAACTCGTAAACAAGGACGACCCACAGGTTATCGAGATTTGGAATATCGTGTTCATGCAGTACGAGCGCAAGGCCAATGGCTCTCTCGTTCCGCTGCCTATGCACGTTATTGATACCGGTATGGGCTTCGAGCGTCTTGTTCGTGCTATGCAGGACAAGCACTCCAACTACGACACCGACATCTTCCAGCCAATCATCAAGGAAGAGGAGGCTATTACAGGTCTTAAGTATGGTGTAAGCGAAGAAACCGATGTGGCAATGCGCGTATGTGCCGACCACTTGCGTGCTGTAGCCTTCTCTATTGCCGATGGCCAGTTGCCTTCTAACGCCAAGGCAGGCTACGTAATTCGTCGTATCCTCCGCCGTGCTGTGCGCTATGCTTACACATTCCTCGGACAGAAGGAGGCATTCATCTATAAGCTCATCCCCGTATTGACACGTGAGATGGGCGAGGCTTTCCCAGAACTCAAGGCTCAGCACGACCTTATTCTACATGTTATCAAGGAAGAGGAAGACTCATTCCTACGCACACTTGAGAAGGGTATCAACCTCCTTTCTTCGGCAATGGAAGAGCTTAAGAAGCAGAACAAGACACAGCTCGACGGTGTTCAGGCATTCCGCTTGTTCGATACTTACGGTTTTCCACTCGACCTTACCGAGCTTATCTGCCGTGAGAATGGCTTCACTGTTGACGAGGCTGAGTTTAATGCTGAGATGCAGAAGCAGAAAGACCGTGCCCGCAATGCTGCGGCTGTAGAGAATAGCGACTGGGTAATCCTCCGTGAGGGTGAGCAGCAGTTTGTAGGCTACGATTACACTGAGTACGAGTGCCATATCCTGCGCTATCGCAAGGTTACACAGAAGAAGAACACATATTTCGAGCTTGTACTCGACAACACTCCTTTCTATGGTGAGATGGGTGGTCAGGTAGGCGACAATGGTGTTCTCGTAAGCGAGGACGAGACAGTGACCATCACCGACACAAAGCGCGAGAATGGTCAGTCAATCCATATCGTTAAGGCTCTGCCTAAGAATCCGGAGGCAGACTTCATGGCTTGTGTTGACGTAGACGCTCGTGAGGCTTCTTCAGCAAACCACACTGCTACCCACTTGCTCGACTATGCCTTGAAGCAGGTGCTTGGCGACCATGTTGAGCAGAAGGGTTCGTTCGTATCGCCAACAACATTGCGTTTCGACTTCTCTCATTTCACTAAGGTGTCTGACGAGGATCTTCGCAAGGTAGAGCGTCTTGTCAACGACCTCATCCGTCAGGATCTTCCGCTTGACGAGCATCGCGACACTCCATTCGAGGAGGCTAAGAAGCTTGGTGCTATTGCCCTCTTTGGCGAGAAGTATGGCGACAAAGTGCGTGTTGTACGCTTTGGTCCGAGCTGTGAGTTCTGTGGTGGTATTCACGCAAAGTCGACAGGTCGCATAGGATTCTTCAAGATTATCTCTGAGAGCAGTGTTGCCGCTGGCATCCGCCGTATTGAGGCAAAGACTGGCAAGGAGTGCGAGGAGCTGATATATAACATTGAGGACGGCATGAAGGCCATCCGTGCATTGTTCAACAATGCTAAGGACCTGCAGGCTGTCATCGGTAAGTATATCGAGGAGCACGACGCAATGAAGAAGAACATCGAGCAGTTCCAGGCTCAGGCTGTGGAGCGCACCAAGTCAGAGCTTATCCAGAAGGCTCGCGAGGTGAACGGTGTTAAGGTTATCACAGCCGTATTGCCTATGGAGCCGGCTGCTGCCAAGGACTTGATGTTCAAGCTCCGTCAGGCTGTAACCGAGAACATGCTTGCCGTTATCGGTACTGTATCTAATGACAAACCAATGCTTAACGTAGCAATGAGCGACGATCTTGTAAAGGATCACTCACTCAACGCAGGTCAGATGGTTCGCGAGGCAGCCAAGCTTATCCAAGGTGGTGGCGGCGGTCAGCCTCACTTTGCCCAGGCAGGTGGCAAGAACAAAGATGGCTTGTCGGCTGCTGTAGACAAGGTGGTTGAGTTGGCACAGCTGTAATAAAGTCAATAAGAAATATAATGACGGGGTATGTCGACATACTTAATCGGTGTGTCTGCATACTCCGTATTTTTTTAATATTGGAACGTAATTATGAGAATAGACAAACAAGGTATCCATTTGGACGAATCCTCAGAAGCAGCTATGATAGAAAGGCTTGTCGAAGGTTCCGAACTTGCATTCAGGCATATTTACGATCTTTACGCATCCCGTCTTTACGCTTTCTGCTTGCAATATACAAAGAGCCGCAACGAGACCGACGAGATAGTCCAAGATGCCTTTATATGGTTGTGGAACCATCGTACCGAGTTGCGTCAACGCAATTCGCTTAAGGCCTTGCTGTTTATCAGCGTACGTCATCAGTTGATAAATGCTTGGCGACGTAATGCTAAAGCACCTGTGTACGAAGACTTTATTATCTATCGAGACCATCTTAGTAGCGAACGTGCAACTGATTCTGATTTTGATTATACTGAATTCATGCGTGTGGTGCATCAGCAGCTTGACAAGTTGCCGCAGACACAAAGGCGAGTTATCGAACTTTCGCGTTTCGACAATCTTTCAGTGCACGATATAGCAAAGACACTGTCGCTCAGTGAACAGACGGTAAAGAACAATCTAAGTATTGGTTTGAAGTCACTTAAGAAGTTGCTTGCCGAGCAGTCGATAGTGTTTTTCTTCTTATTTTATGTTAATTTCGTGTAGTGATTTGGTATTCTTACTACTAACAATTGCCTATACATATATATAATACACCTTATATATAATTGTGGTTTATTGTCAAAATCGGTGTTGTTTAATATAAATACATAATAGCTAAAGACAGATATGACAGACAACATAATACATAAATACAAGACAGACAGTCTGACGCCTGACGAATTGCAGCAGATGCGTGACGAACTATTGGCAAAAGACGATGAGCAATTGTCTGCTTTGCTCGAATCCGAATGGAACGATGCAAATGACGACAATGATCATTTGAGGTACGAATCTCACTGTGCGACATTATATAATAATGTGGCAAATAGAATCTATGGCGATAGTATACATCAGCAGTATGATATAAAGTCAACACAACGTCAATCTGGTAAAATACGTTTCTTGCGCATAGTGCAGATGGCGGCAGCATTGCTGTTGCCTGTAGCCTTAGTGGCAATAGGCATGCTCTATTATGAGAATCGGCAGATGGCGACTGATACCATTGTGGTAAGCACTGGTCATGGCGAGCAAGCTACAGTTACACTGCCCGATGGCTCCAAAGTGTCGGTAAATCAAAACACCAGTCTCACCTATGTGCCCAGCAAGTTTCGTGGTAGCGAACGACGTGTGAGTATGGATGGTGAAGGTTTTTATAGTGTGTCGCGCGACGAGAGCAGACCTTTCTATGTAGATGCTGATGGCTTATGTGTTAAGGTACTTGGAACAAAGTTCAATCTCAAGGCTCACGATAAAGACAAGAGTGCCGAATTGGTGCTTGTAGAAGGAAGCGTGTCGTTTACGTCGCTTATGCTGAAAGAGTCGCAAATATTGAAACCACATCAGAAGATAGTGCTCGACAAAACAACTGGCCGTATGAGCATCGAGAATCTTGACGATTGTGATACGGAGATGGCATGGCTACGCAAAGAGCTTGTGTTCCGCAATACGCCAATGTCAATAGTGTTTGCTCAGATGCGTAAACAATTCCACAAGGACTTTGTTGTGAACAACCAGGTAGACCAACACGAACTTTTTACCGGTACCTTAAGTTCGGTAGACCTTAACAACAATCTTGAGATAATAGACCTGTCTTGCGGACTAAGTTCGCGCATTGTAGGCAAGAAAGTGTATGTGAAGAAGGCGAAATGATATACATATAATATATAGAGGAGAGACAGATATAATGTATGGTCTCTCCTTTAAATGTTAAATAAATGTTAATACTCTAATATTTGAAGTACCTTTTAAAATTTAATTTGCCTTAACTAATATCACGATAAATTTCTATTAACTATATCAATAACTATTAATAAAAGAGTACTGAACATGAAACAAAAACCCAATCTTAACCGGGCCCTTTTGACGTTGGCACTCTGTCTTGGTGGACTATCTGCCACGGCTCAAAACCAAAAAGTCAGCATTAACGTCAAGAATGCCACACTTGAGCAGGTGTTCAAGTCGATTGAAAGGCAGACATCTTATCGTTTCTCGTTTATGAACAAGACGATAGACAGTAAGGCCGACATTACCTACAATGGTAGTAACACTACTGTTCAAATGTGTTGAAAGCTGTGCTTGGACGCAAGGATCTCACATGGAGGGTTATATCCGATAAGTCGATTGTTGTATACGACTCTCGTGAAGTTGCTAAGCCATCTGACAATAAGCGTCAACATGTAAAGACATCAGGTCGAGTTGTGGATGAAAATGGAAATCCTGTTATCGGAGCCACTGTCTACGACAAGACATCAAATATAGGTACTATAACCGATATTGACGGCAATTTTACTATTAATGTACCAAGAGGCAACGTGCTTACTGTTACCTATCTTGGCTACAACACTTTGCAAGCTAATGCTTCAGACGGTATGACATGCCGCATGCAGCCCGACTCACAAACTCTCGACGATGTGGTAGTGGTAGGATATGGTACGATGAAGAAGCGCGACCTGACTGGAGCTATATCTAGTGTCAAGGGTGAGGACGTAGCACAAGCCGGTGTTGCTTCAGCTGCTCATGCGCTTGCAGGAAAAGCTGCCGGTATGTATGTACGTCAGAATTCGGCACAACCTGGTGGAGGTCTCGATATACTTATCCGTGGTGCAGGTTCGGTCAATGCATCCAACGATCCTCTTTATATTGTCGATGGATTTCCTATCGCTAAGATAGACCAGCCTTCTGGCTCTACAAGCCGTATGGATCCGGGTACACAAGGTGTGCTCAACTTTCTCAATCCTAATGACATCGAGAGTATAGAGGTGTTAAAAGATGCTTCTGCAACGGCCATCTACGGTGCTCGTGCAGCCAATGGTGTGGTTATTGTTACTACAAAACGAGGCAAGCAAGGCAAGGCGGTTGTCAACTATTCGTACAATTATTCGTTTCAGAAATACACCGACAAGTACGATCTTCTCTCGCTTGGCGAGTGGATGCAAGAGAGTAATGCTGCTTCGTGGGAAGATTGGTTGTGGAACAACAAGGTAGCACCATGGGGTACCAAGACTCTTGAGGAAGCTAAGGCCAATCCTGCACAGGGAATTAATTACAGACAACCTTATACTGCAGAACAGATTGCTGCTGCTGGTGCCGGTACCGACTGGCTCGGTCTTATCACTCGCAATGGTCAGATACAGGAACACAATGTAAGTCTTCAGGGTGGTAGCGAGTTGACACAATATATGGTTTCGTTCAACTATTACAACCACAAGGGTATAGTACGCAATTCGGGAATGACACGCTATACCGGTAAGGTGAATGTTGATCAGAAATTTCTGGATATATTCAAGGCTGGACTCAATCTTACACTCACACGTATAGACAACGACAATACACAACTTGGGTCGGGCAGATACGAGAATTCGGGCATCATACGTTCGGCTATTCAGATGAATCCAAATGTTAAGGCTTACGACGAAGAAACGGGTACATATCCCATTAACCCACTGCTCGGACAGCAGCCTAATCCTTACTCGTTGCTTACTAATACCGATAAGGGCCGTACCGACCGACTACTTGGCAATGTGTTTGTTGAGGCTCGTCCTTTAGCAGGTCTTGTGTTGCGTGTCAATGCAGGTATCGACCATGCCAATATCGACCGTAAGACTTATCAGCCTCGAACCACATTGTACGGCAGTACGATGAATGGTGTGGCCTACATATACAATACTGCCAACAATCAGTATCTTATGGAAGCCACAGCTACATACCACCGTGTATTTGGCAAGAAGCACGATTTGAATCTTTTGGCTGGTACGTCGTACGAGAGGTTCAACCACGATACATCCGAGCTTGGTAACAATAACTTCCCTACAGATGCTTTCCTTTATAACAATATGGATAAGGGAACTGGCAACAGAATTACCAAATCGTCGTCAACAGAGAACAAGATGATGTCTTACTTTTTCCGTGCCAACTACGAATTCAACGATCGCTATATGGTTACAGCTACGTTGCGTGCCGATGGCGCATCTGTTTTTGCCAAGAACCATAAGTGGGGCTACTTCCCATCTGTTGCACTTGGATGGCGTATGAACGAGGAGAATTTCCTGCGTAATGTAGATTGGTTGTCCAACCTTAAGTTGCGACTTAGTTGGGGTCAGACCGGTAATGCCGACATCACTACCAACGCTTTTGCCAGCTATGCTGCCAATGGCAGTTGGGTCAATGGTTCGCACAATACCCTCATCGGTGTTATGCCGAGCCGTATTGACAACCCAGACCTTAAGTGGGAAACAACAAGCGAGTGGAATATCGGTATCGACTTTGGATTCTTGAGAAACCGTATCAATGGTAGCATAGAGTTGTATCAGCGTGAAGTTTCCGACCTCCTCAACTTCAAACCTCTCAACTCTTATCAGGAGGTTAAGCAGGTGATAGCCAATGTAGGCAAGACTCAGAGCCGTGGTATGGAAGTGACATTGAACACACGCAACATTGTTACTAAGGACTTCAACTGGGGAACAACACTTACCTTTACCAAGTACAAGGACAAGTGGAAGGAGCGCACTCCCGACTGGAAGCCTAATGTATACGAGAAGGAAACAGATCCTATACGTCCTATCTACGCTCGTAGAGCCGACCATATACTACAGGTGGGCGAGCAGGCACCTACTGCACAACCCGACTTGTTGCCTGGTCAGATAGTGATAAAGGACCTCAATGGTTATGTACGCGATGAGAATGGCAATCCGAAGGTTGACGAAAATGGTCGCTTTATGCTTCTCGGACATGCTGACGGTATAATTGACGAAGCCGATACCGAACTTATTGGTACACAAGACCCAGGTTGGATGGCTGGTATGGTCAATACATTCAAGTACAAGAACTTTGACCTTAGCTTTGCATTTACCGGTATGTTCGACCGCATTATGCAGGATCCTACTTACATGGATTACGGCATTGGTGCAACAGGTATAGCCAAGAATGGCTACAACGCTCTGCGTGCGGTGCGCGATCGTTGGACATTCGACAATCCGTCTACAAAGCATCCGTCGTCTTACTATCTTGAGGGTCACAACTATACAGCGGGCGACTTCTTCTATCAGAAGGCGTGGTTCATACGTATGCAGAACATCAATTTAGGCTATACATTGCCTAAGTCGTTACTGGCAAAGACACGTGTATTAACAAATGTACGTCTTTATGCGTCGGTCAACAATTTGTTTGTCATCACTCCGTACGATGGTCTCGACCCAGAGACTGATGCTTATGCAGCGGCTTACCCAAATGCACGAACATTCAGCTTCGGAATTGACATTTCATTCTAACATCCAGAATCTATGCTAAATACATCTATTATGAAACGAACTATCAAATTATTCATATTGGCGGCTACAATGCTGGGTGGGTTTACCATGAGCAGTTGCAGCGACCTCGACCCCATTGACTATTCTGACATCAATCCATCCAATTTCCCTAAATCGGAATCGGATATAGAGTCAATTGTCAATTCGTGCTATTACAGCGTTCGTTCAAGTTGGTTTGACGGACTGTTCTCTACTAGCGAGCGTGGTGTTATGCCCGTTAATGATCTTACTACTGAGATATTAACGGCTAAGTCGGGATTCCAGAAGAATATGTCGGACCTTAACTACTTTCCGACTACTGCCGACCTAACCCGTTTCTATTACACCAATACCGATGGCTATAGCGATGGTTGGGTTAACGATGTAAGCCACTGCACATCTGCATTATCGCAGATTGCCGACTGCTCGTTCCTAAGCGAAGCCAAGAAGAAGAGGTATGAGGCCGAAGTAAGATGCGTGCGTGGCATGGTGGCTTATACTCTTTACGATATGTTTGGCCCTATCGTTGTGGCATCTAAGGAAGTGTTGGAAAAGCCTACAGTAGAGAATCCTTTGCCTCGTCTTAGCAAGGAAGAGATGGTTAAGTTTATCGAAGACGACCTTAAATATGCTGCCGACAATCTGCCATCACCACAGGAGGCCGAATATGGACGCTTTAGTACAGGTCTGGCTAAGATGCTTCTTATACGTCTATATCTGCACGAGTCGCGTGCCGATCGCACCTATTATACCAAGGTGGAACAGCTTGCCCGCGACATTATGAGTAGCTCTAACGGATACTCTCTGGCTCCAAGCTATACAAAGATGTTTGAGGTTGGCGGACAGGGTAAGGAGAATACCGAGATTATATGGGCAGTACCAGTGAACACCGAAATGGTTAGCTGGAACGACTGGCATATGTTTGTACTTCCTACCGACTTTGCAAGCAATGGTATGCCTACTGGCTACGAATGTGCCAATAGTACATGGGCTTTCTATGACAGTTTCGAGCCGAGCGATGTGCGCAAGACCTACCTTGTCGCATCTTATACAGCTAAGGACGGCAGCATCGTAGACCGCACACATCCTGGCACACATATGGAGCTTGGCCCTATACCTATGAAGTTGGGTTATGATACTGATATCGCCGGAAGTGGTGGCAAGAGTTCTATCGACCTCATTATCTATCGTCTTGCCGACGTTTATCTGTCATTGGCTGAAGCTCTGTATATGAAGCCGAACGCTACGGCTGCCGATAAGAGCGAAGCTCTTGGTTATATCAACCAGATACGTCATCGTGCAGGAATTGGCAACCTTGCTGAGACTGATATCGATACCGAAGACAAGTTTGTCGATGTTATCCTTACAGAGCGTAGCCACGAGCTGTGGTGTGAAAACGGACAGTATCGTGCCGACCTCATTCGTCTTAACAAGTTTGTGGAGCATGCTGTGAAGTATAAAGGCACAACTTATGCCAATAAGGACAAGGAGCTGTACCCGTTGCCGCTATCGGCTATTAACGACGGAAAGGGCCTTGTTGTTCAGAATCCAGGATATTAACAGTATGATACCAAGGTTTTAATAGTATAATAAGTGTTTGACTATCAGTTTTTATATAAATGATTAAGGCGTATGAAGATAACAAGAATGTTGCTCATTGTGGGCATGTTGCTTCTAAGCACCACGGGCTTTTGTAGCAATCAGGCAGATAACAGCAAACAAATAGACAAGACAATAAAAGTTGTTGTACCGCAGCGTCCGGCTGGACAGAAGGATGTACTTGCACTGCGGTGTGACCCGATAAAGACTGTGCGCATAGGGTTTGTTGGACTTGGTGCACGCGGAACCGAAGCCGTGCGTCGCTTTACATATCAGAAAAACATCGAGGTTGTAGCATTGTGCGACTTGCACCAGTGGCGTGTGGATAGTTGTCAGCGTATGCTACAGCGGGCAGGTATGCCGCGTGCTGCTAGATATTATGGAGCAGAGGATGCTTGGAAAAAGCTATGTCAGCGCAAGGATATCGACCTTGTGTATATAGCTACCGATTGGGTTAACCATGCACCTATAATGCTCTATGCTATGGAGAAAGGCAAACATGTGGCATGCGAAGTGCCTGCTGCCCTAACGCTCGATGAGATATGGAAGGTGGTAGATACTGCCGAACGTACACGTCGTCATTGCATGATGCTCGAGAATTGTGTGTACGACTTCTTTGAGATAACAACTCTTAATATGGCGCGTAATGGTGTCTTTGGCGACATAACTCATGTCAAGGGTGCCTACAATCATTGTCTTTGGGACTATTGGGGCGATTACAACGACAACTGGCGCATGTTGTACAATATTGCCAACCGTGGTGATGTTTATCCAACACATGGCTTAGGTCCAGCATGCCAGTTGCTAAACATTCATCGTGGCGACCGCATGCAGACACTTGTTGCAATGGACAGCAACCCCGTATCGCTGCCAGCTTACCTTAGTATGCATGGCAAGGATGCAGAAGCAAAGGCTGTGAAGAATGGCGAACAGACGCTTACACTCATTCGCACAGTCAATGGCAAGCTTATACACATCGAGCATAATGTTGCATCGCCTCGTCCTTACAGTCGTATGTATCAGCTTTCTGGAACAAGGGGATTTGCCAATAAGTATCCTGTTGAGGGATATGCTCTCGAAAGCAAGGACCTGCCTGTCGAGGTTACTGGTGGCAAGCAGTTCACTGCACACGAGTATATGCCCGAAGAATCTATGCTTAAACTTATGCAGATGTACAAGGATCCTATTGTGAAGGATATGGAACAGAAAGCTAAGGAAGTGGGTGGACATGGCGGTATGGACTTTATTATGGACTCGCGTCTGATATATTGTCTGCGCAACGGACTTCCTCTCGATATGGACGTATACGACCTTGCAGAGTGGTGTTCGCTTATACCGCTAACTAAATTGTCGCTTGAGAATGGGTCAATGCCTGTAGAAGTGCCCGACTTTACCCGCGGAGCATGGAATCGGATAAAGGGTTACAGCCATGCCTTTGTCGAGTAAAAAGCGCACACACATAGTTGTAATATATATATTATGAAGAAAATAGCTCATTCATTATTTTTATGCCTTTGTGCCTGTACTTGGGGTTTTGTGCAACCAATGCAGGCACAACTCTATAAGAATCCATCGTATACGGCCGAGGAACGTGCTGCAGATTTGCTTAAGCGTATGACTCTTGAGGAGAAGATAGCGCAGATACGCCATATACATTCATGGGATGTCTTTGACGGGCAACGGCTTGATACAGAGCGTATGCGTAGCTTCGTGGGCGATTGTTGCTGGGGGTTTGTTGAGGGATTTCCGTTGACGGGCGAGAGTTGTCACAACAATATGAACCGTATACAGAAGTATATGGTAGACAGCACCCGACTTGGCATACCCGTTTTTACTGTGGCTGAAGCCTTGCATGGCTCGGTGCATGAGGGCTCTACCATATTTCCACAGAACATTGCATTGGCATCTACCTTCAATCCTAACCTTGCCTACAGACGTGCACAGGCTATTGCCGGCGAACTTCATTATGAAGGTATACGCCAGATACTTGCGCCTTGCATAGACGTTGTGCGCGATATTAGATGGGGACGTGTTGAGGAAACCTTCGGCGAGGACCCTTTCCTTAATGCTGCGTTTGCATGCGAGGAAGTGAGAGGATATCTCGACAATGGCATATCGCCAATGCTAAAGCACTTTGGTGCACACGGCAATCCGATGGGAGGCCTTAACCTTGCATCGGTAAACTGTGGTGTTGGCGAGTTGCACGATGTCTATTTGTATCCCTTCCGCAAGGTTATAACAACATTGCCCGTACAGGCTGTTATGTCGACATACAATTCTTGGAACCGTGTGCCTAATTCGTCTTCACGCTATCTGCTTACAGACGTGTTGCGCGACAAGTGGGAATTTAAGGGGTATGTATATTCTGATTGGGGAGCGATAGATATGCTTTACACTTTCCAGCGCACGGCTTCAAGCCAGGCCGAGGCTGCTGTGCAGGCTCTATCGGCAGGATTGGATGTTGAGGCTTCCAGCGAGTGTTATCCTAAGCTTATAGGTCTTGTCAAGGAAGGAAAGTTTGATGTTAGGCTTATTGACGAGGCTGTACGCCGTGTGTTGCTTGCCAAGTTTCGTGCCGGACTATTTGAGGATCCTTATGGCAAACGTTATGCCTCTTCAGCACAACTACGTTCTGTAGCCAATGCAAGTCTTGCACGCGAGATAGCCGAGGAGTCGGCAGTACTTCTTAAGAACGACAATCATTTGTTGCCTTTAAACCTATCACAACTTGGTTCGGTTGCTGTAATAGGACCCAATGCTGACCAAGTGCAGTTTGGCGACTATTCGTGGAGCCGATCTAATAAAGACGGCATAACACCTCTTTCGGCTATACGTAGTATGGCCGATGAGCATGGGGTGAAGGTGCGCTATGCCCGTGGATGCAATCTTATGACTACAGATACATCGCATATTGCAGAGGCTGTGTCGGCTGCCAAGATGAGCGATGTTGCAATAGTATTTTGCGGTAGTGCCAGTGCTTCGCTTGCACGCGATTATGGTGGAGCCAATTGTGGTGAGGGATTTGATTTATCTTCTCTCTCGCTTACGGGTGCTCAGAGTGATTTGATACGTGCGGTTAAAGCCACAGGCAAACCAGTTGTGCTTGTGCTTGTTACGGGTAAGCCTTTTGCTATTGCTTGGGAGAAGGCTAATATAGAGTCTATCATTGTGCAATGGTATGCCGGTGAACAGGAAGGTAATGCCATTGCCGACATTCTATTTGGCAAGGTCAATCCTTCAGGGCATCTTACAGTTTCGTTCCCGCAGAGTGCAGGTCATCTGCCAGCTTACTACAACTATTTGCCGAGCGATCGTGGTTTCTATCATAAGCATGGCAGCTATACAAGCCCAGGACGCGACTATGTCTTTTCTTCGCCCGATGCCTTATGGTCGTTTGGTCACGGAATGTCGTATACCACATATGCTTACTCTAATATGAGAGTAGACGCACAGGCTGATTCGGTTAAGGTGTATGTTGATGTTGCCAATACCGGAGATGTTGCCGGCAAGGCTGTGCCGCAGCTTTATGTGCGCGATATGTATAGTTCGGTGGCAACGCCCGTCAAGCAGTTGAAGGCATTTAACAAGGTATACCTACAACCAGGCGAGCGTGCAAGAGTGGCTTTGCATTTTGCTGTTGCCGACCTTGCCTTTACCGATGAGAAAGGTGATAGTAGGGTAGAGCCAGGCGACTTTGAGTTGCAAGTAGGCGAGTCATCCGACAGCATATTGCTTCGCGATACAATAAATATCGGAGGCATGTCGGTTGATAAGACCGAGCAAATGGTTCAGACTGTAGCTGTTAAGACAAAGGGACGCATTATTAAGATTACTGGAGTGGTGCGTGATGTGCAGGCAACACCTATCGAAGGCGTTGAGGTTTATTCTGCAGGAACCAAACGAGTGGTTGCATGTACAGCCAAGTCGGGCAAGTATACTGCCGAGGTTGCATCAGATGATGTGCTGATATTTAGAAGAAGCGGACTCATAGACGAGTCGCTGCAAGTAGATGGACGCAAGGCAATAAATGTAAAAATGCGAAATAAGTAGTGTTCATGTCTCAGCCAACTCTTCATGCCTTTCCATATCTATAGGTGTTTTTGCAAAGATACTAATTATCAATGGATTATATAGTGTTTATCACATTTTTGGCACGACTTTTTATCGGTTTCATCACATTTTTGGCACGACTTTTTATCGGTTTCATCACATTTTTGGCACGAGTTTTCTAACCCATTCTTTGATTCCATCCATAAACGGACGGATAGTAATAAACAGGGTATTGATTTTAAATAAAAAATCTTTCCGATTTATCCCAAATCGGTCATTAGAAAATATCGCTTTCATTTTGTCTCAAAATAGAACAAAAGATACATGTTGTGTTAGTATACAGATGCTATAACGATGGTATGGTCTATTATAATCTGATATTTTGCGCGAAAAAATCTCTAATGACCGATTTGGGTTTATGAAACACATCTATAATCTTTGAATTTCCAATGAAGTCGGATTTCTTACAATGGAAACAAAAGGAATTTGGCCAAGTATGAGTACGATGCCTGATGAACATCTTTTATCAACTTCTTGATTGATATAATCCCTTGTTACTCTTCCTTTTCTAATCAGTTCGTTATATGCCAAATGGAAACCTTCTATAGGGATAAAACTATGTTTTTTATTTGAAGTTATTCGTGTAATACCGCCCATATTTACATCAAGAATTTTATTCTCTCCCTTTGTGTTTTGTAGTGTTTTCCCTTTTAATGCTAAAATATATTTTTGCCATACTTCATCAAATGTTGGATATTCTATGCTCAAATCTTTATGGATATAATCTGAGTTCTCCTCTTCCTTATGAAAAGTTGAAACAAACTTTGCTTTTGTTGTCAATATCTCTATTTTCAGCTTATTTGCCACAGATATTGCATCATCAAGAAGTTCTCCATCGGTGGCAATTACTGCTTTTGTACAGTCTTGATAAGCCATAGCTCCATATAGTTGCATAATGGCAGCCCTGTTGACTTTTCTTTTATTTCCATACATTTTAGCTTGAATTGCTATTTTTTCTTTACCTTTTATAGCGATAACATCTATTCCCCAATCATTGGAGTATGGAGTTACAATTGTTTTATATCCTTGCTTTTGGAATATATTTGCTATATATTGCTCATATTCTTTTGGTGTCATACGTCTTAAATTGTTCTACTTATTTTGTCATATACGAAATCAACTGCTCCATGCTATTTTCGATACTCTTAAAATTCGGTATCTCTTTGTAGGCAAGGTCAGGCAATTCTCGTGAATATACATTGCTCAATGCCGACCATACATTATGTAGGTCATTGATGATTGGAGAATCCATGATGTCTTTGTTTTGCCATCCTTCGGGCTTGTCAAATCTCTGTTTGTCTTGTGCAAACAAGTTGCTGAAGTCTGACTTGAAAGCGTCACTTTTCAGATAGTCCTGTGTTTCAATATCATTCAAGAGGAAATGCAAATCATAGAAATGTCGTATCTTGGCTGTCAACTCTGTCATGTAGTTGTTGGCCAAGGAACAACGCAGCAGTGACACCAACTTTTCTGTCAAAGTTCTGCGCCTATCGAGAACATTCACATTGAAAGGTTGCATATCGAATTCTTCTATCAATTTCTCATTGCCTGTCTTTTGCAGGAACTCGGTCAAGAAACTTTGCAGTTTACATTTCTGAAATGGATATGGATTGGCAAATGAGTTGATTTCGACAAGCAACTGTCCTGCCTTGACAGCACCTACTTGTAATGTATCAATAGCTCTTGGATAAGAATAGTATGCCTTGTGATAATGAGAACCTTTGCTTGTAAAACCAGGCAAATCCATTTCCTGCAAACCTTCTGTCATGTTTTTGGCAGTTCTCTTGATCAGCATCTTCAATTGGTTGCCGCTGAGCGTCCATGCCTCAGAGATAGCAATGTCTATGTCTTCAGAGAATCGACTTCCGATACCGTATGCTTTTGTAAGACTTGTTCCTCCTTTGAATATGGCACGGTTATCCTTGTCGTTCGAAGCCATCAATGACAGCGACCGACAAATCCAATAGTCCTTCTCGATGAAAATGCTCTTGATGCCAAGTCCTCCATCCTCTACTGGTTGTGATGCAGCTTGTAAGGCTTCAGAGAACAACTCCCTGTCTTCATGTAATCTCATATGATGTTCCAGTTTCTTTTGTTTGACAATACTTTGTCGGAGATTGGCAACTTGTAACTTGTCACTCCATTCAATGTTTTACTGATTGTTTCAGTTTCAAGTTCTATGTTCTCGTAGATGGCTCCAAGCAAAGCTCTTACATAAGGTGTATATGCCAAGGATAATTTTGCCAACTCTTGCTTCTGTTCCTTTGAAAGAGCATTGATTGTTTTGCAAATATTCGTCACACATTCATCTGGTGAAGTGGCCGGAATATCCTTTATAAGACGCAGAGCATCCAATAATCTAAGTAGTGGAATGTTGCTTGATGTTATGGTGTTCTCTTGTAGCAAGAAAGAGATTTTTACGCCATTCCTTGTGATTGGTCTACGGTATTTATTTGTTCCGACAAGGATGGATGAGCTTATCTGTGTTGTCAAGCCCATGGATGCAAATGCTGTCGTTCCTGTAATGTAGCCTACAATCTTACCATTTTGTTCCAGAAAGTCCTTTACAAGTTCAGAATCTGCAGGTTTTAGATTACCAAAAATGGTCTTCTTTGGAATATAGTATTTCCCTTTAGCTATCTTTTGGAGCTCGCCTTGGAGCACAAGACGATTGAGAGCTTTGGCAAGTGCCGGCTGATACCGCATCTCCACACCAAAGTCTCTTGTTGTTAATACAACCCCAGCAGGGGTCGATGACAATTTTTCCTTTATCAGTCTTGCTATAACCATGTTAATCTCCTTTTCTCTGACGAGTGCAAAGTTAATAAAAAGTCTTGTTTTTTACGTCATAAACTTGACTTTTATGTATTTCTTTAACTATCTTCATGCTATAAAACATTCTATAGCCCTTCATCATCCCTTGTTTTTCATTTTCTTTTCAGTCTTCGTTTTGGTACTTATACACTTCCTTCTGGCATAATGCACGCAATATAGTAAATAGGTAGATAAGTCACTCCGTCCTTAACTTCCACATTCTTGGCATTCGACAATACAAAAGCCTGGTGGATGTTATATTCCTTAATCTGCAGGAACTTATCCAATGCGCTATGCACTTGATAGTCTTTGCCTGACTTTATCTCCAGTGGAAGGACAGACAGATTGGCAATGTCGTCGATGAGATAGTCCACCTCGCCAGTTTTCTTGTTATATAACTATTGCAAAATACACTTTTCCTATGAAATGCACAAGCTAAAACTACACTTTTCCTATGAAAATGGTAGGCTAAAACTACACTTTTCAACCTAAAAGCCAACCAACAGCACACCAAGAAAGTGGCTGACGGCAAGAAATCCACATTCAAGCCTATCGAGATAAGCGATGATGGACTGGAATGTATAGAGTGGCTTTCTGTAGACTGCACCTCGGCACAAAAAGATGCGCCTTGGCATAGCGGAAGATAAGCCTTTGCGCCTAAAGGTGCGCAATATTTGCGGTGACGAGACTGTCTTTGTATTGTAGTAGTTTTATATACTTGGCAAAGTATATTGATATAAATGGCAAAGTATATAAATATAAATGGCAAAGTATATTAGTATTACTTTTTAGCTTCAGAATCTCTTTCCGAAGATGATGTGGAAGAAGGTGGTGACGAGAATCTTGATGTCGGTCCACAGACTCTGGTGTTCGAGGTAGTAGAGGTCGTAGTCGAGGCGTCGCAACATCTTCTCCATAGTGTCGGTATAGCCGTTGTGTAGGGTGGCGTATGATGTAACACCGGGACGTATGGCATACAGTTCGGCATAGCGAGGGTTGTGCTGCATAATCTGGTCGATATAGAACTTGCGTTCTGGACGGTAGCCAATGAAAGCCATGTCGCCCTTGAACACGTTCCACAACTGTGGCAATTCGTCGAGATGATGGGCACGCATCCATTTGCCTGTGCGTGTAAGGCGCGGGTCGCATAAGGCTCCGTCGAGCAACAGCTGTGGACCGTCTTTCTCGGCATCGTGGGTCATGCTGCGAAACTTATAGATATAAAAAGGCTTGCCATGCAGCCCAATACGCTCCTGACGATAGATGACAGGTTCTCCGTCCTCAAGACGTATTGCCACATAGCATACGAGAAATAAAGGGGCGAAGACGACCAGAGCTATTGCTGAGGCTATAAAATCTATAAGTCTTTTCATTCTATTATATTCGGTTCTTATATTATAACGCAAAAAGAGAATTTTAATTGTATAAAGGTATATTTAATTTTGGAATGGGGACAGGTTGAGACATGAGAACATGTTTTTGAAAAGACAGAAGAACAGAAGAACATGTTTTTTTTTGAAAGACATGAGAACATAAGAACATGTTTTTTTGAAAAGACATGGGAACATGAGGACATGTTTTTTTTGAAAAGACAGAAGAACAGGAGAACATGTTTTTTTTGAAAAGACAGAAGAACAGGAGAACATGTTTTTTTGAACAATCCTTACATCTGTAAGGGTTGAGTGTTTTTTTTATCATTATAATTTGCCATTGCGACAAAATTTCATTATTTTTGTCGCAAAATCTGCGACGTTATTCTACGCATATTGTCGCATCAAGCTAAAAACATTAGTATAAGTAGGTGTTCATAATTATTTATATAATAACAGCATCACCTACCATAGCATCTATAACCTCATATAACAGTTACGTAGGAGCCGCTACGCGCCTTTATATCTGAGATTATATCTGCCATACTATTTAATACTCTTAAATATAAAAATAATTAAGAACACCTACTTATGTATATACACGAAAGAGATAATTGGACGGCATTCAGATGGGACGCTTCTGAACTTACAGCACTGCTCGAAGAAGTGAGCCGTAAGCAAGGATTGCTATATGGTAGACTTGCATCACTTGGTTTCGACAGCAAGCTAAAGGCTATGGCAGAGAATCTGACCTACGACATTGTATATTCATCGGAGATAGAGGAAATACGACTGAATGTTGACGAGGTGCGATCTTCTATAGCCAGAAAACTTGGCATTGAGAATGTCAAGCAGACCGCACCATCTCATTATGTAGACTCTGTTGTAGCAGTTATGCTTGATGCAGTAAACAATTATGATCAGCTATTGACAAAAGAGAAAATATGTGCTTGGCAAGCCTCGTTCTTCCCTACTGGCTTTAGTGAGGGCTCACAAATTGAAGTAGGCAGATATCGTACAAATGAGGAGCATATCGTCTCTGGAATGTTTGGCAGAGAGAGAGTACATTACATAGCACCATCACCTGAACGTGTGGAGAAAGAAATGGCGACTTTTATTGAATGGTTTAATACTGAAGAAAACGTCAGTTCTGTAATCCGGTCGGCTATAGCCCATTTTTGGTTTGTAAGTATCCACCCTTTTGAGGATGGTAACGGACGTCTTGCACGAATACTATCCGACATGCTCTTGGCACGTGCCGACAAGAGCGAATTTCGTTTCTATAATATTTCGTCACAAATAAACAATGACAAGAACCACTATTACGACATATTGGAGAAAATGCAGCACGGCGATGGCGACATCACAGAATGGATATCTTGGTATGCCCACACTCTATCCATTGCACTTGATAAAGCTGAAACCATAGTAACTACGATTCTAAACAAAAGTTTCTTCTGGCAAAAGGCGTCTTCTGTTGCATTAAGCCAAAGACAAACAGATGTCCTCAATCTCTTCCTCGATGGTTACGAGGCCAAAATAACATCCAAGACTTGGGCTTCGTTGGCAAAATGCTCTAAAGATACTGCCCTAAGAGACATTCAAGACCTCGTTGAAAAGGATATCCTACGTGAGGATTTTCCTGGAGCTAAGCGTCCAAGCTACTCTATTATCTACGACCCTGAAGATATAACTACCTGTTGGCGGAATTAATTTAGTGCATACTTAATTCTGCCAATTGGCTTGTCG